>JAABUN010000215.1_pt1 | contig 152017 bp, 138 predicted proteins | sample 5559311 | NCBI WGS metagenome assembly JAABUN01 (sample SAMN10711877, study PRJNA513370) | rock metagenome | isolation source: Antarctica rocks | place: Antarctica: Victoria Land, Siegfried Peak sud
GGCGCGAAGCAGCCGTTCACGGAGATCGCGGGAGTACGCGGCGGGCATACCACCAGTCTCTGCCACCCTGTCAACCCCTGTGAGAACCGCTCTAGCGACCTGGTTGGGCACCAGGATCATTCGTCCGGGCAACGTGACGCTGCTCGGTTTCCTGAACGCTCGCGCCTTCAAGGTGCATGACCTTGATGTGCGACGACAGTGAAGCCCCGAAGAGCACGATCAGGGCCACCCAGTAGACCCATGTCAGCAGGAACGCCGCGCTCGCGAGCGGACCATACAGTGTGGCCAGGGATTGCCAGAGGAGATCGACGACGGCGGTGAAGACTGCCCGTGTGAGGAGGAACAGGACTGTCACGGAGACCGAGGCGATCAGGACCGCCCGCCACATCCGCCTGCCATGCGGAACGACCGCATAGATCAGCGTGAAGGCACCAAAGATCAGCAGGACCTGGATGACCTCGACGAGCAGGAGCGTAGCTGGGTCGTCGCCCGTCGATCGCACGCCGAAGGCACGTTCGACCAGAGCGATAGCGGGTCGGGTCAGGAGTGCCAAGGATGCCACCGCCGCGACCCCAAGCACGAGGAATCCCTCGACCAAAGCCTTTCGACGGAAGGAGTCGTCGAGCCGATCGACATCGGACATCCGATCCATGGCCAGGATCAGCGTCCCGAGAATGCGGCGACCGGCGACGAGCACCACGATCACGGCGATGATGCCGAGTCGTTGGCGCTCCCGCTGAGCGCCGTCCAGCAGGGCGACTGGATCGATCTGCTCAGCGGGCACGAACTCGTTGACACCACTGACGAGGCGCTCGGTCACCCAGACAGGGTCTGTGAGATATGACGAGACGATGATGACGACAATGACCAGCGGAAAGAACGACAGGAGCAGGTAGAAGGACAACGCCGCCGCCCAGACCAAGCCATCGTTCGCGAACAGATCCCGGACTGACCGGTTGAGGATCATTGGCCAGCCGGGAATCCGCACTAACAGCCGTCCAGCAGGTAGGCGACCCGAAGATCGGCGTTATAGATCACGCCTTTAGCCAGCGCGATCTGCGCTTCAGCTGACTGACCACCGTAGAGGGCGTTGGAGCCGGCCGAGAAGGCCTCGACCAGATCGCCATTGAGGTTGTCCGCCCCAGCAGGTGGGTTGCTGTTGGCCTGCTCCTGAGCGACGTTGAGGAGTGCCTGAGCGTCTCCCTGCGCCGAGCCGCTCGTCTGCGTCTGCCGCTCGAAGGGGTAGAGCAACTGGCGACCGACCTCGATCCGGTCCAGGGTCTGGTTACTCCAGTCCTGGCAGTTCTGGGCCGCGCTCGAACCCCGGGGAACGGTGTAGGAAAAGAGCGTCCCCACCAGAACAACCGCTACCGCAACCAACAGTGCCCACTTCTTCATTGCCGTTCCCCCTCTCGTTGCTAGACCGAACGCTTCTGCGAATTGTTGTTCCGGTTGTCGTCATCTTTGCCACCGCCGCCAAGGACCTCCTTCATCGCGTAGGCTGCGATACCACCCAGGGCGACCTTGCCGAGCGATCCGCCGGGAAAGCCACCGCCACCGCCGCTGTTGCCGCCACCCATCAGTCCACTCAAGGCACCGCCAATGCCGCCACCACCACCACCGAGCAGGGAAGCGAGACCACCAGGGTTCTGCTGGTGCATCTGCGAGACCATGCCAGCCATCTGACGCGGGTCATTGCTCACCGGCTGCCCGCCACCCTGTTGCTGAAGCAACTGGGCCATCTGCGAACGCTGATCGGGGTTCATTTTCATGAAGGCCTGTTCGGAGGCCCGCTGCATCGTCGCCGGATCGGCGTGCTGCGCGACGTTCTGATAATGCTGAACCGCCTCGTCGTCCGAATACCCCTGGTCGATGGGTCCCTGCTGATACCGGGAGATGAAGTCCTGCGCGTTTGCGCGGTGATCGTTGTCGTCATTGCCGCCGCCGAACAACTTGCCAAGCATGTCCATCGTTGATCTCTCCATTCGAATCGTGGATCTCGCCTGTGGTTCTGCGCCACGCCAGCCAGGTCCTGAGAAGGTGTAAAGCCAGACGCGTGCCATGTCGCACGCTCTCAGTCGTGACATGGCGATTTTCCCGGCGAAATGCTCCGCCATGTGGGTCTCGTCATGCCAATCGGCTGCCCGGTCAATCGCGCCAGTCGGAACGGAGCGAGTTGAGTCAGGACGACCGAATATTGTCGCGCTCGATTCCCGTCCCGGACGATTCGGTCGATCCGGTCGATCCGGTCGATTCGGTCGATTCGGTCGATTCGGTGATCGATTCGTCACGGGTTACCGTCTCATCCACGACCTTGACGTCTTCACGACGGACGGTCCCGCTGACCTCGCGGATCTCCTGAATGGCGTCCTTCGAGATGACGATCTCCTCCACGACGCGCGCCTGCGTCTGAAGATCGACCTCCTCGCCGTAGACCGCCACGCTCAGGGTTCGGCTGTCGATGGCGAGATCGGCCGCGGTGGCGAGCCGGTCGACAGCAATGCGCTGAACTCGAACCCGCTCCTCGGTGACCGGCACCTCGATTGCCTCTTCACGCTCGGTCACGTTGGTCTCCAGGCGAACCTGTCCCCGCTCGACCTGATGCCTCGATGCGTCGAGTTGCTCTTCGACGACCGGGACCCGCATGACCTCAGTCGTCTCGACTGTCTCCACGTCGGAGCTACGCTCGGAAGGACGATTCCGCGTCGTCACGTCATCGTTGCTGGCGGCGATCTGCGCATCGTCGGACGAAGATGCGGTGGTCGTGTCGACTGACTCACTCTCACTGCCACGGATCGCCTCATCAGCCGACATGGAGAGGTCGATCCGGACGTCGGTGTGGCTGGCGACGGCCGAGAACGGGATGCGGTAGTCCTTCGCGAAGAGGCCGCCCTTGTGGACGATCAGGTCACCGCTCTGGATGTCCGTTACGCCGCCAATCTTCCTGCCGTCCACGTCGAAGACTTCGGTCCCCGGCTGAACGATCCACTCTTCCTGGTCTTGCCTCGCCTTTGACTTGGAGCGGGATTTGGCCATGTACGGCCTCCTGGTCTGAGCGGGTCATTGGTCCTGCAAAAGGACCACCCACTTGGTTGCTTGGACAGGTAACTCCTGCCCCGTCAACGTGTCTCCGGAGCTGGATCGGACTCGTCGCGGTGCTGCACATCGACGCCGTCCTCATAGACCGCTACGTCGGAGGTTCGGACCGTGCCACTGACCCGCCGGACGGTCTCGACCGCGTCCCGGGCGATGAGGATCTCCTCAGTCACCCGGACCTGGCGCGCGACGTCGACGTCCTGACCAAAGAAGGGGATCTCGAACGTCCCGCCATCCAGCACGATCTCGTGACCGGCTTCCGTCGTGCCTACGACTCGACGCTCCAGATGGAACTGGCTGGCGCTTCCCGGTGCTTCTTCGGTTAGGCCGTTCGCGAACAGGTGTGTCTCGATTCGAACGACACCCCGTATCACCCGCCGCGGCGTTGCTACCAGGTTCTCCGTGCGAACCGGCAGTCGAATGTTTCCCTCCTGGTCAGTCAGCCGTTCAAGCTGTGCCTCGGCGTCCAGGACGACATTTTCTGTCGAAGTCGACTCATCTCGTTCCAGCAGGGACATCGGCTGCTGATGCCAGATCTCGAGCGCCGTGTCATCCGCGACGACGTTGAGATAGATCGTCTGGTCATCATGCGAGCCGATTGCCGTGAAGGGGATGTAGGAATCCGAGACGAAGAAGCGCCCACGTCGCAGCACGAGATATCCGCCGCGGACATCGTCGACCTTGCCAACGTGCGTACCGGCAATGTCGAGGACATCCGTACCGCGCTGGACCCGCCAATCATTGGCCGGGCTACTCATGGCGGGCCGGCTCATTTGCTGGTCTTCGAGGTTGTATCAGGTGACGTGCCAGAGCGCCTACGGAGACCACCGAGGGCACCGTCTTTCGATCGTGTCCCGGATGAGGTGGAACGGCCCAGGAGTCCCTTGACGAGATCGATGATCCGCTGAAGCATCTACATGCCCTCCCATGTGAAACCAGGAACGGAAGAGCCCCACCCCGACCGAGTCGAAGTGACCAGGAATGGGATGAGGCTCTTGTCAGACGGTGACGTGTCTTGGGTCACCGCGGGTGACCGTCGCGCCGTTTAGGCGGTCGCGACGAGGTCACGACGATCGTTGTGTCCGACGATGCCGCCGATGGTCGAGGCGGCGAGCGCCAGGAGGATGCCGATCAGCGTGCCCCAGCTGCTGTCCTTGACCGTGTCGAACGCATTCTGCTGGGCGGCCGGGTCGGACTGGGTGTCCTGGGCGAGATTGGTCACATCGGAGATGTTCGTGCCGAGCGAGCCGACGATCGACCCCAGCCCCGTGCCGGTCAGGTACAGGATGATCGCCAGGATCGAGGCGCCGACCATCAGCCCGTTGATCATGCCACTACCGACGCCACCGACCGCAGCCGTCTTGGCGGCGATGAACCCGCCGACGAAGAAGGCGATGATCGCGCTGATCGCGCCCCAGATGGCGGCGCCAGTCCCAAGCGACGACCCGACGTCACGGGGTTCGAGAGCAGAGGACCCAACGGCCAGACCAAGGATGGTCAGGACGAGGAGGGTTGCGAGCGCGGTCAGGACGCCGGCGATGATCGGGCCCCACTGGACCCGGTTCTTGGCGTCGATCGTGTCATTGTTCGGAGCAGGCATCGTCTGGTGCAAGACCTCTCTCCGAACGGGAGCAGTGACGTGTTCAGCGGCACTGGTCGTGTATGGGGAGCTCATGAGTGTCTCTTTTCTGTCAGGCGCGGAGCGGGAGGTCAAGGCCTGACCTCCCACAACGGCGCGAACCGTTGTGGGAGGAATCGAAACTACCTGCGACGAGTCGTGTCGGTGGTAGTCGTGCCAGTCGTCGTGGTGGTGCTATCCGTAACCGTCACGTCTTCGACGTTCACGTCTTCGCGGCGGACGGTGCCCGAGACCTGGCGGGTCTCTTGAACGGCGTCCTTGGAGATCTCGACTTCCTCGACGACGCGGGCCCGCTTCTGCATGTCGACCTCTTCGCCGTAGACTGGCACCTCGATCACCGCGCCGGTGGCGGAGATGTCAGCGGCGTCCGCCGGACGGTCGACGACGCGGCGCTCGACATGGACGCGCTCTTCGGTAACCGGAACGCTGAGGGTTTCTTCACGCTCGGTCACATTGGTCTGGACGCGGACAGCGCCTCGCTCGACGCCACGCTTGGTGGCGGAGAGTTCTTCCTCGATGACCGGGACACTGATGCGGTCATCGGTGTTTAGCTCGGCCGAGCGGGCAGTCGTGGTCGTGTCATACACGTCGGTCGTGCCTGTCGCGCCATACCCCGTGGTCGTAGCAGCGCTGGTCGTGGTGTCGTAATCGTTGGACGCGAAGCCCGTCGTTGCCGTGGTCGTCGACCCAGTGGGAATCGTATCCCAGTCCCGATTGGTCGCCTCGTCGGCGGTCACGTTCAGGTTGATCCGGTCTTCGGTGTGATCGTTGATCGCCGAGAACGGGATGTAGTGATCCTTCGGGAAGAAGAACCCCTTGCGCAAGACCAGGTAGCCGTCCTGGATGTCATCGACCTTGCCGATCTGCTTGTCATCGGAGCCATAGACAGCCGTCCCCGGCTGAACCGTCCACTGCTGATCCACTGAAATCACCTCTTCATACAGGGCACGTCTCTTCCTAAATCGGGAGAGATTCCGTGGACCGTGAGGCACGGAGCGTGCCAACACGCTCGCAAATGGACTATGAAGTGAAACATGAGTAATGGAACCTGGACGATAGTCCGGCCACTTTCTCAGACGCGTTGCGTGACTTGTTTCTTCTGGAATCAACAGGACGGGGAAAGACATAAATGACCTGGAGTATGTTCTGGCCGAAGCGTCGATCAGTATGCGAACCGGGAGAAGTAGCCGTCGATCGCGTCGACGAAGGCATCGGCGATGAGGTCATTGGCGTTGGCTGAGCGCAGGAAGGCGATGTCGTTGAGGTTGGTGATGAACAGGCTCTCCATGATCACCCCTGGCATCTGGCTGGCGGTCAGCTCGCCTGGGATCTCCGGCCCCGTCAGCAACATATTGTGGGCCAGGGTTGGGTCCGAGTCATCAACGGAGTAGGTCCCATCGTCCTTCGCCCCCCGGTTCTCCGGCGTGTACCCCTCCGCCGCCATCCGCTCGCCGAGCGACTCGACCCCAAGCTGGGCCAGGATGCCACTCTGAGCGCCGAACGGGCGATCGGCCGTATACCAGCTCTCGTAGCCGGACGGGTTGCCCGTGTCGAATCCGTTGAGGTGAACTGAGATCAGCAGGTCGGCATTGGACCGGTTGCAGACGTTGATCCGGGCCTGGATCTCGTCGTACGTGCCGTCCCGCTCCGAGTCCGCGGTCGTCTTGCCGTCGCCGTTGACGTCAGCGTCGTCGGCGTTGACGTCGGTGTCCTCGGTCCGGGTCATGACGACGACGTAGCCCCTCGACCGCAGCTTGTCCTGCAGCGCCTTCGCCTGCTCCAGCACGAAGACAGCCTCCTCCAGCGGCGGGATGTCCCCGTCGCCGGCGAAGGTTCGGCCACGGTCCAATCCCCCGTGGCCGGGGTCGATGCAGACGGTCTGGACCCCGTCCAGCCAGGGACCGGCGTAGCCCGGCTCCTGTTGCCCGGCCGGCGGCAGGGTCGATGTCGGGAGTGGCTGTTCATCGAACCGGACGAGCGGTTCGTCGGCGCCGGCGGTCCCATCCAGGGAGACGCCGAGTCCGTGGTCATGGTCCTCAGTCGCGTTCAGGGCGGCGATTTCAGTCCCGTTCGGGGCCGCGCCATTGTCGTCTCCCTTGTTCAACATGCTGCCGATACTGGCCACCCCCACGGAGACCGCCAGAAACAACACCCCGGCGACGGCGAGCATCCGGCCACCAGGACCATTGGTTCCCGTTCCCACAACACGGGCACCGTTCGGCGGCTCACCGTTCAGGTCATCGTCTCGATCCGGGTCCACGAGGACCGGCCGGCCGGATCGGCTCGTTGACCGATCCCATTCGGACGAACCGCCAGAGCGTGTCCGGCTGTCAGGGCCACCACGTCGGTCGTCGCGTTCACGTCGGGGTGGCGTGGTTCGGAGCGGGTCGGCGAGCAGATCGCGCCGACCGGATGGCCGTCCGCCGTGATCTGCTCGCCGAGCCCGGACGGGGCGCTCGTCATCGCCGTCGTGCGTCGCGTCGCGAGGGGAGAGATAATCGCGCCCCTCGCGGTAGGCGGGACGCAGCCGCCGGTCGGTGTCCCAGCGGAGATCGGCGTGGGTGTCGCCGTAGCCGTCGCCTGGTGGACGGAGCCGTCGAGGTGGCGGGGTCGGTGTCGGGCGGTCGAATCGCTCGGAGGCGCTGGGCCGCGTCCGGCTGCCCGAGTTGTCCGGCTGCGGCTGTCCGGGACGTCGGCGGGGCGGGGCGGGGGAGAACGGCCCGTTCCCGGGAGCGCCGCCCGGAGCCTCCGCAGCGTCATCGGGTTCCACAGGCTGGCGATTCACCCGCCGGCTGGGCATCCCGCTGAACGGGGAGTCGTCGAAGCGACGATCAGGCGCTGGTTTCGCCATGAAAGCCCTCCGGCTCGAACCTGGCGATGTTCACGGCCGATCGGCCGACGTCAGGTGGGGGAGTAACGATGCGCGAACGGATGCAGCCCGAGCCGGTGCGGATAGCACGAAAGCGACATAAGACAGCGTGCCTCATGATGGCTACAGGATAGGCGATCCCCAGCGGGGTCGGCAACATTGGCCGGACGCAAGCGTTGTATCTGGCAACACCGGGGACGCAGGTGGTTCCTGAAGAGGCCCGTCATGGGTCCGGAGTCATGTGTCCAGCGTTGAACCATGCGACTCGAGCGGCTCCCATTGGCATCGCGGTCGATCGGCGTTTCGTGAATCGTCCCCCTCCCCACTCGTTCGTAATTGAGCCGTCCCCTCGCTGAAGCGGGTTGCAGGTGAAGCGCCTGGGTGGTGGAGACCACCTCTCCCCGGCCCGTCTTCGGCGCACCTGATCGCGCACCCGCTGAAGCGGCGTCGGCGGCGCAGGTGCCCGGAGCGAGGAGCAGTGCCCCCTGTCTCGCGCAGGCATCCCAGTCAAAAACCGCTGTAACCCCTCCCCGGCTCGATTCGTCGCTCCTCCTCATCGTTCGGAGGGGGTCTATTTTGGGGCGACTGCCTGTGTTGGTCGGGAGGGCTTGGCCTGCCTGCGCTGGTCGGGGGCGGCGTTTTGTAGGGGCGACCCTTGTGGTCGTCCGGCCGCGGCAGCGGCCATCACCCCGCAGGGCGATAACCGGCGTCTCCGGTTCAACCTCATTCGCCGGTATCCGTCGATTCCGCTATTGCCGGACCAGACCGGACCGGACCAGATCGATCCGTCCCGCCGTCCCGCCATACGGCGAAGGCCGTTGCGACGACCGGGCTCGCGAGCGTCACCCCAGCAGTATGGACCGTTCACCCACAAGGGGACCGGACGACTACAACGGTCGCCCCTACCAGCCTGAGGTGCCTACCCCTGTCGGGGGTCGATGGCGTCGCGGAGCCCATCGCCGAAGAACGTGAAGCCAAGCATCGCCAGCGCGATCGCCAGGGACGGGAACAGACCAAGGTGCCAGTTCAGCTGGATGAACTGGGCACTGTCCGCCACCATCTTGCCGAGGCTCGGGGTCGGCTCGTTGATGCCGATCCCGAGGAAGCTCAGCCCGGCCTCGGCGAAGATCGCGGTCGGGACGGCCAGCGTGATCGCGACGATCAGCGGCGCCAGCGCGTTCGGCAGGACGTGCTTGACAGCGATCGACCGCTCCGTCGCCCCAAGAGCCCGGGCCGCCGTGACGTACTCCTGCTCGCGCAGGGTCAGGATCTGGGCCCGGGTCAGCCGGCAGATCGTGATCCAGCTCGTCAGGCCGATCACGAGGATGACGTTGGACTGGCCGCTGCCCCGGATCGTCAGCAGGAAGATCGCGAACAGGATGCCGGGGAAGGCCGTGATGATCTCGGTCAGCCGCTGGATCACGAAGTCGGCGATGCCGCCGCGCAGCCCGGAGATGAGCCCAAGCGGGATCCCGATCAGGCAGGCGACCGTGACAGCGGCGAAGGCGACCGTGAACGACGTCCGGATGCCGTACATGATCCGGCTGAGGTAATCCCGGCCGATGGCGTCGGTCCCGAACCAGTACTCGGCATTGGGCTTCAGGTTGCTGTCGAGGATGTTGCTTTCCGCGTACCCGGTCGGCGCCAGCAGCGGCGCTCCAAACCCGGCGACCGCGAGGAGGATGACCAGCAAGAGCCCCGCGACCGCCAGCTTGTGCCGCATGAACCGGCGCGCCGCCATCGACAGGTTCGATCGCGCTGCCGGGGTCGTCCGGGCGCTGGGAACTGGGCTGGCATCGGTCAGGCTTGCCTTGACCGGATTCGAGGTCGACATGGTCGGTGCTCCCGCGTGTTGGTGATGGTCCAGGCAGATCCACATGCGACTGGTCGATGGCGTCGCGCGGCGTCAGCGCCCGGTGAGCCGGATCCGCGGGTCGAGGAACGTGTAGAGCAGGTCGGTGATCAGGTAGGTGACGCCCCAGAGCGTCGCGATCAGGAGCACCAGTGCCATGATCATGGGGTAGTCGCGGGTGAAGGTACTGGTCACGAAGAAGCGGCCCAGGCCCGGTATCCGGAAGGCGGCCTCGATGAAGATGCTGCCGGTGAGGATGTTCGGGATCTCCGGCAGGAGCACCGTCACGCACGGGATCAGCGCGTTGCGGCCGGCGTGGCGCAGCAGGACGAACCGCTCGGCCAGCCCCTTCGAGCGCGCCGTTCGGACATAATCCGCACCGAGCGTGTCGACCAGCGAGGCGCGGGTGTATCGGGCGACGAGCGCCGTCGGTGTCAGGGAGTAGGCGATCACCGGCAGGATGTACTCTTTCGGGCGGCCAAAGTCCCCGGTCCAGCCTCCGGCCGGCAGCCAGTTCAGGTTGACGGAGAAGATCAGGATCAGCCATATCGCGATCACGAACGACGGCAGGACCAGCCCCAGCGTCGCCCCGAACGAGACGACGTAGTCGAGCCAGGTGTTCTGCCGGACCGCCGCCGTCACCCCGAGGAACGTCCCGACGATGTAGGAGATCAGGATCGTTGGGGCGCCGATCGCCAGCGTCACCGGCCAGGCGTCGCCGATCAGTTCGAGCACGGTCAGGTTCGGTGCCTGAAACGGTACGCCGAAGTCGCCCTGCAGGGCGTTCCCCATGTACCGGACGTACTGGAGCCAGACCGGCCCATCGAGGCCGTACTTCGCCTCCAGCGCCGCCTGCGTCGCGGCCGAGACGGGTTGCTCCCCGAGGTCGAACGGCCCACCGGGCACCGAGCGCATCAGGCCGAAGGTGATGACCGAGACGGCGAAGAGGACGAAGATCAGCCCCGCCAGCCGTTGAAGGATGTACCGGATCACGCCGTCGCTCCCTCCCGCCAATCGCCCCATCGTGCTGGCGCTGGATATCCCGCGGTTGTGGCTGTCATGTGGGCCGAACGGTACCAGAAAATTGGGATCGGCAAGGGCGAATCAGCGGCACCGACCGCAGAACCTTATGCGCTGCGCCCATGTGCATGCCTTCGTCAGAATCTGGACGGTGAGTTAGCAGTCCAGAGAATGCCCACTGGGCCACATCGTCAGCGACGTGACCCAGTGCGCATGATGTCGAGCGGTCATGAATCTGGACCGGACCTACCCGATCGACCACGTCGTGACGAGGTAGCCAGCATCCGTTGGCCGAAGGTGAACCGTCGCCGTCGCGACTCCGTACGTCTGCGGGCTGTCGAGCCGGATCATGATGGCGGCAGTGCCATCGGGGAAGGTGACGACGTCGCCGATCTCGAGCAGCGTCGCGGAGACTTCCCGGCCGTCGCTCTCCTCGATCAGGGGCGGGCCCGCCTCACCCTGCGCTGGCGCCTCGGCAACAGCCCGGTCGATCTCCGGCTGGACATCTTCCCGCGCGACGCCGAGCATGGCGGGGGCGAAGGCCGGATCGGTCAGCGTTAGCAGGCGGGCCATGTCGCCGGCATTGCTGCAGGCGATCGACCCTTCGATCGTGGCAATGACCCCTTCGGTGGTCTCATCGTCGGCTGGCTGGCCCGTCTCGAACGCCGGTGGGTCCGTCACCGAGGTGGCGGCCCGGACGGCCTCGCCGTAGCTGACCGGATCGACCGGCTCGACGACGCACTGGGCCGCTCCGAGAGCGATTGGCGTTGCCATCGGGGTGGCCATCGGTGTAGCGCCCGGGCTTGCCGGAGCGTCCTGAGCGGCGACGGACCAGGTCAGCAGCAGGGCGACAGGCAGAATGGCGGAAACGAGGTGTCGAGCTGTTCGCATTCAGGACTCCTGATCGTCGTCGGCGAGGACCTGACCCGCTGTTATGGTGAAGCGTCGGCAGGCCATCAGTGTACCGCGAGATTCCTGCAGATCCTGAACCGTCATGGCGTCAGGTGGACCTGGATCGATCGCCCCCCCTCATCCCTGACGCAGAGGAGGTTTGACCACCATCGGCATCATTCGGAAGGACCTGATCCGGCCTGGGCGCTAGAGCTGCGTCACCGGCCAGAGCGGGTTGCCTGTGAAGCGGCTAAGGGGCGGAGCAGATCTCTCCCCCGCCCGGGGAGAACCTGCTCGCTCACCCGCTGAAGCGGCTTCGGCTCAGAGGTGCCCGGAGCGGGGAGCAAGCTCTTCCATCGAGAGCGGGTACTTCAGCGGAAAGCCGCTGTAGCGGGTCACTGCTGCAATCCCCGTCAGTCCTGGCTTAGCGTCGGACCGGTCGAGCCCCGGACGACCAGCTCGACCGGGAAGGTCCGGGAGGCTGGGCGCTCCTGCCGCTCGATCCAGGCGACCAGTTGCTCGACGGCCGTGAACGTCATCTCGTACCACGGGACCCGGACGGTCGTCAGGGGTGGCGTGCTGATCGCCGCCATCGCGATGTCGTCGTAACCCGTCACCGAGACATCTTCAGGCACGCGCCGCCCGAGGTCCCGCAGCCGGTCGATCGCCCCGAAGGCCGTCAGGTCGTTGACGCAGTAGATCGCCGTGATGTCCGGCCGACGGTCCAGCAGCCGGCCAGCTGCTACGTAGCCGTCATCGTGGAACTGGCCGGCGAATTCTTCCAGGTCCGGCTCGATCGGCAGGCCTACCTGCCGGAGCGCAGCGTGATAGCCCGCCTGGCGCTCCCGGGTCGAGACCAGGCTGCTGATGTCGCTCAGGAAGCCGATCGTCCGGTGGCCGAGGGCCAACAGGTGCGAGACCAGAGCGAGACCCCCGCCCCGGAAGTCGGCATTGATCCAGGTCGCGGTGTCGTCGGCGAACTGGTTGGGCAGAACGATCCCCGGACGGCCGCTCCGGTGGATGTCCTCGAGTGTAACTGACGGCGTCAGCGCGTCGAGCGCGATCGTGCCGTCGATGCGGCGTGGGTCGAATTCCGGCGTCCGTGGACGCCACGCGCGCTCGGTCGCGCCCGTCCCACGGTCGCCGGGTGCCGGGTCGGTGGGCGGCCGGTTGGTCCGTTCCCGGCTGATGTCGATCAGGATGACATAGCCGTGCCTGGACGCCGCATCGACGGCGCCCGCCACGACAGCGTCCTGGAACGGGTTGCTCATGAAGCGCCCGTGGACGGCATCGAACAGCAGCCGGATCGTGTTCGTCCGGCCGTTCCGGAGGCTCCGGGCGCCGGGCGACGGCTGGTAGCCCAACTCGTCGATCGCCCCTTGGACTCGCTGCCGGGTCTCCGGCCGGACCGCTGCTTCGCCGCGGACGACCCGTGACACCGTCATGTAGGACACACCGGCACGGGCCGCGACTTCTCGAATCCCGGCCTGGCCCTGCCCTGACCCGTCGTCCGCTGTCAACCGCTGCCCTTCTGGTGGCGCCGGGACGCTTCCGGCTACTTAGCGGGCGCGCCCACCATTGTGAGCGCGCGGAGCGGCCTGGCGATCCGGCCGATGATCTCCCGCTCCGCCGCCGCGGCCTGCACCGTCAGGGCGACGTGGGCGTTGGCCGGAGCAGTGTCGGTCGGTGTCCGCATCAATGACAACCCGGGGTGATTGCCGCCAACCTCGACATCGATGTGGACCGGGACGAAGCCCATCAGGTCGGGCCGGGTGATCGCCATCGCCGCCAGCGGGTCGTGGGCGGCTGTCGCGCCGTGCTCGACGACCCTGGGGTAGAGCTCGACCTGGAGCGCGACGGCGTCGTGGAACGGCGAACCCGCTGCCCGGATCGTCGGCAGGTCGCCACTCCGGATCTGAACCAGCGTCGTCACATCCAGCGGCACGACGACCTTGACCTCTGGCTGATCGAACACGATCGCGGCGGCTTCCGGGTCGCACTTCAGATTGTGCTCGGCGTAAGGCAGGTGCAGGCCGTCGTGTCCTCGCGCGGCGCCGGCCATGAGCGTGAAGCCGGCCAGGTTCGCGAGCAGCCGCGGTTCCCGGCGGATCGCCAGGGCGATGTTGGTCATCGGGCCGACCGCCAGCAGGTGGATCTGACCGGGGTTGGTCATCACGGTCCGGACGATGAAGTCGACAGCGTGCTCGGGTGCCGGCTGCCAGTCGCGGTCGTCGTCGTCGAGCAGGCCGACGCCCTCGTGGCCCGGCCAGTAGATCTCCCGAACGCCCATCAGCGTCTGCGACGATCCGAGCATGATCGGGACGTCGTCCCGGCCCGCCAGCCGCAGGAGCCGGTCGACCATCCGGCCCCGGAGATGGACGTCGCCGTAGACCGTGGTCACGCCGACGAGGTCGATCTCCGGCGAGCCGAGCAGCACGGCAAGGGCGAGACAGTCGTCGACATCGGTTCCCATGTCGGTATCGAAGATCACGCGGTGGGCCATGATGGGACTCCTCTGAATTGGGACGGCAGACCGAATCTGACCGGTCCGCACGGCGAGGACCGGGAAGGGCGAATCGAACGGAGGTCAGGGGTGGCGGCGCGGCGCGGTCACTTGATCCCCGAACCCATGATGCTGTTGACGTAGAACCGCTGAAGCGGCAGGACCAGCAGCAGCGGGACGGCCGCGGCGATGGTCGAGGAGGCGAAGATCAGGTCCCATGACGTGAGTTCCTGATCGACCCCGATCATGGAGACCGCAACCTGGATCTGCCGGTAGCTCGCATCCGGCGCGACCAGCATCGGCCAGAAGAAGCTGTTCCACTGACCCAGGAAGATCAGGATGCCAGACGTGACCATCACGGGCCGGGACAGGGGCAGGACGATGTTGCGGAAGACGCGTCCCCACGTCGCGCCATCCACCCGGGCGGCGTCGAAAAGGTCCTGCGGGATGCCGGCGAAGAACTGGCGGAACAGGAAGATCGCCGTCGCGTTGCCGATCGCCGGGATGATCAGCGCCGCCCAAGTGTTGACCCAGCCGAAGGCGCTGACGAGGGTGTACGAGGGGATCACCGTCAGTTCGGACGGGACCATCAGTGTCAGGAGCACCAGCACCCAGAGCGTGCCTTTGCCCCGGAACTCGAACCGGGCGAAGGCGAACCCCGCCATCGCGCAGATCACGATTGTCAGGACGACGGTGACGAAACCAACGAACAGCGTGTTGCTGATTGCCCGGCCGAACCCGCGCGAGAAGATCTCCTCATAGGCGGCCAGCGTGAACTCGGCTGGCAAGAAGGCTCGCCAGTTGAACGGCAGGACGTTGGCCCAGACGGTCTCCCGGGTGGTGAATGACGAGACCATTACCCACCAGAGCGGGATCAGCACCAGCAGCGCCAGCGCGAGCAGCCCGAGATACGATGCGCCGATCGAGGCCGCGCCGAGGGTGCGCCGGTATCGAATCCCGGCGGCGACGCGGCCGGCCACCGGTGGAAGACCGGCGCGGCTCCGGGGGTTGGGGAGCGAACGGTTCATGCGGAATCCTTCGATGACCACGAGCGAGAGCATCCGGTCAGAGCTATTGCCCCCTCTCCGGGCACCTGCGCCGCCGAAGCCGCTTCAGCGGGTGAGCGAGGAGGTGAGCCGGAGAGGGGTTGGGGGAGAGGTCTGCTCCGCCGTCAGGCAACGTCGATGAATACCGCTCAGTCCGCTGGCCGCAGGAACGCGAACTCGATGACCACGACGATCGTTGTGATCGCAAGGAGGACCATCGTCATCGCCGCCGATGCCCCAAGGTCGGAATAGACGAAGCCGCGTTGCCAGGCCTCGTAGAGCATCAGATTGGTCGATTCCTGCGGTCCACCCCGGGTCAGGAGGTAGGGCGGTGCGAACAGCGTCAGGTTGGCGACCGTCGTCGAGACCAGCACGAAGGCGATCACCCGGCGCATCAACGGCAACACGATCTGGTAGAGCGTCTGGAACCGGTTCGCCCCGTCCAGTCGGGCCGCTTCGAGGACGTCGGCCGGGATGTTCTGCAGACCAGCCAGGAAGAACAGCGCCCAGAGCGGGACGCCGATCCAGCTGACGATCCCGATCATGGTCGGCAACGCCTGGTCGACACTGCGCAGGAACAGTTGACGCTCAAGCCCGACCGCCTCCAGCATCCCGTTGACGAGCCCGTATTCGGTGTTGAGGGCAAGGCCCCAGGCCAGGGCGCTGATGTTGATCGAGATCGCGATCGGCAGCAACAGGATCGTCCGGAAGGACCCGATCCCCCGAATGGACCGGTTGATGAACAGGGCGAGGAAGAACGCCAGCACGGTCTGGAGCGGGTTGACGATGACGTTGAAGATCATCGTCACTTCCAGCGACTTCCAGAAGGTCGGGTCGTCCAGCAGCCAGCGGAAGTTGTCCAGCCCGACGAACTCCCGTCCACCGGTGAAGCTGAGGGCGTTGGTGTAGAAGCTCTCGCGCAGGCCCCAGACGATCGGGAAATAGCGCCAGACCATCAGCAGGAGCAACGCCGGGGCGAGGAAGAGCCAGGGAGCGAGCCGCTCACTTCGGATCACAGGACACCTCGTGAGAGTGGTGATAGCTGGACGGAGCCGGTCGATCCGTTTGCCCCGCCCTGAAGGGATCGGGCTCAGGGGCGATGTGATGAGCACCCGTTTCCGACGATCATCACGTTTTCTCGTCGGAACCCGGGATCTCCGATCGTCATGCCAGTCCTCACCGCCCGGGAAGGGGTACGTGGTACCAGCAGAGCTGCTATCCCAGGGAATCGCCCGATTGTCATTGGAGCGAACTCCCCTCTCCGACCGCGAGCCCGCAGGCAAGCGAAGTCGAGGAGGGGCTGGGGGAGGAGTCTGCCTCGCTACAGTGGCGGACGCGAATCTCCGCCCCGACCTCGACCATGGCCGAGGTCGGGACTACCGCCGGTACTTCTGCATCTCCCGCTCGATCCGGTCGGCGGCGCCGGACAGCGACTCCTGGACGTCGGAGCCGTTGCGGATGTCTTCGAAGGCATCGGAGAGCAGCTCCTCGTACTCGAGGTAGCCGACCGACAGCGGGCGGATCGTGGCATGTTCAGCTTCTCCGGCGGCAACGATGTAGGCCCTGTTCGGCCACTCCGCGTTGGCAGGGTCATTGACGATCTCATTCAGCAGTTCCGTCTGACAGGGCCAGATCGGCTCAAGGCCACGCCAGGTGCGCCCACCGGTTGTCGACGAGACCCACTGCAGGAACCGGGCGGATTCCGCTGGGTACCGGGTCTTGGCATTGATGCCGAGGTGCCAGCTGTCCGTCGGGACATGGACCTCTCCGCCCCAGTACGGGTGAGGTGCCGCTCGCCACTGGAAATCCAGCGGGGTCTCGATGAACTCCTGAGCCCCCCAAGGCCCGCGGATGGTCATGGCTAGTTGCTGGGTCCGGAACAGCTCCCCTACCTCGACCTCGCCGGCCGGAGCGACCTTGTCCTTATGGAGCTGGCTGAACCAGGTGAAGGCTTCCACCCACTCCGGCGAGTCGATGATCCCCTTGACGGTCAGGCCGTCCTCGCCGATCACCGGTACGCCTTTGCCCTGAGCGAGGGGCTGGAGCTGGTAGATCCGATTGTACTGCTCGAACTGAAAGCCGTACCGGCCCTCGGTCGTCAGCGCCCGAGCCGCTTCGCCTACCTGGTCCCAGGTCCATCGCTCAGTCTCGCCCGGCGGGGTGACACCGGCCGCCGTGAACAGGTCGAGGTTGTAGTAGAGGACCTGCGTGCTGTTCCAGACGGGTGCCGAGAGCAGCTTCCCGTCGTACCGGCTCGACTCGAGCTGGGCTGGGACCCAGGCGCCGGTCTGCTCTGGGGTGAAGTACTCGTCGAGCGGCAACAACCAGCCACGAAGCCCATAGGACGAGTTGACCGGCGCGTCGACGGAGACGATGTCGGGGTTGTCCTGCGCCGAGCCGAGTCGAACCTGGTTCTGCTGGAACAGGTCGCGGAAGGCGACCTCCTCGACAGTGATCTCGATGTCCGGGTTCTCGGCGGAGAAGGCGGCGACGAGATCCGGACCGTCCGGCAGGTCGGTCAGCCAGGTGAGTTTGACAGTGTCCTGACGGGCGGGAGCGGCCGAGGCCCTTCCGGGGAAACCCCGAGAGGCAAGCAGGCCACCGGCGGCGGTGGCGGCTGCCCCCTGCAGGGCCGAACGACGGGTAAGTGACGCGGACGCACGGGGTGAACGCGGCATGAGTTCCCTCCCTCGGGATTCGCGGACGGCCGTGCTTCCTTGCACAGTCCGTCATGGTAAAAATAGGAATGATAACGTTACCAACGATGGTATAGGGCTGGATCGTTCGCGTCAATCCCCGTGACGAGATTGCTTTCTGGTGTTCAGTAACGTGAACGAAGCTGACGGGTTTCTGCGCGAGACCAGGCATTCCCACGCGGGCGAACGGTCACCTCTGTGGAGTTCCAGCCTCCTGCACCGAGGAGGACGTTACCTCTGGCTGACTGTAAACCAGTCCAGGCCCATGACCGTCGTCTCGGCACCTTCTTTGCTTATACATGTTCAAAACCTGAAATCGGTGGTCGTGTTGCACCGCGAGGTGGCTTCGGCCGCCAGCCTGGTCCCTGCGCTGGCCGGCGGCTCGGGGACGAAGCTCGACAGGGTGGCCACTATGAGAGAGGTGAGTGAGAACCATGCGCTTTCTGCCGACATCGATCCACGGCATCGTGGATTATCTGGCTGGGATCATGATCCTGGTCCTGCCTTGGCTGTTCGACTGGGAGGACAACGTCAAGGGCGTGATGACCGTCCTTGGGTTGGGCATCATTCTCTATAGCCTGCTGACGGACTACGAGCTGGGCATCTCGCGGCGGATCCCGATGTCGACCCATCTCCTGCTGGACGCCCTGGGCGGTATCGTGCTGATCGTCTGGCCCTTCGTCTTTGGCGTCGACGATAGCACGACCCGCACGGTCATGATCATCCTCGGTGTCTTCGAGATCGGTGCATCGCTGATTACCCAGACGGTCCCCTCCCGTTCCCGGAATACCCGGACGACCTGACCGGTACTCGATTGACGGCGCAGCAGACCCCGGGCAACTGTCCGGGGTTTGCTGCGCCGTTGGTTTGTGCCATATGACACCATAGATGATCAGTATTCATCCAATAAGAAGCGGAACCAGACTGATGGAGCTATACCGTCAGCGATCCGTGTGAGCACTCGTGAATCGATCTTCAACGATGAGTTTCCTCCGAACTGGTTCGTCTGCGGCCAGAGAGCAGACGAACAGTGGCCGAGCGCACATGCACCCGGCCATTGTTCGTCTGCTCTCGCTTGTTGTCGTGCTCACTACGAAACGGTCACCACGGCCTGCATCAGATTGGCGTGGAGGGTGCAGAGGTACGGAAAGGTCCCCGCTTCGGTGAAGGTGTAGGACACACTCATGCCGTTGCTGACGAAGTCGGTCTCGAAGCTGCCGTCATCGGCCGAGGCGTTGTGCGGCGCCACGCCCGTGTTGGTCCAGGTCACGGTGGTGCCGACCGCGATCTCCAGCTCGGCCGGCTCGTACCCGAAGTCGAACATCTCGACGGTAGCAGTCGTCCCATCGGCGGCCGGGGTGGCGTCGGGCGTCGCGGCCGCGGCGCCGACGATGAACGGACCGGCGATTTCCAGGACCTCGGCCGGCGTCCGCGGGGCGTCGACGGCGTCCGGGAATGGGCTGGTGTCGGCGTCGTTGACCAGCGTCGCGACGAAGGCCGCGTGGCGGGCCTCGACGCTATGGATGCCGAGCGCGGTGGCGACCAGGCTCGGGGCCAGGACGGCGACCGACGGCGCGGCGCCAGCGTAGGCCGACACGCCGACGTTCTCGATCGCGGCGGCGGTGACGAGGAAGGAGGCGACGTCGGTGTAGCCGAAGTCGTACTTCGCCTCTTCGACCGGCTCGCCGCCGAGGTCGGTGATCGTGGCGGTGAGGGCCTCGACGTGGGCCGCCTCGTGCTCGCCGATCAGGGTCAGCAGGTCGTAGATCACCTGGCCACCGTCGAAGTCATCGGCGGAGTAGGTGGAAAGAGCTTCACGATAGAAGACCCACTCGAGGTGCTCGAGGGTGAGGGAGTAGTTGAGGATGGCGATGCCGTCGTCCTCGAAGTACGGGTCGGCGGTGAGGCCGTCGTCCTGAGCCGCGGCACGGATGGCGGGGAACGCGGACATGGCGAGAGCGGCGCCCCCACCGACGAGGGCGGTCCTGCCGACAAGGGAACGGCGGGAAGTGATCCGGTCGCGCTCGGTGCTGATGGCGGACATGAATTGGTCGGCGATTACCTGGGTCAAGGTGAGACTCCTTCGATACGGGTTGAATGCGGAGTGGCCGCGCTGCTGGAGCATCCGGTTGGGGCCACAGCTATAGTACGGCCGCGTGTCAGCGATAGATCAACGCCGATCCCATCCAGGAAGGTGATCCTGACATCGCCATTCGTCCGGTCGAGGTCGAGATCGAGATGTCTTCTGACCATCTCCCTGTCTGGTCTTGTCGATCGATTCAACGTGTTCCGGTGCCTGTCGCGACGCCGGCGATATGCTCCTGCCAGTAGTGATTGGTCTTTGCGACGACCGTGATGATGTTCTTGACCTCTTGCTCCAGCCGGAAATCCGGGCCGGCGGGGAACCACAGGACGTCGTCTTCCCGGCGGACCGTCACGTTCTCGACGATGATCGCCCGGAGCATCCAGATTGCCATCTCATCGTCGTTGCACTGCATCCCAATCCAGCCCGGTACCGGGCTCTGAACGACGGACAGACCGGTGACCTTCGCGATGCCCCGTTCGATCTCACTGAGCACCCAGGCATACCGTTCGGGGTTGGCCTCCACGTCAGCTTCGTGGATCGGCTCCAGCAGTGTGCCGCGGTGGGGTGCGCCGCCGGCCAGCGCCAGCTCGCAGAACCCGCCCCACATCTCGTCCCAGGCGACCTCGCCGGCGGCGTCGTACCGCAGACCGACGGCCCCCATCGGCGCGGCGCTGACCGCGGCCGAGGTGTCCCGGTAGCGCGGTGGGAGGATGGCGGCACGATGACCGGCTGCTGGCGCGGGGGCGTTTGCAGCCGCGACCTGCTTGGCCGCGGTGACTTCAACCGTCACGACGGTCAGATATCGCACATGCCGGAGGAGAACCTGCCGGAGAGCCGCGGTGATCGCCGTGGGGTCGGCGCCGGCTGCCGGGGAGACGCTGACCTCGGCGTAGAGTTCATGCCCGACCCAGCGGGCCCGGACCGCGTTGACCCGTTCGACTCGCGCACTCTCACCCGCGTAATCCTGAATCTGGGCGGTGATCTGGGGGTCGACGGCGTCCATCAGTCGATACCAGATGCGTTTGGTCGCGTCCCGGGCCACGAACAGGATCGTGATGCCGATCAGGAGACCGACGACCGGGTCCACGATCGGAAAGCCAAGCGCGACACCCGCGACGGCGATGAGGACCGCCAGCGAGGCCAGGCCGTCGATCCGGGCATGAAGACCGTCCGCGATCATCGAGTCCGAGCCGATCCGGCGACCCGTGCGGATCTGGAGGAGCGCGACCGCCTCGTTGCCGATCGCGCCGACGATCGCGGCCGCGGCCACCCACGGGAGATGCGTGATGGGCTGCGGGTCGAGCAGTTTCTGGATCGACGCCCAGAACGCGTACCCGGCGCTGAAGAGGATCGAGAGCACGATCACCACGCCCGCGATGTCTTCCGCCCGACCGAACCCGTACGTGTATCGCTGGGACGCGATCCGGCGCGCGAGGTAGAAGGCGATGAGCAGGGGAACGGAGTTCAGGAAGTCGCCGAGGTTGTGGACCGAATCGGCGAGCAGCGCCACGCTGCCGCTGAACACCACGATGAAGAGCTGGATGACCGTTGTCGCACCCAGCGCGGCCAGGGCGATCCAGATCGTCCGGATACCCTCCCGGGTATTGAAGGCGGGATCGTTCGCAAAGCCGGTCTGGTCGTCGCCGTGACCGTGGACATGGAAGATGGCAGCCAGCCATCCGAGCGCTCCGCCCCGATGACTGTGACCACGAGCGATCTTTGCGGCCGAGCTCGATGACATAATGATGACTCCTGATAGATGCCCAGACTGGGACAGGAGTGTAGGGAATGCTCGTCAGCTGGGGCCGGTTGTTGCGACGATTCGCAGGAAGGATGTCGGCGTGAGCCACCAGACCAGGCAATGGGAGTTGCAGATCACCCGCGCGGGGTATCGGGTTACGCGTCAGCGGGCTCTGGTGCTGGACGCCGTCTGCGCTGGGCAGGGACACACGACGCTGAGCGAAGTCTTTGGTCGCGTGCTGCGCGAGGATCGGTCGGTCAGCCGCTCGACCGTCTACCGGGCCCTGCACATGTTCGTCGACGCTGGCGTCGTGGTGCTGGCCGACACCGGCGGCGCCGAGCCCTGGTACGAGGTCGCCCACGCGGCACCTCACCACCATCTGCACTGCCGCCAGTGCGGCTGGGAGCAGGAAATCACCGCCGACGACCTCTCGAGCGTTGAGAACACGGTCCGCGACCGATTCGGATTTCAGATGAACATGGACCACCTGGTCCTGTTCGGCCTCTGCGCCATGTGTCAGGAGCAGCAGGACGCGGGACCGTCAGGCTTCGCCAAGCAGTGAGGATTGGGCATGCGTTGCCGCTCGGAGCCGCTGGGCCCGGTCGAATGTCGCCCGCATCGGCGGGACATCGGGTTTCGTCCCGGCCAGTAACTCGTCGATCGTCAGGATCTGCACCTTCGGGTAGCTCCGGTTCCAGGCCTCGGAGTGGTAGGTCCCGGCTTCGACCGCTTCCTGCCGCATCGGCTGGGTCGAGGGCTCCAGGGTGATCAGCATCGCCATCTCCGCCGCTTCCCGGTTGAGCGTCCCGATCAGATCGCGCATCGTCGCGCTGGAGACGTGGCCGGACTTGATCTGGACCAGCACCCGCTTGAGCTTGCCGCCGGCGTCGTCCACGAACCGGATCACCCCATCGATGCCGCGGTCGGCGCCCTTCTTCTCCCGCCCTTCCATCGGCTGGGCGTTGACCAGCGACGCCGCCCACCACTGGAACTGGTAGCGGTCCTGCTCGGCCAGCATGGTGGCGGAGCCAAGGTCCTCCGGCTCGCCGCGGACCTCGTAGCTCACCGCCGGGCCGAACTGGTCGTCCAGACGGTTCTTCATCAGGGCGATCGAGAGGTGGGTGATGTCGATCCCGACCCACCGCCGCCCGAGCTTCTGCGCCGCGACGACGGCGGTTCCGCAGCCGCAGAACGGGTCCAGGACGACATCGCCGGGGTTGGAACTGGCGGCGATGATCCGCTCCAGGAGGGCGAGAGGTTTCTGGGTGGGGTAGCCGAGTCGTTCGAGGCTTGATCCACCAACCGACACCACATCCGTCCAGATGTCTTGAGCTGCGACCCCTGGCATCTCATCCAGGTAGTTCTTGAGTCTCAGTCGACCATCGGCCTTTCTTGGATAGTGCAGGCGACGTTCCGTGTCGAGCGTTTGCATTCGATCCTTCGTGTACTTCCAGCCATTCGGTGGATGGGCATAGGTCACGCCATTGGAGGCCAAAAAGTCGTACATCAAATTGGGTCGCTCACTGGGATTCGCAAGGTTCTGCTCGCTCCATCACCGTCCATCCGGATCGGTGAACTTGAATCGTTCTGCGATGTATTAATCCGTATAGGGGGCGAACTGTCGATTGAATAGGGTCTGCGATGTCTTGGTGTAATAGAGAATGGTGTCATGAACTGCTCCAAAGCCATTGGAATTACTGTGTGATCCATAGCGTTTCCAAATGATCTCGCTTCGGAAGTATTTTGCTCCAAACACCGTGTCCAGCAGCACCTTGAGGTAATGGCTGGCGGTCGGGTCGCAGTGGAGGTAGAGCGAGCCGGTCGGCTTGAGGACGCGGTGGAGCTCGACGAGGCGCTGCGCCATCATGACCAGGTAGGCCATCATGTCGTTCCGGCCGACGAACTCCCGCATCGCCGAGATCATCGTCGCGACGTTGTGGGGCCCGGTGTCGACCAGCTCGTCGAAGGAGATCTCGGCGTTGCGGTCCCACTGCCACGTGTCGGTGAAGGCCTGGATCTGCGACGGAGAGGACTCGCCGCTCTTCTCCCGGAACAGGACGTTGTAGTTGCGGTTGGAGTTGAACGGCGGGTCGAGGTAGACCAGATCGACGCTCTCGCTCGCGATGTGGTGGCGCAGGATATCGAGGTTGTCGCCGTAGTAGAGCGTGTTCGACATCGTCGCCTCCGTGGTCAGGTCATGCGGAGAGTGGCCAGCGTGCGGTCCGGACAGTATCCCGCGCCGGCACCCCATTGTCCGACCGGATTCCAGGACGACGACGAGCTGTGCCGCAGCTTCCGGATCAGACCAGAGCGCCACGTCGTTCGTCAGCTCAGAGAGATCCGTTGCATCGTGTGTTTCCCAGAACGCGGATTCCTCCTCGACGGAATGGAAGCAGGAAGGTCGCCCTGCGCCTCGGTTGGGTATCCAAGGTCAACCGATGGCCTGGTCACGGTCGATCTCCGCATCTTCTGGCGCGTGGCCGTTCGTCGTCGCAGCGGTGGCTCCCCTGGCTGGACGCCCGACCGGACGCCGGTTCCGACGCATCGTGTCGACATCGCTCGGGCTGAACAGCTTGACGCCCGAGACCAGTCGGCCGAGATCATGTTCCTGGGCGATCTTCTGGACGCGGCGGCGGCTGAGGTCGAGGACATCGGCGACCTGCTCGACACTGTAGATCGGCTCCGGCTCCGGCTCCGGCAGACCGTCGATCCGGCCGACCCGCTGGCTGAACCGGTTCGGGGCTCCTTCGGCCTGGTAATCCGGCAACCAGTCGGAGACATCCGGGACTGGGTAATTCCGCTCATACATAGAGGTCAGCCATAACTCAGAGGTCTCACGGGCCATAGGCCCGACCTCCTCCCATTCCCGGGCGTGACTGTGGCAGCCGGGGAGATCTGGAAAGGTGATGTCCCAGCCACCGAGAGTGGATGGTGTGACGACGAATGCGTAGTGACGAGCAAGTATCGTATCGAGCGGGAAGGGCTGGGTCACAGGGAGCGAATCAGGGGCGACCCACTCAGTGTCGCTTCGACGTGTAGAGCGCTCGATGGCAACCATGGCGACATCTCCAGTAGTTCGTGAAGGTATCTCGTACGGACAGCGGTCAATCGACATTCATTCTCCCGGTCGGGGAACTCGGCGCTGATCGGTGATTGCGGCGATCACGTCCCGAATGACCGCTCGGTTCACAGTGGCACTCTTGCGATTGCCGTGAGGGGACATCGTTATCGATGCGTGGCCCTCTCTTTCCCATTGAAGATGTGAGCCAGCGGCTTCCCGCTCGATCCATCCATAGGCGAGGAGAACTTTTGAGATATCGCGGTAGGCCATCTCACGCGGCGGGTCATCGCGAAGGAGTTCCGCGATCAGTTTGTCGAGCTTGCCCACGGTCGGATCGAATCCTGTCTGCTCGGTCCCCTCGCCACACAATTTATTGTACGCGATCGCGCTGAGTATATCGTGTGCATTTCTGAATGGCTGTATGGAACTGACCGCTTGCCCTTACCCACCGAAAGACGGGGTCGAGGCCATCGCGTGGCGGGCCGCGATCTCCTCCGGCTCCCGCTTGGTGTCGCGCATCTGCCGGTTGTAGAGCGTGGCGTAGAGGCCGTCCTGCCGGATCAGTTCTTCATGGCGGCCCCGCTCGACGATCCGGCCGTCGGACATGACGAGGATCAGGTCGGCGTTGCGAACGGTGCTGAGCCGGTGAGCGATCACGATGCTCGTCCGGCCGGACAGCAGCACCTGGAGTGCCGTCTGGATCAGCGCCTCGGTCCGGGTGTCGATTCGGCTGGTGGCCTCGTCCAGGATCAGGACGCGCGGGTCCACGAGGACCGCCCGGGCGAAGGCGAGCAACTGGCGCTGGCCCTCGCTCAGGCCACCACCGCCCTCCTCGAGGACGGTCTCGTAGCCGTGCGGCAGCTCGTCGATGAACGTGTCGGCCTGGACCGCCGTCGCCGCCGCCTCGACCTCCCCGTCCGTCGCGGCGGGTCGGCCGTAGGCGATGTTGTCCCGGACCGTCCCGGCGAACAGGAACGGCTCCTGCAGTACGAGCGCGGTCTGCTCCCGCAGGCTGTCCTTGTGGATTTCGCGGGTGTCGCGGCCGTCCAGCGTGATCCGGCCGCCGTTTGTCGGTAGCTCGTAGAAGCGCGGGATCAGGTTGACCAGCGTCGTCTTGCCGGCACCCGTCGGCCCGACGATCGCGACCGTCTGCCCGGGCCGGATCGTGACGTCGATGTTGTGGAGGATGTCGCGGCCGGGCTCGTAGCCGAAGGTGACGTCCTCGAACCGGACCTCGCCGCGGACCTGCGTGCCGGTCAGTGAGATCGCCGAGGCCGGGTCGGGCTCCTCGGCCGGGGAGTCAAGGATGTTGTAGATCCGCTCGGCGCCGGCCAGCGATGACTGCGCCTGCGTGTAGACCTGCGACAGCAGCTGGATCGGCCGGAAGAACGTCTGGACGTAGATGAGGAAGGCGGCCAGGGTGCCAACGGCGAGATTCCCCTGGTAGACCTGCCAGCCGCCGTAGGCCAGCACGATCCCGGTCGCGACGGTGCTGAGCAGATCGACCGCCGGGGCGAGGGCCGAACTGATCCGGACGGCGTTGACGTTGGCGTCGTAGTTCTCCTGGTTCTGCCCATCGAACCGGTCGATGTTGTAATTCGCCCGGTTGAAGGCCTGTGTCTCCCGGATGCCGCTGATCTCCTCCTGCAATGAGGCCGTCACGGCGCCGGTCGTTCGCCGGGTGAGGCGGTAGGCGATCCGGGCCCGGCGGGAGACGATCGTCGTCGCGAGCAGCAGCAGCGGCAGGATCGTGAAGCTGACGAGCGCCAGCCGCCAGTCATAGATCAGCATCGCGATGATCGTCGCGATCAGGCCGACGACCTGGCCGATCGACTGACTGAGCCCCTGGCTGATGAACTGGTTGATCGTGTCGACGTCGGAGCTGACCCGGCTGACGAGGTCGCCAATCGGCTGCTTGCCGAAGAACTTCAACGGCAGCCGCTGGAAATGGTCGAACAGCCGCTGCCGGAATCCCTGCAACACGCGCTGGCCGATGATGCCGACCCGGACGACCTGCATCCGGGTCGCGAGGGCGCCGACGAGGGCGATCACGACCAGGACGACGACATAGAGCGCCAACTGGCCGGAGTCGCGGTCGGTGATTGGGCCGTCGATCGCCTCGCCGATCAGGGCGGGCGTCGCGGCCTGGGTGATCGCGCCGATGACGACCCAAACGCCGGCTTGCAGGAGCTGGGGCCGGTAGCCACGGAGTTCGCCGATCAGCCGACTAGCGGTCCCACGGCGGTCCCTGATGGTATCGGGGTCATCGACTGGCAGCGTGACGCCGCGTGCGCGGGCGGACATCGTTCAAGCCCTCCCGTTCGTCGTCGTGGAAGTGGTCGTTGTGGTCACGCCGGTACCATTCGCCCGGCCGGTTCCGTTGGCGGTTCCGTCCAGCTCGGCCTCGGCCAGTTCGTCGACGGTGCTTTCGTCCGGCGCGAAGGCCGTCTCGGTGCCAAGCTGCGAACCGAGGATCGACACGTAGAGCGGGGAGCCAGCGACCAACTCCTCGTGGGTGCCCTGGGCGACGATCCGGCCCGCGTCCATCACGAGGATCATGTCGGCCGACCGGACCGTGCTGACCCGCTGGGCGATCACGAACGTCGTCCGGCGGCGCTGGGCGAGCAGTTCGTCGATCGCGGCCCGGATCTCGGATTCGGTCGTGGCGTCGACGGCCGAGGTGCTGTCGTCGAGGATCAGGATGGCGCGGTCGGCCAGCAATGCCCGCGCGATCGCGACCCGCTGCCGCTGCCCGCCTGACAGCCCGACGCCGCGCTCGCCGATGATCGTCTCGTAGCCGTCCGCCATCGCCTCGATGAACGGGGCTGCCTGAGCAGCCTCGGCGGCAGCCCGGATCTCCTCCATCGACGCGAGCGGCCGACCGTAGGCGATGTTCTCCCGCACGGTGCCGCTGAACAGGCGCGACTCCTGCAGGACCGGCGCGATCTGGCTGCGCAGGCTGCCAAGCGCCACCTCCCGGACATCCTGGCCGTCGATCCGGACGGTGCCAGCGGTCGTATCGTGGAAGCGGGGGATCATGTTGACGAGCGTGCTCTTGCCGGCTCCGGTCGTCCCGATGATGGCGATGGTCTGGCCCGGCTCGGCGGTGAAGCTGACGTCGTGCAGCGCATCGTGCTCGGCGCTGGGGTAGCGGAACGAGACGTGGTCGAACGTGACGCGGCCCTCGACCGGCGGCAGCGGCGCGGCGTCCGGCTCCTCGGCGATCGTGATCGGCTCGTCCAGCACGGCGAAGATCCGGACGGCCGACGCGCCGGCCCGCGGGACGGCCGACCCGAGGAAGCCCATCGTCAGAATCGGCCCGAGCAGGAAGTTCAGGTAGGTGTAGAAGGCGACCAGTGAACCGACTTCGAGGTCGCCGCCGATGACCTGCTCGCCCCCCGCCCAGACCACGGCCAGCGAGGCCAGCCCGGCGACGAGGAAGATGGCGCGGAAGTTGGTCGAGAACAGGCTGACGATGTCGATGTTCAGGTCGAACAGCCGGGCATTGTGGCCGCGGTAGCGCTCCTGCTCCCGCTGCTCGCCACGAAAGGCGCGGATCGTCCGCAGCCCAACCAGGTCCTCCTGGAGCGTGGAGTTGAGCTGACCGAGCGTCGCCTGGATCTTCGTGAAGAGCGGAGCGATCCGGGTGCCGAACCGGCCCAGCAGCGCGAAGATGATCAGGACCGAGGCGAAGGTGATCAGGGCCAGCTGCCAGTTCAGGAAGAACAGCAGGATCACGATCGCGACCACCTGGACCGCCGCCCAGACGAGGTTGACGAAGCCGTTGCCGGTCAGGAAGCGGACCTGCTCGATGTCGCTGGTCGCCCGGGTCAGGAGCTGGCCGGTCGGGGTGCGGTCGTGGAAGGCGAAGCCAAGCTGCTCGACCTTGACGAAGAAGTCCCGTCGCAGGTCCAGCGCCACCCCCTGCGAGCCGCGTTCGGCGAGGAACCCCTGGAAGAAGGAGCCGGCACCCCGGACGAGGGCGAGACCGAACATCCCGGCGACGGCCAGGATGATCACCTGGCTGTCATGGGTGGCAATCCCGGAGTCGATCGCGATCGCGATCAGCTGCGGCGCGAGCAGGTTGGCGGCGGTCACGACCAGGACGGCGATCAGGGCGCCGATCACATCGGACCGGTGCGGGCCGAGGTAACCGAAGGCTCGCCGTAGGGCCGCGATCATGCCGGGACTCTGTGGTCCGGTACTCGGTGCGACGGGGATGTCACCTGCCGACGTGGAGCGGCGTCGGCGCATCACCGGCGGACCGCCAGTCGGCCGGCGTACGGGCTATCGCTGTTCACCGGAGGTGTCCTTGTCTGTGGCTCGTGTCGGGCGGCCAGGGGCGCCGTGGCGGATTCCGCGGCTGGCCGGTCGGGCATTTCGGGTCATATGGGCAAGGGTAGCGCAGCGGACCGACCGGCGCACCCGCTGGACGGGCAGGGCTGTTTGGTTGCCGAACGGGTAATACTGGTTCCAGTCCACGTTGCGGCCAATCTCGTCTGCGCAGACCTGGGTCAACGTCGTGCCGTCGTTCGAGACAGAGAAGAATCAGCGGCTCGTCGGCGGGTCCATGGGCCAGCGATCATCCAGGCTGAATCCGATTCGACGTGACGCATCCTGACCCGCCCCCTTCTATTGAAGAAAGAACCGAGGAGAATCTCCATGACTGACACGACGAATCGGGCTCCGATCACGTCCGCCGACCCAGCCGGCAACGGCCTGCTGATCGTGCTCGCCCACCCGGACGATGAAGCCTTTGGCCTGGCCGGGACGATCACGCTGCTTCGTCGGCGGGGCGTCCCGGTCACGCTCATCACCGCCACCCGCGGCGAGGTCGGGGAGATCCTCGCGCCCGGAGCCGCCACCCCCGAGACGCTCGGCGCCGTCCGGGAGCAGGAGCTGCGAATCGCGATGGCGCTCGCCGGGCTGCACGACATCCGGCTGCTCGGCTACCGGGACTCCGGCATGGCCGGCACCCCGGAGAACGAGGACCCGCGCTCGCTGGTCCGGGCGGCTGTGCCTGAGGTCGTCGCGATGATCGCGGCGACGATCCGGGACGTCCGCCCGGCCGCGGTGATCACGTTCGGCGCGGACGGGATCTACGGCCACCCGGACCACGTCGCCATCCATTACCACACGACGGCCGCCGTCGAACTGGCCGCCGACGCCGCGGCCCCGACCGGGCTGGGCCATCCATGGCAGGTCGCCTCCCTCTACTACAACGCCTTGCCGCGGGAGCGCGTCCAGCGGATGGCGCAGCGGGCAGATGGGCCGTTCCGCTCGCTGACCGCCGAACAGCTGGCGAACCTCGGCACCCCCGCCCGGGAGATCACTGTCACGATGCCGGTCGCGGACGTGGTCGAGATCAAGGAGCAGGTCATCCGCCTGCACCGTACGCAGATCGACCCGAGCGGCCCGTTCGCCGGGCTGGCGCGGGAGGAGGTGCGGCTGATGATGTCGTGGGAATTCCTCCGCCGGGTCGATCTGCCCTGGGGCGCCGCGTCCTCCCCGGCCAGTGACCCGGTCGCCCGGCTGCTTGCCTCCCGCCAGCCCGACATCGCGGCCGTTATCCGGGATCTCGAAGGGGTCTGATCGTCGCGGTGTCCGCCTGTCGTGGTCGGTGCGACCATCATTTCCAGATGGCGTGATGCCAGTCTCCCACGGCGAATGACGATTGAAGTCGGAATCGGTCGGCCCGCAAGGATGTCCGGCCCAGCCGCGGACGCTCGGTCGTGCCCTGGCCATCGCGAAGAAGCTCGCCAGCGATCAACACCGCTCTCGGCCGCCGTCATAGAGACACCGGCTCGTGGCACGTCGCCTGGGACAGCGATGACTGGACCAGTCGCGACGACCAGATCAGCGCTCATCCACTCATGCCCTGGAGCGTGATGTTCTGTCTCTCCGGCCCTTTTCGTGCGATACCTTCCCGGTGCTGGTGCGCAGTCCGCCGCCGATGCTCACGGGGTGCGGCGCACCCGTGGGATAAGGAGGCCCGTTGATTGGGTCCTGGCGGCGAATTTCGTTCCGGCCGGGCAGGAAGGCATCTGGCTTTCGGCCAACCCACGTGGCCGGCCCCGAGTGGGCGTCCGACCACCGAGAGGAGACACGATGCATTACCGACTCGCTCACCGGTTCCCCCGTGACGTCTCAGGGGCCGGTCTGATCTCCAGCCGGCTGCTCGTCGCCGTGGCCATGTTGTTCGGCACGATGAGCCTCGGGTTCCAGGGCGCCAGTGCCCAGGGCGACCCCGGCTTCGAATACGACCAGGATGGTCTGAACTGGGCCGTCGAGTATGACGATAGTGTCTGGACCAAGCTGTCGGCCCCCGAGGGGGATTTCTCCCTGGAGTCCGAGAACGGGAGCGTCGCCCTGTTCCTGACGCTCCCCGATCTCAACGTGGACCCGGCTGGCTGCCTGGACGGCGTGATCCCGACGTTCGAGGACGGCGCCGGCATCACCGATTCGACGCCGCTCGAGGGCGAATCCGGCGACCCGATCGCCGGTGACACCGACGCCTACGCGTACGCCGTCCAGACTGTGGAATCCGACTCGATCTCCGGCGAAACCGTTCATGCCTGCTTCGCGCTCGACGGATCCTCCCTCCTCTGGGTGGTGACGCTGATCCCGGACGGTGCCGATGACCTCGACGCGACCTATGCGCTCTACGACAGCGTCTCGATCGACGGTGAGGCGACCCCGATCGGCCTGCCGGACGGTGACGCGAGCGGCACTCCGGTCGCTGGCAACGGTACCCCGGTCGCTGGCGATGCCACGGCCACGGCGAGCGACGACAGCGGCACTCCCGTGTCCGAGGACGGGACTCCGGTCGCCGGTGGTGCGGGCGCTGATGAGGATGCTGGGACCTACGAGAGTCACACCTACGGTTACATGCTGTCTTGGGATGCGGACGAATGGACCGTCGAGTCCGACGGAGAGGCCTCCGCTGACTATCCGCGCGATCTGCTCCAGCTCTTCAACGCCGACGAGACCAGCCTGCTCTACGTCGAGAGTTCCGACAGCGACTGGGTCGACACAGATGAATGCGTCAGCACGCTGTTCGAGGAGGTGAGCATCGACACCGATCCTGACGCGGCGGTCGAGGACCCGGAGACCGGTGACCCATACGAGATCAGTGAGGATGGTCACTCCGCTGCTGCTTATACCTCCATGCAGGGCGATTCGGACATTACCGTGCTCGTGGACTGCCGCCAGGATCCGGACAGCGACGTGATCGTTGGCTTTACCAGCATCAGCAACGAGATTGACGACTACTTCGGCGTCGAGTACCCGGCGGTTGAGGAGATCCTGGACTCGCTGGAGTTCTAGGTTTCCGCGCAGCCAGACGAACGATGCGTGGCAGCCGGCTGGAGGCAACTCCGGTCGGCTGTTGCCGGGGATGGGGCAGGTTGCGAGCAGACCTCTCCCCCCGGCCCCCTCTCCGGCTCCCGGTTCGCTCCATCACCTGAAGGTGATGTCGGCCCACTGGTCCCGGAGAGGGGGGAAGAGGTCTGCTTCGCGAACGCCGAGGCTGGGACCCATCTCGCGGCGGCGATGCGTGCGAGTCCAGGCGCCGCCGCGGCCGTTGGCCATCGCCCGCGTTGGTCGGCAACATCCGGGATACGCTCGCCAGCCAGTGCGTGACCAGTTTCAGGACCAGCCAGCGACGACGGGTCGACGCTACCTTGCGCTGGCCCGTCCTCGTTGGCTGCAGCGGTTTTCGACTGGGATGCGTGTGCCAAAAAGGTGGCGTGTCTCCCTTCTCCGGGCATCTGCGCAGCCGAAGCCGCTTTAGCGGGTCAGCGAGCAGGTTCACCCCAGGCCGGGGAGAGGTCTGCTCCGCCACCCGAGCGCTTCACCTGTAACCCGCCGAGAGGCGGTTCAGGAGGCGCTTGCCAAGGCCGAAACCGGTCAGACCCGCCGGACGAACCCGTCATGATACCGAGCCGAACTTTCTGGGGAGAAGCCATCGTGAGGCTGGTCGGAGTTGCTTGCGCCATCGGCGTGGTCAAGGGGCGTGGCGTCCGTCGGGTCGGAGCCTCGCTGGTCCGTTCCTGAGCAGGACGACCAGATTGGGTTGTCGAGTACCTGCGCCGAATGCGCGAGGCGCTGGGAGTGGGAGCGAGCGGTCGCGATGCAGGCCCGAGATGCGATGAGAAGGTCTTTCAGGGACGCGATCTGTTGCTGCATGTTGGTCGTCCGGGTCATCGCCCGCCAGAGCTCTCGGGAGTACGGGGCCACGCGAACCTGTTCTGCGAGCACCGCCTCTTGCTCCGCCCGCCATTCCCCGAAGTCCTCATCGACAGGGGAAACGACCGTCCGGGCGATGTGCGCCGCGACGGACTGCCATCGCGCCTGCTCCGGCGCGGGCAGTTCATCGAAGTCCCCGATTTCGTCCCGCTCGGCCTCCGTGAAGAAGGCGGCGTAGGCGATCGCAGCCAGACTCAGATCTGCTGGGGTGGTGAACGCGTGGTCGAGCTGATACATCAGCCCGGCGTCGGAGGCACAGGGGGCGGTTGCTCGTTCTAGAATCTCGATCACATCATGCCCCCATTCATCCAGGCGTATGACCTGCCTTGCGCACAACTCGCGCCCACGCATTCCGGAGGTGCGTCCCGCGTCCACACGGCACATCTCGTCGCCGGCACTTCCCCACCGGATACCCGAAATGGGGGTCAGTCGGTCGATTCTGACGACCAGAAGTGATTGAAACATCTATTCCGGTGATTGCCTGATACTCTGACAGCAGATCACCTGGTCTCCGTTTGACACACCCGTGTTTAGCGCCCAGGGTTCCGCATTCGACCCGGTTAGCCAGGCTTCGACACGTTGTGACGCCGTCGCGCGTTACGGGCAATGAGGCCTCCACGCCATTTCCTGTCAGTCCGGGCCCATGTGGGATGCCGGCCGTCGAGAAGGAGAGACGATGAATCGATCGAACCCGGTTGTCCGGTCCGGAGGTCTACGACACATGGGGCTGACAGGCGCCCGCCTGCTGGCCGTCTTCGCGATGCTCTTCGGCACGCTGAGCGTCAGCCTGCAGTCCGCCTCGGCCGGCGCCCAGGGCGGTGGCGACAGCTTCACCTACGATGAGGACGGGCTGGAGTGGTCCGTTAACTGGGACGACTCCGTCTGGAGCGAGAGCTCGACCGACAGCGCCGACTTCGGCCTCCAGGGCGAAGGCGGCAGCGTCATCCAGTTCCTGACGCTGACTGATGCCAACGAGGACCCGGCCGGCTGCCTGGCGACCGTCGTCACGAACTTCGAGGATGGCGCCGGCGCGACCAGCGTCGACCCCTTCGATGACGACAACGGCGACCCCGTCCTCGATGACACTGATGACTACGCCTACGAGCTCCGCACGGTCACCCTCGACATCGATGGGACGGACCTGGACGCGGACGTCGTCCACGTCTGCTACGCCCTCGACACTTCCTCGTTGCTTTGGGTCGTCGGCCTGATCCCCGAGGGCGCCGACGAGCTCGACGCCACCGTCGAGCTGTTCGACGGGATCGAGATCGCCGGAGATTCGGTTGAGCTCGGCCTTGCCGACGCCGTGGCCGGCACCAGCGGCACCGACGACGAGACCCCGCAGGCCAGCCGGTCCAGCAGATCGAGTCCGTCGGCACGGCCGAGCGCCAGCGACGACAGCGAAGCGACCGAACAAGCGAGTGACGACTCCGAGCCGAGCGACGACCCGACCGAAGAGGCCAGCGACGACAGTGACAGCACCGGGTCTGGCGCCGATGAGGACGCCGGGACGTACGAGAGCCCAACCTTCGGCTACTCCCTGGAGTGGAATGCCGACGAGTGGACGGTCGAGGACGACCTCGACGTCGAGGCGTACGGCTTTCCACGCGATTTCCTTCACCTTGAAGACCTGGACGTGGCGAGCATTCTGTTCGTCGAGGGTGGCGACGCCGCCTGGTCCGACGCCGACGATTGCGTCGCCACACTTCTGGACGAGATCAACGTTGACCCTAGTGACGCAGAGCTCCTTGACGATGAGAATGGCGAGCCCTTCGAGATCAGCGAGGACGACCGCTCCGCCGTTGCCTACCAGATCGTCTCGACGAACACCAGTACCGGTGACGAGCAGGACGAGATCGTCATGATCGACTGCCGGGTCGACCCGGATAGCGATCTGATCGTCGGCTTCACCAACCGCAGCGGCTTCGTTGACGACTACTTCGGCGAGGGCTATCCGCAAATTGAGGAGATCATCGACAGCCTGTCGTACTCCGGCGGCAGCTCCGGCGACGAGACGCCCGAGGCGAGCGACGATGACGAGGCCACTCCGGAGGCCCGCGACGACCGCGACGAGACGCCGGAAGCCAGTGACGACAATGACGAGACGCCGCAGGCCAGCGACGATTCGTCGGGCGGCGATGGGGTCGATGGCAACGCCTACACCAGCCCGATCTACGGTTACGAGCTGACCTGGGACGAGGATATCTGGACCGTCGAGGACGAGTCCAGCGAGGACGACATCGATGCGCTGACGCTGAGTTCCGACATTCTGACCCTCAATGTCACTGGCTCCAACAACGGCGACGGCGACCCCGAGACGTGCCTTGACGACTACCTCGACGTCCTGACCGACCGCGGCAACGGCGGGAGCGACGGCCAGGCCGAGATCGTCAGCGGCGATGATGGCGACCTGATCTTCCCGAGCGACGACGGGGACTCGCTCGAGGCGTATGCCTTCTACACCGTCGACGGTGAGAATTTTGCCAGCGACATCTTCTGCATCTCACTGAGTAACGACGAAATCCTCACCCTCGAGTTCACGACCGATCCTCAGACGCTCGCTGACGAGGACGCCTCGGATCAGATCAATGGCATCCTTGACGAGTTGTCTTTCTAGGTCGTTTCGATCGATTGCTGGACTTGATAGCCCTAACGATCGGTCGTAACGGTGATCCCTTACGGACGTGACAGCAAGAGGGACGATGCTCGCCTCATGAGCACCGTTCCTCTTGCTGTCGGCTGATCGGCTTCAGGGACTTTCGCGATCCCCCCTTTGTTCCTATCCTGTTGGACGATGCCAGGCTCGCCGAAGCCCCGGCCGGAACGGCGGTACCGCTTGGCGGACTTGCGACGCCCGTCCGCGGCGATGGGCGAGCGGCCCCGGATGATCAGTGACAGGGAGACTGGATGCGCGGGTTCTGGGTGGGTGGACAGGTGAACGGACGATCGGCGGGAGCACGGTTCGTTCGGCTGATCGTGGTCATGGTGATGTTGCTCGGGACCATGTCGGCCGGGCGATCGGCCGGGGCACAATCGGACGAGGACGCCGGCAGCTACGTCAGCCCGACCTTCGGCTACGCCCTTGCCTGGGACCCGGACGCCTGGACCGTCGAGGACGAGCGCGAGCCGACCGGACAGTCCACCCGTGACTTCCTCCGGCTCGCCACCAATGACGCCGACCGTGAGGGGTTCGTCACCGGGATCGTCTTCATCGAGGGGACCGATCAGGACTGGTCCGACCCGGATGACTGCGTCCGCACCCTCGCCCGGGAGATCGACGTCCGCCCCAGCCGCGACGAGCCGATCGAGGACCCGGAGACGGGCGACCCGTACGAGATTAGCGGTCCCGACCGTTCCGCCGCCGCCTACATCCGGATCTTCGAGGATGACGAGGGCGAGGAGACCGAGCAGGGCGCGATGTTCGAGTGCCGCGCCGACCCCGTGAGCGACCTGATCGTCGCATTCACCAATGTCAGCGCCTACACCACCACCTACTTCGAGGACGCCTACCCGGCCTTCGCCGCCCTGATCGACGGGTTGACCCTGCCCGGCGGCGAGGCGGACGGCCCTGGCAAGGGCAACAGCCCGGCCCAGGGCAGTGACGATGACGGCGCGGTGAAGCCAGGTCCGGACGGCAACGGCGCGAGCCCGAGCGATGGGGGCACCGAGCCGACCCAGACGGACGATTCGGCCCCGAGCGACGAGCCCGCCGCCAGTGACGACCCGAGCCCAGTGAACGATGACCCGACCGCCTTCGCCACCGACGAGTTCGGCGTCGCGCTGACCTGGGACCCGGCCGTCTGGTCGTTCGAGGGTGAGGAGCGTGGCGAGGGCTACACCGCCGTCCGGCTGAGCTCGGAACTGCTGACGACCGCCTTCGTCCCGTACGTCAGCGGGGACGGCAGCGTCACGACCTGCCTGAACAACTACGTCGACATCCTGAACGAGCGTGGCGCCGGGACCGCGACCATCGTCGTCCGGCCTGACGGCCAGCAGGACGTGACGACCAGCGACGACCAGACCGAGCTTGAGGCCTACGTCGCCTATACCGACAAGGACGTCCAGTTCCAGAGTCGAATCCTCTGCACCTCGCTGAGCTCGACCGACGTCCTCGCCGTCGAATTCACTGGCCCGGCCGCCGACCTCCGCGGGGATGAAGCGACCGATCAGATCGACAGCCTTCTCGCGGGCCTTCGGATTGCCGGCGAATAAGGATGACCACGAGATGTTCCCGATCTGATCGCGTTTGCCTGCTGAGATGGTGGGCTGGCTGATAGACGACCCCTCCCCCAGCCCCTCGCCGCTGCGGCGGAGAGGGGCGTCGAGCAACACCCGTCACGCACGAGAACGCCGTTATCTTCCTGCGGGGCGATGGCCGCCGCGGCGGCCCGGGCGGGGCCAGCGAAGCGAGAGCCCACGCCCCTACGAACGACGGGTATTCGTGCCGTTCTCCGGCAAGCCCAATCCCCTATGAACGACGGCCAGGATCCATGCCGCTCCGCTTCGATGAGGGGAGCGGCCTGTCCGCCACCGCCGCGCTTCGATGACCACCGAACGATTGGGTATCATGCGGCCACCTTCTGGCCAGATGTTGGCCCAGCGGGGCTGCTGGCGAACGACACGAGGGACGGCCATGCGCGTACTCTTGAGACGACACGGATCGCGTTCAACCAGCCGGGCCGGATCGAATCGACCGCTCCGCGGACTGGTTGCCGCACTCCTGATCGTCGGGTCGCTCGCGACGGCGGCGATCACAGCGGCAGCGCAGGCGGACGAGACCTACCGCGGCACGGCTGATGGGCTGGAGTGGTCCGTGTCATGGGACGGTGGCATCTGGGAGGAGACCGATACCGGCGACGCCGCCGACCTGGTCCTGACCGGCGGTGACTCGACCGTTACCTTCCTCGCCGACACCCTCTACGGCGGCAACGCGACCGACTGCGTCGATGGGGAACTCGCCAACGTGCTGGCTCCACCGGACGTCGAGGACAGCGAGCCGATCGACGCGACGGACCTCGATCTCGGTGAACAGGACGGCAACAGCCGCGTCTACGCAGGCTATTCTGTCACCAGCCTGGACGAGGACGGAGACGAGCAGGAATTCGCGACGACGGTACTCTGCCAGACGGTCACCCCTGACGAGTCCGTGCTGATCGCCTATCACGTCGTGCCGCTGACTGGCCTCGCCGACGATGCGGCGACCGTCTCGGATCTGCTCGCGAACATCGTGATCGGCCCGAGCGACGAGCCCGACCCGACCGAGGAGCCCAGTGACGGCGACGAGCCGACCGGAGCCGACGGGGACGCCGGAACGTACGCCAGCCCGACGTATGGCTATGGGCTTAGCTGGGAGGCGTCCGACTGGGAGGTCGAAACGGACGAGACCGTCCGGACGCTCGGCCGCGACCGACTGACGCTTGTCTCCAGCGATTCCGCGACCCGCGTCTTCTACGAGGGGTCTGAGGAGTGGGACGGCGACCTCGACGACTGTGTCGGCGGACTGGTCGATGAACTCGTCAACGACGTGGAAAGCAACGATCCGATCGAGCTGGCATCGGGCGACATCATCACCGGCATCGAGGAGATCGACGACCCGCTGACCGGTGACCCCTTCCAGACGAACGACCAGATGGCATCAGCGGGCTACACGTACAACCTGGAGTTCGAGGACGGCAGCGATCAGGACCAGTTCATCATCGTCGACTGCATCGTCCTCGACGAAGGGAGCGGCCTGCTGCTTGGTGTCAGCCAGGTTGGGCTGGCCGATGACCTCGGGAATGACGTTCGAGGCAGGGTGGTCGATGTCACCGGCAGCCTGATCTACGACGGGGAGCCGGTCGAGACTGGATCAGCATTGATCAATGAAGTCGCCAGCAGGGGTGCTGAAGGGCTCCGGGTTCAGATGCATCTGACGCCTCGGACCGTCTGATGGCAGCGGGTGATCGATGCTGTGTCTGGGAGATTCTGGTCGCTTTCGGACGACGGCGGCTGACCGGTGGTGCGGCGATCGAGCGAGTCGTTCCGACGTCGCGAGGAGTAGGTGTGACACGCGAGGGGAGCGAAGGGCTAGCCGACGACTGGACAGCCCGTCGACCCGCGGGCCTTGCGGGAGTTGGAACGGCTGGTCTTCCTCTCCGACGGCGTAATGGCGATCGCGATCACGCTACTCGTGCTCAGGATCGAGATCCCGGAATTCGACGGCACGCCGTCCACGGCTGACCTCGTCAATGCTGTCATCGACCTGATCCCGAACATCATCACCTTCGTCTGGAGCTTTCTTCTCGTCACCCGATTCTGGTCGATCCACCGCCGGCTGTTCAGCGGGCTCCGCCGGATCGATGGTGGCCTCGTCTGGCTCAACACCACGTTCCTGCTGTTGATCGTCCTGCTGCCGTTCCCGTCGGACCTGCTGGGGCGTTTCGACCTGTCGCTCCTGAGCGTCGCCCTGTTCGCCAGCCTGATCACCGTGACCGGGATCGTGATCTCCGTGATGGCGCTCTACGTCGGTCGCCATCCAGGCCCCGTCGACTTCGATGCCGAATCCGGGTCTGACGAGATGGCCGCCGATCTCGACCTGTGGGACATGTTCTTTACCCCGGCCATCTTCCTGCTCTCGATTGGAGTCGCCGTCTTCAATGCCGATCTCGCGGCGTACTCTTGGTTCCTACTGGCCGTCAGGCCCCCACTTGGCCGCCTGCGACACCGGTCCGGGGGTGTCCGCGCTACTCCCAGCGGGCGATGAGCTCCTCCGCCGGGCGACGGGGGCGGCGGCTCGGGTCCTTCGCGGGGTAGCCGATCGGGAAGAAGGCGTGCGGCTCCAGCGCCGGGTCCAGGCTGAGGGTCCCGACGATCAGGTCCGGGGCGAAGAGCGGCGCGCACATCCAGCCGGCATCGAGCCCGTCGGCGTAGAGCGACAGGAGGAAATTCTGCGCGGCCGCGCCGAGGCTCTGGGTCGCCATCGTCTGCTCGGCGAGTTGCCGATCCGGGTCCGGGTAGACGTGCGTGCCCGGCAGGTAGCGGCAGAGCAGGACGAGCAGCGGCGGCGTCACGAGTCGGTCGCGGCTGTTCCGGACCCGCCGCTCGATCTCGGCCGGGTCCTGGCTGTCCAGAGAGAGTTGTGCTCGCCAGGTGGCCGACATCGCCTCGGCCAGTTCGGTCCGGCGTTCACGCGACTCCAGCACGACGAACCGCCACGGCTGCGTCCCGTGCGGGGAGGGGGCCCATCCCGCCGACTCGACCGCCCGCAGGACCGCCTCGCGTGGGACCGGGTCCGGCCGGAACGAGCGCACCGATCGTCGCCCCCGGACGATCCCGGCCAGATCGGTCGGACGTTCGACCGTTGGCCGGGCCATGTCGATGTCGCCCTGCGCCGACCATCCCCAGACGTGTTCCGGCCGGAGCCAGATCTGCGGACCGTGCTCGAGATCGTGCGTCGCGTACTGGGGGTACTTGCGCCGCAGCTCCGCGACCGCCGTGGCGTGACCCCCCGATCCTGGTTCGACCAGCGACGCATCGCCTCGCGCGGTCGCCCAGCCCAGCTGATCCCAGTCCTCGCCCTCGTCGCTGACCAGCAGGGTCGCGGTTCGGTTCACGAGGATGTTCCGGACCCGTGCCAGTTCCCGCACGGGGACGGACTTGGGCTTGTCGTCCAGCGCGACGACGATGGTCGCTCCACCGGTGTCGGGTGCATCGACGACGGCGTAGACACACGGCACCGCCGAGGGCCGGCCGGTGGCGTTGCTCGTGACGAGCGTGCCAAAGCGCCGGTCGGCGATGAAGCGCAGGGCTGGTTTGGTTGGCCCTATCCGGTCGGTTGGTTGGGTCTGGTCGGTCATGGGGAGGATGGGGCTTTCTTTCGGTGGGCTGCCTCGTTTAGCCATGATTGTAGGGGCGACCCTTGTGGTCGTCCGGCCGCCGCAGCGGCCATCGCCGTCAGGCGAGATCGTGGACAGGCGAGATCGTGGACAGGCGAGATCGTGTCCCAGGGAGTCCTGCCCCCTTGACACCAATGGCGGCGCCCGGCGTGCTGGCCCGGTGATGCTGGCCGTCCGGCGAACCGCGCGACATCCGCGAGTGCGGTTGAACCCGGTGAGCGGGCCATCGCCCCGCGGGGCGATGGCCGCTGCGGCGGCCGGGCTCGCAAGCCCACGCCCCGACGAATGACGTTTCCCCCCGCTCCATCTGCAGGTGCGAAGCACGCCAGCATGATGGAGCGGGGGCCGGGGGTGAGGTCACACCATCATGGGCAGGATGTACTCGTCCGGGCGTGGCTGCCAGCCGGTCAGGCCGGTGCTGACGCCGTAGAGTGCGGTCACGTTCCAGAGGAAGATTGCCGGCGGCGTGTCGTGCATCACCTGCCCGATCTCCCGGAACCGATCGGCCCGGCTCTCGGGGTCGTTGTCCATTCCGGCGGAGGCGATCATAGCATCCAGGTCGGTGTCGCTGAACCGCGAGAGGAATCCGGTCGTCGTGAACATCAGGTTGAACAGCGACTGCGGGTCGAACACTGGCCTCCACGTCACCATTCGCAGCAGGGTCCGCTTCGGCACGTCGTTGGTCTGCTCGTCCTGCCAGCCCTCGTTGAAGGTCGCCTGATCGACGACCTCGACCGTCGTCCGGATCCCGACCTCGCTGAGCTGGGCGACGATCGCCTCCGCGACGGCCTGGCTGGCCCCGGTGGTGATCTGGAGTTCGGCCGCGGTGCCCTGGGTCAACTCGGCGTCCTCGATCAGTTGACTGGCCTTGTCCGGGTCGTAGGCGTACGGCGCAAGGTTCGGGTCGTAGCCGAGGCTCTCCGGCGCGAGCAGCGTCGCGAGGCGCTGTCCCTGGCCGCCGAGCAGCGACGCGATGATCCCGTCCACATCGACCGCGTAGTTGGCGGCCCGACGGAGGGCGTTGTTGGCCCAGGGCTGGACGCTGTTGGGCAACCGGATGAACGTGAGCCCAGCGACCGGGGAGGCGATCGTCGTCGCCACACCGCTCTCATCGACACCGGCGACCTGGTCCTGGGGGACGTTGCGGACGATGTCGGCGCTGCCGGCGAGGAGGTCTGACACACGAGTCGTCGCCTCGCCACTGAACCGGAAGGTCACATTGGTGGCCAGTGGGCGGCCCTTGGCCGAGGGCTGGTAGTCCGGGTTCGCTTCCAGCGTGACCTGCTGCCCGCGCTCCCAGGCGATGAACCGATACGGACCAGTGCCGATCGGGGCGTTGGCGCCGAACTCGTTGTCCGGGTTCGCGACATAATCCGGTGGCATCATACCGAGGTAGACCGCGACCTGACCGAGCAGGGCCGGGGCCGGCTGTGAGAGATGAAACCGCACGGTTTTGGCGTCGACGGCCTCAACACTGGTAATCGCGGAGAAGTCGGCTGCAACCTGTGAGGCCGTCTCCGGGTCCTGCATGTGGGCGACCGTCGCGACGACGGAGCGACTGTCGAACACCTCGCCGTTGTGGAACGTCACCCCGGTCCGGAGGATGAACTCGATCGTGACGTCGTCCGGCTGCGAGAACGACTCGGCCAGCAGCGGCTGGAGCGAGCCGTCCGGCGCCCGGACGACCAGCGTGTCGTAGACGGAGTGGACGATCGACCAGCCGTCGATGTCGTAGGTCCGGGTCGGGTCGAGCACGGGCGGCTCGGCGGCGAGGATGATCGTCATCGACTCCCGCAGAGGGGCGATTGGGGTCGCGGCCGGAGTGCCGGTCTGGGCATCGGCGGAGGCGCCACTGAGCAGAGACGCGGCCAGCGGGACACTGCCAAGTGCGGCGCCAGCCTGAACGATCGTGCGGCGCGAGATGGTCCGTGGGTCGGTCGTCACGAGGAGAACTCCCTGGCCGCCAACGGGCGACCGATTCGTTGCGATGGGTCTGACGGACGGAGCGAGGCGGAAGGGATCGTTGGCCTGAGGCGGCTGACTACCGGCGAACGGGCAGGATGTACTCGTCGGGTCGCGGCTGCCATCCCGTGATCGCATCGCTGACGCCGTAGCGGGCGGTCAGGTTGTAGAGGAAGATCGCCGGCGGGTCGTCGTGCAGGAGCGCCCCGAGCTCCCGGTAGGCGTCGGCCCGGTCGACCGAGTCCGTCGCCGTCGCGCCAGTCGCAATGAGGGCGTCGGCCTCCGGGTTGGCGTAGCGGGAGAGGAAGCCGTCCGAGGCAACGATCAACCCGAGCAGGGAGTACGGGTCGAACATGGGCGTCCAGGTCACCATCCGGAGCGGCGCGGTGCTCGGGTCGGCGTAGGTCGCGTCGAACGCCGACTTCTCGACGATGCTGACCGTCGCGGTGATCCCGACCATGGCGAGCTGTCCGGCGATGGCCTGGGCGATGACCTGGCTGTCAGACGTCGTCACCTCCAGCGTCGTCTCGAACCCGCCGCCGAGCCCGGCCTCGGCCAATAGCGCCATGGCCCGGTCCGGGTCATAGGTGTAGGGCGGCAGGGCTGGATCGTTGCCGAGGCTCGTCAGATCGAGCAGAGTCGCCAGCCGCTGGCCGGACCCACCGACCAGCGTGGCGATGATGCCATCGACATCGACCGCGAGATTGAGCGCCCGCCGGACGCGCGGGTCGTCGAACGGCGCCGTATCGGTCGCGATCCGGACGAAGAGCAAACCGGAGACCGGGGCCACGATGACGGTTGCCGTATCACTCCCATCGACGGCGCTGACGTTGTCGGCCGGCACGTCCCGGATGATCCCGGCGCCCTCCGAGAGCAGATCGGCGACCCGGGTCGAGGGGTCGTTGACGAACCGGAAGGTGGCGGTCTCAGTGAGCGGCCGGCCCTTGATCGCGCCGCTGGCGTAGTCGGGGTTGGCGACGAGCCGGAGCTCCTCACCGCGGTCCCAGCCATCGAAGCGGTAGGGGCCGGTCCCGATCGGTGCGGCGGAAAGATCAGTGCCAGCTTCGAACGCGGCGGCCGGGACGATTGCGAGGTAGGCGGCGATCTGGGCCAGCAGATACGGCGCTGGCTCAGCCAGGGTGAACCGCACCGTCAGGTCGTCGATCGCCTCCGTCGCGGTGATGACGGCGAAGTTGCCGGCGGCCTGCGAGGCCGTGTCTGGGGACTGGAGATGCGCGACGGTCGCAACGACATCGGTGGCCGTCAGCGGGCTGCCGTCGTGGAACGTCACCTCGGGTCGGAGCCGAAACGTCAGTGCCAACGGATCGGAGACATCCCACGACTCCGCCAGCAGCGGGAGCAGCGTCCCGCTGGCGTCGTACATGACGAGGCTGTCGTAGAGGGAGTGGATGATCGACCAGCCGTTGGCGTCGTACGTCAGGGCCGGGTCGAGCGTGGCCGGTTCGATCGGCAGGTCGATCGTGACGTTCCCAGGGTCCGGTGAAATCGGTGATCCGGCCGCGATCCCGGTCGGCGTCGCGTCCTGCGCCCCCGTGACGAGCGGTCGGCCGATCATGGTTAGCGCGGCGGTGCCGGTCGCGAGGCCGACGAGATTGCGTCGGGTCAATTTTGGTAGTTGAAGATGGTCTGTCACGTCGTTGGAGGCCCTTTCGAAATTGCAGTCATCAGATCGAATGGTTGGAGCGGTCAATCGGACGTCAGGAGGTGTCGACCACCCTCATCCGTTCGGTCACGGAGCCGGCCGCCGCAACGGCCATCGCCCCACAGGGCGATAACGGTATTGACGATCAACCGATTCAACGCGAACACGCGTGAATGCGGATGTGTGGCGTCTGGCGGCGCGGACGAGGACAAGTCGTCGCCCCTACGAATGCCGGCCGCGTTCCGTGGGGAATCCCCTTGCGCCCACCTGGCTCGCCCGCTCATTGCAGCCGCTCCGTCAGCCAGTCACCGGTCAGGTTGAAAGCCAGGACGGTCAGGGCCAGGGCCACACCGGGCATCGTCGAGACCCACCAGGCCGCGGACAGTTGTTCCCGGCCCGCGTTCATCATCCCGCCCCACGTCACCGTCTCCAGCGGGACGCCGAGACCGAGGAAGCTCAGTGACGCCTCGTAGAGGATCATCGCGGCGACCTGCTGGGAGGCGACGACGATGATCGGCCCGGCGAGGTTCGGCAGCAGGTGGCGCAGCAGCAGCCGGGCCGGTGACGCGCCCAGCGAACGGGCCGCCTCCATCCACGGCGAGCCGCGCAGTGCCAGCGACTGGAGCCGGACGATCCGGGCGTAACCGACCCATCCGGTGACGACCAGCACGATCAGCACGTTCCGGAGGGACGCACCGAGTGCCGCCGCAACCCCGAGCCCAATCAGAATCGCCGGGATCGCCAGCTCGACGTCGGCCAGCCACATGATCAGCCGGTCCCAGCGCTGGCCCGGCCCCCCGGCCATCAGCCCCAACGTCACGCCGATCGCGCCGGAGACGAGCGTCGCGGTCAGGCCAATCAGCAGGGAAACCCTGGCGCCGGCGATGATCCGGGAGAGCAGGTCGCGGCCGAGCCCATCGGTGCCGAGCGGGTGAGCCCACGAGCCGTCCAGCCAGACGGGGGGCAGCAGCCGGGCGCGGAGCTCCTGGGCGGCGGGGTCAGCCGGCGTGAGCCACGGCCCGAGGACCGCGACGACCGCCAGTAGCCCGAGCAGGCCAACCCCAACCCGGCCGCCAAGGGTCAGGTGGAGCCGATAGCGGCGATGGGGTGCGCGAACGAGGTCTGGAACGGTCTCCGAGCGGATCATGGTCCGGGGCACGGCATGATCGATCATCATCCTCATGCCTGCACCAGCGCGCGAGAGGCCGACCGCGTCACGCCCGTCGTCAGCCGCGGGTCGACCAGTCGGGCGACGACGTCGACGCCGAGGTGGATCAGGACGATCAGGGCGGCGATCACCGTCACGGAGGCCTGGATGATCGGCAGGTCGCGGGACGAGGCGGCGTCGTAGGTGAGCGAGCCGAGGCCGGGGTAGGCGAAGACCGCCTCGACGACGACCGAGCCGCCGATCAGGAAGCTGGCCTGGAGGCCGAGGTAGGACAGGACTGGCAGCAGCGAGTTCCGGGCGGCGTGGCCGAGGATGATTCGGTGCTCGCGCAGCCCCTTGCTCCGGGCCGTCCGGATGAAGTCGCGCCCGAGCGTCTCCCGCAGCGATGCCCGCAGCAACCGGGTGATCAGCGCCACCGGATGCAGCGCCAGCGTGACGGCCGGCAGGACGAGCGACCCGGCGCCGTTCAGTCCCGAGGCTGGCAGTAGCCGCCAGCGGACCGCGACGAGGAGGATCAGGACCGTCCCGAGCCAGAACGCCGGGATCGCCTGTCCGGCCAGTGCGACGAGACTGACCGCGCCGGTGACCAGCCGGTTGGGGAAAAGGACCGAGACGACGCCGAGGGCGACCCCGGCGACGATCGCAATCCCCATGGCCGTGCCGAGCAGCGCCAGTGTCGCGGGGAGGCGCTCGATGACGGCGTCGAGGGCGGGACGATCCTGCCGCCAGGAGTCGCCGAAGTCGCCAGTCAGCGCATGGCCCATGAACGTGACGAACTGCCGCGGGATCGACGTGTCCAGCCCGTAGCGGGCCGCGAGGTTGGCGCGGTCAGTGGGGGAGGCACCCGGCGGGGCGAGGGCGTCGATCGGGTTGCCGCTGAGATGGATCAGGCCGAAGGTGATGGTCACGACGGCCAGCAGGACCGTCACGAGCCCGACCAGGCGGCGAAGGAGGAAGGCAATCATGCCGCACCGCCCGGAATGTGGATCCACGTTGAACGTGCCGCGTCCGTAGTGGCGTGGGCTCTCGCTTCGCTGGCCCCGGCTCGGCCGCCGCGGCGGCCATCGCACTCAGGCGACCGTCCGCGCTCCGGGTTCAACCGAGTTCGGTGCTGCCCGGCCCTGAAGGGACCGGGCTCAGGGACGATGTGGCGAAACAGATAGCTACGCTCGGCATCTCGATGTTGTCGGAGATGGGAGGAGGTCGCGTGATGGCGTTGCCCGGCCATGAATGGGCCGGGCTTGGAGACGAGGTGCTGACGAACCGTTTCAAACTGGTCCGTTCCGGATGGACTCGATATTGACTGCTGTGCAGCAAGGGGCGTGGGAAGGAGATGAACGGGCTGGATCGTTCTGATCTGGGCATCCATCGGTGACGTCTCCTTTCCGTGCGCTGACCGTCCAGTGTGGACGGGGCAGCAAATGACCCCGGCGGCTGGTCTGCCTCGGGGTCGGGAAGGTGGCTCGTCTCTGGATGGGAGATACAGCGATCGCCCGGCGTCACGCATGGGCAAAACGCGCCCACGGCAAAGCCGGTCACTGCGCCTTCTCCCATCCGGACTGTACCGTCGGCTCCGGGATTTCACCGGATCATGCCGCGGCCCGGGATGTGTTCCCGGCACCGCCGCTCGCGGGCTCTCACCGCCGGTCGGGACTTGGTGTGCGTCAGCGGCTACAGCCCCTGACGTCCGCACACCTCACCCAACCCCGAAGGCTGATTCACTTACCAATAGATAGTATCGCAGAGATCCGGTGGGGGCAACCCTGTCGTTCGGGTGGGCGTATCGTCAGTTGCTTGTCAGCACGTTGTTTGGCCGAGGCGCCAGCGATGGTAGCCAGCGGCGGCTTGTTCGGCGACGGCCCTCGTTAGACCTTCGTAGACGACCATCGCTGCGTTCGCCGGGAGCGGTCGTGGCGAGATCCCGATTGCCAGCGAGCCGTTGGCGGCGAGAGTCTCGAAGACGGACCATGACCCGGACGGCAGCATCTTCAGCTTCGGTCGAACTCGGTCGGGATGGTCCTCCAGCCAGTTGACATCGGCAACGGGATCGATCGGCATGAATTGCTCTCTACCTCTGGTTGGAGGCCGATGCCGACAGGGTGCGTCAGGCGCTCGACGCTCGCGTCACTGCCCCATCTGGCCGTCGATCGCTTCCCGGATCAGGTCGGCGTGGCCGTTGTGCCGGGCGGTCTCGACGATCATGTGTGCGACGATGAAGTGGAGATCGACCGGCGGGTCGTCCAGGTCAGTATTCCGGGCGGGATCGTCGAACGTCGCCTCCACAATGGCTGTGTCGGCGCGGGCGACTGCCTCGCGGTAGCTGGCGATCAGGTCGGGACCGGTGTCGTCGGGGCCGGGACGCCAGTCTGCGTTCGGGTCGTCATCGGTGAAGAGCTGGTTGGCTGGGTCACTGGCGAAGACCTCGCCGAACCAGAACCGCTCGACGTCGCCCAGATGGCGCAGCATCCCCATGAGGGTCAGTCCCGACGGGTCGTGCCGCCAGCGCAACTGCTCGTCGGTCAGCCCGTCGAGCTTGCGCAGGAACGTCTGGCGGTGCCAGGTCAGGAACGCCAGCAGCGTCTCCCGCTCGTCTCGGGCATAGGGCAGCGAGACGAGCAGGGCACGATCAGTCATGCGCTGGCCTCTGTGACGCAAAGATGACCTACAGGAAATGCCACGCTACAGCGGGTCTCATATGACGTACCGGCTGTCGATGGAAGGGTCTGCTCCCCTCTCCGGGCACCTGCGGAGCCGAAGCCGCTTCAGCGGGTGAGCCGGAGTGGAGCTGGGGGAGAGGTCTGCTCCGCTACCAGGCAAGACCATCGACAACGCTAGAAGCTGGCGACCGTCACGATGTAGCGGTCGCCGCAGTCCGTCGGGGGATTGCTCCGGAGGGTCGTGGTGTCGCCCGTCGTCAACCGGACCTCGTAGAGCGTCACGCTGCTCGACCAGCCTCCCACCAGGACGTAATGCGAGCCGGCCTGCCGGACGCAGACCACGACCATCTGGAACGCGGCCGCCGAGCCGGAATCGATCACGACCGCGGCCAGCACGTCGCGCTCCGTCACCGTCGCCGAGACCAGCCGGAGCTCGACCTCATCCACCTGACGGTTGCGCTCCGCCACCTGAACATCGATGTGTGGCAGGTTGTCCGGCCCGAGCCGTCCATCCGCTCCCTCGAGGGTGACCAGCGCGAAGGACAGTCCGCCGGGGACGATCGTCGCCGGGGCGATGTCGGAGGTGATCCCGAGGGCGATCGGGGCGTCGCTGCCGGGATCGCGAAGGGTCGCGGTGAGCTCGGCACCGGCGATCGAGCTCGCCGTGTTGTTCCGCAGCGCGACCAGCACGTCATTGCCGGAGTCGTCCGGGAAGACACCGACGACCGCCAGCACGTCATCGTCGCCGCGCAGGAACGGTCCGGTTGGGTCCCGCGCCAGCAGCTCGGCATCGCTGGCGAACAGGCCCGGCTGATTGGTCGGCCCGGGGATCGGCGTCGACGGCGGGTCCACCCGGGCCGCCCTGGTCGGGATCGGCACCTCGACCGTTGTTGGAGATCCGGTGGGAACCGGTGTCGGCGCGGACTGGCGGGCGGCGACGGGCGCGATCAGCGTGAGAGCCAGCAGCAGCGCGAGCATGAGGGACCGGTTCATCGTGGAGACCTCCATCGGTGAGGCGGGGCCGTGTCGCCGTCGTGGAGACCGGCAGGAATTGGGGGCGGCGCGTCGTGTGGCCAGTGTACGCCCGGTGGCGGTTCTGTCGATGCCTGTTCGCGGACTGGCCTGGCGGCGCCGCGTCCTACAGCCGGCGCCAGACCAGCCAGCCCATACCAGCGGCCAGCGCGACCCAGAGCAGCACGATGACGCCAGCCGCCAGCCAGTTCACCGGGCGGTTCGTCCGGACGGCATCGGCTGCCTGGAGCTGGGCATCGGCCCAGACCGGCGCCGGGATGAGCCGGATTGCCAGGGCGACGCCGAGCGGGATCAGGACGAGGTCGTCCAGGTAGCCGAGGACCGGGATGATGTCGGGAATCAGGTCGATCGGGCTGAAGGCGTAGGCGACGACGCAGGCCGCGACGACGCGCGCCAGCACGGGCGTCCGTGGGTCACGGTAGGCGAACAGGAGCGCCCAGGTCAGGCGCTTGAGTTGCCGGGCGTGATCCCGCCATCGTGCTCCCATAGGGGTATTGTCTCCAGGGGTGTCGTTCGAGGGGCGGATCGCTCAGACGGCCGTGCCCGTCAGTTTCCACCAGGCCGGGATGGCGAAGTCGTCCGGCTCGCCGTAGGCATAGCCGGCCCACTCGACCCGCGTCGAGCGGCGCAGGGCCTGCGGGATCACCTGCCCGTGAATCACCATCTTGCTGTACCGCTCACTCTCGCCCCAGCGGCGGAGCGCCTCCTGGTAGGTCGTGGCGCCCTCCGGGTCCGTCAGCATCAGCTCGATGAACTGGCTGGTCGTGAACTCGTCCGCACCCTCGATCCGCTCGAGGATCGACTCGACGATTGGGGCAAGCAGGTCGGTCAGGGCGTCGACCTCGTCGGGTAGGCCCGGACCAGTCGGTGGGGGGCCGCCGGGCAGATTCTCGGGACGCTGGTTGCGGCGGTGGCCGGGCATGATCTGGTCCCTCAGTGGGTGATGACGGTCATTCTTCGTGCGTTCCGCCAGATTCCGGGGAGACGTTGCGGGAACGTGATCAATCCGGGCGATTGGGCTGGTGGTAGGATGCGATTCCTGATCGACGCGATCATCCGTCACGTCGCCGGCCGCGAGCCATGTCTCACTCATGGTCCGTCGACCGGCCGGCGATGTCCAGCGCAACCCGAGGTGACTCCATGGCCGACCCGTTTCCCTCCCAGCCAGATCTCCCCACGACCGCCGACGCTGTCGTTATCGGCGGCGGCGTCAATGGCGCCTCAACCGCCTTCCAGCTGGCCCGGCGGGGTCTGCGCGTCGTGCTGGTCGAGCAGGGCCAGCTTGGCTTCGGCGCGACCGGCAAATCCGGCGCGCTGGTCCGCTGCCACTACGCCAACCCCTACGAGGCCGCTCTGACGCTGGAGAGCATCCGCATCTTTCGGAACTGGGATGAGCATGTCGGCGTCGGCGACCCCGTCTTCCAGACGCCCGGCTTCCTTCAGGTCGTCCGACCCGAGGACGAGATCAAGCTCCGGGCCAATATCGCTGTCCTGCGGGAGCTCGGGGTCGAGACGGAGCTCATCGCCGCCGAGCATGCCCACGAGGTCGAGCCGCTGCTCCGGACCGATGATCTCACCTGGATCGCCTTCGAGCCGAACAGCGGGGAATAGGATTCGCAACATGTCACTGGAGAAGGGTAGGGCCCGTATTTCGTTCCCTCTCAAGTTGTAGTCAGCCTAGTTTGTGGTTTCAGCGACGCTCCGCGCGTACATTCGCTGGCGAAATACAGGTGGAAGGGATGTATCAAGGGAACTCTACCGCCAAAGGACAAGTTCAAGACGGACATAAGCGACGATCTCATTAACGTGCTTGAGAACGTGAAATGTTCATAGTTTCAAGTTTTGCAGGACGCTCGCAGGTGGAGGTGGGTGATCCTCGCGCTCCATGGAGCAGCGACGAGCGCCATGATGCTGGCGCTGCTCGGGACGTGAAAGTTCCGATTGATGCGTGAGAAGTACCAGAAGCAACAAATGAGGGCGACGATGGATGGAGAGCCCTTCGCCTAGCTTCGCGAGTCAATAATCAATTCTGCCATTGAGATGTTTGGGTGCACACAGAACGAGCAAGCCATGAGGATGACCATTAGCAGTATGTACTTTAAGCGAGTGGGGGCGCAAGCTGAGAGCTTTGTTGGGCTAGTTGAGATATGGGGAAGCTTTGTTCACCTTGGGCCATGGTCGTGGTAACGCTACGTAAGCTTATATTGGACACAAAACGAGAGGCCGCACTCCAATTCTCATGTGTTTCACCAGCGAGGATGATTGAAGTGCTGAATACCTGGAATAGTGGCCGTCTCAGCATGATCGAAGAGGACGCGGTCAAGATGCTTGGCAAGTTCGGCCCAGCCGCCACCGTCCTAACCGGTGAGCTGGACTAGGTCGACGGCATGCCGCTGATCATCTCGGAGTTCGTCCGCGAGGATCTGAGCATGATCGTAGTGCCGTCGTCATCGGCGACCGTCTCCAGGTTCAACTCGAAGCCGACCGCGAACCGGTCTATACCAGAACGCCATCACTGGTCGGGGACGCACCGCCTTCCAGCCGTGGCACGCGGCCGGTCAGAACATCATCTCGCTGATCGACAACATCGCGCTGCTGTCAGGAGAGGAACGGGCAGCCCCGTCGGCCATGACGCTGGCGGGGCATCGCCCAGAGTGATCTATGACCCGACTGACAGTCACGGGCGAGTTCTACGCGAGCGAGGAGTACACCTTCACCAGACCCAGTGTGGCCGAGGTCTGCGACGCGAAGGCTACGCAGCTCCTGCGCGACTTCCCATACCAGTTCAGAGCTGTCCCAGGTACACCTGACCGCGCTGAGAAAGTCAGCGATAAGGACACCGCGTTGGCGAGCAAGCCCGGCAAGCAGTAATTGCCAAGAGGCACATGCCTATATTCAAGAACCTCTCAAATCAGACCTTCCAGGACGTGGATCTCGAAACTTTGCCACCCGGCGAGTTCATTATCGAGAAAGAGGGTCGTAGTAATCAGATGCGCGACCTGTGCAACTGGCAGTTCGCGTAATCTGAGGGTGACGACGCGCCGGCAGTTAATGATCCGGAAGTGGACGCCACGCGGACCGGTACCCGGGAGTTGCGCCATTACCATCGGAGTCCAGCTGGACTCCGATGGTAATCGCGCTAAAGTTGTCGCCGGTGACAGTCCGGACAGCAAGAAGCAGTAAGACGGCGTACCCCCCGGTCTTGATGAAACCGCCCTCAAGCGCTCGGCCTGAGGGTATCTACTTTTCTCGTGGCCTGTGCTCCGGAGGTCAGGGACCCCATCATGCTGGGGGATCGTCCGATTACGGTGCCGCAATCAGGGGGACGAGTCGGGTGGCTAGTAGGGACTCCGCAGCCGGGGTGCCGACCAGCTCCATATCGACCGGTCTGCGTATGCGGACGGACAGGACCTTGTCAGGAAGGACGGTGCCGTCCGTTAGTTCCAGATGCACGACGATCTCGTGATCTCCAGCCGGGAGCGGCGCCAGCATGACCTCATGGCCGTCCGCTATAGCTGAACTGACGCTGGTCGGTACTGCGAACACATTGTTCGGGGGCAACGAGATGGTGAAGAGCGGAGTGGCTGCCCGGTAGGTCACGATATCCGAGATCGCCTGACCGTCAACCGAGACCGTTATTGCTGTGTACCGCTCGACCTCCGTGGCAGCGCAGGCGCGGAGGTCCGCTTCACTCTGACCGACGAAGGACTCCGGCTCAACTCGATCCGGACGTGCTATGGGCCGTGATTGAAGAGCTAACCGGGGCGTCATGACGCATTCGGACTCGTTGCCTAGCGCCTTGGCCCCGGCATGGCAGTGATTTGGCAGCGGTTCAAGTTCCGAACTTTTACGACTCCTTGAAAACCGTGGCCAAGGCAGTTCCTATTTGACTCGTTCTTGGAGCGACTGAATCGGCTGTGGCTCAGTCACTTCAAGAACGTCCAGGCTCCGCCGCCATGGGGGATCACGGCGTGATGAGCGCTTTAATGTAGCCCTCCGGCTTGCTGCGAAGCGCGTCATACGCTTTGTCGACCTCATCGACCGAGAAGCGATGGGTCACCAGACTCTCAAAATCGAGCTTGCCGGCGGCCAGGAGGTCCAGCCCAATCCGCATGCTCTCCATGAGATCCGCTTTCCGCCGAACATGTGCGTTCACGACATCGATCGCTTTCCAGTTCCACATTTCCATGTCGATGGTGCGTGGTTCCCCTTGATGGAATCCAAGAATCGACAGGACACCATGCGCCCGAACCATCTCGCCGGCGAGTGTCAGACCAGGCTGCGTCCCGCTCGCTTCGATAACGACATCAACACCCAGTGGGGTCTGCCAATCTGAGAACCGGGTCACCCGGTAGTGAGCGGGGAGATCGCCAGGGTGGTAGACCTCATCCGCTCCGTACCGCTTCGCGGCGGCTCGTGCATCCTCGCGGACATCGATCGCGATAATTTTACTGGGGCCGCGGAGCTTGAGCAGCTGCAACATCCCAAGACCCATATAGCCAAGGCCAATCAGCGCCACAGTGTCCGCAAGCTCGATCTGGGTCCGTCGCTGGGCGTTGACTAGGCAGGCTAATGGTTCACCTAAGGCCGCTTCATTTGAGACGCCATCTGGTATGTGCAACAGATCGTCAGCTAGCGCGACGCAGACGTCACTGTAAGCGCCCTTGAAGAGACCGGTTACCCGATCGCCGATCTGGAACGTAGTCACCTGTTCACCCAAGGTCTCAACCACACCCACGGGCTCGTGTCCCAGCCGTCGCGACTGGTCCACCGGTCCATCCAGCCAGGGATGCAGTTCCGACGCGCAGACGCCACACATCTCGACCCTGACAAGGACTTCGAAGGCACGGGGCGCCGGCGTTGGTTCAGAGATAACGACCGAACGCTCTGCACCGACAAGTTGGCTATAACGCATGAGGCTCGATGTCTCCTGGAGGCAAGTTCCTGATTGGTCGGCCACGGACGAAGCTTGGAGTTGTCGATCTACCCCTTCAGTGCGCCCGAGGTCAGTCCCTGGACGAACGAACGCTGGAAGAACAGGAACAGAATCGTGATCGGGAGCGAGAGGATCAGGACGCCAGCGCACATCAACCCGTAGTCGACCGTGAACTTGCCTTGATAGAACAACATGCCGACGGGAAGCGTTCGCCGGTCGTCCGTAACCAGGAAGACCAGGGGCAGCAGCAAATCGTTCCAGCTCCACAGGAACTCGAGTAACGCCACGGTCATCAGTCCTGGCCGGGCAAGGGGCAGCATCACTTGCCAAAACACCTGAATCTCGCTCGCTCCGTCAAGGCGAGCGGCATCTTCCAGTTCACGGGGAAGATCCTTGAAGAACCCCCGCATGATGAAGACGAAGATGGGAGCGGCAAGCGCGATGTCCGCGATGATGACCGACGCGTAGGTATCAAGAAGATGGAAGTCGCGCATCCGCAAATAGAGCGGGATGAGGATCGCGGAGACTGGCACCGTCATGCCCACCAGCAGGACGAGGAGTAACAACTTCTTGCCGGGAAACTGCAGTCGGCCGAGTGCATATCCGGCCAAGGTCGCGACCACCAGCATGCCGAGGACGTCGGCCAGGGAAATGATCACGCTGTTCTTGAAATAGACATTGAACCGTCCGACCGTCCATGCCTCCTTGATGTTGTCCAGCGTTCCGGGCATGGGCGGACGAAACGGATGCTCAAGTACCTGAGTTCCCGTCTTGAAGGCGGTAAACCACGCCAGGAGCAACGGAGCAACGGAAAACACGAACAAGACCGTCAGTGCACCATAGACTAGGACCTGACCGAGGGCGAAGTGGCGGCCTCGCTTCGGGTGCTGGACGAGAAGATTCGACACGCCCTGGATGCCACCCACCGACTCGACCGTGGTGTCAGTCATCGTTTCGCTCCTGAATCATGACAAAGACGCCAGCGACGACGACGATGATGATGGAGAGGGCAACCGCGATCGCCGCACCGTAGCCATAGTGGTTTTGCTGGATCCCTTGCTTGAACATGTACGTGCTCAGCATCTCGGTTGAACGGATCGGCCCACCCTGGGTCGTCCCCCAGATGATGTCAAACACCTTGAACGCGTCGATCATCGAGAGCAGAACGACGATGGTGATCACACTCCGGAGCGAGGGGATCGTGATGTCGATGAACATCTGTCGCTGACTCGCACCATCAACCGTTGCCGCGTCGTACAGCGATGGATCAACACCCTGCATACCGGCGAGGAGGATGACTACGCTGAGCCCGAACGTCATCCAGCTCGACGCGATTGCCAGCGCCGGGAGTGCGAGGTTTAGGTCGCCGAGCCAGCCACGGGTAAGCGATTCAAGACCAATGAGGGCGAGTGACGTGTTGAGGATGCCGTCCGGGGCGTAGATCCAGCGCCAAATCATCGCGGTCACGATCGAGGCCTGCACGACTGGCAGGAAGAACCCGAGCTGGAAGAGCAACCGTCCCCGAATCTTGCTGGCAAGAAGGGCGGCAGCGACGAGCCCCACGATGATGTTGAACAGGACCACGATGACGACCCAAACGACGGTGTGTCGCAGAGCCTGCCAGAAGATCGAATCTCGGAGCAATTGCTGAAAGTTGTCGAGGCCGACCCAGTCCCGGTCCGCCGCGACGCCGTTCCACTCAAAGAACGAGAGCCACAGGGTCTCGGCGGCGGGTGCGAGGACGAACAACCCGTAGAGCACAATGACCGGCAACACGAGTAGGTAGGCGAATCCCACGCGACGGGCGGCCTGGCGGCGCAAGCCACCGCGCAAAAGCCGATCGACTGGCACGCTGGTCAGGACCGCCTTATCCGATACGGTTGTCACGACCTACCTCCTGAAACGCTACAGACGCGACGCCTCTCACCCATGCCCGTGGTGCGATATGCCACGGGCATGGGTGAGACGAACGTCCGGTGTCCCGTTTAGCTGGCGGGACAGCTCAGCTGACCACCCGGCTTCAGCTGCTCATCATTGGCCTTGGCCTCTTCCCACGCCGCCTGGATGGCACCATTTACCTCCTCCGGCGACATCTGCCCGGCGAGCAGTGCCTGCAGGCCGTCGTAGGTGATGTCGGTCATCCCCGATGGAGTCACCGTATCCAGGAACGCGTGGATCGACCCGTTGGCTCGCGAGGTCTCGAGAATGGTGAGGGCCTCCTTGAGCAGCTGCGGTAGCTGGGCCGCCGCGAGGTCGAGGGGGCCGACCGGAACGTCATCTCCACTCGCGAGGAGTGCGTCACGGCTCTCCTGCCGGAACAACATGAAATTAATGAGGTCTGCCGCGACATCCTTCTGCTCAAGGGCCGCATTGATGTACCAGCCCTGGCCGATATCCTCGGACGCATAGATGGGGGTCCCATCAGCTGGCGATGGAACAGGGAAGACACCGTAGTTGGCAATCCCCTCCCCGATATCGCGGGCCGCGTCGCCTACCACCCACGTTCCGGTGAAGACCATGGGGATCTCGCCGCGCCAGAACTGGGCGATCATGGCGTCCTGGAAGACAGCGAGCGGTTGCGGACCGAAGTAGCCAGCATCATTGAGGTCTTTAAGCGTCGTCGTCGCCTGGATGAAGGGTTCGTCATCCCAACGGCCCTCACCGAACAAGACATTGTTGACGCCCTCAGGTCCGGCATACCGGCCCCAGAGCAACGTTTGCCAGTGGGAGATGGGCCACTTGTCGCCGCCGCCCAGACCGATGACCGTCTTGTTGCCGGCGGCTTTCAGTGTGTCGCACACCGTAATGAACTCAGCCCAGGTCGTGGGGACCGTGAGGTTATTTTGGGCAAAGGTATTCCGGTTGTAATACATGACTGTCGTCTCGGAGCTGTCACCCACCGCCCAGAGCTTGCCGGCAGATGACGTCGTTTCGACGACCGACTCTGGAAGCACGGCGTTCCAGCCGAGGCTGCAGTAATAGGACGTCAGATCAGCGGCGAGGCCGGCACCAATGATCGCGGCTGGCTGACCGGGACCGGTTCCGCCCATCCAGACATCAGGACCGTTGCCTGCGTTGAGCGCCGGTAACAGGCTGGGATTGAAGAGGTCCGATCCAACGAACGTTGCCTCGATGGTGATATTGGGGTGGACCTGCTGATACTCCGCAAAGATATCGGTATACGTGTTGACGGTGCCCGGTTCACCCCCAAGCCAGATGGTCAGCGTGAGTGGGGCACCGTCGATCTGGGCTGCTCCAGCCAGGTTTCCTCGACTCAGCACAACCGTTGCCGCGGCGCCAAGCCCGAGTCCAAGAGACGACTGCGCCAGTTGACGTCGGCTCATCCGTCCTGAGTGGTTTCCGGAGTTGGTCTGCAGAACCTCGACCGCATTTTCTTGCTTCACCACGTGGTTGCCCTTTCCTGGTTCATCCCAGAGCGAAATGTTATTCCGAAAATGTGTGATGTGCGTCTCCCGCAAGAGTGGCGCGAACTCCTTCCGCTGCTGGCCATCCGGCAACTTGGCGCCTGATCCGGGGCAGGGCTACGCCGACGAACGGACGACCACCATGTATGGCATCTCCTCTCTGCGTCCCTGACCCTGAACACCGCCGAGCAGGCGGTCGAAAAGCAGTTCACCGGCTCGTCGACCGATCGGCTCGGGGAACTGGGCGACGGTGGTCAGCGAGGGGTGAATCATCCGGGCGACCGGGATGTCGTCGAAGCCGGCCACGGCGAGATCACCAGGGACGGTGAGACCGGCGTCCCTGGTGGCATTGAGGGCTCCGATCGCCATCAGATCGTTGGCGGCGAATACGGCGGTCGGTCTCGGCTGCAACGTGAGGAGCTGCTGCATCGCCTGATAGCCACCAACCTCGGTGAAATCCCCGCCCCGGAGCAGCGTGTCGATGGAAGCCAGTCCATGCCGAGTCACCACTGCGTGAAACCCGCGCACGCGCCCTTCGCGACGGGTGATACCCGTCGGACCAGTAATCATGCCGATCCTGGTATGGCCCTGCTCGACGAGATGGGTGACGAGGGCGTCGGCCGCGGCCGCGTTGTCAACGAAGATGCTGTCGAACGGGACGGCATCAGGTTCATTGTCCAGTTGGCCAAACACGACGATGGGTACCCCAAGCTCAACAAGGGGGGCGAGGTCTTCTGTATAGAGCTGGAATGGGGCAATGATGACGCCATCGACGCGGCCCTTACGGATGGCATCGAGGCACCGAAGCTCCCGCGCCCGAACGCCATCGGTGTTGTAGACCACGAAGTCGTACTCATGCTGATTGGCCACGTCCTGCGCTCCACGTTGGAAGGCGGGATAGAACGGGTTAGTGATGTCCGGAATGACGCAAGCGACCGTGAGCATCTTGCTGGAGCGGAGGCTTTGGGCCGCCGTGTTCGGTCGATAGGACAACTTCTCCGCGGCGTCCAGGATGCGCTGGCGGGTCTCCGGAGCGATGACAACGGAATTCGTTCCTCGAAGGACAGCTGACACCGCCGTCTGTGACACGCCGGCTTCACGCGCTACGTCCGCTTGGGTGGGTCGCTGGCGCTTCGAGGACAGAGCTCTCACCGGAAGGTTCCCTTGGCATGGCGACTCGACATTACTACGTAATAGTACTGCGTAACAGTAGCCGTTGTGAGCGAGCGGCGCAAGCCGCTGTTCACGCCTTCGTAGTAGCCGATTCACTCCGAAAAAGCATTGAGACGTCAGTTGGTTTTCCAATCCTCTAGAAATCTGGCGTCCCTCATCCTATTTGCCACGGTCCCGTGCTATGTGAGTTCTGAATATTCCCGTTATCATGTTCCCAAGCGGCACGGCTTCTTGTTCCCGTTGCGGAATGAGATGCAGGCGTCCGCGGTACAGGTTAGGGTAATGAAGCTTTTGGTTCACCTCCATAGCACGTCGGCCTCAAGGCTGCGCTGTTGCAGCGCCGCGCCTGATAGAGACGAAATGGAGTTCTCCGTGTCGTTGACGAGATTGGTTGACGCCAATAAGCTACTTCTTCAGCGAGTTTTGGCCCCAGTTCATCGGCAGGTAGTGGACACAGTCGCAACGCACAATTACTGGTCGTTCTTCAAATTACTGACAGGGACTAATCATCTTTTGGGATGATGCATCCCGGCACTTGCCGCATTAGTCAGTCTCAGCGGTCGGACGCAGTAAGGAGTAGGTCTCATTCTGAAAGATCATGTGAGCAGCTCTCTGCCTTTCTGGGAAAAATCAATTCGAGCGCCGGGAGAATCATGGAGTCCTTTGTTCTACAGATTGCCTCCTCGATCACGCTCGCGGCTGGTCTGTCTAGCCAACTGACTTGGTAACATAGAAGAGAAGTCATGACTTCTCGCGAGAAATGCGAGGTCTCGTCTACCCTTTGATTCCCTGCGTGATCACGATGGCGTCGGCACGTCGTTGGTCAGGAGGGCCGTTCAACTGTCGGCGAACTAAGTGGCAAGTGAGCGCGTCCAGCGCTACTACCGCCATCGACCGGTAGGACTGCCCCAGTAATGAACTCTGCGGCTGGCGATGCAAGAAACAGGACAACCTTCGCGATATCCTCGGGCTGCCCGATCCGTCCCCATGGGATGGACTTCTTAAGGATTGTCACGTACTCCTCGGAGGTGGCAGAAAACCCGTTGCTGACCTCGACCGCACCTGGTGACACGCAGTTCACGTTGATCCCGTGTTCTGCCAGTTCCATCGCCAGAACCTTCGTGAACATCACCACGCCGGCCTTCGACGCACAATAGTGCGAGGCACCGCGTCGCCCACTGATGTGCGCTCCGGAGGAAATCGTAATGACCTTTCCTCGAGTCGCGTGAGCAACCATGCTCCGAGCGGCGGCCTGACATGAGAGAAAGACACCCCGAACGTTGGTTTCCATCACTTGGTCCCATTCTGTCTGGGACATCTCAAGGACCGGTGTATTGGGATACACGCCGGCGTTCGCGACCATGACGGTTGCTGGGCCGAACGCGCCTTCTCCGGCACGGATGAACTCCGCGACCGATGCACCGTCACGGACATCGACCTGCTGGAAAGCGGCCCGCGACTGGTCCGCAAACTCAGGTCGCACGATGTCCAGGGTAGCCGGGCGAAAATCACCCAGGACCACGTTCGCTCCAGCGTTGTAGAAGGCCTTGGAAATACCGAGGCCGATACCTGACGCAGCTCCCGTCACAAACACGACGTGTCCCATGAATTCGTCCACCGAGCGCCTCTCCTCTACCGCCAAACGAGCCATGGCCAACCCGGGGCCCGGTCTCCCCGCTATCATTCATAAGTACTTGATAGCGCCCGGATCGCGAGCGAATTCCTGCAGCAGTGAACGTCATTACGGCGGCGTGGCAACGTCCGCGGTCAGCATTCGGCTGAGTTTATTGATCGTCGACCAGTCCTGACGGCGTGTCCCCGCTTCGATCTGATGCACAAGCTCGACGAGCAGTTCACAGGCAGGCGTCGGCACGCCCAGCGCACGACCCCGCTCCACGACCGGACCGACTTGATAATCGACCTCCGTGCGCCGTTTGCGCACCTTGATGTCGCGATGAATGCCCATGTGGCGTTTGATCGCCGTCTTGCCGTCTTCGGCCCATCGCTCGAACAGGGCGTTCGTCTCCGCAATCAGATTGGGGTTGCGTCGATCGAACTCGCGAGGCTCGAACCCATGAATGTTCTCCAGTTCGATCCCCGCCGCCCGGGCCACGTCGATGACCTCAGCCACTGCACCACGAATGGCCGTTCGCGCCTCCGGCACCATGACGACCTCGTCGATGGGCGCATCAACGGTGGAGACGACGAACCCCAGGGCGGCGTAGCACAACTTACCCCAGAGATACCCTTCCAGGTTGGTGGTGACTTCCACGTCCGTCACAGCTGACAAGGTGGCGGCGATCGTCCGGATGCGTTTGCTGTCGGTCCCGTCGAGTTCGCTAATGCAGGTCTTCAATCGATTCGCCAGGACGACGTGGGCGGGCTCGACGAGGTCACCGCCAAAGTGGACGAATGCTCCAATCGTTCGCTCCGGCCCGACGATCCTGGCGATCGCCTGCTCATTCAGACCGTTCTGATAGGACACGATGAAGCCGTCAGGGGCGAGATACGGGCGGATCTGCTCGGCGGCCGACTCGGTGTCCATCGCCTTGACGGCGAGCACCACCATCCCAACTGGTCCCCGATCGCGTACCAGGTCCGAAAGGTCGGCCGGGACGATAGCCTGAACCCTTTCCGTCGTATCGAGCAGGCCGCTGATCCGGAAGCCGTCTCGGTTGATCGTCGCAACGTGGGCTGCGTCACGGTCGACCAGCACGACATCGTGGCCACCCCGATGCAACTGCACACCGACCGTGCCGCCGATCGCTCCTGCCCCAACCACCGTTACACGCATGGCACACCTCCCTTAGAGCAGCATCACAAGATCGACATCATACGCGAGTGGTCCCGGCTGGGGGCGTACCGTCGCCGCTGATCGAGACGCCCGTACGTACCACGGTCATTCACTCGCGGAGGTGACAGAAAGGACCGTGATCAGAGGAGCATGGGGCCAACGCTGACGTGATCCAGGGGGCCGATGTTCGACAGGCACCCGCCTGGACAGCCCCTTCCCTCTGGACGCTACGTAGCTTCTGCGCGATGCTGCTGTATTGGGATTTTGCACCCTACAGGAGGACCGTGACCATTGAGTGACCAGGGACAGACGTCGGAACTGGAGCGGCTTCGAAAGCAGATGGGGGACCAGTCTCATCAGATCGCGATCCTGCAGCGGCAGGTCGATGAAGTCATTCTCACCCAGCGAATGGGCGACATCGCCCATGTCGATGTCGTCCGGTTCGCCGGTCCGAGCAAGACAGTCGAAACCAACCATACCGCCCAGGATGCCGGTAATCCACTGGTCATAAGCTGTCACGTCTACGTGCCGAAGGATCTCGATCCAAATCGCAAGCACCCGCTGGTCGTCCTAGTTCACGGCGGAGTCCATGGGCGGCACAATGCCGGCGCCCTGCCGATCGTCCGCGAGTTGGTCCAACAGGCCTATACCGTAGTGGTGCCCGACTATCGTGGTAGTGAAGGCTACGGAAAAGCATTCTGGGAGGCAATCGACTATGGCGGTCGGGAGGTCGAGGACGCCCACGCCGCCCGCGAGTGGGCGCTTGATGCCTTTGATCATCTCGATCCGACCCGTGTCGGCATCATCGGTTGGAGCCATGGCGGACTGATCACCCTGTTCAACATCTTTAATTTCCCGGACGACTTCGCCGTGGCCTACGCCGCAGTACCGGTCAGTGACCTCATTGCCCGGATGGGCTACAAGGGCCAAGCCTACAGCGAGTTGTTCTCTGCTCCCTATCACATCGGCAAGACGGCCGAAGAAGATGTCACGGAGTATCGCCGCCGGTCGCCCTCGTGGCAGACCGATCGGTACACCGGGACACCGCTCCTGATCCACACCACCACGAACGACGAGGACGTCAATGTGCTGGAGGTCGAGCGATTGATTCAGGCGCTGACGGCTTCGGGCAAGTTCGTCACGAGCAAGATTTACGACAACGCTCCCGGCGCGCACTTCTTCAACCGGATCGATACCCGTCTCGCGCGGGAGAGTCGCAAGGAGGTCTGGCGGTTCCTGGCGTCTCACCTGCTGCCGGAACGACCGGTGACGTAGCGTCGTGATTCCGGTCGTCACCAATGTGGTCCATGGCTGAATCGAGCGGCGACCCGGTTTAACGTGGATCGAAAGCCGTCATTGCTCAATGACCACCGGCCCTTTTGCACGAAATAAGCGAAGAGGGATTCGACCGCGATGGTCGAGTCCCTCTTCAGTCTTCATTTGCGTCGAACCCGGAATCAGGCTCTTGCCCTTTTCCGAGACCTCAACGAGGCGATTCTGCCTATCCCGCAATGGCGCGAGCGACCGGCCTCAGACAAGGACCAATGCGGATTCGATGGTGGCCCCGGCGTCACGAAGCGCCTGGCGGACGCGGTTGCGCTCGCGACGCAGTTGGGTCTCGAGCAGGTAGCGATCCTGACCTTCCGGCAGTGGAGCCAAAGTGATTGCTCCCTGGAGACCGGGGAGAGCCAGAACCGACAGCGCCAGGTCCTGCTCGAACGGACCCCGCTCTGTGTAATTCACCGGCATCAGGTGGCGGCTGACGGCCATGATCGCGTGGTTTAGAACTGCTGCCTGCTCGTCGCTCACCGGATCACTGGCACGGTCCCGGAGCCGCGTCGCCATCGCCAGCAGGTCATCCAGATCCGATTGAATCCCGGAGAGATCGAGGGCCTCACCCGCCTGCTCCGAGATTCCTGATAGTGCCCGCTGGATCTCGTTGACCACGCTCGTCTGATCGAGCTGAAGGACCAGATCACTCGCGAGGCGGTACACCGTCCCGAGCAGAATCTGGGCATCACGGACCAGCAGGTCCGGATCGACGTAGTCCATGGTGTCGAGTGGCGTATGGTGCCACTCCATGGACCCGTCGGGTCCTGGTGACGAGACGGTGACGTAGAACGCCGGCACTCCAACGCCCCACAGCGACTGGTCGCCCATCCGCTCCATGCGGTGATAGTCGAGCCGCTGGCCACTCAGTGCCTCGATGACGTCCCTAGCTAGTCCGAAGCTCTCCGCGGTCGTCGGTGCCTGCGTCAGGTCGGTCGCCCCCCGAGCGCCGGGTCCATCGATGTTGACGTGAGCGACGCAGTGGTCGTGAAGGTCGACCCAGTGCTCATCGACGAACCATGCCGACGTCGCGTAGCGGGCGTGGGAGTGTCCCGACCAGAACGCCACCCGAACCTCGCGCCGCAATGCACCGCGATGCAGTTGCAGGACGCGGGCTGTCTCCAGCATGGACGCGTTGGCGGTCCCGTTATCGAGCGCCCCGTAGTGCCATGAATCGACGTGGCCGCTGAGCAGGACATAGTCGTCGCTCGGCTGTTCCGGCTTAATGGACGCAACAAGTAGCGGGAGCGGCCGCCACCCGGTATCGATTTCCGTCGTGATCCTAGCCCGGATTGTTTCGGTCGCGAGCTTCGCCTTGAGCGTCTCACCGCTTTGGATATTGACTGAGACATGAGGAAGTGTCGGCAGGAGATGGAACGTGTCCGGAGTCGGACTTCCCCAGACCGGCGAGATGATCATCTCGCGGATCTCGTCGGCCGGGCTGATATGAATCACCCCGAGGGCGCCGCGCCCTTCGGCCACGACCGCCTTGCCCGGACTACCCGAGCCGTCGACGAGGGCGATCTTGCCGGCGACATCCAGCCCGTCGTAGTCTGCCGCTTCGCCCCGTCCCACGTAGATCAGGTCAGCCTCTACGCCGCCGGCACTGGTCTGGATAGAGAAGGAATGGGTGATGCAGCGGACCTGCTCTCCACTCTCGGTCAAGGTGAGCGAGGCAGCGATTGGCAGGCTGACAAGACAGACCGGATTGTTGGATATGGTCTCGATGCCCCAACTCCTGAGCGTCTCGTCGATATAGTCGAACGCCTTCTGCTCGTCGTCCGAGCCCGATAGCCGGACCCACTGGGAGATGTTTCGGGTGTAGTCCATCAGACGGTCGGACGATGCGTCGTCGACGATCCGGCTCATCGTCGCCTGCGTCGTTTCGAGTTTGTGAACCATGACGATGATCTCCTTGTGAGGCCGAGTGGGAACGAACAGTCTCCCAACGCTTCGAAAGGACTGCCGAATTGATACTCGGAGTGATGTGGCCCGAGCTACCGGGAATCAGCCTTCCCGGGCGTTCAGGGCGCGACGAAGCGCCTCGCCCGAGTAATTGAAGGCGACCACGGCAATGACGATTGCGATGCCTGGGTAGACAGCGAGCATCGGTTGGGTCCACATGTAGCTCTGGGCGTTGGAGAGCATATTGCCCCAGCTCGCGGACGGCGGCTGAACACCCAGTCCAAGGTAACTCAGCGCGGACTCGAGCAGGATGATGCTCCCAACGAGCGTGCTCCCCGCGACGATCACTGGCGAGATCACCTCGGGCAGGATATGCCGGAAGATGATCCGCGCGTTCGAAGCGCCGATCGCGTTGGCGGCCAGGACAAACTCCGCTTCCCGATAACGCAGGAAATCGCTCCGGACCAGCCGGGTCACCGTCATCCAGCTGGTCAGCCCGATCGCGACGACCAGGTGTGTCAGATTCGACCCAAAAATCGAGAGCACAACGAGCAGCAACAGGAACGTCGGAATTGCCAGCAGGGCGTCCGTGCAGCGCATCCCGACGACGTCGATGAACCCGCCGTAATACCCCGCGATCGCGCCCAGAAGAACGCCCAGCGTTGCAGAGATCAGCACCGCGAACGCGCTGGCAAACAGCGAGACCCGGCCGCCGTAGACGAGGCGAGTGAAGACGTCGCGTCCAGTGTCATCGGTTCCCAGCCAGTGCTTCAGACTGGGACCCTGAAGGACCTCCATGAAGCTAAGCTGGTTCGGCGACGCGCTCAACAGGTATGGGCCGAGAAAGGCCGCCAGGTAGAGCAGGAGCAGGACGACGATTGCCGCCAGCCCCAGCTTGAACTTCCAGAACCGGGCCGCGTAGTAGCGAATGGCGGTCCGCGGCTTGGCCGACCGCTCCTGATCCCTGCTTGATGGGGACACCAGTGTGTGGGCACTCATCGCAACCTCACTCTGGGATCGACGACGACGTACAGAAGATCGGTGCACAGGTTGACGATGATCACCATGGCGGCCACAAGAACGGTCACCGCCATGACGACCGGGTAGTCTCGGGTCGTAGCCGAATCAACCGCGAGCCGTCCCATTCCTGGCCAGCCAAAGACACTCTCCGTCACCGCTGCACCAGCGATGACGATGGGGAGGTTGATACCGACGATCGTGATGATCGGCAGCAGGGCCGTCCGCAGGACATGCCGATACATTACCGCACCGGGCGTCAGTCCCTTGGCGCGCGCCGTTCGGACGTAGTCGTGCTGCATCGTCTCCAGGATGCTCACCCGGACGAAGCGGGTAAAAACGGCCATGGTCGGTAGGGATAGCACGAACGCTGGCATCGCCAGATGCTTGAGCAGGTCTGGTAACGCGCGCGTCTGGTTGATGGTGTACATCCCCGACGACGGGAGCAGATGCAGCGTGATCGAGAACACGATCACGAAGATGATGCCGACCCAGAAGACCGGGAGCGCCATGGCGACAAACGTCACGGCACTGATCGCGTTATCCAGACGGGAGTGCGCCCGCGCGCCCGTCAGCACACCGACCGGGATCGCGATCAACAGGGCGAAGAGGAAGGCGGTCCCTGCCAGGATCAACGTGTTTGGCACCCGCTGCAGGACGAGATCGAGCACCGGGCGGCTGTCGGCGTAGGAGATGCCGAAGTCGCCCGACAGCAGCCCTTTGGCCCACTTCAGGTATTGCACCGGGAGCGATTCGTCCAGCCCGAGGTTGGCCCGCATCCGGGCGATGTCGGCGGCGGGTAACCGGTTATCAGCCAGCACCGCACCCGGTCCCCCGGGTGCGGCGTGGATCAGACCGAAGACGATGATCGTGACGAGAACCAGGAGAACGGCCGACTGTCCAAGCCGGCCCAGTACGTACCGTCCCATGGTTATCCTCCCACCGACGGGTGAGGCTTACCCGCTGAGCGTCCATTTGTAGGTGTAGTAGAGGGCGTCACGGATGCCGATCGGGGCGTAGCCTTGGACGCGCGAACTGAAGGCCCGGAACTCGTTCGGGTATGCCACGAAGACATGGACCTGGTCCTGGTAGAGCAACTGCTGGATCTGCGCGTAGATCGGCTTGCGCTCTTCCGGCGTCAGGGCAGTCCGTCCGGCGGCGAAGAGCTGGTTGACCTGATCGTTGTTGTACCCGGACGTGCCGTTGCCGTCGGCATACTCACTGGCGAGGGCGTTGGGGTCAGCCGGCGTAATCCACCAGCTCACGATCGAGTCCCAGTCGGTCCCGGTAATGCGCGTGTACCAGGTATTGAAGTCGACCGCATCGATCTCTGGCTCCATGCCAAGCTGCTGCCAGTACTGCTGGGCCGCGAGGGCGATGTTCTGGCGGGTCGGGTTGCCCGTATCGAGCAGGATCCGGAACGCGAACCCCTGGCCGTCCTTGGTCAGCTTGCCGTCCTGCAGCTGCCAACCAGCCTGGGTGAGCAGATCCTGCGCGGTGGCGGTGTCAAACGGGAAGGGCTGCTGCTCCGCCGGGAACGCCCAGTCCATCGGGGGCGAGATCGGACCGGTCGAGACAGTTCCCGCGCCCTGCATCACTGAGGCGACGATCGTCTCCCGGTCCAGACCATACGTTAGCGCCTGACGGACGCGCACATCGCTGAAGAGCTGGTTGGCGTGGTTCAGGCTGATGTAATAGCTGTTGGTTTGATTGGCGGTATTGATCACGACGTTCGAGGCCCCCTTGAGAGCATCGGCTTGCGCGGGCTCGATCATCACCATGTCGACTTCGCCGGTCCGGAGTTGCGCGACCTGGGTATTGGAATCAGGGAGGATCTTGTAAACCACTGTGGGGATCTGCGGCGCACCATCCCAGAAGGTCGGATTGGCCGTCAGGGTGATGTGGTCGCCCGAGACGAATTCCTTCCACACGTATGGCCCGGTGCCAATCGGGTTCTCGATGAAGCTCGTTGGCGCATTGAGGTCTTGCCCAGTCAGAACCTTCATCGGGAGGATGCTGATGTTATAGGCGAGCATGACCAGGAGTGGCGCATAGGGCGCCTCAAGGACCAGGTTGACCGTGTTCGGATCGACGACCACCGCTTCCTTGAGAGGCCCCAGACTGGTCACGAAGGCGGCATTAACGGCGGGGTTGAGGATGGCGTCGACGGTGAACTTGACGTCGTCAGCGGTAAACGGGTCGCCGTTATGCCACGTTACGCCTTGCCGAAGATGAAAGGTGTAGGTCATCCCGTCCGGGGAGATTTCCCAGCTCTCGGCCAGGTCAGGTGCTGGCTGGCCAGTCGTCGGATCGGGCCGAACGAGCTGGCCGAAGAGATTCTTGTCCAGCAGAATCCCGGACAGCCCGGTCGAAACCGTGATCGGGTTGGCGGCCGGGTTGCTGGCGATCGGGAGCGTGAGAACACCCTCAGGTGCCGATTGAGCCCCGGTCTCGTCGACCTTGTAGTGGGTCGTCAGGAAGCCAGACAGGCCGAGGCCTACCGTGATCTTTGCAGCCCCACTCAGAACGTCACGGCGACTGACGTGCTGACCGGCCCCAAAGGTATCCCCGTTGTGGTTGGCGCTGGATAGCTTGCCGGAGTTATCCGCCATCATGGTGCCCCTTAATGATTGCGCGACAAGAGAACATCGAAGGTGCCGAAATGAGGGATCGGAATGATGTCCGAATCATCAAGCGGACGGTTATTCCAGCACCTTTTCGAAGGAGACGAGCTTATGGGACAACATGGGCCGTGTCAACAGGATTCCATCCCTCCAATGCCAGCGACTGTCAGAAACCGCTGTGATGACTTGCGCAGATGGAACAATTCTGCCGTTTCGTCTCCCTGTTCGTCATTCTCAGCGGACTGGGCTGATTCGTAGCGACGTATCCATCATGTGCCCCCCCGGCAGCGATCTGCAACGGTCGCGATCTCGTTACCAACTCCCCTAGCCTTGCGCACTCGAATGATCGCCTGTTAAGCGTCCTCCTAAGCGGATTGACGAAAGTTCTGATCTAGGACGATGGACGGGCCGTCGATCGTGTGGAAACGGGCGCTGACCCCGCCCAGCAACTCCTCGGCCCGTTCCCGGAGCGCCGCCGCCGCCGCCCAGAAGCGGTGACACGCCAGCGCCTGCTTCAGCCCGCGCCAGATCCGCTCCATCAGGTTGAGATTCGGGCGGTACACCGGGAGCCAGAACGGGATCAGCCGGTGCTGCTGGGGACGCCACCACGCGCGCATGACCGCGCCGCGGTGATAGCTCACGGGGTCGAGGACCAGCACCACCGGCTCGTCCGGCCAGCGCTGCGCCACCTGGTCGAGCAGCGCGACGAACGTCTCACCGGTCTTGGCCGCCGCCACTGTCCAGACCACCTCCCCACTGGCGTAGTCGACGGCGCCCAGCACCGGCACCCGCTGGTTGACGCCCGCCGCCGGGACCCTCACGGGCTCCCCGCAGGGCTGCCAGACCTTTGCCAGGTGGGGATGGGTGTGGAGTTCGCACTCATCGACAGAGACGAGCCGGAAGCCGGCCTCGGGAGCAGCCCCCTTTTTTGCAGCTCGGCGAGCGCGTGCCGGGCTGAGGCCACTGCCTCCGGATCCTGCCGATGCGTCAGATCGTGTTTGGGACGACGGTAGCGGTAGCCGAGCCGGTGCAACGCGCGATGGACGGTGGCCGTGGACACCAGCCAACCCCGACGAGCCAGCGCATCGGTCAGATCGGCGACAATCCCGGTCGTGACGGGATAGCCCTCGTCGAGCGGGCTGCGCGTGAGCACCTCGGCGAGCAGTTGGTCAGCCGCCTCGTCGAGCTTGCCAGGCCGTCCGCGCCGGGGGCGGTCCGCAAGGCCATCGCGGCCCTCGGCGAGAAAGCGGTCGCGCCAGGCCCGGACGCGGCACGCCGACGTGTGCAGCAACGCCGCCGTCGCGCTCAGGGTGAGCCCGTCCGCAACGAGCACAAGCGCGTCAGCACGGTGCCGGACCCGCGGGTCGGGGTCGCTGCGGGTCAGGTGGAGCAACGTGGCCGTGTGCGGGGACAGATCCGGGCGGGTCGGCATGGCAGACTCCTCTCCACCACCAGGCTCCACCCGATCACCATTTTTGCCCATCCGCTTAGTGGTGTGTCACACGTAATGTGGCAGTGGCAAGGCGCCTGCGGGAGCTCGATAGCGTCCCGCCGCTCTGCCACTGGAGGCCCGCTATGGTCACCTCGTATTGCGTCGTCCTGACCGAGAAGCAACGGGCGGAACTGCGCACGCTCGTTGGTTCCGGCATCGCCTCGGCCCGAACGCTCAGCCGCGCCCGGATCCTGCTCAAGGCCGACCATGGCGACGGTGGTCCCGCCTGGTCGGATGCCGCCTCGCCCAGGCGCTCGACCTGCATTCCGGCACCGTTCAGCGCATCCGCCGGCCGTTCGTCACCGACGGATTGCTCCCGACGCTGGAGCGCAAACAGCCGGACCGCGTCTACGACCGAGCGCTGGACGGGCGGCAGGACGCCCACCTCATCGCGCTCGCGTGTTCGCCGCCTCCCAACGGGCAGGCCCGCTGGAGTCTTCGTCTGCTCGCTGACGAGATCGTCCGGCTGGAGGTCGTCGACGCCATCTCCTACGAGACCGTCCGGCGCACACGCAAAAAAAACGTCCGCAAGCCGCACCTGAGTGAGCAGTGGTGCTTTGCGCCGACCCGGCCTTCGTCTGGTCGATGGAAGACGTGCTGGCGGTCTACGAGCGACCCTACGATGCGGCGCGTCCCGTCGTCTGTCTCGACGAGACCAGCCGCCAGGTGCTCGGCGACACCCGACCGTCCCTGCCCGCCGCACCCGGTTGGGTTGCCCGCGCGGATCCGGAGTAGGTCCGGGGCGGGGTGGCCAACCTCTTCCTGGTGACCGAGCCGCTGCGGGGCTGGCGGCACGTCACGGTGAGCCAGCAGCGCACCCGGCTCTACTTCGCCCATTGCGTCCGGGAGCTGGTCGATGTCCACTATGCGAATGCCGACCGGATCGTGTTGGTCCTGGACCAGCTCAACACCCACTCCCCGGCCTCGCGGTATGCCGCCTTCCCGCCCGCCGGGGCCCGGCGGCTGACTGAGCGGCGGGAGATCCACCACACCCCCAGACATGGGAGCTGGCTGAACGTGGCTGAGCTGGAGTTGAGCGTGCTGGCGCGGCAGTGGCTGGCCCAGCGGCTCCCCGACCTGGACGCGATGGCGCAGGCGGTGACCGCTTGGGCGGATCGACGTAACGCGACCATGTCGACCATCGACTGGCAGTTCACGACGGCCGATGCCCGCACCAAGCTGCGCTGACTCTCTCCCACGTATGACGCGTGACGATCCAGTAGAGTGAGAAATGGAAGCAACGTCGAGAGGACCCTTTGGTTGCACCGGTAGTGAGCCCGTGCTACTTTCCTCGGAACGTTACGCGGTGTACCAGGCACCTCAGTTCGTGCAAATTCATGTAGTTGCCAGTACGTCTCCTTGAACCACTTGCCTGCTGTTCTGCCGACGTCATTGTCGGGGCTGAGGGGATTGAATGAAAGGGTTGCGTTACGCCTACACATCGCTTGTGTACTTTGGTGAGGACATTGCCCAGTCGATTGACCGTCTCGCGCGGTTTGGCTACGACGCAATCGAAGTTGTGGGCGAACCCGCGGAGTACGACGCCCAGCGCATCAAGAGGCTAGCGGGCGACGCCGGTATTGCGGTAAGTTCGGTTTGCTCCATCTATACCGCCGAGCGTGATTTGGCGCACCCTAACTCCTCAGTGCGCGCGAATGCCGTTCGATACGTTAAGGACGTAGCGAACTTCGCGGCGGTGATGGGTGCCGAAACAATCATCGTTCACCCCACTGCCTGCATGAAGACTCAGCGGTTGGCCGCTGAACAAGATGAGCGGCAATGGGCGGTAGCCGGTATCCGTGAGGCTGGCGAGTACGCGGCCACCCTTGGCGTTAATCTCTCCCTTGAATGCTGGAACCGTTATGAAACCTACTTTATGAACCGCCTGGAACAGGCGGCGAGCATCTGGCGCGAAGTAGGACTCACTAACGGGGGTATCCAAGGCGACACCTTCCACATGAGTATTGAGGAGGTGTCGATCGCTGACACTTTTCGTCAGTACGCAGATGTCCTGCAGCACGTTCACCTAGCCGACTCTAACCGTGCTGCGCCGGGAACTGGACATCTTGATTTTGCCCCGATCGTCGGGGCCCTCTTTGACGTCGGGTACTCGGGTTACTGCAGCTTCGAACTTCTGCCAGCAAGTGCTGATCCATTCGGCGCAATGAAGGCTGGAGGCCAAGAGGTCTTCTTTGATCGGTACACCGAGCAGGCGATTCGACACATGAAAGGGATCGAAGCCCAGATTGCGAGGGCGGCCTAGCCATGCACTTCGGCGCGAGTACCTTCATTTGGGAATCGCCATTTGGGGACGACAAGCTCTTCCTCGCTCAACGAGTGGCTGACCTCGGCTTCGACACGCTGGAGATCTGTATCGAGGACCCAGACCTCGTCACAGCCGCGGCCGTACGAAGAGCCGCTGCGGACGCCGGCATCTCGATTTCGGTCTGTGGGGCCTTCGGCCCGGATCGGGACGTCTCGCACGAGGATGCTTCTCGTCGTCAGATCGGTGTGGACTATTTGAAGGTTTGCATCGATCTCGCAGCCGAGGTTGGCGCCTCGGACGTCATCGGCCCGATGTACTCGGCCACGGGCAAGACACGTTTGCTGCCGGAGGCGAAGCGTGAGGAGCAGCGCCTATGGGCTGTCGAAAGTTTGCGAACTGCGGGAGAGTACGCGGCGGAACTTGGGGTCGGACTAGCGATCGAACCCCTCAACCGCTTCGAAACAGACCTGATTAACACGGTTGATCAGGGACTCAATCTCTGCAAGCGGATTGACCTGGACAGTGTCGGGCTGCTCCTTGACACGTTTCATATGAATATTGAGGAGCGGAATATTCCAGACTCGATCCGGGCCGCGGGCTCGGGCATACGTCACTTCCATGCCTGCGAAAATGACCGAGGGGCTCCTGGATCCGGGCATGTGGACTGGGGCGGAGTTTTTACTGCACTCCAAGCTATAAGGTACGACGGGTCAGTGGCGATTGAGTCGTTCACGCCGGAGATTCAGGAGATCGCACGTGCCGTCTCGGCGTGGCGACCTGTGGCGACATCCGGGGATCAACTGGCTCGCGACGGGCTCGCCTTCCTGAAACATCACCTTGCCGGATAAGTCGCTCCAATCCCCTAGTCGTCAGCCGAGAGGAGAACTCCATGCGACAGATATCGACAACTATGAAGGCGGCCGTCTTCCGCGGCCCCAACGATCTCAAAATCGAGCAAGTACCGGTGCCTGACGTAGGCGACAACGAGGTCCTCCTGAGCGTCGACATGTGTGGCATTTGCGGAACCGATGTTCATATCCTACGTGGGTCCTTCCCGGCCCCGAATCTCCCGCTGATACCTGGGCACGAGTTTTCCGGCCATGTGGTTGCAGTTGGCAGAAACGTCGATCACGTGAAGCTAGATGACTATGTAACCGCGGACATCAACCTGGCTTGTGGCCACTGCTTCTTCTGTCGGCACCAGCAGAAGCTCTTCTGCGAACAGATTCGGCAGATCGGCGTCCATAGACATGGTGCCCTCGCGGAGTATGTGAAGGCGCCGGCCTCTGCGATATATCACGTGCCGAATAGTCTCTCGGCCAAGCAAAGCGCATACATTGAGCCGCTGGCCTGTGCTGTCCACGGACAGAACCGTGCCAACATCAGGCCGGGCACCAGTGTCACCATCATTGGCGGGGGACCGATGGGACTCGCCCATGTCGCGCTCGCCAAGCTCAAGGGAGCATTTCCGATCATCGTTACCGAAATGAATCACGTGCGGCTGGCGAAGGCCCGTGAACTTGGGGCTGACCACGCGATTGATGCCAGTACTGAGGACCCAGTCGAGGCAGTCCGGGCACTCACCGGTGGTCGTGGTGCCGACTACGTCATCGAGGCCGTGGGGAGCGTTCCCACCTATCGGCAGGCCTTCGAGATGGTTCGTCGGGGTGGGACCTTAGTGGCCTACGGGGCAGCACCAAGCACGGCGACGATCGATCTCAAGCCGTTCGATATTTACAGCAAGGAGCTTACGATCGTCGGCTCATATGCCGGCACTTACGACACCTGGCCAGCCGCTATCGAACTGATTGAAGGGGGCCGGTTCAATCCGGAAGATATCGTGACCGAGATCCTTCCGCTGGAAGATATCGTCGGTGCAATTGAGACGGTGGAGCGGAACAAGGATGTCATCAAGATCCAGATTCGCCCGTAGGGGCGAGTGCCGTGGATCGATGAAGAGGAGCAGCAGGACAGCCTTAAGGCTGGCGGGAACCGCGTTCCCGGTCGATAATCAAGACCATCGACCTTTGTGACGTAGCAGGGACGGGAGGAACTGTCATGGTGGACGACAAGGCACAGAACGGTTCACGAGCGGCTGGTGAACGGCGGCTAACTCGCCGGCAGATGGTGCAACGGGCGGGAGTGGTCGGCGCGGGGGTCGCGACAGGCAGCGCCGTGTTGGGAGGTGCGTTCAGGGGCCCAGGAGTTGCGCAAGCTCAGGATCCAGTTACCCTCCGCGGGATCTTCCTGCCTGCTACTTGGGGTACGGTGACCCAGCAAACGTTTGCTGCTGAGTACGAGGCGCAGACCGGGGTTAAGGTTATCATCGATCTCATCGGTCGGGACGCCATCCATGACAAGATGGGAACGCTCTTCGTCGCCCAGGACTCTAGCTACGATCTGTTCAATGTTGACTATAACTGGGTGCCCGAATTTGGTCGGGCCGGTCATCTGGTTGAAATGGACGAAGCACTGAACGATCCCGCGTTCAACGGCGCCGATATCCTGCCCCGAGCCCTAGACGTGGCTCGATGGGAGGACAAGCTCTACGGCATCCCGCAGACGGTTCATCCCCATCTCCTCTGGTACCGAAAGGATTTGTACGAACAGGCAGGACTTCAGCCCCCGGCGACCATGGACGAATGGCGACAGCAGGTCGAGGTATTCCAAGGTAAGGAATTCGGGGGCCAGCAAGTCTACGGGTGGGCGGCGCAGGCAGCCAGAGGTTTTGGCAACGTCCACACCTGGCTGACCTTCCTGTACAGCTTCGGTGGTGACGCCTTCAACTACGACACGATGGAGCCAACGCTTACCTCGCCGGAGGCCATCGCTGCCACCACGTTCTGGGCGGACATGATGAAGTTCACACCGCCGGGAATCAATGACTACACCTACGACGAGGTGACCAACGACGCCGCGGCTGGTCGTCTTGCCACATGCATCCAGTGGTCTTGGGGTGCGTTCGCCGTCGACGACCCGACGACTTCATCGACCGTCGGCTTGTGGGACTTCGTGCCAGTTCCAGCAGGTACGGCGAGCGTTCCACACTTGGCAGAGTGGGTAATCTCAGTCTCCAAGTACAGCCGCCACCAGGAAGAGGCGATCAAGTTCATCCAGTGGCTCGAAAGTCCGGAGAATGATGTTCGACAGGCGCTTCAGGGCGCGGGTGATCCGGTCCGCACGTCGAGCTACACCAATGAGCAGCTGACCACGGCTACGGTGGAAGGACATCCTGACCTCCTGCGGTTCCGCCGGTACCCTCACGTAGTCGAGGCGATGCAGACTACCAAGCCGCGGCCTCTCTTCCCGGAAGAAGAGCAGTGGGAATCGACGGTGTCGACTCCGCTCCACGCTATCCAGCTGGGCGCAAAGTCCGTTGAAGACGGACTCAAACAGGCCCAGGATGATGTCGACCGGATGATGAAGGAACTCGGCTACTACTAGGTCGACGGGTCTAGTGCCAAAGCTGGGGAGTGGGACAGGTGTCTTCTGTCCCACTCTCCAACTTTGCCACCGCATGGAGCCAATCGATGGTTATAAGCACTGATGCGCTTCCGGGCCAAGAAGTCGGTCAGGCGAAGCGATCGCGAAAGAGTGGAGGAAGACGGTTCGGTCCGTATCTCGTCATGCTTCCTGCCCTTCTCTTCCTGTTTGCGGTCTCGGTTGCCCCACTGATCTATTCCCTTGTAGTAAGTCTTCAGCGGTATAACTTGATGAACCCTGACCGCCGGGGTTTTGTCGCTCTCCGTAACTACACCTTGATTTTGGAGAGCCCCGACTTTTGGAACTCCTTGTTCGTCACCTTTCAGTTCGTGGTGATTGCCGTCGGCCTCGAACTCGTTCTCGGGCTGACGCTGGCGATTGTTTTAAGCCGGGATGTACCAGGTATAGCAGTTTTTCGCTCATTCCTACTAGTTCCGCTTGCAATGGCCCCAGTAGTAGTGGGTCTGCTCTGGCGCTTCATGCTGAATACCGAGGCGGGAATCCTGAACTACCTGATTTCTCTGATAGGGTTCGACCGCAGCGACTTCCTCTCGAACACCACTTGGGCGATGCCAATAATTGCGCTCGTTGACGTGTGGCAGTGGACACCGTTCATGTTCCTGATTCTGCTGGCGGGAATCCAAGCTCTGCCCCACGAACCCTTTGAAGCAGCAGCAATCGATGGCGCAACGACCAGGCAAACACTGATCCACATCCTGCTGCCGATGCTTCGGTACCCCATTTTGGTCGCCGTTCTGCTCCGAACCATTGACGCTTTTAGGGTATACGACCTGATTTACATGATGACACGTGGGGGGCCGGTCGACGCTACCAACACGCTGAGCTGGAGTGTCTATAACGACGGCTTCCGCACCTTCAATATGGGATACGCGTCGGCGCTGTCGTGGGTCATGTTGATCATCGTCACAGTCGTAGTGACAGTCTTTATCCGGCTGATTGCCGGGCGTCGACAATCGCCGGCTTAGCTTAGGGGAGGGGACTATGTTCACGGTTGGAAGGCCATCCCGAGCGTCTATTCTCATTACCTATGGCGTCGGGTTCCTTGCACTCTTGCTGTTTCTCTTTCCCATCTTCTGGATGGTGATGACGTCCTTCAAGAACACCGGTCAGGCGTTCACCAGCAGTCCGGTCTGGTTTTTCCGACCGACTCTCAACAACTACCGGGAAGTGTTGGTCGAACGAAACTTCCTTCACTATCTCGGTAACAGCATTCTGGTTGGAATCATTGCAACGCTTGCCACCCTTATCCTAGCGGTGTCGATCGCGTACCCTTTGGCCCGGTATAACCCGAAGGGGGAGCAGCAGATCACCAGTTGGATTCTCTCACTCCGGATCATCCCGCCAATCGTCTCGGTCATTCCACTCTATATCCTCTTCTCACATCTGAAGCTGATCGATCAGTACCCAGCGCTAATCATCATGTACACCTTTATGAACCTTCCCCTAGCTGTATGGATGCTTCGCGGATTCTTTGCCGAGATCCCGCGTGAACTGGAGGAAGCCTCGCTTGTTGACGGCAATAATCCAATCGGCACCTTCTTCCGAGTCGTTCTTCCGTTGGTCGCACCTGGTCTGGTGTCGACCGGGATGCTGGCCCTCATCTTCTGCTGGAACGAGTTCCTGTTCGCGAACGTGCTGACTGCTGCCCGGGCCAAGACCGCGCCGGTCGGTCTCACTGAGTACGCCACCCCAACTGGAGTCCTATGGACGCAGATCATGGCAGCAGGAACGGTAGTCGTGCTGCCGGTACTGGTCGCCGGCGTTTTTATTCAGCGGTACCTGGTGCGCGGACTGGCGGCTGGGGCGGTGAAGGGATAGTGGTCAGGATCCGTAGCGTCATTGCGTGCTTATACGGAATACGGGTAGAGGGTTATGCGAAATGGACGGGGATGTGAGAGGACCCGCCCATGCCCCGCCGCCTCGTCCTGCCCGATCACCTGCCCCGTGCTGAGCTGGAACGGCGGTACCGCTCTGCCCACGATCCCGTCGCCCGCTCGCACTGGCAGATCCTCTGGCTCCTGGTTCGGGGCGACCGCACTGCCGACGTGGCCGATGTGACCGGCTACTCGACGACCTGGGTCCGCGAAGTGGCGAAGCGGTACCGGGAAGGCGGCCCCGACGCGCTGGGCGACCGGCGCCACGGCAATCCGGGTCGGTCCGACCGGGCGCTGCTCACCCCCGCCCTGCGCGACGCGCTCCGCCAATCGCTGGGGGTCCGGCGCCCGATGGGGGAATCTGGACGGGTCCCAAGGTGGCCCAGTGGCTGAGTGAGCGGCTAGGCCGACCGGTCCGTCCCCAACGCGGCTGGGAAGCGCTACGGACGCTCGGCTTCACGCCCCAGCGCCCCCGACCTCGCGCGACCCGGGCCGACCCGGTCGCGCAGGAGGCCTTCAAAAAGGGGGCTTCCAGGCCGCCGTCGATGCCGTAAGGACCGCCTATCCGGAGGCCGAGCTGACCGTCTGGGCCGAGGATGAGCATCGGCTGGGATTGCTGCCGGTGGTGATGCGGGTCTGGGCGCCGCGTGGGCGGCGCCCCACCGCCTGGGTCCACCGACGCTACGACTGGCTCTACGTCTACGCGGTCGTCCGCCCAACGACCGGCCAGAGCTGGTGGGCGTTGCTGCCCACGGTCAGTGCCGAGGCGTTCGGGGTGGCGCTGGCCGAGTTCGCGCATGATGAGGGCATCGACGCGACGCACCGGGCGGCGATCGCCCTGGATGGGGCAGGCTGGCACGCGGCCCAGGCGCTGGTCGTGCCGAACGGGATCGATCTGGTGCCCCTGCCGCCGACCTCGCCGGAGCTGCAGCCGGCTGCAGCCGGCTGCAGCCGGCTGCAGCCGGCGGAGCGGCTCTCGCCCCTGACCGACGAGGTCGTCGCCAACCGGACGTTCGTCGATCTGGAGGAGCTGGAGGACGTGTTGGTCCGGCGGTGCCGGACGCTGCGGGCCAATCGCCGCCAGATCACGGGCCACACGCGCTATCACTGGTGGCCCCGCGAACGTCGGCCCGGTCGGAGACGAAAGGGATTACCAGGATTCCGTATTAGTCGACCCCAACATGCTTCGCCAGACTTGAAGGCTGTTATGGATGCGGCGGCGCATTGAGTAGGGCTCGAAGATTGGCGCAACTTTCCTGTCTGTTGCAGGAGTCGGGCACCGGCCTGGGAGGTAAGCCAAGCCGCTCCGGCGCGGCCTGGCCGCGGATACTCGCTAGTAGTATTCGCGGACATAGTCGACAGCACGCTCGAAGACGTCATCGTCATGGATCTTATAAGTGACGTAAAGGGTCTTGCGGAGCGCCTGGCGGACGGTCCGGTCGCCCTCGTGGGTGGCCTGCCAGCCGTCGAAGCGGACGAGGCGTACGACCTTATCGACATCGTTGACGACGTTGGCGACGATGATCGGTGTGTCGCTGCGGCGGAGCGACTCGAACCGTTCGGTGAGGGCGGCTTTCCCCTGCTCCTCGCGGGGAAGGGGAGTGGGGTCGTAGCCCACGCGGTCTTCGGCGATCTGACCGGCGGCTGCCTTCTCGGCGGCGACCGTGTCCTGGGCGAGCTGGAAGAGCTCCTTGAGGAACTCGAAGCTGGCCTGCTGGGCGTTGTCGTAGCGCTCGCGGAGGGCGGTGAGGCGCTTGCTGAGTTCGATGAAGGCGGGGTTGCCGCGGTGCTTCAGGATGCGGGCGGTGATGAACTGCTCCACCGCCTTCGGATCGACGTCGCGCTCCTTGCCGGACATGATGTCCTCTATGACCTGCGCGTCGAGGAGGATCGAGTCCATGCCCTTGCGGGGAACCTCGACGGTGACATTCTGGCTAATAAGAGCCAGAGTTTTGGGGCCGAGGACGTGCCAGAGCAGGTGGCTGGCCGCGTCAGACGGGTGAACGGAGCGGTAGACGTCGGTGAGCCAACGGTAATCGGTCTCGTACGGCGTGAGGATGGGGTCAGGGCTGAGCGCTTCCCATAACTGCGAGACGACGCTGTAGGCCGCCCCGAAGGCGTCGCGGGTGTCCTCCGGGACGAGCGCGGCCTGGGCGGCGGTGAGTCCCTGCCAGCCGCCGACCGTGCGGTCGACGCCGGGGAAGACGGCAAGGGCAGTGGCCATCGCAGGTTCCATCTGGTCGCGGAGATTGGCGATGTTCTCGATGACCTGCTGGATGCTCTTGTCATCGAACTCGAGTGCGCGGCCGACGTCGTCGAAGATGCCGAGGTAGTCGACGATGAGGCCGTGCTGCTTGTTGGGCGGGAAGACGCGGTTGGTCCGGGTGATGGCCTGGAGCAGGGTGTGGTCGCGGAGCGGCTTGTCGAGGTACTGCGCGTACAGGATGGGCGCGTCGAAGCCAGTGAGGAGCTTGGCAGTGACGATGATGATCTTCAGGGGATCGGACGGGTCGTTGAACCGGGCGGTGAGCCGCTCCAGTTGCTCGCGATCGGGGGTGTACTCCTCTGGCCACCGCTGCGGACCGTTGTCGCGGCTGACGACAACCGTGGAAGCAGCGGGGTCGAGGTGCTTGTCCAGCTCCGCCTTGTAGGCGATGCAGGTGGCTTTGTCGTAGACGACGAGCTGAGCCTTGAGCCCGAGTGGATCAACCTTCTCGCGGAAGTGGCGGGCGACATCGGCAGCGATCTGACGGACACGGTCGGGAGCCTTGATTAGAGACGCCAGAGAGGACGCCTGCTGAGAGAGGCTCGTGCGCTCGTCCTTGGAGAGGCCGTACTCGTCGGCGAGCTGGTCGAAACCGATATCGATGGCCGTCTCGTCGAGGTGGATCCGGCTGATGCGGGGTTCAAAGACGAGGGGCAGCGTGGCGCCATCACGGATGGAGTCCTGGAAGGTGTAGCGGGAGAGGTAGTGGCCCGGGTCGCTCTCCGATCCGAACCATTTGAACGTGTTGTGCTCGCGGGAGTTGATTGGGGTGCCGGTCAGGCCGAACAGGAATGCGTTCGGGAGGGCATCGCGCATGGCGCGGCCGAGGTCGCCTTCCTGAGTACGGTGGGCCTCGTCGACGAGGACGATGATGTTGTCGCGGGTGTCGAGGACACCGGGGGACTCGGCGAACTTATGGACCGTGGTGATGATGACCTTGCGGGAGCCGCGGGCGAGGAGGCGCTGTAGTTCCTGGCGACTGCCGGCGGTCTCGAGGTTGGCGACGCCAGACGCCGTGAACGTCCCGGTGATCTGGGCGTCAAGGTCGATGCGGTCGACGACGATGATGACGGTGGGACTCTGCAGGCTTGGGGTGGCGCGGAGCTTCTGGACGGTGAAGAGCATGAGGAGCGACTTGCCGGAGCCCTGGAAGTGCCAGATCAGTCCCTGGCGAGTCTGACCGGTGATGACGCGGTCGACGATGCGGTTGGTGCCCTGGAACTGCTGGTAGCGGGCGATCTGCTTGATTTTCCGGTGTTGCTTGTCGGTGGTGAAGAGGGTGAAGAAGTGGAGGAAGTCGATGACGGCGGCAGGGGTAAGGAGGCCCTCGACGGCCTGACGCACAGCGGCCAGACCGATGGGAGCCGGGTCGGCGTCGGGGGAGTCGTCGCGCCATGGTCCCCAAAGCTCGATCGCCATGCCGACGGAACCATAGCGGAGATCCTTGCCCTCGGTCGCGACGGTGAACACGTTCGGGACGAAGAAGGCCGGGACGCTGGCCTCGTAGTTCTCGTGGATCTGCTTGGCACCATCGAACCAGGACTTCGTGGCGACGGCGGTCTTGGTTTCGATGACGACGAGGGGAATGCCGTTGCACCAGAGGACGAGATCGAAGCGGCGCTCGACGGAGCCGCTTAGGTAAGTGACCTCCGTGGAGATGACCCAGTGGTTGGATTCGGGATGATCGAGGTCGATGAGGTGGACGGTGGTGTGGGCGCCGCCAGGGCCGAAAGGACGGCTGCGTTGGCCGGTGAGCCAGGCCGCGAAGGCCTCGTTGGCGACGACCGGGTGCGGGGTAGTGCGGGCAGAGTGGAGGATAGCGCGGAGCTCGTAGAGGACCTCGCCCGCGCGGGCAGGGTCCTCTGTGATCTCGGGGTTGAGGCGGACGAGTGCGTCCCGGAGGTGCGACTCGATGAGGACGTCGCCCGTCTTGCGGGGGAGGTCCTTTCCAGCGACGAAGGAGATACCGCGGTCCTTAACGAGGTCACGGATGTAGTTGCGCACGGTTGTGGCCTCGGGGAACGTCACTGTTCACCTCCAAAGACGGCGTGCGAGAGGTTTGCCTGTAACTCGGAAGTGGCTACAGATTCCGACTCGCAATGCTTGTCTGCAACGGCGTAGTGGTGAAGCGTACGGAGCAGGTCGTCCTGACGTGCCACTGAGACTCGTGGAAAGGAAAGTCCTCCCAGAGATGTCCGGTTGATCTTCACCATGCTGGTCGCACTCCCCGCCGCAGTTCTACGCATGTGAGCGCGTCCAGTTGGGCTAGACAGTACAACTAGGGCAAATGCAGGACGCACATCGTCTGCAAGGTGAATACGCATCATAGTGTCCGGAAAGGACACGTCATCCCGGTCCTCAGAAAAAATGCCTGCCCGTCCTACCGTGTCTACGGTGTTAGCTCTGGAAATCAACAGGTCACCTTTGACAAGTCGGGCGGATCTCAGTTCGCTCGAATCCGTAGCGTTCTTGAGCTGATCCGGGCGGTATCCATTGGGTCCCAGGGCTGCCAACGAGAGCACATAGCAACCGGTGATCTGATCCACTGGCGGTGCAGACCAGCCACTCTCGGGTGAGCGCGACCAGACGGTTTTAAATGATGTGGCCGATTCAGCAAGTAACTGCTCTACATCTTTCGCAAGCCAGGCTGTCTGCGCGGCCTTGACCATATTGCGCTGCTGTTGGATAGCCGTTCGATGCCGCTCAACTGCCCAGAGGAGGTCGGCGAGGCGCTGCTGCTCGGGGAGGGGCGGCAGGTCGAACTCGAAGGTGGCGAGATCACACCAGTTGGTCCGGGGCGAGAGCGAGCCGGCCGAGGTGCCGAGGGCATGATTGTAGAAGCCGTCGCTCTGTACGATGAAGGGCAGAAACTCGGACAGGAGTCGCCCCTCAATCGCCTCGATGGTCAGGATGTCACCTGATGTAATGGCGTCGAATTCGGCGAAGGCGGCCTTGCGCTGATAGGCGCGGCGCTTGCCGAACAGGGTCTGACCGGGACGAACCCGTCGAGTGAAGGTCGTACCGTCCTCGATCATTCCCCACCGGCTGATCCGAAGCTCGCCGGGGTCGAGATGCTCCATCGCGATAACACGGTCGAGCCCCTTGGCGTCAGGATCCTTGACCGACACGTTGACGTTCCGCACGACGTCGCCGAACGCGACGCGCTGCCAAGTCGTCTTATCGAGACCGAGGGTCATCGGGCAATCTCCCGGCGGAGCAGGGCCAAGACGTCATTGATAGCGGTATCTGCCTGGCAGGCGCTGTCGCGCCATGTCGTGACGGCCTCACCCAGCGCGAGCGCATCCGGATCAATGCCGGCCGTCCGACCGGCGACGTAGAGGGGGATGGCGAGGCTGTACCCCTTCGCGGCGATCTGGTCGCGGCTCGCGACGGCGGCGAAGCCGAGCTCGTCCTCCCAGGCGCGGTACGCCCCGAGGATGCGCTGCTGGTGACCCTCCCGCAGGAACGACTGCGCCTGCTCGCGGCTGTATTCATTGACAGCATTGATGAAGAGGACACGGGCGCGGTGCTCGGCTGGCTTGCGGGCGCGGAGGGTGACGACGACGGCCTCCATGGGCGAGTTGTAGAAGAGACCCGGGCCAAGACCGATCACCGCTTCAAGCAGGTCCGTCTTGGTCAACGCTTCCCGGAGGGCTTTTTCCTCGCGGCGAAAGAGGACGCCGTGGGGGAAGAGGATCGCGGCGCGACCGGTCTCGGGGTTGAGGCTGTGAGCAATGTGCTGGAAGAAGGCGTAGTCGGCGCGGCCCTGCGGTGGAACCCCCCAGGTGTTGCGACCGAAGGGGTCCTTGGTGAACTTTGCGCGGTTCCAGTTCTTGATCGAGTAGGGCGGATTGGCGAGGACGGCATCAAACGTCCGCAGTCGGCCGGCCGGATCGAGGAAGGCAGGCTCGGCGAGGGTGTCACCGTGGGCGATCTCACCGTCGGCGACGCCATGGAGGAAGAGGTTCATGCGGGCGATGGCGGAGGTCCCGTAGTTGAGCTCCTGCCCGTAGAGGCGGAGATTGCGCCACTCGCGGCCCTGACGGCGGACCTCGGCGGCGGCGGAGATCAGCATGCCGCCGGTGCCGCAGGTTGGGTCGTAGATCGACTCGCCGGAGTGGGGCTCGAGCATCATCGTCATGAGGTGGACGAGGGTGCGGTTGGTATAGAACTCCTGCGCGGTGTGGCCGGAATCATCGGCGAATTTCTTTATCAGGAACTCGTAGCCCTGGCCCAGCTCGTCCTCGGGCAGGTTGGCGATGGACAGGGTTCGTGCCGAGAAGTGCTCCACGAGGTCGACGAGGATGCGATCGGAGAGCAGGTCTTTATTGCCCCAGTCGCCGTCGCCGAAGACACCGGTGAGGGTGTCGGGGTTGGCAGCCTCGATGGCCTGCATAGCCCTGAGGATGGACGGACCGACGTTGACGGTCGTCTCGCGGATGTCGGACCAGTGGGCGCCGTCAGGGATTGCGAAGCGATGGTGGTGCGCGAAGGTGGCGTAAATCTCGTCCCCAGCGGACTCGACGAGAGCCCGCTGGTACTCCTCGTCGTAGACGTCGGAGAGACGCTTGAGGAAGACGAGCGGGAAGATGAACTGCTTGTAGTCGCCGGCATCGATGAGGCCACGGAGACGGACGGCGGCGCCCCAGAGATAGGACTCGAGCTCGCGCTGGGTGATGCGCGTGAACGCGGTGGTGGAGACGGTCACAGGGCAACCTCCGACGGGGCGAGGCCCCATTTGGCGAGTTCGACCTCAAGGGCGGCGCGGGACTGACGGGCGGCGAACTGGGCCGCTTCGAGGTCGGCGAGGGCGTCTTCTAGCGTGATTGCCGGTCCGGTGGCGAGCGGCGCGACGTAGAGCGGGATGTTGAGGTTGTAGCCGTGAGCGGCGATATCGTCGAGGGTGGCGACGTGGGCGAATCCGGGTTGGTCAACGAATTCCTGGTAGGCGGCGAGCAGACTGGCGGCCTGCTCTGGTTCGAGAGTGTTCTGGTTGCGGCCGCGGCGGAACAGGGTCTGACCGTCGATGAAGAGGACCTTCCCTTGGCGCTCGGCCCGCTTGCGGTGGCGAAGGACCATGACGGAGGCCGCGAGGCCAGTGCCATAGAACAGGTTCGGAGCGAGGCCAATGACGGCCTCGACAAGGTCGTGTTCCAGAACATACTGGCGAATCCGACCCTCAGCACCACCTCGGAAGAGGGCGCCCTGGGGCAGGACGACGGCGACGCGACCGGTCTCCGGGTCGGCGGAGGTGAGCATGTGCTGCACCCAGGCCCAGTCGGCGTAGCCGGTCGGCGGGACGCCGCCGAGCTTGTTCCGGCCCCACTTGTCGCTCTCCCAAGCCGCGTGGCCCCAGTTCTTGAGCGAGAAAGGCGGGTTGGCGATCACGCAGTCGAACCGGCTGAGCTCGGAGCCGGTGTAAAAGGCGGGATCACGGAGGGTGTCCTCCCGCCGGATGTCGAAGTCCTCGACGCCGTGGAGGAGCAGGTTCATGCGAGCGATGCCGGAGGTGGCGAGGACCTTTTCCTGGCCGAAGAGCTTGCCATAGAGCGTCTTGGGTTGCCCGCCACGGGCACGGACGTGCTCGATGACCTCGATCAGCATGCCGCCGGTGCCGCAGGCTGGATCGTAGATGGTCTCGCCCTCCTGCGGGGCAAGGATGTCGACGAGGAGATGGACGACGGAGCGGGGGGTGTAGTACTCGCCGGCTTTCTTATTGGACTGATCGGCGAAGCGCTTAATCAGGTACTCGTAGGCCTGGCCGAAGATGTCTGGTGAGACTGAAGCGTTGTCGAGCGTCTCGGTGGAGAAGTGCTCGATGAGGTTGAGCAGCTTCTCATCGGAGAGCTTCTCCTTGTTGGTCCAGGACGGGTTGCCGAAGATGCCGTAGAGGACGTCGGGGTTGGCGACCTCGATAGTGCGGAAGGCGGTGACGAGGGCTTGACCGACGTTCTCGGTGCGGGCGCGGACATCGGCCCAGAGGGCGCCCTCCGGGATGGCGAAGCGATGGTTATCGGCGAAGGCGGCATAAGCGCGGTCGCCACCGGATTCGGCCATGGCGTGGTCGAACTCTTCAAGGTAGACGTCGTTGATGCGCTTGTAGAACATGAGCGGGAAGATGTAGGCCTTGAAGTCGGCCTGATCAATGCTGCCGCGGAGCAGATTGGCGGCTTCGGCGAGGTCCTGCTCAAGCTGGGAGAGGGTGAGCGGGTTCTTCGGAGGGGTAGTGGCCGTAGGTTGGGTAATGATCACTTGGCATCTCCAGAGGGAATGGCGGCCACGAGCGTAGAGGAGTCGAGTTGAACTCCGGTGCGAAGTGATTCCACAAGGGCACTATGAACGCGATCGGACGCGTCTCGAAGTTGCTCAGCCCGGTCGCGAAGGTTTGCTATCGACTGGAATACCTGAATGAGGTTGTCCTGCTCGGCCTGTCGAGGAAGTGGGATCTGGAGTTCCCGGATAGGGGCACGCAGGATGGTAGCGCCAGTCATGAGGCGAGCGTTCCAGCTGCCCGTGACAGCGAGGGCAAGGTATTCGGGCAAGAGCACATCGGGGCGGTTCACGCGGAGGCGATAGACGCCGTTGCCCGGCAAGTGTCCGCCGTGTCGGTCAACCGTGGCTTTGACCTGGCCCGTGGTAGAGACCAGGACGTCGCCTGGCATTGTCAGGGCGGAAGCATCAATCTGCTCCGAGGCGTCAGTGCCGTCTGGCACCTGCTTCAGGTCTTGTTTTCCAATGTCAGCGATGCCCACGAGTCGTTCGTTCGTGACACTGCTCGAGAAGCCGTAGCGCTCGGAAGGACGGCCTGCCTTCAGCTCGAGAATGCCCTCGCTGATTAATTCGTCCAACGGGATCGAGCGCGGCGCCGGTACGGTAGGAATCTCCGGGACCTCGGAATCTATGAGTTCGAGCAACGCCCGCGTGTTGACCACGTAGGAGACGCTAGTGGCGAGTTGCGAGCTGGCCGCCTCGGGATCCGGTCGATCGGGGCTAACCCATGTACTGGGCGTGAGATGCGCTCTGTTGGCAAGGATCGTCTGAATCGAGATCTCGGCAGTACAGGAGTCTGGTCGGGCGCGGCGGGATAGCAGCCATTGCGGCACCGACGTCTGAGGTTTGTCTTCCTTCGAGGCATCAATGAAGAGGACCGTTGCGGCAGGAGTAGTCATTGGGCGGCGCAGCACCCACAGGGCAAGCGGTATGGAGATGTGCGGGAGCATCTTGGGTGGCAGCCCTACGATCGCCTCGACGCAGCCATGACGCAGCAGCTTCCCGCGGATGTCCAGTTCCTGACGATCCCGGACGAGGGGGCCATGCGGAGTCAGCACGTAGGCTCTGCCATCCTCTTTCAGGTGGGTGATGGCGTGGAGTATCCAGACCATCTCGGAGTGCGAGGCTGGCGGGGTGCCGAACTGGAATCGCCAGTCGGTCAGACGTTGTTCCGAGTCCCAGCGCATGCCATACGGCGGTTCGGCAATCACAACATCTGCTCGTAGATCAGGCAGACGATCTTCGCGAAGAAGGTCGGTCCGGATAAGTTCAATGTCGATGCCGCGCAGGAAGGCGCGCTGCCGTGCGATCTGGAGCGCTTGGTGGCTGATGTCGGAGCCGACCAGCCGTGCTCTGGTGGCGCCCTTCTGATGTGCGGCGAGCAACGAGACGGCAATGCCACAGGCAGGATCATAGATGGTGCCGTGTTGTTTCCGCGTGACTGCAAGATTGGCTAGTAGCGCAGAGGTCGGCGAGCCGACGAAACCGTTCTCTACCCCGGCCTTGATCTGAGAACGTGCGACCCGCTCGAGAACAAAATCGACGACGTCGGCGAGTCGGGGAAGCTCGATTGCGTCGATGGCCTGGATGAGTGGATAGGAGTTGCGCTCGGTAACATGATTGGGAATATCAACGAGGGAGGGGACGACTTCATAGCCAAGAGACCGACTCAGTGTCTCGCCCACGGTCAGAATGGAGCTCGACGGGGCTTCTCGGGCGAGGTCGGCCCAGATCGCTTGGGTTTCTGGGGTAGACATTGCCAGCTTGCGCGCGACGGCTATGGAAAGAATGAGCCCGATGGTCGTGTCGACTGGAATCTCGCCGCGAAGGTGATTCAGGGCAGCAAAGATCTCGGTCTCGCCATGATCCGGTTTGATCTCGATGGAGTTCCGGTTAAGCCATGTCTCGATATCAGCGCGGTCGAAAAGTGGGCGGGTAGGCGTGCCGGCGACAGGCTGCGGGAAATCGTCGGCCCGACGGCGCCAGTTGCTCACCGCACCTGGTGTGCGGTTGGTGATGCGCGCGATATCGGTAGGGGAGAGCAGACCCTGTGGTTCGGGACGGGCAGGCGAGGTCATGCGGCGATCCTTTCAGAGGTAAGGGGACACGGGATGACGATGGAACGATCGAACAGGAACGTTCGAGTCGCGGCGAAGGCAAGGTGGGTCGAGCACCCGCCATCGGGAGCGAGAACAGTGACGGTTCCGCCACCCTGAGTGAGCTGACGAACGGCTTCGGTGAAGATCCCGTCGCCAGAGGCCAGAACTATTTCGGCGAAGCGATTCGGTATATCGGGGTGGGACAGCTCCCCGAGGAGCTGAAGATCCGCTCCATCAGGGCCCGACTGCCAAAGCTGCCGCACGTGCGGCCACGCGCGACGGACGGCAAAGACTCCTCGATGACTAGAGGCGACGATGATCAGATCGTCGAGGCGTGGGCGAAACACCGATTCGATCGTGTAACGAGCCATGGCGGCGTCTCGGTGGCAGAAGTCGGCCGTTCCGAGGATGTTCTCGATATCGACGAGGATAGCTCGACGAGACGGGGCGCCGTTAAGCACGCGGCAACCTGCTACCGCAGTTTGAGTGAAACCCACTAACAACCTCCTGTAATGAAAGACCGATTCACTCCAAATCATCGATAAGACGAGTCTATCATCGATTGCATCGGAATGCAACTGTGAAACCGATTTTCACTCCAGATTGTCGATGCGAACCATACGATGGCAAAAGGCTGCCCGTCTAATTGGTGTTCCGGCTCTTTAGGAGGTCTGTTCCGTTTCCAAAGCCCACACGGTCTTATGGCCGGAGCGAACCCTGGTAATGGTATGAACCGACCCTGTTGGATGAAGACTGACGCGGGAGGTCGGACCTGTCGTCCTCTCGTCCCAAGAAATTGGTCTGGTCTCGCGGCGTTTGCGGCTTCGGGTGGCGGCGCGGATAGGTGGATAGGTGGATAGAAAAAGGGATGCGCTGAGCGACGCATACAAGATCGCAATTATGGCGACCAACACCGACACTCGGGCGCTGACAGTAATGGCGACTAATGCGCTGAAGATCCAAAGCCCGCTCTATGGCGCCGGAATCAAGAGCTGGCACTTATGTGGACCAATGCTGGTCAACGGATGTTAGATACCTCCGTGCCTGTCGCCGAGCGTCCCATTTTTACTTGTAAGATCGTTTCAGACGATGAAACTACGCCGGCCGAGGAGGGTTTCATGCTGCTATGTGGCATAGGTTTCCGCTAGGACAATCGAACTCTTCTTAACTGCGGCCCATCGGTACGTGTCCGCACCTCGATGAGTACCGATGGCATCCCCGATCTCCACCCACTTGGTGGGAAGATGGGGCGCTCCCCGGTGCATCGCTCGACGATGTTGGCCTGCGTCGCCCGGTCTCCCAGTTCCTGTGCCGCTGCGTATGCCACCTGGTCAGCCACCGACCAGTCGTCCGGGTAGATGATCACGATCCGGCCCACCGGGAACACTGAGGTCGTCTTACGGACGCGCTCGACCCGACGCCCGAGGCTCTTGATCGCCATGCAGTTACTCCCGTTCACACTGTGTTAGATGTCCGCCCAAGTGATCCCGATGATGCGTCGAAGCAGCCGGATCGGCACTTCTCGTCCACAGTGCGGGCAGGCATCCGGTCGGTTCCGCACACCATCCCCATCCTCGTAGACCACCGGCGACCAGATCCGGCAAATCGCGCACCCACCGTGTATCTGCCCCTGCAGCCGCCCCACGCGGCGTCCCAGCGACTTCACGCAGCGTCCTTCGCGAGGGCTCCCTCCAGGTCGGCCATTCCCGCTCGCAGCGCTTCCACCGGGACCATCCCATCCGCTGCGACGATCGACAGGCGCGCGTCCTGGGTAAAGGCTCCGGCTCCCCGACACAGGGCGTCGATTCGCCGGGCCTCGGCGACCACCTCGTCGGGCGTCAAACCGGCCCGGCGTGCGACCGCCTCCAGATGGTCCGGATCGTGGAACGGGGCGATCGACTCCGGGAGTACGGTTCTCGCGACCCGGTCCAATCGTCGTCGCAACCGCCCGCTGCTCATCACCACGCCTCCCCCCGCCGTCCGTCCGCCACATCGCGGCCCTCACCCAGTCTGGCGGCCCGCTCTAGGTCGTTAACTCGCGCCTCGAGCGTCGCTAGTTCGCGCAGCTGCAGCAGCCGACCAAGAACGGCATCGGCTGCCCGCACCCGTGTCGCCGCCGGCGTAGTGGGATCGGCCATGGCCCGGGCCAATGTCCCGGTCGCCGTACGCCCCAGGCGGACCAGCATCCGGCTCAGGTCGTCCAGCGCCTGCGCTTCCGCGGACCGGACGGCGGCGACGAACACCGGCTCGGTCAGCCACCGGTGCAGGGTCGATCGGCTAACGCTGGCCGACTTGGCGGCCGACATCACTTCACCCGTCGCGAGGAGCGCCTCCACCGCACGGCGCTGTTTCGCCGAGAGGGTGGACGACGAGCTGGCTGACCGGTCGTCAGGTGTCGCGTTGTGTCGCATGGTGTCTTACCTCTCAGATCCTGCGAAAAACGGAAAGGGCCACCGGACGAACCTGTCAGGTTCATGTCCGGCGGCCCTCGTGTCCACCACGTATTCGCCTGGAGTTTAACAGAACGGTCAACCCGTGTATTCGCGCTGTTCAATCCGTTAACTCGGCGATTACGACCTTTCCAGTGAATAAGCGCTCCGTAGCGCACGCCGGGCATAGGATGAGCGCTCGATGGGTGTCGAGGTACGCCCGGGTGATTCGGACACGGCGAGAGAGCACGAGGCCGGCGTCACTTGTGATCCGGCCGAGGACGTACCCGCCCAGACTGGGACATGAGGCATTCCGGCAACGCCAGTCCCGGCGGCTCATGGGACGTACCTCGGTAATGTGGGAGGTTTGAATTTGCTCTCTCCGCATTGGTTGCACAGGTACCGATGGCCCTCGGGGAGTGGGCAGCGGCAGAGAACACAGACCGCAGGAAGACCGCACGCGATCATTCCTATCGCCCGGAGTGCCCCCGGATCGCATTCCATCTGTCGGCAGGTGCTCATGCGGCGGCAGGGTTTTGGCGCCCAGCACTCCTCCCGAGGACGCCACACGCTTGCCACGACGTCCCGAAGCTCCGGCAGGAGGTCCGCCAGTCGTTCCCGGAGGCTCTCGTCGACGACGCCAGCAGGGGCATCCAGCCGAAGTCGCCCCGCGGTCATGATAGGGATAACTCCTCGATGTAGTAGGTCGGACAGGAGGACAGCCGCGTCGCTCCGGCGGCTCATTCGCCTTCCTCCCACCGTTCCCATCCGGTCGGCAAATCGGCATCGTCTCCCGTGGCCCCATCGACCGGGGTAACGTGAATACGTGAGAAGCGGGTGGCGGAGTGGAGTTCCACCTGGTTCCTTATCGCGTCATTTCCCTTACCCCGTTCCCGAGTTGGCTTGGACCTGAGAGCATCGGCTACGGGTGATTGGCCAGGTGGGTCACCAGGCCATCGCCAATTTGACCGTGAGACGAGGCGCCACTCGTTCCGTGGTCGACCGCCGGTCGGGGTGGTCCGGTGCTCGACGTCGTCGTCCGCAGCGAGGCTCTCGAGCGCGATAGTGATTGCTTCGGTCGACTCATGACCACCTAGTCGAACCGCCAGGTCGGCGCGACCCACCCATGCGTCGCCTGGTCTTCCGAGTGCTCGGTGAACTCGTGCCGTGAGGCCGGCGCGGCCTGATGGGCGTGAGGCGCCGAAGGCTGGGAGCACCCGGTCGAGGTGAGATCGGTAGTACTCAAGAATCGTTATGGCGTCCTCAAGTGTCGCCCGTGAAAGGTCGGGCTCAGGGTCGCCGCTCCGGCGTGGAGGCAGAGCGAGGAGATGAAGAACGAGCGCAATCCTCGCAAGGTGAACCGACGCCTTTGATCCCCAGCCGGCTGCCAAACCCTCGGTTCCTGCCAGCAACCGTTGGTTCTCGTTGAACCAGGTGGCCCAGGTAATGGCAGCACCCCGGTCGAGCCTACTGATTCGGACGACGTCACCGGGAAGGCGCAGTTGCCGAAGGTGGTTGGTCATACGGTCGACCAGTTCGTTAGGAACGATCTGGTCGGTCCATGGGGAGGGTTCGGCGTCGGGCCAGCACAACAGGAGCCGGGGCACGAACCCGTCGTCGCGGGCCGCCTCGCCGGAGAGTGTTGACAGCACATCCGGCTGGATTCCGCCAAGAACGCAGGCCACCGGATCGGAGACATAGATATGGTCGCCCGTCTTGCGGTTGGGTTTGAGCGGCGTACCCGACCAGGCGCTCAGCCAAGTCTGTCTGTCACCCCCTTTCCGGTACGCATCGAATGCGTTGACCCAGCCGGCGAGTTCGTCATGGATCACGGCAATCCCACGAGATCGCATGAGTGCGGAGGCCACCGCCTCCGTCGTCGTGTCCGTGGCGAAGTAATGCTCTGGTTGAGGGTGAGGACCGCGATCAGCCGCCTTTTCCTGCTCCCACAACTTCACGGCGTCCTGATAGCGGGTCCATGCGTCCTGCTGGAGCCGCTGGATAGGGCGACGCGCGTACGCCAATGCTGGTGATTTCACAGTCCCAGGCTTCCCGATCACGCCAACCCAGAAGATCGGCGTGAGTTCAAAGCCGGGCTTGAGTTCAATTCGTCGGGACGAACCAGCAATGGCACCCGTGAAAGCGAAGAGGTGGGGAACGATGAAGTCCGGTGGACAGCCAAGGGCCGCTGCCCCGGTGACGACGAATTCTCGGGCGAGGGGTGGGAGCGCCTCAACCGGGAACGGGGGTACCGGCGATAGGGAAGGAGGAACAGTGGCTGATGAGGAACGTTCAGCTGTGGACTTGATCCCCAGCCACCGGCGCGCTTGGTCAATCGTCGATTCACCAATGATGGCTCCGAGTCGGGGCCATCCGACGGTCCTCGCGCCCGTCCGGTATGCGTCCACGGTCGACTGGATAGCGCGTCTGCGATCCTCCAGTTCGTCGTCACCAGCGGCGTCGGCAACGGCGAGGATGAACGTTTCCACTGCTTCTGCTGACCAGCCCGTCCTTAGGAGTCCACCGGCGAGCGCGAGCGTAGCGTCGTGACGGCTGCCCTCGGGCCACCGCCGGGCCAGCAGCGTCGCGGCCGCGAGGGACGAGGTCGCCTCCAGGAGCGCAGTGGCGGTGACGGTGCCAGGAGCCTCGTGGCGCTGCCACTCGACCAGTTCCCCCGAGGGATGGACCGACGGGGGGACCAACGTCTGCGTTCCGGTCGACCGACATTCCAGCAGGGTGGCGCGCTCTGCGGACGCGGCTGAGACGTCCTGGAACCGGATCGTGCTGACCTCGCCCGTGACCTTATAGAGCCAATGTGACGCGGGCGAGGACCGGCGCCCGAAGACCGCGCCGGTCGCGGGGAGGAACGTGACGGCTAGTCGACGGGCGTGAGGTGTGTCGAGGTCGACGTCTATCAGACCCAGGGAGGGCGAACCCAGCAGGACGCCGATATTCATCTCCGCTCTCGGGAAGGCCTCGGGAAGGGCGTCGGCTGAGAGGCGCAGGAGCTGCCAGTCGCGGATCACAGGAGCCTTTGATCGGTGGGGGACCGGGATGGGAGCCCACCCTCGCTGGAGGCATTCACCGGCGGCGTCGAGGGGCCGGGTGGGTGCGCCGCTATCCACGGTCGTCCTCCCGCGGCGTTACCCGATCCATGAGCGGATGGACCAACGACCCGGAGGAGCCGCCTCGATCGCCGGCAGTCATGTCAGCTGGTCCGTGCACTTGGGGCGAAGGAAGGGCGTCGACGGGGGGTGCGAGCAGCCGAAGCCACAGCCTGTCCCAGAGCGCCTTCCGTACGCTCAGAGGGAGCGGACCGGCTCCGTCCCCCCGTTCGAGGTGCTTATCAGATCGTTCGGTCACCATGGAACTGCCTCCAAGCTCATTGCGGCCTTCGTCGGACTAAAGGCGTTCGGTTCGACTCCGTCACACGACGGCGATTCCGAACGTCCCTCACCCAATAGGCGTGAGAGGTGGCGTTACATGCCTGAGCGAAGAACTTACAGCCGTAAGATCGGACCTTACGGCCGTAAGGTCCGTTCTTACGCAGGAGGGATGACAGTTATCGCTACCTCGTGACCCAGTGACGGGCGTCCCATGGCTCGTATCGGCAGACCCCACCGAGGTGCAACGACTCTTGAAGATGGCGGGAGAGATTGGGCATGGACTGCTCGATCTGACCTAGCGCCGCCTTCAAGGTCTGCGACACGGCCGAGCGGGCTCGCTCGGATTCAGTTGTGAACTGGCGCAGACGGCCCCCTTTGCCTCTGCCCGTATGTGCTTCGCGAGCGAGCCACTCCATCTCATTGTCGATCTCGGCCATTAGCTCGCGGTCGTCGTTTGCTTCGGCTCGTCGCCGGGTTTCCTGCAGCGCGATAGCGCGTGCGGCGTAGTCGTTAAGTGCAGTGCGGTCGACAACATTACCGCCCTGGCCGCCGACTCTGCCCGTCACGTCCGGATCTGGGCGCCCCGCCTTGTTGGAAGTGGCTTCGGCGTAAAGGTCAAGCGCCGGCACGTCGGTCTTCGGTGCCTTCAGCAGAGTGACCAATTGCCGCACGCCTTTCGTGTTCCGGAAGAGAGCCTTCTCGTCGTCAAACCGGACCCACCATCCTCCGGGGAGACGCTCGATTTCGCTCACGCGACCCGCATTTGGTTGCTGGCGACTCATGTCCTCGTCGATCTTCGTTTCCGGTCCAGGCGTGACCGCGTTTCCGTGTTTCACTGGCGATCCGGCCAATGACGAGACCTCAAGTAGATGGTTTGGGGCGGCTGGCGGTGCGTCAAGTTGGTCGACCTGTTGACTCGCCCGTTGATCGATCTCGCCAGTCGCGAGAACAAGGAGGCTCTTCTTGGATAGCGTGCCCCGCGCTAGGGACTGGCTTTCCCGCGCAACCTCGCGCGCAAGGACGTCGATTACCTCGTTCGCATGTCGGGCTAACACCCCGTGAATACGAGCGGCAGAGGCACTCGGATCCGGCCCATTCAGATCGAGACATTGATCGAACTCAGGGAAGTCCAAGAGCAGATCATCCGGAGTGATGTTCATTGTCCTCCGAGCGAAGCCGACGTAGGAGACGGCGAACGTCTTCTCCCTGCCCTCCTGAAGGGCATCACGGAAGATGTCGACTCGGTAGCGCTCCGCGGGGTCCAAGGCTTCCATGCCGGCATGGAGGGTCGCGAATCGCCGGTCCACGCATTGAGAGCAAACACCGCAGTGGGGATGCTCCTGCGGCATCCGGCTGTTCGCACAGGACCGGGTCTCGCGCACTATATCGGCGCAGCCGTGGTCCTTGAGGATCTGCAATGCTTCGGATCGTGTCCGATCAGCGAGCGAGTTCTCCACAACGACCCCGCCCGGGAACACCAGTTCCAGCAGGCAGTTGACCAGCCGCAAGAATGTGGGATGGGTCCCACGGCTGTTGAGGGCTCCTACCAACTGGGCGTTGATCGCCGGATTCAGGCTGACGTAGCCGTTGTCGGACAGCAGGACCCGGGGGATGTCGAGTTGTCCGGCGACAGCGGCTCCCAGTGCGGTGAACAGGAACCCGCGCGAACGTCGAGTGCGCTCATTCGCTTCCTCCCCCCGCTGATGCACCCTGAAGCTGAGGTGAGGAAACGACCAGTCTGGGTGCCGCTGACGGAGCAGTTCTGTCAGGGTCCGCTGCGGAGACGCTGTGCTCAGAGACGCGCGGTGGCTCACGGCAATCGGGGACAAGCCGGTCGAGATAGCCTCCACCATGGCACACAGGCTGTCCATGCCTCCTGAAAAGAGCACAACGGAGTCAGGGCGTTTGCCGCTGTGCTCGACGATGCCCTCGACGTCAAAGTGGAGCTGCTGTTCCCGAGGCCTCCCCTCCACGAACGAGAATGACCACAAGTCATCCGTTCCAAATCCAAGGGCTTGACACAACGCGTCCGTCACGTCGGCACGTTGCCAGAACTCAGGTACGAGGACCGGCACGACCATCGCCATGTCGCGTCTCCAGCGCCGCCGATGTGGGTCACTCTGTCCCCCTCGCGATAGGAGTTGATCAGCTGCGAAGACGTACGCCGCGATTCTCACGAGGTCATTGGCCCGGCTGTCGAACCCCTGCAGGATCACAGTCCCAAGTTCAGTGATCTGTAAGTTGAGCTCCTGTCGGGGTCCAAAAGATGTGACGGGGACGACAATTCGCTCTTGATCCTGCCACGCCTTTGGAGGAATAGCGCCGTCACATGTGATGAGAGCTCGAAGCGTCTCCGTCCGATCGTGGCCGCTCATCTCGGCGTCACCAGTTCTGCCGCTTCCCTGGCGATCTCCGTGCGCATCTTCCGAAGGGCGTGGGCGACGAACGCTTGAGTCTCAACTGGACTGATTGCACCACTCTGCTGCCAGTTGTGTTTGTCGTACCAAGCAGCCGCAAAGCCCTCGACATACCGCGCCGTCTCACGGGCGTGGAGAGCCAATGCGTCGGAGAAGTCGTTGGCGGCTTCAACAGTGGGAAGGGCTCCGGCGCCCACCCGGTTCTGGAGCTCCCGCTCAACGTAGTAGCGAAGAGTGCGAGCGTAGAATTCGCCGAAGAAACGCTTGGACAGCTCGCCGAACTGTGCTGGGGAGGAGTGCCTTCGAAAGGCGCGCTCGAGATCGGTGAGGGAAGCGCCGAGCAACGAGCGACTTTCGACGCCGACCGTCTCCGCCAGCGCCCGACGTAGCGCTAATGCTGCCATCTCGCCGAATGGTCCAGATGCCGGGTAGCGGCTGATCTCCATTCGGGAGACCTCGGCGACCCGGGCAATGAGCGCCATCGCGGTGTCATCCGGCCGGATTGGGATTCCGAGTGCGCGGACTCCCTCTTGGAAATCAGGACCCCTCGCGGCCGAAGCGAGGCGGGTCAGGAGCCAGAAGCAGTAGCCAACCGATGGATCTCCGCGTAACGAGGTCAATCGGTTTGCTGCGGCCGTGGCCGTCGTGGCGGCGACCTGGGCGACATTGATCTGCGGTGCTGCCAGTAGTTCTGCCACCGCGCGCCATTTGGCCGACTTCGGTAGCACACCCAGTTCGGTATGACCCATCACCGGCTCCAGCACTCGAGGGCGAGTAAGATCATGTGTTCTTATTCACGCAGCTTAGACCATGACGGCGGTTCCGGGAAGGGTTGGGAGAAATCGCAAGGACTAGCGGTCCGTGCGCGCCTGCTTTCGACGAGGTTGGAGCGAGGCTACTCGAACTGTCATCAGTGATAGAACGGACGGGTCGACAGCGTGGGGCATGTCTCAAAGCAGTGGTCCTCAGAGGGTGTTCTTCGTATGCAGCACCGCGACTCGATAGCCTCTACTAAAGAGACACTGCGAGTTGTATTCTATGATCCGGCTTAGTTGGATTCACTCTACGCAACGCTGGGAGAAGGACCAATATGCTGGCCACGACCTTGACTAAGCGAGCGTTCATCTACTGTCGTGTGTCGGGCAGAGCGCAAGTGACCGAAGGCAATGGTCTCGATTCTCAGGAGGACGTGTGTCGTGCCTACGCCAAGCAGCATGGTTACGAGGTGATTAGAGTCTTTCAAGAGGTGAAGTCAGGCGCCTATTGGCGAGACAGACCGGCACTTCTTGAGATGCTAGAGCTCGTTCGTGCTCGTGCGATCAACGTAGTGATCCTTAGCGAACTCTCCCGTTTGTCTCGAAACAATGCGCATGTTGCTGTGCTCATGGACGAGGCCCGACACCATGAGGTGAAGTTCCTCTTCAACGACGAGGTCTTCGAGGACGGTGCTGTGGGTCAGCTGATCCTCAATGCCAAAGGTTTCGCTGCTGAGATTGAGCGAGAGCGAATTGCCATGAGGACACAAGCTGGTCTTGAACGACGCGTGAATCAGGGAATGATGCGAGCAACGAGATTTGCTCCCTATGGCTACAAGTGGTCTGGGGAAGATGGCAAGAAGACCACCTTCCTGATCGTGCCAGAGGAAGCCGATGTGCTTCGAGGCGTGTACGAGGAACTTTCGAGAGGTGGAAGCTGTCGAGCCATCGCGGACCGACTCAACAGGGAAGGCGTCAGCAAGCTAAGTGGTGGGTATTGGCGTTCATCCAACCTCGCCAAGCTGCTGCGCAACCCGATCTATAAAGGTGAGCCTCACGCGTATCGCTACAAGGGTCGACATGATCAGCGAGTTGCTCGTGAGCGACGTGGTGAACGCATCGAAGGTTCGACTGAGAATGATGTGTTGCCAGGCGTCCCACTCAAAGGTGGTGCGCCAGCCATCGTGTCTGCTGAGATGTGGCAGTCAGCCATTGATGTGATCGAAGGCAACGAGAAGCGAGCTACGCGCTCAACCAAGAATCTCGAAGAGTCGTTGCTTCGAGGAGGCTTTGTCGTCTGTGGATACTGTGGCCACTTTATGCAGCACAAAACTGCTCGTTCTTACATTGACAGGCAGCGAGGCAAGGAAGTCGAGCGAACGCGTCCACGCGTCTATTTCTGTGACACAGCCAATCGAAAGCGCTTTGGCTGTCCTTCCCACGAGGTGAAGGGCGAGTGCTTGGATGAGGCGGTTTGGTCACACATCGTCGAACAACTGTCCTCGCCGGAACTCATTCAAGATCGCCTGTCCAAGAGAACCTCCGAAGACCCTACGAGGTACGAGCGCGAGACTATCGAACGTCAGCTTGTCGAGGTCAACAAGAAGCTTAGCAACGTCAGACGGTCCATTGCCTCGATTGACGACGAAGACTTTCAGGCGCAACTCGTCAAGGACGCGAACGACTTCTCGAAGAGGAAGAACATTCTCCTCGAAGAGCAGGAGTTGCTGAATACACGTTTCGAGCATTGGGCCAGAAGTCAACACGAGATAGTCTCAGTTGGTACATGGGTCTCAAAGGTGAAGCGAACCCTGACAGACAGCCTCACGACGGAGCAAAAGCGAATGGCGCTGTCTGCGCTCGGCGTGACAGTGCGCACGTGGAAGAAGGATCATCAGCCACAGATAGTAGTGGAATGGTCCCTGCCAAGCGGTGAAGTCGAAGAGGTAGCGATGGTTGTACCTGTAGTGAATCATATAGCGGGTACGCCGACCCGAACGCCACCGTCTATGGATTTGCCGGGGCGGCTCGGCAGTACGGCGCGACCATCGCCACGCAGACGACCGCGCTCCGGATCCTGACCAACAGTGGGCGGGTCAACGGTGTCGAGACCGACCGTGGCACGATCGCGACAGAGACGGTCGTCCACGCCGGTGGTGCCTGGGCCAACGGCCTGCTCGCGCCGCTCGGTGTCGATCTCGGCATGGAGCCGCGGAGGATCCAGGTCGCTGTCTTTCGCTGGCCGGAGGCGATGGATCAGAGCCGCCGGCACCGCGTCATCATCGACAGCATCAGCCACTCCTGGCTCCGGCCCGAGGGCACCCACTGGACGATCATCGGCTTCGAGGGCGGGACCAGCCCGCACGTCGCCGGAAGCTACGACGAGACGCCGGCCGGTTCGTACATCGAGGAAGCCCGGCAAGCGCTCGCCTCACGCCTGCCAGTCTTTGCCAACGCGACGATGCGCGGCGGCTGGGCCGGGATGGTCATGCAGAGCGCGGACGACCACCCGATCATGGGTCGCATCGAGGAGGTGCCGGGGCTGGTCGTCTTCGCCGGCGACAGCGGGTCCTCCTTCAAGACCTCTCCCGCGACCGGCATCTGCCTGGCGGAACTGATCACCGAAGGGGCCAGCACGCTCGTTGACATTTCGCCGTTCCGGCCCGGCCGCTTTGCCGAGGGCCAGCCATGGCGTGACCCGCACGTCTACGCTGAGGTCGGCGAGGTGCTGACGATCTCCCGGTAGCCTCGAACACCGTGGGACGGCTAATGGTCTGGATGGCCGTCCCGCCCCGAAGGCGGTATCGTCCCCAGGACAGACCCGGATGAATGTCACAGGAGCGCAGCCAGCGGCCACGCCGCCACCGCCCGCTGATGGCCAGGATGTCCGCCGTGGACCGTGGGAGGACGTCATGATTCATGTCATCGCTCGCTTCGTCGTTCGGGACGTGGCCGTTTACGCCGCTGCCCACGCCAGTTTCGGCCTGGACGTCCGCCAACGCCACGGCTGTCTGGCGAGCCATCTCTACCGTGAGAGGAACGACGCCTACGCCATGGCAGCCGTCCTGACCTGGCCGAGCCGGGCGGCGTTCGACGCGTTCGAGGTCGATCCCGTCGTTCGCGACTGTATGCGCAAGGGGGGGATGCTGGCCCCGCCCGTCTTCAGTGCGTTTCCCGACGCGGACCTGTCACCCGAGACGGCCGGTGCCGAGGGCCTGGAGAAGATCGGCGACTACACCGGGTAGCGCAATCGGTCCCGCCGGTTGGTCATGCCCTTTCTGGTTCCGTTGGACCGTGGGGTGGACGAGACCCGGGAGCAGCCCAGCATCACCGTGAGCAGCTTCGATCGGGTGGCCATCCCAAAGGGGATTGACAGTGATCGAGCGATCCGGTATATATAACCGTAATGTTATAAAACAAGATGGTGATGGATGCCTGCTGATCAACTCAACGCCGTCTTTGGGGCGCTGGCCGACCCGACCCGCCGGGCCCTGCTTGCCCGGCTCGCTTCGGGGGACGCCAACGTCGCCGAGCTCGCGCAGCCATTCAGCGTCTCGCAGCCAGCCATCTCCCGTCACCTCAAGGTGCTGGAGCAGGCCGGGTTGATCTCGCGGACGCGGCGGCGGACGGAGCGGCTCAGCCACCTCGAAGCCGAACCGCTCCGCGAGGCGACGGCGTGGCTGGCGACCTACCAGGCGTATTGGGACGACCGCCACGAGCAACTCGACGCGCTTCTCGCCACCCTGCGGAGCGAGGGTACAGGTGACACCGATTGACTGCGTCAGATGGTTCTAACGGAGGGGAACGCACCATGGCCACGCCCAGGACGCTGATCGTCGCCGAACCCGGACTCCCCACGATCTCGATCACCCGGACGTTCGACGCCTCGCCCGAGCTCTTGTTCCGCGCCCACACCGATCCCGAGCTGCTCGTCCAGTGGCTCGGACCGCGCCGGCTGACGATGGCCATCGACCACTACGACGTCCGGAACGGCGGCACCTGGCGCTACGTCCACCGCGACACCGACGGATCTGAGTACGGCTTCCATGGAGTCTTCCACGGCACGCCGTCGCTGGCCGGGGTCATCCAGACCTTCGAGTTCGAGGGCGCGCCGGGCCATGTCTCACTGGAGAAACTGACCTTCGAGGCGCTGGGCGACTGGACACTCGTGCGGATCGTCTCCGCGTCTCACAGCGTTGCCGCCCGCGATGCGAGGGTTGGGTCCGGCATGGAGTCTGGCGTCAACGACGGCTACGAGCGGCTGGACGAGCTGATCGCCAGCCTCGTCCCAATCAGCTGATCGCCGGTTCGATCCGCCTCAGTGACCTGCGCGTCATCGCGGGGACACGGGGCACCCACCTCATCTACGATGTCGAACGAACCCGATTCGCCGCCTTGCGCTTGACACCCTTCAGGAGAAACCGACATGGACTGGAAACTGGAAGTCGTCGTCGTTCCCGTCTCGGATGTCGACCGGGCCAAGCGGTTCTACAGCGAGCAGCTGGGGTTCAACGTCGATGTCGATCAGCAGATCAGCGAGACGATGAGCGTCGTCCAGATGACCCCGCCCGGCTCGGCCTGCTCTGTCACGATCGGGATGGGGCTGGCGGGGGACATGGCGCCCGGGTCACTCCGCGGCCTGCAGCTCGTCGTGTCTGATATCGAGGCAGCCCATCAGCAGCTCGTAGACAACCGCGTCGATGTCAGTGGGATCATGCATTTCGAAGGTGGCGAGCAACTCCCCGGCCCCGGCGGCGACTGGAACTCGTTCATCTTCTTCAACGATCCCGACGGCAACAGCTGGGCCATCCAGCAAAAGCCAGCCGGAGCCTGACTCGTGCCTGTCGTCGGCCCTCATTGCCACTGATAGCCTCACTCTCGCCTCGTACCCTCCTGATTGGCCTCACGGCGGAGGGCGGCGTAGCTCTCGTAGCGTTCCCGGCCGATCTCGTCTCGTTCCGTCGCAGCGATGATGGCGCAGTCCGGCTCGTCGAGGTGTTCACAGTCGTCGTAGTAGCACTGCCCAAGGAAGGGCCGGAACTCCGGGTAGTACTCCGGGAGATCCTCGCCGGGGACGGCGTTCATCGCCAGCGACCGCATCCCCGGTGTGTCGGCGACGAACGTCTGGGGCGCGATCCGGTAGAGCTGGGTACCGATCGTCGTGTGGCGGCCCTTGCGGTTGGCGGCGGAGACATCGCCGATCAACCGCTCGCCGTGCGGGTCGATCGCGTTGAGCAGGCTGGACTTGCCGACGCCCGACGGCCCGGCGATCGCCGTGACCTTGCCGGTCAGCGCCGCTCGAAGCTCCTCGACACCGTAGCCGTCGGCGACGCTGAGGAAGTGGAGCGGGTAGACGTTGCGGTAATCCCGGAACATCTCCTCGGCCAGCGCCCGCGCCCCGTCCAGCCCGATCGGCTGCCCGTCCGGCCCGGGGTCGCTGGCGGCGAGGTCGAGCTTGTTGATCGCGATGGCAGGCGGCAGGTGCTGCGCCTCGGCCAGGACCAGGAAGCGGTCCAGCATCCGAAGATGCGGTACTGGGAAGCGCAGCGAGAAGAAGAAGATCACCCGGTCGGCGTTGGCCAGGATGACCTGCTCGATCGCCTCGGCGCTGCGGGTTGGTCGGGACAGCACCCCGGTCCGGGGCGCCCGCCACTCGATCTGGCCCTCGTTCTCGCCGACGTCGATCACCGAGACCCGGTCGCCGACCGCGATCGGGTCGGTCCGGAGGCGGAAGCGCTTGAGGCTGCCCTTGATCGTCGCGAGCAACACCCGGGGCTCGCCCGAGAGCTGGACGTCGTACCAGAGCCCGTAGGAGCGCAGCACGACCCCCGGTACACCGCGCGGCGTCTGCCGGCCGAGGGCCTCGCCGGACCCGGTCGACGCGTCGGGCAGGGTCGGCGTGTCCATCATCGCCTGTCGAACGACTGCCCGGTCAGACGATCCAGGGGACGTGCCGCCGTTTCCGGGATTGCCCGAGATCCCGGTTTGGCTGGAGGTGCGGGTATCCGTTCCCGGTCTGTTGTCCAGACGTTTGCCACGTCGTCGTCCGCGGTCTGTCACATGTCAACCAAGGTGATGCATTCCCTGCGGAGAGAGGCGGGACGCGCCGGACGGCTGTGCGGGATGACCTCGTGTCCCGGTGCTCAGACCCGGCGCGTCGCTGTCCAGTGACAGTCGCGCTCCCTCCCCTGTGTCCCTGAAGGGTACTACCGATGCCCTTCAGCCATTGCCGAACGGGTCGGTCTGTTGGGTCCGGGATCTGGTCGCCCCGACGGGTTCGATCCTGGTGCGCGTCGTTCACATGGCACTTCGGTGATACTGCCGGTAAAAGTGACGTTCAATCGCGTTAATCTGAGCCGGTGCGCGGCGGCGCCAACGACACGGAGGCGGCTGGATGGCGGGCGGAAAGAGCGGCCGGTCATCTCGCGGCACCGCCGGCGACCCACCGGTCATCATCGCGGCCGCCATCAACGGGGGGCGGGACCGTCGCGACCACCCGGCGATCCCGTTCACCCCCGAGGAGATCGCCGTCGAGGCGATCGCCTGCGTCGACGCCGGTGCCACCATCGTTCATATCCACGCTCGCGGCCGCCACGGCGCCTGGTCGGCGTCGCCGGCCTGGTACTCCCACGCCATTCGCCGGATCCGCCATTACCGGCCCAACGTGATGATCAGTCTGACCTCGCTCCGGCCCGACACGATCCCGGTCGACGTCATCCTCGGACTGATCACGACGCTTTCCAACAGCGACAGTACCCGGCCCGACCTGATCTCGGTCAACCTCGGCCACGTCATGCTCTGGGAGCCCGTCGCCGCGGGGGACGCCGCCGCCGGTCGTCCGATCCCCCGGCCCGTCCGTGGGATCGGGTTGCACCGCCGGACGGTCCACTACCCGAACAGCTACGGTGACGTCGTCGCCCTGCTGGATGCCTGCCGGACGCACGGGATCGTCCCGGAGCTCGGCATCATGGACCTCGGCTTCGTCAGCAATGCCGTCACGCTCCACGAGGACGGCCTGATCGGCGACGAGCCGTGGTGCCTGGTCGAGCTGGACAGCCCGCGCTACGGCGCCGGCGCTCAGGTCGCCCCGTCCAGCACCGAGGATTACGACGTCCTCACCAACCGGATTCAGCGCTATCTGCCTGGCGCCCAGTGGGCGGCCCATGGCAGCGGCCGGGCCGGGTTCGCCGTGCTCGAACGGGCCCTCGCCACCGGCGCCCATCTCCGGGTCGGTTTCGAGGACAGCGTCGTCAATCCGGCCGGCAAGCGGGCCAGTGGCAACGCCGAACTGGTGATCTGGGCGGCCGGTCGCGTTCGCGACAGTGGCCGGACCGTCGCCAGCGTCAACCAGGCCTGGGACGTCGTCTCGGCCGGCATTCCTGTCTGAGCCCACAGACAGTCAGTGGGAACCCGTCCATGCTGACGGGCTCAGCGTGCGCGGTGCCCGGATTGCCGGATGGCCATCAGGACCATTGGGAAGCCGATGATCGCCAGTGTGCCGGGCAACCATCCCAGCGGATCACCGGTGATCGGTGGACCTGAGCCCGCCGTCGTTTCCAGCGCCGTCGCCTGGATGGCCGGGTCGAGGATGACGAGGGTCAACGGGATGACGAGCACCCGGCCCGGATTGATCTTCACGCCGGCATCCTGCGCCGGGATAGGTCCCTCCAGGTGCAGATTACCGATGCGCTGCTCACGAGCGGCCGGGAAGACGAAGCTCAGCCGGCCGTTGGCGTCGGTGCCGTTCGTCTGGGCATAGGCGGGCAGGTAGTTGGGATAGGTGCTCGTCAGGGTGATTCGGGTCTCGCCACTCCGGGCCGGCCGGCATCGGCTCCGGTCAATGTCGGTCAGGTATCGGGGACCGAGGTCGGTTTCCGAGCCGAACTCCCCGAAATCGATGAGGCGTGGGTCGATACAGATCGAGACGTAGACGGTGATCGAGGCGTCCTCGATCTGCGTCACCTGCGTCGCGGTGCCCAGGACGGTGGCCGAGGGCCGCAAGGGGCGGCCAGAGGCGCCGGCGCCTGAGGTCGTCGTTGATGTTGAGACGACCGGCGTCTTCGTCGCCGTCGCCGACGAGTTCGGCGTCGCCGCAACCATCCCGGCCGGGCGCGGCGTTGGGGTCCGTGTGGCGGTCGCCGCCGGCCCGGTCGCCGGAGACCGGGTCGGGCGGGGCGGCGTTCCGGTCACAACAGGAGCGGTAGGCAACGCATTTGTAGCTGTTGCTACTGAAGTGGTCGGTTGAATCGTCGCTATTGGCGTTGCTGTCGTAGCGGCGGTGGGTGGGCGGGTCGTGGCGGTTGCCGAGACCATCGCGGTCGCGGTCGCGGGGCGGGTCGTTGCCGTGGCCGCGCCGGCCGTTTCTCTGGGCGTGCTGGTCGCTCGCGCCGGTCGTTGGGTCGCGGTTGCCGCACTCGCCGTTCCGGTCGATTGAACGATCGCGGTTGCGGTAGTGGTCCCCGTGCTAGGCCTGATGGTGGCCGTCGCGGCTTGGACGGTCGCGGTGGCCGTCGCAGACTCGGTCGTCGCGGTCATGGCCTGAGTCGTCCCGGTTGCGGTGGCCGTGCCTGCCAGGGTCGTCAAGGTGGCACGCGCCATCGGCGAGACGCGCGGCGTGTTGCTGGGCCGGACGGTCGCCGTCGCGGTGCCGGGGATTGCAGTGGGACTCGCCCTGACCGAAGCCGACGGTGAGGCGGTCGGTGCGTTGTTGACCTCCAGTTGGAAGACGAAGTGCTGGAGGGTGGGAGAGGCCACGTCGAACCCCTGCGCCTGCGCACCGAAGTACCCCACGGGTGGACTGTCGAGGATCAGATCGTAGGACCCGATGGCCAGCAGCGGCGACCGTGCCAGACCGTCGCTGCCGGTCGTCATCGTGGCCGTCAGGATGCGACCGGTCCGGTTGACGATGGTCAGGCGTGCCCCCGCCAGCCGCATCTGGGGCGCACCGGGGGATGCCCCGGCCGATGGCCGCGCCACCACGATGACGTCGATCTGCCCGAAGTTAACCGGGATCGTCGGGGCCGCCGTTGCCGTCGGGACGGTTGTGGCAGTCACCACCGGTTGGGTTGCCGTCGCCGGTGGAGATGGTGGCGGGCTCGGCGAGGGGGACGGGCTCGGCGAGGGGGGCGGGCTCGGCGAGGGGTTGAGCGAAGGTGCCAGACTCGGGGCGTTTGAAGGCGACGCCGAACTGGCGTCACTGGCCGGTGTGGTGGCGCTTGGAGGAGCCGCGGCGATCGGATTGACGACGAAGGCCTCGACCCGGCAACCGCCCGAGACGGTCGACAGCCAGGCGAATGTCATCGTGAAGACCGGCTCGCCGAGGGTCAGTCCGGCTCGCGTGGCAACCTGGGTGACCGTCACCGTGTCGCCGGTCGCGACGGCCAGACCCCCTACCCCGAGGGATTCCGGGAAGAGGTTCAGGACCCCCGTAGAATTGGTCAGCAGCGTGATCGAGCCGCCAGGGACCGAAACAACGAACGTCGCCCCGGCGACAGGATCGGGGAGCGGGTCGCCGATCCCGGTTCCCGGCGGGGGTGTGAGGGCCGTCGCCCGGATCACCAGCTGGCAGACAACGGGGAGCGTCGTGTCGGCGGCCGTTACGACAGGACGGTCTTCTGGCGTCTGGGTCGTTGCTAAGTCGTCAACCAGTGACGGGTCCGCCAGCACAGGTTCCGGCGCCGTCGAGCCGACTGGCAATTCCACTGGGGCATGGGCCGGCGGCGACGGGATAGGCAGATCCGTCAGTGGCCCGTCCTGAACAGGTTGGGTCGGCGCGGACGTCGCCACCTGACCGCCGGCCGTCGGCTCGTCCGAAGCGACCGCCGAGTCGGAGGGGAGTCCCGTAGCGTCCGCGAGCATCGTCGCGATCATCGTTTCCGCGGGGTCGGGCTGAGCGACAGCCGGCGTTGGCTGGGGAAGTGCCGCCAGGGCGAGGACAATGAGGAGCAAGAGGGTCGCCCATCGTCGGGCGGATCTCCCGTTCGTCGTCCGGCCTACGGGATGGCCCGTCGGCGGAATGGCGTCTGCGGAACGCACAGTGAACCTCCACGAGCCGGCCACTGACCGGCAGCGAGCGATGTGGAGGTGTCCAGTGCGGAGCCGCACCTCCTCGTCCAGATTGTCTCGAACAGGACATTAGCCTGGTTGGGATAGTGGACGATGGGACAGATATTGTCAATCGTTGCACCTTTTTGCATGATTCAGCGTTTTAGAGATGCGGATCATAGTACCTGGGCCGAGTAGCGATGAAGACGTCACGGCGTCACTATTGGCTGACTAATCAGATCAGGCCCGGAATCGCGGACAAACGACGGTCTGACGTCGTTTTGTCCCCTTGGGCAAAGGACAATGGTGTTTTGGTTCATGGTTGCTTAACGGCGGCGTTTCCCGGAATCGAGTGCCCCGGACCGGGCGCTAAAGCCGCCCGGCAACTCGAGAAAGGTCAGCGCGGCGTGCTATCGGACGACGGAGGGATAACGAAACCCGCTCTTGTCCAACCGGGGGTACTCATGCTCCCGCCGGCCCGATCAGCCGCCGGTGGTGATCGTCCGCAGATCGAGGATGCTGTCGGTCAGCCAGGCGGACAGGACGCAGCAGATCAGCAGCAGGACGACCACCAGGAGCCAGCACCCACTTCGGATGCGACGGCCCGCCACTGGACGTCCTATCACTGATTCACCATAGGTGTCCGGGCGCCAGTGTGACGACGAGTCGGAATCCAACGTCGTTCCGGCCGCAGCATCGCGTCCGGTCGCGCCGTCGTCGGGGCTCGGCGGTGCTGGCTTCTGTCGTTCTGGGCTTCCAGGGTCAGTCATAGCCATCCGCCCCGTTCGACGGGCCGCTGACTCGCGCCTCGGTCGGCGGGGACTGACATGGTTCGATGTGCCAGATCACCTCGGCGCCGCCCGAGAGGGCGACTTCCGCAACGAAGTCAGCCAACTCCTCCCGGGTGACGTAATAGTCATTCTCATGCGGGATCAGCTCGTCCGATTCGAGCCGTGTCCGGACCAGATAGAACGGCGGCTGGGCGGTCCGCGCCTCAGCCAGTGGCGCCCCGTGCCGGTAGTGGTAGCGGCTTCCCCGGGCGGCGCTGACCCAGTCCACGTCAGCCCAGCCGGTTCCGTCCGGGTTGTCCGGCACCCATAGCCGGTCACTGATCGCACGCGGCTGTTCCGGGGTCATCTCAGTCTCCAGTCCCTCGGTACGCCCTGTCGGGCGGGACATCGTGCCCGGTCAATCCAGCCGGTCGATCACGGGTTGGGCCAGGCCGACGATCAGCTCGACGGCGGCGTTGAATGCGTCGTTGTTCGCTCCGGCTGGCGGATTCCGAACGTGGAGTTCGATGTCCGGGTGCAGCATGATCCGGCGCCAGGTGTCGGTCGGCGGCGTGACCTGCATCCCTAGCGCCGCCTCGACGTCGGCGTCGGACATCTCGCCAAGCCGCTCCCGAATCTCGTCCAGCGGACGGCGCTCCTGTTTGTACCGTGTGATCAGCCGCAGCCGAAGCAGGTGGCCGAGGTCATAGGTCGCCGACGGCCCCCGCCCGTAGGCCGGGGCGAGCAGGCCACGGCTGATGTAATAGCGGATCGTCCGGGCCGGGATCCCTGTCTCCTCCTCGAGCTCGGTGATCTCGTACCGATACCGCGGGACCGGAACCGCCGGTCGGCTGGCCCGGCCGAGTGGTGGGGTAGTCCGGCCGCGTCCGGTTCCCGTGCCCCCTTCAGTCCCACGACCGCGAGCGCTGGACACCGTCGAACTGATCGGGCGCTGCCCACTGCCCTCGTCGCTGTAGTCCGCCGCCACAGGCCACTCCATCCGACCAGTACCCGAACCCCGCTGGGTTGGCACCACGCCGCTCATCGATACATGGTGCGCCATCGGTCATGTTTACCGCAACGCACGGTCTCGGGTTGAACGGGGCGCGGCCTGCGGGTGACGAAAGGACCGGATCGGGATCGGCACCGCAAATGCGTAGCAGGTCCGGGAATAACAACGCAGGAGCGCCCGTCTGGCGGCGATCGGCCGACCAGGTGGCAGCGCCCGGCGACCGTTCGCGACGCTGAAGCGACCTGCGAAGAGCGAGCTGAAGGAGTAACCGATGACCGACCGTGGTGACCAGCAGACCCGTGACGACCTGGCGGACCTTGACCGGGACTACGCCGCCCTGGACTTTGCTGTTGCGACCGAGGTCAAGGATGGCGAACTCGTCCTGACCGGGATCGTTGGTTCGGACGAGAGCCGCCAGGCCGCGGTCGATCTCGCCCAGCGGTACGCGGACGCGCTCGGGCTCCGAATCAATGAGGGGCTGGATGTCGAGGTCGTCGGACCGGAGAGCGCGTTCGAGGACGACAACCGGGCCGCCCAGGGGTTCGGCGATCTCAACGCCGTCCGACTGAATGAGGGTGACGATTCCGTCCGGATCGACGCCGGCAACGATCACGACGAGCGGGATGGTTCTGACGAGGGCGCCGGTTATGACGGTGAGCAGGACGGGGAGAATATCATCTCGCTCGACGCCACCTTCGCCGACGACCCGGGCACCACCAACGTCATCGACGTGGTCGAGAACGGCGCGACGTACTTCCCGCCGACCGATCCGCCGACTGGCCGGGCCGATGACAACGACGGCTTCACCATCCTGAGCGGGTTCGCCGACTCCTCGACCGACACGTTCAGTGCCAATGCGGACGAGCTGGAGGACGACTCCAATCGGCTCGTGACCGATGACGAACTGGCCGATGTCGTTCGCCGCGAGTTGCGCGAGGACGCCGTCACGACCGATCTGGATATCCGGGTGACGGCCGTCGGTAGCACGGTGATCCTGCGGGGCGAGGTCGATACGCTGGAGGACGCCGAGAACGCCGAGGCGATCGCGAACGAGGTCCCGTCGGTTGTCGAAGTCCTCGAGGAACTGAGGATCCGCGGGATCACCGAGCGCGAGGAATAGGCAGTCGGCATGTAAGGGGTTGTGGCGATGCCGATTCGTCTGCCCATGACCGCCACCGACATCGGCTGAAATCGGTCCGGGCAACGGGTGAAATCACCCACGCACAACCGTTAACCCCATGTTACGCTCCCACGAGTGACACTCGCAGGTGAGTCCGTGAGGGATACAGGACATGGTGCAGTCGCAGGTCGAAGCTCCCCAATCCGTCGCCAACCCGTTCGACAATCTGGCGCTCGACCGGCTTCGGGCCCGGACCAGCGCGAAGTGGCGGATGTACCCGCCGGACGTCCTGCCGCTCTGGGTCGCGGAGATGGACGCCGCTGTCGCGCCGTGCATCGTCGAGGCCGTCCACGATGCCCTGCTGATGGGTGACACGGGCTACCCGGCCGGCCACGCCTACGCCGAGGCGATGGCCACATTCGGGCAGGCACGCTGGGGCTGGACCTTCGACCCGGAGACCACGGCCAAGGTGACGGACGTCCTGACCGGCGTCCTTGAGGTCGTCCGGGTGACCAGCAACGACGGCGACGCGATCGTGTTGACGCCGCCGGTCTATCCGCCCTTCTATATGATCGCGAAGACCCTGAGCCGGCTCGTCGTCGAGGCCCCGCTGACCAGCGAGGACCGGATCGACCCCGAGACGCTGGAGCGTGCCTTCGTCGAAGCAACCAGTGGCGGTCGGTCGGCAACGCTGATCCTCTCCAACCCGCACAACCCGACCGGGACTGTTCACACCCGCGACGAGCTGGAGACCGTGGCCCGGCTGGCCCGCCAGTACGGTGTCCGGGTGATCGCGGACGAGATCCACGCTCCGCTCCAGATGCCGACCTCGACCTTCGTCCCGTACCTCGACGCGGCTGGCACGGAGCCAGACTTTTCCGTGATGTCGGCCTCGAAGGGCTGGAACCTGGCCGGGTTCAAGGCGGCGCTCGTCATCCCCGGCGCCAACTCGATTGAGGAGGCAGCGAGCCTGGCGGGTCGGGCCGGCAACCACCCCGGCCACATCGGGCTGATTGCCCACACGGCCGCGATCACGCATGGGGGCGAGTGGCTCGACGCGGCGATCGCCGGAATCGACGCCAACCGGATGGTCCTTGCCGATCTCCTGGCCGAGCACCTGCCGGGCACCACCTACCGTCCACCGGAGAGCACCTACCTGGCCTGGGTGAACTGCCGGGCGCTTGGCCTCGGGGACGACCCGGCGGCATTGTTCCTCGAACGTGGCCGGGTCGCGCTCAGCTCAGGTGTCCCGTTCGGGTCGGGCGGTGCGGGCCACGTCCGGGTCAATCTCGCGACCTCGCGCGCCGTGCTGGCCGAAGCCGTCACCCGGATGGCATCGGTCCTGCCGGTCGCGGTCGCCTGACGAGAGATCCGGGCCTACCCCCGGATCACCCCCAGCGTCCGGCGAACCTCGCCGAGGTGATAGGCGCAGTGGGCGACCATCCCGATCCCACCGGCGATGGCCTGCGGGTGCGCCCAGTTGGTGGTCTGGGCGACGGCCGTCTGGAGGGCGTCGTACGCCATCTGGAGCGTGTCCTGCAGCCGGGTCCACTGCGCCTCGTCGACCGCTCCGACCTGCCAGCTGCCGTCCCAGTCGACCTCGCCCGGCTGTTCCCCGCGCAGGAATTGGAGCGTCACGTTGATATAGAACGCTGTGTGGTTCACCTCGGCCGCAATGTTTGAGATCCCGTTCGCGGCCGGTTGGGACGCCTCCTCGGCGGAGACCGTCGCCAGGGTCTCGAAGAAGGCGTCGCCCGGGTCCAGGAACATGCTCGGACTGGACACGGTCTCGAAGCACTCACGCAGGACCGCCGACAGACCGTCCGTATACTGCGTCAAGGGGATCGACTGCTGATCGGTCATCCTCCATACCCTTTCTGTCGCTGTCGGATGGAAATCCCGACCATGACGTTCAGGTTACTCGTGAATGCGGCCAACTGGTGACCTGATGTGTCACCGACGGTCTTGCTCACCTATTGACTGCTTGCTGACGGTTGGCTGGGGAAGCGCCTCGCCTCTCACGCCACACCCGGAGCACCGTACACCCGTTGGCGGGCTCCCTTCTGCCTCGTTTCTCCTGGAAGCCTGGAAGGGTTGTCGCGCCAGGCAACCCGGATCACCGCAGACCGACAGTGAGTCACGTCCATGGATGTCGCCCTGCTCGATGCCTGCCTCGTCTTTGCCTGCGTGTTCGACGTGGCCGGAATCGGCAAGCAGGCTAATCTCTTCGGCTCCCGCGATTCCGCCGGTGAGTTCGGCGTTCACGAGCGATTCATCCAAGCGTTCGCGCTGGTCGCCGTTTCGGGCCGCACGGGATGTCGAGTGCCATCCGGATCGGCAAGCAGGTTTACCCCGCTTGTTGCGTCGGGAGTGACGTAACGATGGGGATGCTGCGGGCAGATACACCCGGTTCGATCACCGGCTTTACTTCTCGGACCGGCCCGAGCGTATCTTCGGTGAGACCCCGACGCAGCAGTTCCTCGATGGGCTCGGCTTCCCGGCCGACAACCCGCCCAACGCCGCCCTGGTGACTTAGGACGAGATCGTCAACGAGGATATCCTCGTCGTGGAACTCTTCGGGCTCAGCTATGATGCCACCGCCGGAACGGTCTCCTATGGGGCGAACATCCTGAGTGACTACGAGGGGAATGGGCTGGCGCACGTGGCTGGCCGGCAGCAGGACGAGGACCTGGCGCCGAGCTTCGGAGAGGCGAGCCTGTTCATCGACGACTGTGCGGACGCCAACCCGCCAAAATGTTACGCGCAATGCTATGCCGATGCCGTCGGTAACCTGGGGGAACGGGGCATGTGCTGGAGTTGGAGCGACTACTACTGTGAGCCATGCAGTGGCGGCTTCGACGGCACGGCGCATGAGTACAACCAGGACTTCGCGGCCTGCAACGGGAGCTGCTTCACTGACGACGGCGCATGTAGTCCAATGTAAAGTTCATTTGAACCTTCGATGCTAACAGCCTACAACAAGTTCGGGGTGGACCTGTCGGGCCCAATCCGGAGCCTGTTGGGTTGCGCCTGCTGAATGAGCACACGTCGTTTCAGCAGCGTGCGGACCGTGGGCCGTCTCCTCAGTTGGCCGCTTCCATCGTGAGAGTCTGGCAAGGCTCCGAAATGGCGCTTGAGCAACAGGAGTCACGCTCAGGGATCTCATCCTGCTTCTTGCCCGCCTGCTCCTGGCCGGCGTCGTCGTCGTCGTTGCTGGCGCCGGCAAGCTCTCCCACCTGTCTGGCTCGCGAAAGGCCGTCCGGGACTTTGGCATGTCGGACCACCTTGCGTCCGCGGCCGGACTCCTGTTCTCGGTCGCCGAACTGGTCGTCGCGGTCGCGTTGCTGCCGACCGCGACGGGGCACTGGGGAGTAGTCGGGGCACTGGCGCTCCTGCTCGTCTTCATCGGTGGGATCGGCTACAACCTCGCCCGTGGCCGGACGCCGGACTGCCACTGCTTCGCCCAGATTCACATTGCCCTGTCGTCAGCACCTTCACCTGGCTGGGCGACCTGTCCGGCGCCGGGGTCGCTCTGACCGTCGGCGGTCTGCTCTCCCCGGCGATCCTGGACGGCGGGGCTTGGGTTGTCGTGAACCTGATCAGCCAGACCAGACGCCTGCTGCTCCGGATCGAGGCAATCGGGATGGCGATTGCCGCTGGGCGCTCGGCCCCGCTGCTGTTTCGCGATCCGAACTGCGGTACCTGCAATGTGGTCACGCGGGAAGTTACCCGCTCGGTGAGCTCGCCACGCCGCGTGATGGTCCCGACCGGCAGCGCCGCGATGGCACAGGCACGCGGGTTCCAGTCGCCCGTGGTACTGGACCACGGGCTCGGGGGTGGCCACCGATTCGAAACGTGGGGAACCGCGGCCGCGATCCGGATCATCCCTTCGCCTCCCCTATCGCGACCAGTGCGACGGCCGATCCTGGTCTCCTACGAGCTGCTTCCGATCTGTCCGCTCCCGCTCCCAACGGAGTGGTCGACCGGTCATGAAGCTGATCCCGGCGCATTGTCCGCTCGTGTCGTCTCATCCTGAGGCCCCGCGGTGCCCAGGGACCGCGGATTCCCTCCGGATACCATAGTCTGCTATCGTCCCGGGAATGATCCGTCTGGCTATCACCAGCCGGCGCGTTGCCCAGTCCCCGGCAAGGGGCACCCAGCCGATACCGCGTTTCCTACCTGCAGGAGACTAACGATGACACGTCCCCGGACGATGATGGCGATCCGCACCTGGGCGCCGCAGGATTACCGGCTGGAGGAAGTCCCGGTCCCGATGGTTGAGCCTGGTGAGGTCCTGATCGAGGTCGAGGCAGTCGGGATCTGCGCGTCGGACGTGAAGTGCTGGCACGGCGGTGGCCACTTCTGGCCGTCCGACCACGGGCCGGGCTACGTCGAGGCCCCCGCCATCGCCGGCCATGAGTTCAGCGGCCATGTCGTCGCCCTCGGCGAGGGGGCGGCCGAGCGGCACGGTGTCGCGCTCGGCGACCGCGTCGTCGCCGAGCAGATCGTCCCCTGCGAGGTCTGCCGCTTCTGCCGGGACGGGCACTACTGGATGTGCCAGCGCTCATGGATCTTCGGCTTCAAGCAGGTGCTGGACGGCGGGATGGCCCGCTACTGCCGGCTGCCGCGGGAGTCGCGCATCCATCAGGTCCCGGCGTCGCTGAGCATGGGTGCCGCCGCCTACATCGAGCCGCTCGCCTGCGCGTGGCACGCCGTCGACCGGGGCGAAGTTCAGCCAAACGACACGGTCGTCGTCTGCGGCGTCGGCAACATCGGGCTCTGCATGGTTCAGATCGCGAAGCGGCAACTGGCCGGGACCGGTCGGGTCGTGGCGCTCGGGACCCGTCAGAACCGGCTCGATCTCGCCCGCGAGATGGGCGCTGACGTCTGTATCGACGTCACTCAAACGGATTCTGTTGCCGACGTCCTGGCCCTCACCGATGGCTACGGCTGCGATGTCTACCTCGAGACGAGCGGAAACCCGGATGGCGTCACCCAGGGGCTAGGGATGATCCGGAAACTCGGGACGTTCGTCGAGTTCAGCGTCTTCAGCCGACCCACGACGGTGAACTGGACGGTGATCGGCGACAGCAAGGAGCTAACGATCCACGGTAGCCACCTCGGGCCGGACTGCTACCCGAAGTCGATCGCGGCGCTGGCAGACGGCACCATCAATGTGAGCCGACTCGTCAACAACGTTTACCCACTGGACCGGTTCGATGAGGCGATCCGGGAGGCCGCGACGGGGTCCGTGATGAAGAATCTGGTTCGACCGATATGATCTGCCCTGCCCCCTGTCAGTCCACGCGCATCCAGGTTCGGGTCGTCATTGCTGGACGACCGTGAGCGATCGCCGGATCTCGCCGAGGTGGTAGGCGCAGTGGGCGATCATGGCGATGCCGCCTTCCAGTGGCTCGTTGTCCTGCCAGGCGGACGGGTCGGCCATCAGCATCAGCAACTCGTCGTAAGCCTTCCCGAGCGCCGCCCACGCAGCCTCGTCCACCTCACCGACCAGCCAGCTGGCGTCCCAGTCGACACCCTCCGGCTGGCGGCCATGGAGGTACTCGCCGATCGTGACGATGTAGTAGGTGGTGTGGTTGACCTGCGCGGCGATGTTCGATGCGCCGGGTGCAACCGGCCGGGAGGCCTCCACGGCGCTAACCGTCGCCAGCGTCTCGAACATGGACGTCCCCTTATCGAGGTACATCCCGTCGACCCGTTCGAAGGTCTCCCGGAGGATGGCCATCATTGCGGCGGTCACGTCCCCAAGGGTGTAGATCTGTGGCGTCGTCACTCCCGGATCACTCCTGCTGCGGTGGCGAAAAACGACATCGCCTATCCCGTTCGTCGTGAAGGGAATGGGCGACGTGGGCAAATCCGGCCAAGGTCGATAGGTCTCGTGCCGGGAGGCTAGCACACCGGACTCGGGCCACCATGGTGCCCATCTCCCGATCTGACTAACCATCCGCGGGAAGGTCCACAGGCGAACGGCCAAGGACGGCGCGATCGTCGTCAGCCTGACCTCACCGGGTGCGGTCTGACTGGCGAAGATACTGGTTCCGGTCGCCAGGTGGTCCGGCACTCCGACGATGCCTGCTCATTGCGGCATCGGACGCAGGTCTGCCCCCGCCTGTCGAGGGTCTGGCTCGTACTGATCCCGGTTGATCTGAGTGGCGACCAGTGGGTGGACGTATGATGGCCGGCACCACCCCGTTAGCGCGGATATTTCTTTACCGATCAAGAGTCACGGTAATGGATGTTGTCCTCCTCCTGGCACGTATCGCTCTGGCGGCAGTGTTCGCAGTGGCCGGGCTGGCAAAGCTGGCTGATCTGCCGGGGTCGCGCAAGGCGGCCCGCGACTTCGGCGTCCCGGAGCGGTTCGCGCCCACGTTCGGGGTGCCCTGCCGGTGGCCGAGCTGGCGGCGGCGGCGGCACTTCTGCCCCTGCCGACGGCCCGCTGGGGGCGTTGCTGGCACTGGCGCTCTTGCTGACCTTCATCGCCGGGATCGGCTACAACCTCTCCCGTGGCCGGACGCCGGACTGCCACTGCTTCGGCTAGATCCATTCCGCCCCAGCCGGCTGGACAACTATCGCCCGGAATGCGGCCCTCGTCATCGTCCAGCCGGACGGCATGCGTGACGGCGACCCCGCCTACGGCGACGTGCAGATCCAGAACCTGCTTGCTCGCGTGCTGAACATCCTGGAGAACCGGCCCGAGCCAGCCAGTCAGCTGGGTGATGCCCGGACTGGGCCGGTGCTGCGGATCGGTACATCATCCCTTCGATCCAGCTGCCGACGATCAGCGGCGCCTTCGACGACCTCGCTGATGTCCGGGGTGCCGAAACGATCCTGCTATTCTGGAGCCCCGCCTGCGGCTACTGCCTGCGAATGCTGAACGACCTTCTGGCCTGGGAGGCCAGCCGCGCAGAGGGATCGCACCGTCTGGTGATCGTCTCGACAGGATCGGCTGACATGACCAGAGCCCACGGGTTCCGCTCGCTGGTCGTGCTTGATCATGGTCGCGGGATCGGTCGCCGATTCGGCACCCATGGGACCCCGGCCGCCATTCAGATCGACGCGGAAGGTCAGGTCGCGTCACCTGTCGCCTCAGGCATGACCGCCGTCCTCGCAATGCTGCGAGCTGATGCCTCGACCTCTGCAGCGACGACGGCTAACGCGAATGGGCATGGTGGACTGCCAGGTTCAGGCAGGAACTGAATTGAACTGCGTAGTTCGGCACCGAACCTTTGGTGGCATTGCATGCCCTTCCTCGGGTCGATTGACCAGTCGGCCCGATGAGGGGACGTCCGGAACCGATCGCGATTGACCCAGGAGTGCTGATTCCCCTGGCTTGCAGCGGTTGTCATCTGGGGTGCCCGATCCCGATCGGACGGTCTGCTCCCCTCTCCGGGCACCTGCGAGCCGAAGCCGCTTCAGCGGCTGAGCGATCAGGTGAGCCGGAGAGGGGCGGGGGAGAGAGGTCTGCTCCGCCGCCCGAGCGCTTCTACAGCAACCCACTGTACCCGCGTGGCTCACGTGATCGGCCGGTCGCAGAATAGACAAAGACAACTCCCAGGATGATCAGCCCGGAACTCATTGCAATCGCAGGGATGGCACGTTCGTATTCCTGTTCAGTCAGCGACGGAAGCCATCTCACGGGCTCGCGGAACCCCACTCCCGGTCCCCAACGCATCGGCCAGCAGCTCGAAGGTTCGCAGACGGACGGCCAGGTCGGGGACGATCGTCATCAGCATGACCTCATCGGCGGCGGTCTGGTCGGCGTATGCGTTGATCTCGGCGGCGACATGGTCCGGTGTTCCGACGATCCGGTGACCCGGCATCCGGTGGAGCATGGCCTGGTCGGTTTCCGTGAACTGATAGGCAAGCGCTTCGGCCCGGGATGGCCGCGTGCCACGCTGTCCGCGGATGATCATGAGCATGAAGAAGTCGGCCACGCGCTGAAGCTCGGCGACTTCCCGTTCCGTCTCACCGACGACGACCCCGACGGTCAGCAGGGCGTAGGGCTCCGGGTAGCGATCGGATGGGAAGAACGTCTCGCCATACGTCGTCATCGCGGGGACGGCCGTCGCGCCGCCGATGTGGGCGGCGAAGGCCAGCCCCAGACCGGCCTGGGCGGCCAGCTCGGCGCTGAACATGCTGGAGCCGAGCAGGAAGATCGGTGGCAGGCGGACATCGCCCGGGACCGGGGTGATCTCGCGGAACGGGTGATCTTCGGGGAAGGAGCCGTCATCGAAGGCGAGCAGCTCGGCCAGCAGCTGCGGGTAGTCGTCGCCACTGAGCGCCTCCCGGGATCGGCGCAGGGCGTAGGCGGTCAGCGTGTCGGTCCCGGGTGCCCGGCCGAGCCCGAGGTCGATTCGGCCGGGGTGGAGCGCTTCCAGCAGCCGGAAGCCCTCGGCGATCCGGAGAGGGGGGTGGTTCGGCAGCATGATCCCACCAGCGCCGAGGCGAATCCGGTCAGTGTGGGCTCCGAGGTGCGCGATCAGGATCTCGGGAGACCCAGAGGCCAGCCCGGCCGAGTTGTGATGCTCCGACACCCAGAGCCGGTGGTAGCCGAGCCGGTCGCCGAGCTGGGCAACGGTGGTCGTCGCGGAGAGCGCCTCGCTGGCGGTCTGACCAGATTCGATCGGGGAGAGGTCGAGGATCGAGAGCGGACGAGGGAAGGTTGTCGTCATGGCCATGCTCATACTCCTGGTCGCGAAGATAGTCGCTTACTAATCGAAAGTATAGGGCATGGCCGTGTCCCGTACACCAGCCCACGTGACGTCACGTGCGTTATCCCCGGACCTTAGTCCCCGCCAGACGCCCATGGGGTTGCCGGTCAACGGACCCAGGGCAGTTCGCCGTAATGGCCGCCGCTCGGCGTCGAGACCTGACCGGCGGCCGGCATGGAAACAAGGACGGTGACCGGGCAGATCGCCGGCGTTCGCGATCGGCCGGAACGCATCTCTGGGCACGAAGATCGAGTCGCCAGGACTGGAGCCCTCGTGCTGCCTGCCTCCCGGCTGATAATCGAGGAAGTCCACCGGCGGCTGGCCGAGCTGGGCTACGAGCACCTCCGCCCGGCTCACGGCTTCGCCTTCCAGTCCATTGCATCCCGAGGCGGTGCGACCGGGGTCGAGCTGGAGGATCACCTCGGCGTGACCCGGCAGGCGGCCGGGCAGATGGTCTACGAGCTCGAATGGCTGGGCTACGTCGTCCGACAGCCCGACCCGACCGACGCCCGGCTGCGTCGGGTGCTGCTCACCGACCGAGGCCGTGATGTGCTGGCGCTGACCGCCGAGCTCTGGTCGGTGCACGAGCGGGACTGGGAGCGACTGATCGGTGCGCCGGGGATAGCCGCGCTCCGGTCCGGCCTCGGCACCTTCATCGATGACCGGAGCGGCTTCGACGGCCCGTCGCGGCTCCGCCCGACCTGGTAACGCGGGGGATCGCTGTCCGGATCGCCCCATGGTTCGCGAGGAACGCCTTGATGCCTTCTAGTCGGCATTGCCCACGAGCGTGTTGCGCGTCGTCCGTTCGGCCGATCTCATTGTCACGCGGCCATTCCGGTAGGACCGACTGTTGGCGATCAGGTCGCTGACATCATCATCCGGGCCGATCCGGGCGGCATGGACCTGGGCAACCCGTAGGCGGTCGATCTCTTCGACCCGGAACCGGAATGTTCGGCCCGGGTCGGACGTCACATCCCCGACGCGCGCTGGTCGGCCAAGTTGGGAGAAAACGTAGCCACCGACCGTCTCCACACCATCGGCGCTGGCGATCAGGTCGATATCGTACCTATCGCGGATGTCGACCAGGGACGTGAGGCCATCGAAGACGAAGGTTCCGTCCGTCGCCTCGACCTGCCGGGTGGCGGGATCATGCTCGTCGTTGATCTCGCCGACGAGGCCCTCGACGAGATCTTCCAGAGTCAGGATGCCGGCCGTCCCACCGTACTCATCGATGACCACGGCAAACGGGACCCGCTCCTCCTGCATCCGGTGCATAACATTGGCCGTCTGGGCGCCTTCAGGGATCAGGAAGGGCTCGGCCATCACCGAGCGCAGATCGTCCGGGCCGCCGGTCGCACCGGAGCGGGCGTTGGCCAGCACCAGGGGGATCAGTCGTTTGACGTTCACGACCCCGATGATGTGATCGACGTTGTCCTCATAGACCGGAAATCGGGTGTGGCCGGTCTCGACCGAGCGCTCGACCACTTCTTCCAGGGAGGTCGTGACACTGACTGCATCGACCTCGGTCCGGGGGATCATCGCATGGCGGACTTCGAGCTCGGTGAAGCGAAAGGCCCGGTCAACCAGGTCGCTCGCCCGCTGATCGAAGATCCCGGCCTGGCGGCTGGCGTCGACGGACATGCGCAGTTCCTCGGCGGATTGCACCAGCGCGTGACCGGCGGCGGGCTGGATACCGATCAGCCGGACGACGCCGTTGCCAACCGCGTTGAGGGCAGCGATCGCCGGGCGAAAGATCAGGTAGAACCACCGGATCGGTCCGGAGACGAACAGGGACGCTGACTCGGCGCGTTGCAGCGCGATGCTCTTGGGAGCCAGCTCACCGATGACGATGTGGAGTGTCGTCACGATCGAGAACGCGATCACGAACGAGATCGTGTGCGTCAGTGAATCGAGGACGGTCTGCGGAACCAGTGGCAGGTGGGCGATCAGGGGTTCGATCACCGTCGCGATGGCCGGCTCGCCGATCCAGCCTAGACCGAGGCTCGACAGGGTGATCCCGAGTTGCGTCGCCGCGATGTAGGTGTCGAGATGATTGATCCGGTCGAGGACACGGATGGCGCCCCGGTGGCCCTCGGAGGCAAGTTGCTGGATCCGGGTGCGCCGAACGGAAATAAGCGAGAACTCCGACATGACGAAGAACCCATTCGCCACGACCAATGCGACGACCGCGAACAGACCAAGCCCCGTACTGATCAGGTGCTCCTACCCGGGAACTGCGACTGCGTGGGCGACTACCGGCCAGGGCCAGGCTGCTCACAGTCGCTCTACCATACCACGAAGTTCACATACGCTATGCGATGAATTTAGATTCATCTAAAGATGTGGTGAGGATGCCCCGCTCCTCCCCGGTCAGGTGGATCAGGTCGAGCACAGGCCTCTGTCGTCCCACCCAGCAGGCCGTCACGACATCGTCGTGACGGCCTGCTGGGTGGGATAGCGGGTAGGGCGTTCAGATCACGGCCGGCGTCGGTGCTAGAGCAGGCGCATCACGACCGCGCAGTTGATGATCGCGCCGCTTGAGCCGAACTCAGCGCCGTCCGGACCGGTCACCCAGCCCTGATCGGCAAGACCGAGGATCTCGAACTCCTGCAGGTTGCGAGCTCGGTAGCCATTATCGATGGCGTCCTGCGCCCAGGAGTAGATATTGGCGTCCCAGAGTGGACTGTAGTCCGTGGCGACGGTCGGGATCCCGCCGAACACGTTCAACGGGCCACCGCCATCGATCAGGGCACTCGTTAGCCCCTGTCGTTGAGGGTTATCGCTGCCGGTCTGCCCATTGGTTACAATGAAGATCCGCTCCGTCGCGCTGAAGGCACCGTCATCGAATCCGACCGGGATGTCCTGCAATCCCGGAGCCAGGGTCGCTCCCTCGAGCGCTGCCACCATCGGAACACTTGCATCGGTACTGAGGTAGAGGATTGGGCGACCGAAGCTAAAGCCGGTCGTGAGCTTCATTGTGACAGTCATCATGGCGGGGCAAATGTTCACGACGTGGTCGTGGACCAGACTGTAGTCCGGACTAATGTCGCAGGAGTTGAGATCGGCGGCGTCTGTACCATAGGCGACGACTGGCGCGTTGTAGACCGCATCGCCCCCGTTGGTGATCCTGATCAACGGTGTGTAGTCATCGTCACCGATCGAGCCGGGGGTGGCAACCGTGGGCGGGAAGGCAGCCTCGCCGTCCCCGGGCACGACAGTCAGTTCCGGGCTGAAGTCGACGGTACCGCTCTCGAACGTTAGCGATGCGTCCGTCTCCAGTGTGGCGTTGCGGATACCTCGCCCGGTCCCCGCGAATCCGAGTTTGCCCGAGTAGTTCAAGCCAAGCGCCGCAGCATTGCCCTGATCGTTGGTGTCGGTAAGGATGTACCAGACGTTGGTGCCATCCGTCATGTGGCCGAGGTAGAGCGGCAGGGTGATCGTGCTGGCTGCAACGTCGACCGGACCGGACTTGAGGAGCTGGTATGGGCCGATCAGTTCTTTCTGCACTTCCGACGGAACGGGGCCAAAGTATCCGGCCTGGATGTCAGTCCCGATCGGGTTCAACGCTTCCGGGCCCGCCTGCGAATTATCGGCCGGCGGTGGTGGCGTTCCTACGTCCTGCGCGATGGCTGGAGCAGCTGAGCTCAGCAGAACCAGGAAGGCGACGAGGATGACTGTCAAGCGACGACGGGACAGGTCCACAGGCAGGTGGCGTAACATGGGCGCTCCTTCTGGAGGTAGATACCTGATCTTCGCATGGTCTGCGGTTGGTGAACGAGACGATGATGCGATCGACATTCCCTTCATCGAGGCCCGGGTTGGGCGGCGGGGGTATCTCCATTGAGACCCTCACTGGCACCATACCGGAGAGGTGTCAACGTCTTGGTGAAGCGTGGGTAACAGTCCCGTAAACACTGGTGTCCGTTTGGTAAACAACGACCAGCCTCGGGCTGACTCCGGGATCGACACGGGCTGAATCGCGTACGATTCGTAAGAGCGGCATCGTTTCCGCGATAGGAGATTGGTGGACGTCCGATCGGTAAAAGTGAGATGGATCGCCCAGGGTGGTGGTCAATTCGCGGCCATCCACCGACAGAGAGACCGAGGACACCCCATGGAGACCTTCGAAGCCGTCCGAACCGTGCTTGCGGTCCGCTCCTACACCGAGCAGCCCGTCACGCCCAACGTCGTCCGGAAGATCGTCGAGGCGGCGCACCTGACCGCGAGCTCGTCCAACAGGCAGCCCTGGCACTTCATCGTCGTTCAGGACCGCGAGACGCTTCAGAAGCTCGGCACGGCGCTGTCCGGGAATGGGCCGTACATTGCGCAAGCCCCGCTGGCGATCGCCGTCGTGATCGACAGGACGCCACAGGCGGTGTCGGACGGCAGCCGGGCGGTCCAGTCGATGCTGCTGACGGCCTGGTCCGAGGGGGTCGGCGGCAACTGGGTCGGCTTCGTCGGTCTGATCGACGCGGCGCGGCCCATCCTTGGCATCCCCGAGGACCGCGATATCCTGGCGATCCTGCCGATCGGCTACCCGACCAACCCCGGTGGCAAGGGGCAGAAGAACCGCAAGCCGTTCGAGGAGGTCGTGTTCAGTGAGCAGTGGGGTCAGCCGTTCACCGGATCGTAGACATGGCCGCGGGCTCGCTCACACGGAACGCCCCGGACAAACCGCCCCGGGGCGTTGCGCCTTGCTTCGCAAACGCATCACGGTGACTGGCAATCCGAAGATCAGCTCGCCGGGTCTGGGCGCGTCGCGAGCCGGAGGTGGTTGCCGACCCAGCTGACCAGCCAGGTCATCGCGGTCACGACGACCGCGATCCCGATGCAGGTTGCCGCGACTCCGGCGTAACTACTGCCCCGGTCGCCTCCCGTACCGTCGTGACCCAGGCGCGGATCGGCTCTCCGTCCCGCGGCACCGTGCAGACCCCGCGCTGCGACAGTGCGCAGCCGACCTTCGCCCCGTTGAGCCCGAGGTCGTTGCGGAGGGCAAGCAGCAGCGGACTGTCAGGGTCGGCCGTCATGTCGTGGAGTTGACCATCGACGCGGAGCGTTCGGGTAACGACATTGGGTTCCATGCTGCTCATCAATCACCGGCGGGATTAGCGATCGTCGGTCACGGGCAGGTGCTTCCCGGTCAGGGAGGGTCGATAGCGTCTCTCTGGTCGCTGGTCGGTACGAGACCTGGCGACCGCTGGTGGAGAGATCGTGGGCAGACGGACGACGAGCTAACGATTGCGCGACGAGCCCACTCGCATCCTGATGATGCTACCCGGCCTGCGGCGGGATGAGATTGTCAGCTATGCCGGAGTTCGACGGGGCGCGTCGTTTGGTCGAGTTGAGTTCCAATGCGAACGACGATTTTGGGAATCGCCTCGATATCGGCTAGCGTCGTCCGGAAGTTGACCACGCAGGCGCGCAGCAGGAAGGCCCCACCCACCACGGCGTTGGAGAGGAATGCCTCTCCGCTCTCCTGCAACTGCGTCAGGATCTCGCTATTGAGCTGGTTCAGATAGGATTCGATCGCTTCGTCACCTGGCTCAAGATCGACGGGAACGTAGCGAAACGTCGTGATACTGAGTTCCTGCGTCCAGGCTTCGAGGTCCGGGCGCTCCTGGACGAGGCGGTGCAGGGCCTGAGCGAGCGCGATGTCGTCCGTCATCATGCGGACGAATCCGTCGCGTCCCGCCTGCCGGAGGCTCAACCAGACCTTGAGCGCGCGGAAACCACGGGAGTTCTGCAGCCCGTACTCATAGAAATTGACCGGCGCTTCGGTGGTCCCGTCGAAATGGTAGTAGGTTGGGTGGTAGCTGAAGGTCGCCAGGAGCGCGGCCGGATCCCGCACGAGCGCGCACCCTGCCTCGAGTGGGGTGTAGAGCCACTTGTGAGGATCGATGGCCACGGAGTCGGCCTCGCGCAACCCGAGCAAGTCCAGTGGTGCGTCCGGCAGGGCTGCGGCAAACCCGCCATACGTCCCGTCGACGTGAAACCACAACCCGTGCTCGCGGCAGATGGCACCGAGCTCGGGGAGGGGGTCGATGGCGCCTGTGCTGGTCGAGCCGGCAGTCCCGACGACCAGAAATGGGTGATCCCCAGCCGCCATATCGGCGCGAATCGCGTCTCGCAGGGCGGCGGTATCCAGACGCATCCTCGCGTCGGTGGGAATCCACCGGATGGCATCCGTCCCCAGACCGAACAGGTCAGCCGCCTTCTGGAGCCAGGTGTGGGCCTCCTCGGACGCGTAGACGCGTAGAGCCCCTCCGGGATTGGCGGCCATCCCACCGGTTCGCACGTCCCAGCCCGCTCACGCCTGCCGCGCGGCCAGAAAGCCGATGAAGTTCGCCGTGTTGCCGCCGCTGACCATGAGTCCCCCGCCCGTCGGCGGGTACCCAAACAGCTCGGCGATCCAGCGGACGGTCTGGAGTTCGATCTCGGTCGCCATGGGTGATAGCGCCCATGCGCCGACATTTGGATTGACCGCAGACGCCAGTAGGTCGCCAAGAGCCCCGATCGGAGCTGGGGCGGACGTGATGTAGCCAAGGAACCGGGGATGCCCATTCAGCGTTGAATGGTCGAACAGGAGGGAGGCCGCTTCCTCAAGGAGCGGGCCTGGGTCACTGCCATGCTCAGGGAGGGTGTCCCCGGCAAGGTGGCCCCGGATAATGGAAGGCGTCACGCCCGGCGCGACCGGCCGATCCGGCAGTCCCTCAAGGAAATCCGCGATCTGGTCGACAAGCTGGTGGCCAACGTCACGACACTCTGCCGGACGCATCTCAATAGGCGAGTCGCGTTGAACGGCCGTTCCAACAGGCTGTGTCGTTGCCATGGGTCGTGTCCCCCTGTACGATCGTGGCCCGAATTAGTGGCTGACCCTGCGTGGCTTCCTGACCGTTTCATTCCTGGTCGACGGGAATGTCAGGATGGCCGAAGCCAGATACGGCCGAGCTTCGGCCACCATTGATACCGTACATTCGTTTGCGGGCTCCCGCATGGGTGATATCGCCCACTTCGAGGGCCTGCCGACAAGATGGCGTCCGACATGATCATGGCTGGTCGTAGCATCCAGGACGGGGAATCGGGCAACGGTCGCGAGATGCCGGACGAGCCACGAGAGGACTCCTCACGTACTCGCCACTGGGTTGCGCCGCCCCCGCAGTCATCAGGATCCTGGCATCAGGAAGTGTTCAATCTTGCGATCACATGGGACGTAGCGGTCGTGATTGTCGGCTAGCGGCGTGAGGGCTACCTCTGCCAGGAAGGTCGTTCCGTAGGTCGAGCAGCAGAGAATTCTTAAGATTAGCTGTCAGGTCGTAGGTGTGGCCGTTGGCAGACAGGAGTTCGGTGCTCAGATTGGGTACCGAGCCGGTCATTAGACGTCGATCTAGAAAAATGGCTCAGGGAGTGGCACCAAGTAGGTCAGCGCAGTCGAAAATTCATCATCGCCGTTTGTTGCCTGAGGTGTCCTGTGAAACGCTATGCTCGGTGTTCCAGCAGAGGGTGTCGGACATCAAGCAATCGACCGGAAGCTGTTTGTAAATCTGCTACTTTAGCGTCTGATTCCTACGGGCTTCGAGACGTTTCAACCCACAATACGATTTGCATCGCTGCGGCATGATTACGCACGTCAAGTGGAGGACGTCACTCCAGTCGCGTCAACGAAGACCTTGCGTTTTGTGCCATTAGAACCGAACGGGATGCGACATGGACGCCAAGAATTATCGTCTCCAACAGTTGTTCAGCGGCACTCAGCAGTTCTTGATACCGATCTATCAGCGCCAGTACTCATGGGAGCGACGCGATTGGCAGGCCCTTTGGGACGACATCATCGAGGTCTATGATGATGGAGGGGAGGATGTCCACTTTCTTGGTTCGATCGTCAGCAAACCGCACGTGTCGTCTGCGGGAGGAATTTCCAGCTTCGTTGTGATCGACGGCCAGCAGCGTCTGACCACGTTAACCCTGTTGATTGCAGCGCTGCGAGATGCCTTTGCTGAACGGTCAGAGCCAAGGAACACCACCGCAGACAAGCTGCAAAACCTCTACCTGACGAACCAGTATGGACAGGGAGAGGAGCGGTACAAGGTCGTACCGACCAAAGCCGATCAGGACTTATATTTTTCAGTGATCGACCGAAAGACCCCCCAATTATCTGGACAGGACAACATCGTCTCTGCCTATCAATTTTTCGTGAAGGCATTGAATTCTGGGCATTTGACTGGGGAGCCGCTCAGCTTGAGCCGCCTTGAGCAAGTTATCCTTGGTCGCTTCGAGGTAGTGAGTATCACGCTTGGAGCTGATGACAACGACTACCGGGTGTTCGAAAGCCTCAACGCGCGTGGCAGGCCGTTGTCCCAGACGGATTTGTTACGTAACTACTTTCTTATGCGGTTCGACGGTGATCGTCAAAGTCATGTTTATAACGAGTATCTCTTGCCGATGACACAGGCGCTGGAATCGGTTCCAACAGCAAAGAGTGACACAATGTTTCAGTACGCCCTACAAAGGCAAGGGATCTATGTGCGGGACAGGGACGTCTACTTCCAATGGAAGCGTCGCTGCGACCCATTGACCCTTGATGCGCTAGATGCCACGATCAATGAGATTCAGTTCGATTGCGAGAACTATTTAAGGATTCAAGATCCATCAAGGGAACCTGATGAGCGGGTCCGGAAGCGTCTAGAGCGTCTGCAACGGTTGGGTATCTACACGCCAACGCCATTTTTGCTGAATGTTTACCGTTGGTATCGGAGTAACCACATCAACACGGAGGGGATGGTCACTATCCTCGGCTACGTCGAGTCGTATCTGGTGCGCCGGTTGATTTCGGGCATTCCCAATAACGCACTCAACCGCATATTTATCCGACTTCACGACCAGATCAAGCCAGACAGTGACTTCGTGGCTGCTACCCACGAAGCGCTGTCTCAGCCTGGTCTTCGCTGGCCCAGTGACGTCGATTTTACTCACGGCTTGACTACGTACAGCCTCTACAAGGACACCCGTCCGGATCAGCGACGGCTTATCCTCGAACTCCTTGAACTGTCGTTCGGTCACAAAGAACCTCCCATCCTCGCAACGGCGACCATTGAACACATTATGCCGCAGACTTTGACGGGGGCGTGGCGGGAAATGCTTGGACCATTAGCCGATCAGATCCATGCGAGGCTAGTCCATACGCTTGGAAACCTGACGCTTACTGGATACAATGGGGAGCTATCGAATTCGCCATTTTCACAGAAGAAGGAATTACTCGCCAAGAGTCACTTCTCGTTGAGCGTCGTTCCATCCCAAGCTAGAAAGTGGGACGAAGAAGAGATTGCGAGGAGGGCAGGCTCCCTCGCGCATCGAGCCCTGAAAATATGGCCGAGCCCACTCACTGTTTGAATGAAGTGTCCTACCTTCAAGCCGTGACTGTACGCTTGACAAACATTAAGTTCGCCAGAACAGGGGTGCTCGGTGTCTTATCTCGCCGAGCACCCCATTTTGCTATGGGCGGATGCGATGGAAATGCCCCGCCTCAATCAAAAAGCAGACGACCGACCGAAAGGCAATTCACGGGCAACACAGTCGGTCGCTCATCTCAGGCTTAAGCCGACAACGCCTGGATGGCGGCCAGGACCTTCGCCGGGGTGAACGGGGTCTGGCGGACGCGGGCGCCGGTCGCGTCGAAGATGGCGTTGCTGACGGCCGCCAGCATCGGGCAGATCGCGGGCTCGCCGGCCCCGAGGGGCGGCTGGTCCGGCCGGTCGATCAGCTCGATCTCGATCAGCGGGATGTCGGCGAAGCCCATGACCTGGTAGGTCGACCAGTCCAGACTCGTGACCGCGGCACCGTCGAAGGTGATCTCCTCCTTGAGCGCCCGGCCAATCCCCTGGATTACGCAGCCGTCGATCTGGTTCTGCAGACCGTCCGGGTTGATGATCAGCCCGCAGTCGTGGCCGACGACGACGCGGTTGACCCGGACCGTGCCGTCGGCCGGGTTGACTGTTACCTCCGCGACCGTGGCGGCGTAGGCGAACTCGGTCTCGTAGCGGGCGAAGCCGATTCCACGGCCCGGGACCGTACCATCGGCGGCCGGGACGACCCCGGAGAACTGCGGACCGGACGGTCGCGCCATCCAGCCGGCCCGGGTGGCGGCCCGGCGGATGACTTCGATCGCCCGTGGGTCGGCCATGTGGCGCAGGCGGAACTCGACGGCGTCGGCTCCAGCCAGCGCGGCCATCTCGTCCATGAAGATCTCGTTGGCGGTCGCGTTGGAGACGCCGCCGAGGCTCCGGAGGGCGGACGGCCGCAGGACCGGCGTCTCGATCCAGTGGACCGTCACGCGCTGGTTCGGGAAGGAGTAATTGTTCGGTGCGTTGCGGTCGCCGCCAACCTGGCCGAGGGTCGAGGGCTCGACCGGTGGGTCGATCTGCTGCCCGACGAGCATGTTGCCGGGCTGGCCGCCGGGCCGGGTCGAGTGGGTCGGGGTGTAGACGGTGTAGTCCCAGGCGACGATGTTGTCGTTGGCGTCCAGACCGCCGCGGACGTCGACGACCATCGCCGGGCCCTTGGGCTCCCAGGCGAACTCGCCCTCCCGCGACCACTGCAGCCGGACCGGTCGACCAACGGCCTTCGAGAGCACGGCCGCATCGGCGCAGACATCGTCGGCGCCGTTGTGGCCGTAGCAGCCTGGACCTTCCTTGTAGATGATCCGGACCTGCTCCGCCTCCAGCCCGATGATCGGGCCGATCGCGGCCGGCAGCGCGTAGACGCCCTGCGACGCCGAGTAGATCGTGGCGCCGTCTGCCCGGACATCGGCGATCGAGCAGGACGGCCCGATCGAGGCGTGGGCCTGGAACGGAAACTCGTAGGTCGCCTCGAGCATCCGCGCTGTCTGGGTACCAAAGGCGCCCTCGACGTCCCCGGTCCGAACCGTCTCGATCTCCTCAGCCGGCATCTCCCGGATCAGGTCGTAGAGCTGGCTGAAGTCCGCCAGCGGCTCAGCGGTCGTCCAGCTCACCGTGACCGCGGCGGCGGCGCGGACGGCCTGCTCCTCACGCTCGGCGACGACCCCGACGAAGGTGCCGTTCTGAATGATGTCAATCACGCCCGGCATCCCCCGGGCGGCGCTGTCGTCGATGCTCGCGATCGTCGCATTGATCCCGCTGAGCGTCCGGACGAACGGCCGGATTACCCGGGCGTGGACCATCCCCTCGACGGTGAGGTCGTGCAGATACGCCTCGCCGCCGGTCAGCTTGGTGGCGATGTCGATCCGCGGGATCGAACGGCCGACGACGGTGTAGGCGTCGAACGGCTTGACCAGCGCGTCCCCGGTGATGGCCTGCCCGAACGACTCGGTCGCCAGCTCGCCGTAGGTGACGGTCTTCGTGGAGTCGAACAGCGTCGTGACGACCCCATCGGCGACTTGCAGGTCGTCGATCGGGACCGCGAGGCGCTCGGAGGCGCGGGTCAGCAGGACGAGCCGGGCTTCGGCGGCGGCCTGCTGGAGGACGGGTCCCGCGACCTGGATGCTCTTGCTGCCGGCCGTCGTGCCCTGGTTCGGCGTCGTCAGGGTGTCGCCGGCGATCAGCGTCGCCGCGGTCATAGGGACGTCGAGTTCCTCGACGACGATCTGCGTCAGGGCGGTCCAGAGCCCGGTGCCGAGCTCGACCTTGCCGCAGTAGATCGTGACGTGGCCCTCGGCGTCGATGCTGAGCCAGGAATCGATCGTGTCGCCGGAGACGTCGCGGGTCTGGATGTCCTGCTGCGTCTGGGCGGCGGGTGGGGCGACGAGGCCGGGTTCGGTCGTCGGGGTGCCAGCCGGTGTGCCGGCCGGGGCGACCGTCGGCTCCTGGGCGAGCAGGCCCGCCTTGCGGAAGGCGGCCGCGAGGCTGAAGCCGATCACGACGCCACCGGAGCCCTTGATCAGGGTGCGGCGGCTGACGGGCGAAACGTGTCGGACGGGTGATTCAGGGGAGACGGGTGTCTCGGGAGGTGCTGCGGTCATCGGGTATTCCTTTCGCACGACGTCGTGTGAACTACGCGGTGGCGCCAGCGGCCCGCTGGACGGCGCGGACGATCCGGACGTGGGTGCCGCAGCGGCAGAGATTGCCGGCGAAGGCCGTGTTGATGTCGTCCACGGTCGGCTCCGGCGTGGACGACATCAGGGCGGCGGCGGTCATCATCATGCCGGGGATGCAGTAGCCGCACTGGGCGGCCTGCTCGGCGATGAACGCCTGCTGGATGGGGTGGAGCTCGCTGCCGGGGGCAAGCCCTTCCAGGGTGGTGATCTCCGACCCGACGACCTGCTCGACCGGAACGACGCAGGAGCGGATCGGCTGGCCGTCCTGATGGACGGTGCAGACGCCGCACTGGGCCAGACCGCAGCCGAACTTGGCGGCATGGAGACCGAGCTCGTTGCGGAGCACATAGAGAAGCGGCGTATCGGGCGTGGCCTGGACCTCGTGGGGCTGACCGTTGACGGAGATCGAGATGGCTGTGGCCGGGGTGCTCTGCATGTGCAGCTCCTTTGGCGATCGTGGTCCGCGACGACCACACGGCGTCCCCGATGAGGGAACGAGAGAACAAGATTCATTATCGAAGTCAACGACCATTCGGTCAATACGCTGGTCTCGCGAAACCGCCTGAATGACCGATGCTTCTCAACGGGAGTAACTAGTCAGTCATTGGATATGAAGGCAAGCACTATCAGGCACCGACCCGGTTCCGAGGACCCGACAGCGTCAGTTGCCGCCTCTCGTGCTGAAGTTGACCTGCCGGACCGGGAGCAATCCGCGATGGTGTAGTGGAACGCATCGGCTGGCTGGAACGGTTGAAGCGGGACGTGTGTGAAGCGCGTGGGTGACGGCGCCGGTGCCCGAAGGGGGGAGCAGCGCCGCCGACTGCGCGCGGACATGCCAGTTGAAAACTGCTGACTCCGTATACTGCCGGGGACACTGACGGAGGTGCTGCAAGTGGTTTAGGGCTGACTGCGTTCTCGAATTCCTCGGGACCATCCGGAGAACAATCGTCGCTGGCTGGTTTGACCTGGCCAGTGAACACTTTCTTTGCCGAAAACCACGATTGATCTCCTCGCTCAACCACTATTCGCACCCGCCCTCGCTCGCCATCGGAGTCGATCCTCTCTCGATGGGAATGAGCGAAGGGACCACCACGGATACACGATACCGTCCTGAAGACCAACACCAGGCGGCGACGGGCTGATCCCGGGCTGGAGCCGGCGGTCGCGACGCTGTTCCGGGCGTGGCTGCTCTGGAACCTCGGTTTCGGCCTCTACGCCACCGTCGCGACCCTGTATCTCCGGGAGATCGGGGCGAACTACGACGAGATCGGGCTCGTCCTCGGCGGGGCCGCCGTCGGCCGGACGCTACTCTCGATTCCGGCCGGGATCCTGGCCGACCGCGTCTCACCAGCCCTGATCGTCGCCGCGACGATGGCCCTGCCGGTCCTCGGGATGGTTGCCCTGCTGGCCAGCACGGCCTGGTGGCAGGCACTGCTGGCGGTGCTGATCGTCGAGCTGTCCGGGTTGGGTGTCCCGGCACTGTCGAAGCTGCTGGCGGCGACGGCGTCGCCGGAGGCTCGAACGCGCTCCTTCACCTGGCTGTACACCGTCGCCCCGCAGAGCGCGCTGCTGGTCGGTCCGGCGCTGAGCGGGCTGCTCGCGGACGGGTTCGGCTACCCGGTCGTCTTCGTGGTGGCTGCCATCTGTTTCGGGACCGGCGTGGTTCTGCTCATCCCGCTGGTCCGGGCGAGTCCGGATGGGGCAGATGGGTCGGATGGGTCCGTTCCGGTTGTGGCAGGATCGTCGGAGCCGGCGATCTCCTCGGTGGCCGCGACAGCTGACCCGGACGGATCGGACGGCACGATCCGGGTGGCGCTGCGGCAGCCTGGCGTCCGGTTCGTCCTGCTGCTCCACGTCCTGGTGCCGCTGCTGCCGTACACCGGCTTCGTCCTGCTGGCGAACTTCCTCGTCGAAGAGCGCGGCGTGACAGTGGGGACGGTCGGTCTGCTGGGCTCGGTCAGCGCCGGGGCGGCGCTCGTCGTCGGGCTGGTCCTGGGCCGGTCGCGGCGACTACGAGACCCGTTCACCGGGCTGGCGATCTGCCTCGGCTGCGGGGCGCTGGCGCTCGGGCTGGTCTGGCTGGGCGGCCCGATGGTCGTGCTGGTCGCGGCGGTCGTGCTGCGCGGCGTCCTGAGCCCGGTCTTCGCGCTGCTCGCGGTCGCCGTCGCGCAGGTCACCCCGCCGCACCTGCGCGGCCGCGTCTTCGGCGTGGCCGAGACCGGCGCCGGCGTGGGCGACATTGCCGCACCCTTCGCCGCCGGTAGCCTCTACCAGTCCAACCCGGCCCTTCCGCTGCTCGCCGGTGTCGGTACGACCATCCCTTTGGCCGCCTGGGTCGCGCTGTCACGTAGCCGCTTTCGGGCTGGGTTGGAGGTGGTGAAGGGGGAATGACTGCCCGCAATCGTCTCAGCTCCGCTGGTCGGAGAACTGGCCGGAGTCGAGGACATACCTGACCAGAAGGACCGAGGCCGCCGCGTAGCTGGTCGCGTCGCCGTCGGGCGCCCACTCGTCTGACATCGACGCCCAGACGAAGCGGCCGTCGTCGGTCAGGCAGATCGTCGAGCCAATTCGGGCTCGGCCATAGGGGTGCCGTCTGGGACGCCAGCATGGTCCGCATCAGGGCGATCGCCTCTTCCGTCAGGTCCCCTTTGGGGGATGCGGTGGACAACCGGATCGATGGGTGCTCCTGCTGAATGGAGAGCGTGAAGTCATCCCCGTCGGACGGCTCTTTGAACAGCGCCCGGAAGGAGTTGCCCAGCGATCTCGGGCAGACACCCGTCGAGCGGCTCGCCTGGTGTCTGCCGGGTTCCTCGGCTGATCATGGTTCGCCGCTGTCCGTCGCACCCGCCCTTGCGCGCCATCGACGCGGGGTCGGACTCGATGACGCTGAGCGAAGGGAACGCGACAGAGAGGGGACACGTCCTGACCACCTTGCGCCGAAGGGTTGACCCAATGCTGGAGTCAGCGGTTGCGCAACGTGGCTGACCCCGGGACACGATGCAGGCATAGCCTCCTGGTGATACCGTTGATCGCCAGCAGATGATCGTCTCGGGGTCGGTCCCGTTCGCCCCGTCGCGAGGCTGGACATTGGGGTCACAGGTCGCCGCATCGTCGCCATCCGTCGTGCCGGCGCGACCGGCCCGAAGTTGAGGTAGCCATGAAGATTACCGCTGTCGAAGCTGAAGTCTGGCGCATCCCGTTCGCTGGGGAGGTGCGGCCGGCCTGGTCGCCCGGAACGGTCTGGCGGGAGAAGTCGACCACGGTCTATCGGGTTCAGACCGACGCTGGCGTGACGGGGATCGGGGCCGGCCAGGGCTCGCCGCTCCTCGTGCGCGATTGGATCGGTCCGAAGCTCGTCGGTCATGATCCGTTCGCGATCGAGCGGATCTTCCGTTCCGTGGTCAACTCGAGCGGAGGCGCAGTCGGCGTCCCGGTCGCCTGCGGGATCGAAATGGCCCTCTGGGATCTGGTTGGCAAAGCGGCCGATCTCCCGCTCTACAAGCTCTGGGGCGTCAACACCGACCGCCTCCGGGCCTACGCCAGCCTGGTCGAGCAGCGGACGCCCGAGCGCCGGGCCGAGGACGCCCTGCGCCTCCTCGACCAGGGGTACCGGGCGATCAAGCTCCGCCTGCACGCCCCGACGATGCGGGAGGACATCGCCCAGGTCGAAGCCGTCCGGGCGGCCGTGGGCGACCGGATGGAGATCATGGTGGACGCCAATCAGGCGCAGGAGCCGGGCACGCCCGGCAGCGAGGACGACCTCGTCTGGGGGTACCGGCGGGCGCTGGCGACCTGCCGTGAACTCGCCCCGCTCGGCGTCCTCTGGATGGAGGAACCGCTCGGCCGCTACGCCTTCGACGACCTGCGCCGCCTCGCCGCGGCCAGCGACGTGCCGATCGCCGGGGGCGAGAACAATGTCGGTCTGCATGAGTTCCGCCGGTTGATCGATGACGACTGCTACGACGTGGTGCAACCGGACGCGTTGGTCTCCGCCGGCATGGGGGGACTGCGGAAGATCGCCGCCTACGCGGAGCTGCACCACAAGCAGTTCGCCCCGCATCACGGCGGCAGCGGCTTTGGCGTCGCCGCCCACCTTCATCTGAGCGCGACGTGCCCGAACGCGTCCTGGGTGGAGTTGCTGCAGGAGCCGCCGGGGCTCCCCGTCGAGACGTTCCAGGGACTCATCACCGAGCCGCTGGTGCCCGACGCCAATGGCGACGTCCGCCTGCCCGAAGGACCGGGACTGGGCGTCGAACTGAACAGGTCCTGGGAGCGGGTGGCCTGACACCTCCTCCTGAGATGACACCGGGCTGGAGGATCAGGCGTTCCCCAGCCCCGTGTCCACCTCGATCCGACAATCGCTGAGATGCGTTGACCTAGAACTTGGCGTCGAACAGCGCCCAGCGGAGGAAGTAGATCAGGAAGGCGGCCGCGACGACGTAGAGTCCGATTGGCACCTTCGCCCCCTTGCCGCGGGCAATCTTGATCAGGACGTAGGAGACGAAGCCGACGCCGATCCCGTTGGTGATGTTGAAGGTCAGCGGCATGACGAGGATCGTCAGGACGACCGGGACGCCGATCTCAAGGTCGCTCAGGTCGATCCGGCGGCCGGAGCCGGGCTCGGTGTCGGTCAGGATGGAGGCCATCAGGATGCCGACGATGATCAGGGCCGGGGCCGTCGCCACGGCCGGGATCGCTGAGACGAGGTTCACGAACGGCAGCGCCAGCAGGAACAGGACACCGGTCGTGACCGAGACCAGCCCGGTCCGGCCACCGGCCTCGACGCCCGCCAGGCTCTCGATGTAGGACGTCGCCGACGACGCGCTCGCGGCGCCACCAGCGACGGCGGCGACGGAGTCCACGAGCAGCGGCCGCTGGGCATTGGGCATCTGCCCGCTCTTGTCGAGGTAGCCGGCCCGGTTGCCAACGCCGATCAGGGTGCCCATCGTGTCGAAGAAGTCAGCCAGGAGCAGGCTGAAGACGACAAGGATGGCGGTGAGGGCGCCGAGGGTCGACCAGTAGTTGAAGCTGAACGCGCCCAGCAGCCCGAAATCCGGCCCGGCGAACGGGTCGTCGGGGAAGGTCGCGACGTCGCCGGGGACGATGAAGGCGACGACGGTCGCGATCACGATCCCGACCAGGATGCCCGCCCGGAAGCCCCGCGCCATCAGCACGATGGTGACGAGCAGACCGACGATGGCGACGAAGATCGGCCAGGTGTCGAGCGCGGCGAGGGCCGGCATCCCGTCCTCGGTCGTGATCGCGATGCCGGCGTTGCGCAGGCCGATGAAGAGGATGAAGAAGCCGATACCGACGGCGATCGCCTGCTTGAGCACGAACGGGACGAGGTCCAGAACGTAGCGCCGGACACCGGCCAGCACGAGGACCGTCGCGACGATGCCCTCGGTGACGACGACGCCCATCGCCTCCGGGAAGCTCAGGCCCAGTGAGCCGACCAGCGTGAACGAGACGATCGCGTTGATGCCGAGCCCCGGCGCGATCGCGATCGCCATGTTGGCGTAGAGCCCCATGATGATCGTCATGATGCCGGCGACGAGACAGGTGACCGTCGCGACCTGCCGGATCTCTAGCCCACTGCCACCGAGGTTCAGGATGATCGGGTTGACGGCGATGATGTAGGCCATGACGAGGAACGTGCTCAACCCGGCCAGGACCTCTGTCCGGACGTTGGTCTTGCGCTGCGAGAGGTGGAACAACCGCTCCAGCAGGTCACCGCCGCCGGACGACGGGGCGCTGCGCGAGGGGGCATTGCGCGACGGGACGGTCGCCGGACGTCGTTGAGCCATGATGGGTTGTTCCCCTTTTCCCGATGGATCGTCAGCGCGACACGACTTGTCTGTACGTACACTATAGGGGCCCGAGGCCCCCATGGGAAGCGCTTTGCGGGACCATATTCACCGGCAGAGAAAGGTGACTGAACGATCAGGGCTTTTCGGTCATCCAGGGTCGGGCCAGAACGGAGAATGGCGGCTCGCGTCAGGGAACCCACGAACCCGGTAGCGGCCGGATTCCTGGGCGATGATCTTGTCGGGTGACAGGACCGGCGATACTGACCGGACGGAACGGTGATCGCTGGTATGGTCGACCCGATGTCTCGGCATCGCGACGCAGCGGCAGGGGAGGGGACGATGAGTTACTTAGAAGCTGGGCGACTGGCGGGAGAGGCGTCGGACCTCGAGTTCGAGGGCCAGAGCGACGATGCCCTGGCCGTCTACGACGAGGCGCTCACGATCGCCCGCCGTGACGCGGACCCGTGGGATCTCGCCACGTTCCTGACGACGATGGCGTCGTTCCTGATGCGACGCAAGGACTACGAGCTCGCCCTGACCCTGTTCGAGGAGGCGATCCCGCTTCACCGGGCCCACTCCGAGCCGGACCGGCTGGCGCGCTGGCTGATGCGGACGGCGGAGTGCCTGCGCAAGCTCGGCCGGACCGACCGGGCGACCGTCTACTTCGACCGGGCCCTGGCGTTGTCGCGGCCGCACGCGGAGGGCGGGGTGCTGTTCGACCGCCTGATGTCCAGCGCCGCCTTCCACCAGACGCTCGGCCACCGTGACCAGGCGCTGGCCCTCTACCTCGAGGCACTGCCGCTGGCCCGGAAGCACGGCGAATTGCCGGATCTCTCGCGCTGCCTGAAGAACGTCGCGATCGGCTTCCAGAAGACCCGGCAGTACCCGCAGGCCCGGCGCTTCTTCGAGGAGGCGCTCACCGTTCGGCGGCAGCACTCGACCCCCCGCGACCTCGCCCAGAGCATGATCAACACGGCCCGGTGGATGACGGAGATGGGCCGCTGGGAGCGCGCCCTGGATCTGTGCGAGGAGGCCCTGCCCGTCGCCCGTTCCCAGGCTACCCGCGCCGACCTCGTCCTCTGCCTGACGATCGCCGCCCACGGCCTCCGCCGATTCGGCGAGCCCGACCGGGCGATGGAACTCTTCCGGGAGGCGGTGGATGTGAAGGGGAGGTCGGCGGCCAGAGCCGAGAACTAGGTCAGGACCATTCGGGCACTCACGATCCTGATCAAGGAATCCTCACTGACCCGGTGAACTCACACACCATCAGGTCGACCGGCAGATTGACCGCCTCATGATCGTCCGCTTCCAGGTGACGCGGCCGAGCCGCCGCCGCACCGTCGCCGAGCCTATCGCCTCAAGGGAGATCCGAACTCAGGTCGGCGACAGGTCCGTGAATCTGCTGAGCCCGACGTCGTCGCAGCCGAACACCGAGACATCCTCGGGGATCTGGAGTCCCCTCCGATGCAGGGTGTGCGGTGATCTGGTTCTCAGCCCTTGACGGTCAGACTAAGGATTATGAGAAATTGGAGGACTTCGCGTCGCGGAAAGTGGGTGAGACGCATCATGAGACCTTGATCATCCGCTCGACCAGCGCGGCGCATCGCTGAAGCGTTATCCGACTCACTGTGCTTCTCCGATACAACAGACGGCCATGCTCTACCGCCCGGATCTGATCGCAGAGGATACCCGAATCGCCGTCCAGGCCGGTTTCGGCCGCAACAACATGGATACGGGTCGGGATATCCTTGATCTGTCGCGACATGGGAAGAACGATCGAGACCCAACGGGCGGCATTGACGCCATCGACCGAGAGAACCAACGCCGGGCGAATCCCGCTCTGCTCATGCCGCAGGGTGGGCTCGAAGTCGATCTCCCAGACCTCTCCCTGACGCGGGAATGGTTTCGCTGTCGTCATGAGGTCGGTTCGTCGTGGAGACCATCGAGCAGGGTTCCCTCGAACACCTTGATGTCATCTCGCAATGCGGACCAGTGGGCAGGATCGGCGCGAACCGTCTCGATCTTCTCCTGATACTCAGCCCAGAAGGTCGCGTCGTCATACTGGCTGACGGCTTCCTCGACGATCGTGCTGATCGACTGCTTCCGCGCCTCGGCGAGTTGCTGCAGGCGGTCGCGCGTCTTCGTCTGGACTCTGATGGTGGCCGTACCCATCTCGTCTCTCCCGGCGATGTGACAATCATAGGGATTCGCTCATGTCACGCTTTATGTGTCACATTGTGACACAGCGGCGTAAACCTCCATAAGGTAAAGACTCTTTCGTTCGAGCCGGCCTGGTCGACCCTCGGACCGTCAGTTCGACCGGCAGATCGACCAACTTGAAATTGTTCTCGCTTTCAATCGATCCTGGCCGGACGTGACGTTGGCACGATCCCAAGAGACCGTGAGCTTGCTCTGCCTGCTCAGCGCAGCGCTGATCGCTCTCCGGGGCGATACTCCGTGTGCCGCAACCGATAGCCCGGCTCGGACCCACGGGTGTCGTGGAAGTCAGGACCGTTACACAATGTGGCGCCTGACACGGCGGACGAGGACAAGCCGTCGTCCTGGCGACCCAAGCGGCGGGCGACGACATGTCGACGTCAGGAGGACAGATCATCCGTGACACAGCCTGAACCCGTTGTCGTCCTGATCGGAACACTCGACACCAAGGGCACCGAGTACGCCTTCGTCCGGGACCGCTTGCGGGAGCAGGGCGTCGCCGTCACGGTCATCGATGTCGGGGTGCTCGGTGCGCCGGGGTTCGAGCCGGACATTTCGCGTAACGAGGTCGCCCGGAGCGCCGGCGCCGACATCGCGCAACTCGTCTCGGCCGGTGATCGTGGCGCGGCGGTGACCGCGATGGGGGAGGGAGCCGCCGCGGTCGTCGGGCGGCTCCACGCGGCCGGGCAGCTCGATGCCGTCTTTGGGTTGGGCGGGTCCGGCGGGTCGTCGCTGTTCGCCCGGGCCGTCCGCGACCTCCCGGTTGGAGTGCCGAAGCTGCTCGTCTCGACCGTCGCGGCGGGAGACACACGGCCCTACGTCGGTTCGACGGATCTGACGATGATGTACTCCGTCGTCGATATCGCCGGGATCAACTCGCTCTCGGTCCGGATCCTGACCAACGCCGCCGCCGCGGTCGCCGGGATGGCCAGGGCGTACCGGTCCTCGGCCGATGCCGATCCGGGTCACGGTTCGGTCGGTGGTCGCCCACTGATCGGCGCGACGATGTTCGGTGTGACGACGCCGGCGGTGACGGCGGCCAGGGAGCGACTGGAGGCGCTTGGCTACGAGGTGCTGGTCTTCCACGCGACTGGCTCCGGTGGCGACACGATGGAGGCACTGGTCCGGAGCGGGATCATCACCGGTGTCCTTGACATCACGACGACCGAACTGGCCGACGAGCTCGCCGGTGGCATCTGCGCGGCCGGACCTCATCGCCTTGAAGCTGCCGGAGCGCTCGGGCTGCCCCAGGTCGTCTCGCTCGGGGCGCTCGACATGGTCAACTTCGGGCCCCGCGACTCGGTCCCCGCACGCTACGCGGACCGGACGCTGCTCGTTCACAACGCCTCGATCACGCTGATGCGAACCAGCGCCGAGGAGTGCGCCGAGCTCGGGCGACGGATCGCGGGGAAACTGAATGCGGCGACCGGGCCGCTGACGCTGTTCGTGCCGCTGTGCGGGGTCTCGTCCGTCTCGGTCGTGGGGCAACCGTTCTATGATCCGGACGCGGACGAGGCGCTGTTCGACGCGCTGCGGACGAACCTCGACCCGGGCGTCGATGTCCGGTTCGTCGATGCTGACCTCAACGATGCGGCGTTCGCCGTCCAGATGGCGGACACCTTTGACGCGCACTATCGATCATGGGCTGACAGCAGAACGGAGACCCCCCGGTGACACGACAGGCGCGGCAGGACATCCTCAACCGGTTACGGGCGCAGGTCGACCGGGGCGAACTCATCCTCGGGGCGGGCGCCGGAACTGGCCTCTCGGCCAAGTGCGAGGAGGCGGGCGGCGTCGACCTGATGGTGATCTATAACTCCGGCCGGTTCCGAATGGCGGGCCGCGGCTCGATGGCCGGGCTGATGCCGTACGGCGACGCCAACGCGATCGTGATGGAGATGGCGGGCGAGGTCCTGCCGGTGGTGAAGCACACGCCGGTGCTGGCCGGCGTCTGCGGGACGGACCCGTTCCGGATCATGTCGGTCTTCCTGAAGCAGGTCGCGGAGATCGGGTTCAGCGGCGTCCAGAACTTCCCGACCGTCTGCCTGTTCGACGGAATCATCCGGGCCAACCTGGAGGAGACGGGGATGGGCTATGGGCTGGAAGTGGACATGATCCGCACCGCCCATGAGATGGACTTGCTCACCACCCCCTACGCCGCGACTCCGGACGAGTCTCGGGCGATGGCGGAGGCCGGGGCCGACATCATCGTCGCCCACATGGGGCTGACGACCAGCGGGCTGATCGGCGCCCAGACGGCGATGTCACTCGACGAGGCCGTCGCGAAGACCCAGGCGATCGCCGACGCCGCCCACGAGGTCCGGCCGGACGTGATGGTGATCTGCCACGGCGGCCCGATCGCCGAGCCCGAGCACGCCGCCTACGTCCTGTCCCGAACGACGGGCGTCGTCGGGTTCTACGGCGCGTCGAGCATGGAGCGGCTACCGGCCGAGGTCGCGATCACTGAGAACACCCGCCGATTCAAGGCGATCAAGAGGGAGGCTGTTGCCTGATGACTGAGCAAAACGTGAACGTCGCTGGCCGAAAGATCGATCCGGACGCCCTGCCGACCGTCTCCTTCGACTGGGGGATGACCAAGTGGCTCGTCGAGCCAGCAACCACGCCAGGCGCCGGCCTGACGTTCGGGGAAGTGATCGTGCTGCCGGGGCAGGGGCACGGTCGCCATAACCACCCGTCCTCCGAAGAGATCCTGTACGTCCTCTCCGGTGAGGGCAAGCAGGTCATCGATGACGGCGATCCGTTCGCCGTCCGGGCGGGGGATACGATCTACATCGCGACCGGCGTCTTCCACTCGACGATGAACACCGGCTGGGAGCCGATGCGAGTCCTGGCGCTCTACAACCCGGCCGGCCCGGAGGCTGACCTGGCGTCCCTGCCGGACGCGAAGGTGCTGCCACCCGGCGGGCGGGTCGATCTCACGCGGCGCTGATCAGGCGCCAACCCAGCGCCGGCCGTTCAATCAGCGACGGGTATCGGTCGGGTCGTCGCTGAAGTTAGTCGGCTCCTCGCCGGTCCGCTTCTCGGTGTTGTCGCCGCGGGTGCTGCTGAACATCCCCCGGGCGAGGATCGGGATGAAGATGAGGATCAGGACGACGGCGATGACGATGATGACCCAGGTATCCATGCGATCTCCATACTGAGGCGACTGATCTGGCCCGACTGGGGATGTTCCGACCCAGGGAAATGGCGGTCGATCTGACTGACCTCCGCCGCCTGCTACGCAGGGGTTGGGCCGTGCCATTGGCACGCTGAGCTCCGGGTACCAGGGGACCGCGTCTACGTGCGGGATCGGCCAGTCCGAAGCGTCATCCAGGTGCGTGCGGATCTGTTTCGCCAGCACGGCAACGGCTTTCGGTCAGGTGGAGATGCGTGTCCCATGGGCATACGTGGGGAGCCGGCGGTATACCCCTCTGGATCAACCTGCTCAGTCTGTCATCAACCCTCACAGAGTCTCTGGTCCGGATCGTACGGATCGGAAGGGCTACTCGTCGAGATCGGCCGAGCTCGCCCGCTGATGGAGGACACGGACGATTCGGATGGTGTCACCTTCGATCCGGTAGAAGACGCGGTGCTCTCTCGCGACGATCGACCAGAGGCCAGGGGAAATGGCGTCTTCACGGTGGCCCATCTCCGGAAATGCGAGCAATTGCCTGAAAGTGTCTTGTAGCCGGCCCAGATATCGGTCGGTTGCTGTTCGCCCGCGTGTCTTCAACCCATAGACGAAGATCAGGAGAATGTCATCCTCAGCCCGCGCCGTGATGACCAGCCGCATGTCAACGCTCGCCGCGCTCGGGAGATTGTTTATCGGCCGCGATCATTTCCTCTGCTTCTCGCAGCAGTCGTGGCAGGAAATCCGACGACCAGGCCGTGACTCGTCCGTTCCGAATGTCATCGTCGCCCAGCTCGATGGCTGTCCGCAAAGCGTCGCGCTCCTCCCTCTCCTTCTTGCTGAGCAGATCGAGCGCCTCGCGGATGACATCCTCGGCATCCCGGTTCCGGCCGGATTCGACGCGCTGCTGGATGAACGTTTTGTGCTCCGATGGGACGGAAATGTTCATGGCCTCGTCATTCCTTCCCGATTAGGGTCAGCTGCCATTCAAGGATACCAATGTCAGAACAGACCCGATCGCCCACGAGCTCGCTTGTCACGTCATTGGGGAGATCGCCAGATGGCATTGCTCAGCGCTCGAACCCGGCCGACCCGGTCGGTAACCTGAGCCCGGAGCCACGACGTCCCGGTCAGGAACGGGACATCTGTCGACCAGTCGGTAGTGGGCAACGCGGCGGCGAACACGGCGCCGGCCGGACCGATGACCGACAGCGTCTCGTCGGCCGCGCCGACGACCCGGACCCGCACTGGCGCGTCGGTTTCGCCGACCACCCGCGAGACATACAGCTCGGGACCGATCGGGGATTCGGAGATGAAGCAGTCGCCACGGCGCAGAGCTGCCAGTACCGAGGCGACGGTCGGGGGGCCGGCGCCGGTCCGGATGAAGGTCGTCGGCGTCCCGAAGCGGGCGTCTGGGATGCCGAACCGGGGGCGGTGCGGCGTCCGCAGGCGGTGCGTATCGCTACCGCCGATCGCGACGACGTGCACCCCGCGCCGTAGGAGTGCCTCCCAGTAGGCCAACGCGATCGGATTCAGCTTGTCCCAGTCGCCGTTCCAGACCTCGACGGCGTGGAACGATGTCACCTCCGGGTACAACCACGCCGGGCTAAGCGGCCTGGGGTGATTGATGCTCACGAACGCCCCGTCGGCCACGGCCGCCGCCATCGCCGCCTCGGTCGCCGGGCCAGTCGGCTCACGGAAGTCGTACCAGCGGTGGCCAGGCGTACCGGGCGCCGCCCAGGCGTTCCAGTGTCCGCCGTAGGTCGTGGTCTCGACGCCGGGAATGAGCAGCGGACCACCAGTCAGATTCCCGGCGGCGTCAGCAGCGGAGATCGCGCTGTTGTGGTCGGTGATCCCGATCACATCGAGCCCCGCCGTCCAGGCCGCTGCCATCGTCTCGACCGGCCACGAGTCGCCGTCGGAGAAGACGGTGTGACTGTGCAGGTCGGCCCGGACCCAGCCCGGCTCGGCCGGCGGTGCGATCTCCGGTCGATCCCAGCCCGGAGCAGTCGGCGGGACTGCGTGATCGGCCAGACCGGGGTCGAAGGTGATCTCGATGCGGTAGTCGAGTCCGGCCATGGCGACCTTGTACGGACCGAGCAGGACCGACCAGAGTCCGGCGCCGATCGGGCCGGACCGATACGGGGGCGTCGACCAAGCCCGCCCGATGGTAAAGGCTCGCTTGTCGCTGCCGCTCCAGCCCCGAAATCCTGGACCACCGGCACCCGTGCCGCGCTCGTCGAACAGGCCAATGTCGAGCGTGTTACCGTTGTCGAGGTCCGGGTCGGCGGCGGTCCGGTCGCTGTAGTCGTAGGTGAGATGAATCTGCTCGACACCGTCCGGAACGGTGAAGGGGAGCGTCAGATAGCGCTGGGCCTGGTCGGGCACGATGTGCCCGGTCAGGATCACTGGTTGGGTAATGGGCCTGGCGTTCCGGTCAATGATGTCTTCCTGGCTGAACGCAGAAGGGTCGGTTCCCGACACGGTGCGATCTCCTCGAGCAATCGAAGGACAGTCGCCATCCAATATCCAGTATTCGTTGTCTGGCGCTGGAACGATGGTCATCGGAGCGCCGTTGGCATGGACTCCTCTGGTGACAATGGCAAGTATGCGGATGTGCGACCAGGGCTTACAGACGAACGATGACTCGGAGTCCGTTCATCCGCGGTGCCAGGCGCCAAACGTCTCGCTGCTCGTCGCCAGTTCGCCACCATTATGGGACAACGGTCCTGTTCTCCGCCTCCAACCGGGCGCTCTGACTCGCGGGCTAGGGGATTGGTACCTCGTCCGGTAATCCTGATTACGAACGGTCCGAACACAGAACCCCTTGTGCGTCATCGCGAGCATGACAAGCGAGGCCAGCGATATCTGCGGCATCGGGTCTGCCCGTCCCCGGAATCGGCCCTCGCCGCACATCGACATCGAGCCAATGGGGATCAGTCCATGGTGAAGCATTCCGGTTGTACGTCCTGTGAATCGTTGCCCGATGCCATCCCTGAAGCTGGCACCCTCTACCTCGCCGCGCCCCTGCGGCACACCCAGGAGTCGATCGCCCGGCTCATGCAAGAGGTCGGCATCGCGTTCGAGCAGCCGCATGGCAACATTCTCAAGGTGAGCTTCGACCAGAACGGGTTGCCGGCGCTCCTCGAGTGGCTGGATCAGCGGCTGACGAGCAACGAGTGTCGGGAGACACGAACCCTGCTGCTGCGTGATGGCGAGACCCTGGAGCTTAGCGCGTTTCTGCGGGCCGACCGGCTCGCCACGCTGGTCCAACGAACACGGTCGCGCTGGCTGGTTGATGTCCTCGCGGCCAACGCCCTCGTGGCCCACTTCCAGCCGATCATCAGCAGCCAGGATCCCGCCGATATCTACGGCTACGAGGTGCTGACGCGCGGCGTCGCCGGGGACGGCCAGCTCATCCCGCTGCTGAGGCTCTACGAGGCGGCGGTGACGGAGAACCTGCTCTATCACCTTGATCGCTCGGCCCGGATTGGCGCAATCAAGGCCGCCGCCCAGCACGGGATCGCGTCCAGCGTCTTCGTCAACTTCATGCCGAGTTCGATCTACACGCCGGAGTTCTGCCTGCGCTCGACCATCGGGGCGATGCGCCGCACGAATCTCACCCCCGGGCAGATCGTCTTCGAAGTCGTCGAGACCGAACGAGTCGACGACATCGCGCACCTCGAGGGCATCCTGGCGTCGTATCGGGAGCAGGGCTTCCGGGTCGCGCTCGACGATCTCGGGGTCGGCTTCGCCTCGATGCAGTTGCTCTACTCCCTGCGCCCGGACTTCGTGAAGCTCGACCGCTCACTGGTCCAGGACGTCGACACCGACCTCTACAAGGCGACGATCGCCAGCAGGCTCCTCGATACGGCGCTCTCGCTTGGGGTGGACTCGGTGGCCGAGGGCGTCGAGACGGAGGCGGAGTGGCGCTGGCTGGCCGCGAACGGCGCGACGTATCAGCAAGGCTTCCTCTTCGCCCACCCTGCGACGCCGCCACCGCTGCCTGTCCAGCCCTCGCTTACCTTATGACCTGACCCGGAAGACGTGTGCCGGGAGAGGCGGAGTTTCGCTACGACGGCCAGACTAGGTTGGTCCAGGCCAGGCCGCCGGCCTCATCCCGAACCGTCACTCGTAGGTGGCCGATCTTGCGCTGACTCTTCGGGCCGCAGCTCGTGATCAGGATCGTCTCGACCGGGGAGCATGCGACGACCAGCTCATTGCCCTGGGTCCGGACATTGTGCACCTCCGGACCGGTCGAGGAGCAGAACGCGCCGGCCCTGACCGCCGCCACCGGGACCGACGGTTTCAGGCATTCGGACCGGACGTGGATTTTGCCGCCGAGGGCGTCCCGGGTTTGGCCGAGCGGGTGCTTGAAGTGGGCGTCGTCGGCGATGACGGCGCTCAGCTGAGTGCTCTCCTCGAACAGCTCATCACGGAAGGGCCAGCTTTCGGCCCAGTTGACGCCGGTGCGGGCCCGCTTATGGGTCTCGACGGCGTGGGACATGGCCAGCACTGGCCGGACGTCCTCAAAAGTCAGCATATGCGAAGCCGGGTAGACGATCGACACAAAGGCGCCGGGGGCGTGCGCCCACTGGGCGATTTCAGGTCCGGTCTCACACTCGCCTTGTCCAGGGAAATCGAGCGGCAGTCCGTCGGCGGCGAAATGCCACGGCTCGCCGTTGGCCAGCGCCGGTCCGTGGATTTCGGCTCCAGAAATAATGACGAACCCGTCGGAGTCGAGGGCGGTCGTGTCGGTGATGTCGATGAAGTCGACGCTGGCCTTGCTGAATTTCTCGCTGGGCAGGAAGGGGTCGGTCAGGGAAAGGAAATCGTAGCCCGCGTCACGATAGTTATCGATTACCTGCGTTGGCTCGATCGTGCCGTCGGACCGGTTGAAGTGGGTGTGAAGGTTGCCCTTGTAGAAACGGCCGGCCTCGGCAAAGGGGAACGTCTGCGCGGGTTGGCTGTCGTCCGGTTGATCGCGCGCACGTCAGTCGCTCCGTGGCGATTCAGCTCCGGATCCGCGGTCGTTCGGTTGGCGCAGCGATTGTAGGAGAACATTCACGCTAGGGTGCTAAGCCGAGGCTAAGTCCGATGGCAGATGCAACAACATGAGGGACAGCCTGAGGCGACGGCTATCCCTCATGTTTCAGGGCATATTCCCTTGGGCGAGCGACCCGGCAGCGTTACCTGGATCCGGTGCTGGCCACGCCGGTCTTGCGCAGGATCAACAGGATCAGGACGGCGCCGATCACGGCGACAATTACCGATCCAATGAAGCCTCCGCCCGTACCGAGGTCGAGCAGGTTGTTGAAGATCCAGCCACCGACAATGGCGCCGATGATACCGACAACGATCGTGCCAATGATGCCGCCCGGGTTGCGCCCTGGAACGATTGCACCGGCGATCGCGCCAGCGATGAGGCCGATGATAATCCAGACGATGATGTCACCCATGTTGATGAGACTCCTCGTGCATCCATCCGCCGAAGCGGGGAGGAAGTCGGTGTCAACGCGAGGCGCGCGCTAATCGGAGAACAATTCGCGGATCGGGAGAGACACGCGGCGACTGTGCCACGCGCTAGTTCTTCTTCAGGCGGTCTTTGAGATCACCGACTTGATCCTTGGCATCGCCGAGCGCGTCGCGGCCCTCGCCCTTTGCCTGATCGAGCTTGCCATCGGCCTGCTGACCGTGGTCGTCGCGAGCATCGCCAGCGGCTTCCTTCGCATTGCCCGTGGCCTTGTCGACCGCGTCCTTGAGCTTGTCACCCAGTCCGTCAACCATGTCGTCTGACCTTCCCTGTCGATCCCGGTCGTCCGTAACTGCTGTCCGGTGACCGCCGGGACCATCTCGGCTTCAAGTGTCACATTCCAGACCTTTCTGGATAGTGACGATCTCGTGGGATGTCTACGCAGCACGCGTGCCATCCCGTCGGCGGAACCTGCTCAATGCGGACCAAAACCTGTCCAATTGTCGACAGACCTCGCCAGTGCGGACTGAGCAAGGAGGGAGACGACGTGGACCGGCGATAGGTAGGCATCTGACCTCTATTGAATCACATGACTCACCGAGCATCGGATCCAGACGGGCCAAACGTTGTGTGGCTTATCCACTCTGGCTCTCGATGATGGGGAGAAAGAAGCGCCCAGCGAGTCCTTTTTCGGCCCGACGAGCGCTCCATGTGCATGAGGATGGGGATGATCAGCGCGAAGCGCGGTCACGTCCGGCCGCAGAACCAGACCGGTTGGAGAGGCGGTTCCAGAAGAACCAGGCTACGCCGATGAGGATGAACGCGATGACGACGTACTGGAAGTACCCGACGTACTCCCCAACGGCCTCCCAGTTGTCGCCGAGCGCCCAGCCGGCGCCGATCAGGGTGGCGTTCCAGATCGCGCTGCCGATCGACGTGAAGATCAGGAATCTCGTCATGTTCATCCGGCGGAACCCGGCCGGGATGGAGACGAGGGACCGGACCAGCGGGATGCAGCGGCAGATGAGGACGGCCAGCGTGCTGTAGCGGTCGAACCAGTGATCAGCCCGGTCGATATCCTTCTCCGAGACCTGAAACCACTTGCCGTAGCGCCGGACGAGCGCCCTGATCCGGTGCTCACCGACGAAGTGCGCGACATAATATAGAACCAGCGCTCCGATGACCGAGCCGATCGTGGCGGCGATCACCATCAGGAAATAGTTGAACTCGCCCCGGCTGGTCTCGAATCCGGCCAGCGGCAGGATGAGTTCTGACGGTAGCGGCGGGAAGACGTTCTCCAGGGCGATCAGGGCCGCGACCCCAACGTAGCCCAGTGTCTCGACGATGTTAGTCACCCAGTCCGAAATACCGCTCAGCACATGTGCTCCTTCAAGTGGTGGTGCGTGGCATTCCTGTCACTCGTGATCGACGGGTGGGGAAGCGGCTCTGAGATCCTGACTGTTCATGCCGCCAGTGTCCCGGAGAACCGTGACGGCCATGATGTCAGATCGTGACCAGCCGATGACGGGTCGGGCCGCCATCAGGCCGCGCGTTCGGGTAGCCAGGCTGCCGGTGCGGGGCAACTCGTGTTCGTCTCCTCGAACGGAATTCGCTCGCCGCCGCAGGAACACCAGATCCCGAGGTTCGTGGATGCGGCCGTCTCGGCCGCCGCCTCGAATCTCGGCTGCTCCCGGTTGTCTGGGGCGTAAGGGTAGGGGACCGCGTAGCCGTCCCGGACGAGGACCTCATTGAACATCGTCGCCTGCCCCGCCGGACCGGTCCCAATGCTCCCAGCGTCAACCCAGACATAGCGCAGGAGCCGGTCGTAGCGGTCGGTGTCCGTGATGTCCCGATCCAGATAGACGACAGTTCCCGGTGCCAGCGCACCTTTGGCGAAGGCGCTGGCTTCGGCCCCATAGCACTCCTTGTAGCCGGTCCGGGTGACGAAGGTTTCTGGAGTGTCGATCCCGATCAACCGGACGCTGGTCCGTTCGCCGTTCAGATCGACGGTGATCGTGTCGCCGTCGGCCACGCTGATGACCGTCGCCGCCTCCGCGGTCGTCGGGAGTCCGGTCGGGACGCCGCCGCCCGTCACCCCTTCGGCCCCGGGCGTGACGGTGGCCGCCTGCGTCACCTGGGCAACTGGCGTCTGGTCGTCGCTCGGGAACAGACCCCAGCCGAACTGCTGGTCGATCAGATAGAAGACGATGACCACACCGATGATGAGCAGCCCGGTCGGCCCGAGCTGGCTGCCGGGGACTTTTGTCTCGGGACGACGCCGGCGCGGTGACGACATGCGGCAATCACTTTCAGATTCGGGCGGGACGATCGGACGGATCCTATTGCGGTCCGGGTGCCGACCATGACGTTGCTTCGCTTCGAGCTGCCTCGGCTGAGGATCGCTCCCGCGTGTCTACCACATCGGCGTCAGGAATGGGGAGAACTCCCGTGCATTCGGCGTCTGGGCACCGCCCCACGAGACGGTCCCGTGACGGTGCGGGACGAGACGGTGGACGTTGTCCCGGCCGCCCGTCATGCCGGGGGAATGGCGCGTTCTTCCGTTCGGCGGTACCCTGTGGGGACGCAAGCAGCGGCGTCGGCTGGGCTATGCCCGCAGCCCGGCAAGACCGCGATTCACCATTTACAACGAGGGGGAACCGGTGGCTGCCACCACGCAAGAGACGTCCACTGAGCACGCCACGCCGTCCACGACCAAGTCGCCGGTCAACACCATCGATGGGCGGCTGCCGCACGTCGTGATCGTTGGCGGCGGCTTCGGTGGCCTGCACGCCGCGCGGACGCTCTCCGGCCAGCCGGTCCGGGTTACGATCATCGACCGGCGCAATCACTTCCTGTTCCAGCCGCTGCTCTATCAGGTCGCGATGGGGCAGCTCGAGCCAGCCGACATCGCCCAGCCAATCCGCCGCCTCGTCAAGAAGCAGCGCAACGCCCGTGTCCTACAGGCCGAGGTCAACGCGATCGACGCCGGTGCGAAGCAGCTCGAACTCAGTGACGGGACGACGCTGGCCTACGACTACCTCGTCGTCGCGACCGGGTCCAGCCACAACTACTTCGGCAGCGATCACTTTGCCCCGTTCGCGCCGGGCATGAAGACGATCGAAGACGCCCTCGAGATCCGCCGCCGCGTCTTCAGCGCCTTCGAGGCCGCCGAGCGGGAGACCAACCCGGAGGAGCGTCAGGCCCTCCTGACCTTCGTCGTGATCGGCGCCGGCCCGACCGGCGTCGAGTTGACTGGCGCTCTGGCCGAAATCACCAAGCAAACGCTGACCAACGAGTTCAAGTCGATCGACCCGAGCCACGCCAAGGTCTACCTGGTCGAGGGGCTGGACCGTGTCCTTCCGCCGTTTCCGGAAGAACTGTCGAAGTCGGCTCAGGCGTCGCTCGACAGGCTCGGCGTCCAGACCAAGCTCAAGGGCTTCGCGACCAATATCGATGCGACCGGGATCACGATCGGCAAGGACCCGGGTGAGTTCATCCCAGCCCGGACGATCATCTGGTCGGCCGGCGTCAAGGCATCACCGCTGGCTGGATCGCTCGGCGTCGAGCTGGATCGACCAGGCCGCGTTATCGTCGAGCCAGACCTGAGCGTCCCCGGACACCCGGAGATCTTCATTGTTGGCGACCTCGCCGCCGCGAAGAACCCGGATGGCAAGCCGATCCCCGGTGTCGCGCCAGCCGCGATGCAGAGCGGGACCCAGGCGGGGCACAACATCACCCACCTGATCCAGGGTGAGCCGACGAAGCCCTTCACGTACACCAATCGGGGCAACATGGCGATCATCGCCCGGAACGAGGCCGTCGCCGACATCAAGGGCAAGTTCATCACTGGCTTCCCGGCATGGCTGATGTGGCTGGCTGTCCACGTCGCCTACCTTCCGGGGACGAAGAACAAGATCTCGACGATCTTCACCTGGGTGACGAGCTACGCCGGCAATTCGCGCCGCGGTCGGGCGATCCCGCCGGCGTCGTAGCGGGGTTTACCCTACGCCCGACCCCCGTTCTATTACGCTCGCGTGCTTCGCACGTGCGGATGGAGCGGGGAATTTTCGTGCTGGCCGGCGTCGTGTTCGTTCGACGACAGCCCCACCCCGACCCCTCCCCATCTGCGGATGGAGAGGGGCTTCGCGTGTCGGCTTCGCCTTCCTGCTCCAGGCCCAGCGCGGCGTCGTTGGGGCGACGGCTTGTTCACGCCCGGCCGCCGCATCGGCCATCGTTCCGGAGGACGCTAACCCAGTTCGCGACGGTACGGTATGGAAGATAGGGCTCAATGTGGATGATGCCCACGGGCGTGGCACCAACTGGGTAGCAGTTGGTTGCCGGGACCATCTCGTCCGACGGCGATGGCTGTGGCGGCCGGACGACCACGAGGGTCGCCCCTACCTGAACCGCCGCGCCGCTATCGGGAAGGCGAAGCCGACACGCGAAGCCCCTCTCCATCCGCAGATGAGAACGTCCATTTAGAGCGGTTCTCACGGTACATGTCCGGGGACGGCGTAGCCACAGTGGCGATAGTAGGCGGTCAACTCGGCCGACGTCACGCGGTCGAGTGCCGCCCCA
>JAABUN010000216.1_pt1 | contig 151881 bp, 161 predicted proteins | sample 5559311 | NCBI WGS metagenome assembly JAABUN01 (sample SAMN10711877, study PRJNA513370) | rock metagenome | isolation source: Antarctica rocks | place: Antarctica: Victoria Land, Siegfried Peak sud
AGCAAAGCGCCAAGCCCTTCGAGTGGACCTTCACCAGAGCCAAGCTGCTCGACCTCACCCGCCGCCTCCAAGCCGACGGCCGCCTCGCCACAGCCGCCTGACCGTACTTCCGAGACGAGGTACTAGCTGCTTGAGCGTTCGACTGGCGAGCTTCTCGAGGTCGACGAGCTTGAGTCGTTCGCCGCCGATTGCCTCGACGTACTCATCGAGTCGTCGTTCGAGCCCGGACTCGGGCAGGCCGTGCTCCGCCGCGAACGCGCAGAGCGCCGTGACGCTGACAGCTACAGCCTGAGGGGTGGCCGAGAAGCCTTCCGCGTTGGCCGGAAAGGTCTGGCCGCTTGAGGAGTCGCTGGACCTCGTGATCGCCGGCGGCCACCGCTGCAGTCTCGCGCTTCGCCAGACACCTTGCGATATCGCGGCCGTGCCCGGGCCGGCGTGGAGCTCACCACACTCGCGGGTCACTTCCTTGGCCGGGCGCGCTCCCAGCTGCTCGTCTGGGGATCAGGACGGCGCGAGCTTCGTCGGGACGTCGGCGTCTGGGACCCGCTCTCGTGGCACCTGGAGGCCGCCTGCCGCGCGGGCGGGAAGTGGCGCAGGCGGCGTTCTGGGGCGAGAGCGAGCCGGCGCAGTCCTGCCTGCATCAGCTCGCGCTCGTCGCGTGAGGCTCAGCGGTCGTGGAAGACGGACTCGACGTTGTGGCCGTCGGGATCGAGGACGAACGCGCCGTAGTAGCCCGGGTGGTACTCGGGCCGCTCCCCGGGACCGCCGTTGTCGCGGTGGCCAGCCGCGGTCGCGCGGGCCCAGAACGCGTCGACGGTGGCCCGGTCGGACGCCGCGAAGGCGAGGTGGAAGGGCGTCGTCGGCGCGCCGGCCAGGAGCCGCAGCAGGGCGCCGTCGGACATGGCGTAGTGCACGTGGACGCCGGGCTCGTGCTCGACGCGCCGCAGGCCCGCCAGCGGCGCTATCGCGTCGTAGAACGCGGCGCTCGCGTCCGGGTCGCGTCGACGGCGTCGGTCGACGGCATCGCGAGCGCAACGTGGAGCCCCGCGGTCACGGGCCGGTCCGCGCCCGTGCGGAACAAGTCGAGGTCCTCCCACTCGACGAAGTTCTCGGCCACGTGGCCGGGCTCCCGGCCCAGGAGCGCCGTGTAGAAGCGCGTGGACGCGGCCAGGTCGGCCACCGCGAGCGAGACGTGATCGAACATCGCGCCAGCCTAGGAAGCCGACGGCGGCGCCCCCAAGGGCGCCGCCGGTCCTGCCGCGGTGCTGCCCGCCCGCGCTAGAAAGCGTTGGACTGCGAGACCGTGACGCCCAGTTCCTCTCGATCGACCGCAACATGCATCGTCGCCGAGGACGAAGTAGCGAGGCGCGAAGCGCAGGCGGCGGCTGGCGGCGGGGCTAGGCGCCGCCGTGGGCGAGGGGCCCCTCGGTCCCAACCTCGTACTCGTAGATTCGCCTCGTCCTGTCAGGGAGCGTCTTGAGACGAGCCAGTTCGAGGTGGAGACACCGCTCGTGAAAGATCGGGCTGGCGTTCTCCGCATCGGCCGGGTCCTCGAACATGTCTTCGAAGCGCTCTACCTCCACCGCGACGAGCTCACGGCAGTACGGGCAGATCATTCGCGGTCCATCGAGCGGCACGCTGGCCAAGATAGGACCGCCAGACTCGTCCCGGTAGCCGTTCGGATCAAGGTCACGGCCGGGCGGGACCCTTGCGATGAGTGGCGTAGCTGACAGCAAGCCAGATCAGCGCAGTCTGCCCGATGAAGTTAACCCACGAGGTGACTCCGGTTGCGGCGAGAAACAGCCCTACCACCGTGAACGCTACGTTTGCGACCGTGAAGAGGCGACGCGTCCGGTGGTCCACGCCTTAGATGGTCTCAGGGGCAGGCGCGTTACGCGGCGCCGAGCTCTGGTCCGAAAGGGCCGTTCCGATAGGGGCTCGATCAATCAACTCGCTTCGGAATCGCCGATTGGTCGCCGCGTTGCTTCGGCGCTGGTGCTCTTTGCTGCTGCGGCTTAGCTACCGAGACGAGGAAGCCGAAGAACGAATTTCGGTTGCCGTGGGCTTGCAGCGCCCGTCGCTCATCTTCGCCATTCGGGTGCGGTCGAATGTCTCTGATCCAGCGTGGCAGCTTCACGCGAGCAGTAGAACACACGCGCGATGCCCGGCACCGAAGTCCCGACCGGATCCGCTCCTTGAGCCAGAGCAGGTGTGCGGCGGCGTCATCCGGGGATTGGCGTTGAGCTTCACCTCGACGCGACGAGGCGTGTCTACGAATACGCAGACCCCGGGGCTATTTCTAACGTGGGCTCACGCCCGGCGGGAGGCCGCTCAGGCACCCAGCCAAGCGGCCAGCCGCGCGCCGATCTGCTCGCCTGCGTCCTCCTGCAGGAAGTGCGAGGCGCCCGGGACCGGCTCGATCGGCGCGCCGAGCAGCTCGGCCATCTTCTCGCCTGCGGCCAGCGGGATGATCGGGTCGCCGTCGGCCCAGAGCAGCAGCTTCGGGCGCTCGTCGGCGACCATCGCGTCGCGCACCGCCCGGCCCGCCGCGGCGCCCGGGGCTTCCGGCGTGGTCGGCAGGATCATCGGGAAGGCGCGCGCGCCCGCCTTGGACTCCGGCGTCGGGAACGGCGCCTCGTAGGCCGCGATCACCTCAGCGGCCGGCTCGGTCGCGCAGCCGCCGCTCACCAGGAAGCCAACGGGCAGGTCGTCCGTGCGCACCACGAAGTCGCGGAAGGCCTTCCAGGCGTCGGTCATCTTCTGCTCGCCGGTGAAGAAGCCGGTGTCGAGGATCGCGATGCGGGCGAAGCGGTCGGGGTGCTCGACGAAGAGGCGCATGCCGATCGGGCCGCCCCAGTCGTGCACGACCATGTCCGCGTCGCGCAGGTCGAGGTGCTCGGCCAGCGCGGCCATCCAGGCGACGTGCGCGTCGTAGGAGTAGTCCTCGACGGACTCGGGCTTGTCCGAGCGGCCGAAGCCCACGAGGTCGGGGACGACGCAGCGGAAGCCCGCCTCCAGCAGCGGCTCCATCACCTTGCGGTACAGGAAGCCCCAGGTCGGCTCGCCGTGCTGGAGCCAGACGACCGGTCCGTCGGCGGGACCCGCGTCGACGTAGGCGATGCGCAGGCCTTCGTGCTCGAGGTAGGCCGGCGGGTGGTCGTACCCCGGCAGCGTCGCGAAGCGGTCGTCCGGGGTGCGGAAGGCCATGGCTAGGCGTCCGCTCCGACGGCGCCGTCGCCCGTGCGCTGGCGGAAGCGCTCGCGCGCCGCGGAGATCGTCTCCAGCGCGTCCTCTCGGGAGTACCAGCCGTCGACCTTCACGATCTTGCCCTCGGGCATCTTGTAGATCTCGAAGAAGTGGGAGATCTCGGACTTGAGCTGGTCAGAGACGTCGTCGAGCGTCTCGGTGTCGGTCCAGTTCGGATCGCTCATCGGCACGCAGAGGATCTTGTCGTCGACCTCGCCGTCGTCGAGCATCTTGAACAGCCCGATGACCTTCACGGGGATCATGCAGCCCGGGAAGGTCGACTCCGACACGATGCACATGGCGTCGAGCGGGTCGCCGTCCTCGCCGTCGGTGTCCGGGATGAAGCCGTAGTCGGTCGGGTAGACGACCGAGCTGAAGAGGAACCGATCGAGCTTGATCGCCTGCAGCTCCTCGTCCCACTCGTACTTGTTCCTGGATCCCTTGGGGATCTCGACGAGCAGGTGCACAGGGTCGGACATGGGGCCGTAGGCTAACCGCCCGCCCCCCAACGCGCCGCCACGGAGACATGACCGAACCCTCAGAGCAGCTCTGCATCGACACCATCCGCACGCTCTCCATGGACGCCATCGAGGAGGCCGGGTCCGGCCATCCCGGCCTGCCGCTCGGGATGGCGCCCGCCGCCTACCTGCTCTTCGGCAAGGTCATGAAGCACGACCCGCAGGACCCGCTCTGGCCGGACCGCGACCGCTTCATCCTGTCGGCCGGCCACGGCTCGATGCTGCTCTACAGCGTCCTTCACCTCTCGGGCTACGACCTCCCGCTCGAGGAGCTCAAGAAGTTCCGCCAGTGGGGCTCGCTGACTCCGGGCCACCCCGAGCGCGACCGTGTGCACGTGACCCCGGGCGTCGAGGTCACCACGGGTCCGCTGGGGCAGGGCTTCGCCAACGGCGTGGGCATCGCGATGGCCGAGGCGTTCCTGCGCGACAAGTTCGGGGAGGAGCGCCAGTCGCACTTCACCTACGCGATCGTCTCCGACGGCGACCTGATGGAGGGCATCGCCTCCGAGGCCGCGTCGCTGGCCGGGCAGCTCCAGCTCGGCAAGCTGATCTACCTCTACGACGACAACGACATCTCCCTGGACGGGCCGACGTCGCTGAGCTTCGACCGCGAGGACGTCTCCAAGCGCTTCGAGGCCTACGGCTGGCAGGTGCTCGAGGTCCGCGACGCCAACGACCTCGCCGCGCTCGAGACCCAGATCAAGCAGGGCCAGGCCGAGCCGAGCAAGCCGACGCTGATCCACGTGCACTCGATCATCGGCTACCCCGCGCCGAACAAGCAGGGCACGAGCAAGGCGCACGGCGCCGCGCTGGGCGAGGAGGAGGTCCGGCTGACCAAGGAGGTCATGGGCGCCGACCCCGACGCGAAGTTCCTCGTGCCCGACGGCGTCTACGAGACGTTCGGCGCCGCGGGCAAGCAGGGCGCCGAGACGCGCGCGGCGTGGATCGAGGCCCTCGAGCAGTGGAAAGGCGCAGACCCGGAGGCCGGGAAGGTCTGGGACACGAGCTGGAAGAGCGAGCCGCTGCCCGGCGTCGGCGACGCGCTGCGCTCCCTCGAGTTCTCCAAGGACAAGCTCGCCACCCGCGTGGCCGGCAAGGAGGCGATGGCCGCCTTCTCCGACTTCGTCCCGACGATGGTCGGCGGCGCGGCGGACCTGAGCGGCTCGACGAACACGGAGTTCCCGGGCGGCAGCGATGCCCGCTACAAGTCCGCCGACGAGCCCGACCGCAACGTCTACTGGGGCGTGCGCGAGCACGGCATGGGCGGCGCGGTCAACGGCCTCGCGGCCCACGGCGGGATCGTGCGGCCGTACGGCTCGACGTTCCTGCAGTTCTCGGACTACATGCGCGGCGCGATCCGCCTGTCCGCTTTGACCGGGCTGGATTCCACGTGGGTCTTCACCCACGACTCGATCGCACTCGGCTCCGACGGACCGACCCACCAGCCCGTCGAGCACATCGCGGCCCTGCGCGCGATCCCCGGGCTCGTGGTGCTGCGCCCGGCCGACCCGCGCGAGACCGCCGAGGCGTGGCGCGTGATCCTCGAGGACCTCGAGGGACCCGCGGTGCTGATCCTTTCCCGCCAGGGCCTACCGGTCCTGGCCGACTCGCCGAACGAGGTCGGGCGCGGTGCGTACGTGCTGCGCAAGGGCTCCGGCCCGGTGATCGTCGGCACGGGCGCCGAGGTGCACGTCGCGCTCGCCGCCGCGGACGAGCTCGGCGCCGACGTCGACGCGCAGGTCGTGTCCTTCCCGAGCTGGGAGCTCTTCGAGCAGCAGGACGACGCCTACAAGGAGTCCGTGCTGCCGAAGGGCCGCGCGTCGGTCTCCGTCGAGGCGCTCGTCACCCAGGGCTGGCACAAGTGGGTCGACCACCCGATCGGCCTGGACCGCTTCGGCGCCTCGGCCGACGGCGACGAACTGCTCGAGCGCTTCGGCTTCACGGGGCCGCAGGTGGCCGAGGTGGTGCGCGGGCTGCTGTAGCGCGTCAGCCCGGCAGCCGGCCCGAGTCGAGGGCGACCCGTTCGTCCGGCCGCTTGGGGCGGCTCGCCTCGCGGGTGATGAAGAAGCGGCGGAGGTCGCGGAGCGCCGGCGGCAGCTCCTCCAGCGCGCCGGCGACCTCTCGCTTCTTGGGGTCGTAGGTGGCGTAGCCGAGCCCGACCGGCTTGCCGTCGCGGTCTTCTGCCCACGCGTAGTAGCGATTGCTGCGGGGCAGGGGGCGCGCCGTGAACGACAGCCCTCGCCCGGAGGCCGTCTCGGTGATCGTGACGGTCCCGCGCGCGCCGCGGGGCCCCGTCAGCGTGGCGGTCTGCACACCGCGCGGGCTCGTGGTGCCGGTGATCGTGCGGACCGGCGGCGCGGCCGCGACCGGGGAGTCGCGGGTATCCGTGTTCTCTTCGCCGCCGACGGTCAGCGCGACGCCCGCGATGAGCGCGACGCAGGCGAGCGCAGCGGCGACCGGGAGCCATGCGAGCGCGCCGCGGCCCGCCCCCTTGAGCGCCCGGCGCTGCGGGGACGCGGCGACATCGCGCTCGGCAGCCTCCACGAGCTGGTGCTCGAGCAGGGTGAAGAAGTCCGGCTTCATCGCGGGTCCTTTCCGAGGCGGGTGCGAAGCGTGGCCAGCCCGCGCGAGACGCGCTGGCGGGCGGCGGGCTGGGAGATGCCGTGGGCATCTGCGATCTGGGCGTAGCTGTGCTCCACGAGCACCCGCTCGCGCACAGGGCCGGCCTGCTCGGCGGGCAGGTCCTCGAGCAGCACCGCGACCGTCGGCGCGTCGGCCGCGAGCGCCTCCTCGACGCGGGCGAGCTGCTCGTCGTCGAGCTCGAGGCGCTCCATCCCGAGGCGGCGCCGCGCGCGGGCCTCGACGGCCCCGCGGCGCTGGTAGGTCACGAGCTGGCGGTGGGCGATGCCGAAGAGCCACGCGCGCGCCTCGCCTCGCTCGGGGTCGTAGCTGCGCCGCCCGGCGAGCGCGGCGGCCCACGTCTCGGCGGTCAGGTCGGCCGCGACGTCGACGCTCGGCGTCCGCCGCGCGAAGAACGCCAGGACGTCGCGGACGCGGCGGCGATACAGCTCGCCGAAGGCGGCCGGCTGCACGCGGGAGGCGACGAGCAGCTCCTCGTTGCCTCGAGGGTCGGGAGTGGGTCCCATGCTCGTTCTAACGCGCCGCCACCCGTTTTGTGACCACCGTCAGGGTCGCCCGCCTCGAACGCCGGTACTAGCGGCGGCGGGGCGAGGCCGGGCGGTCCGGCCGTGTGGTCCGGCACGCTTGCAGCAGGCTCGAGCGGTCGGTGAACATGGGCGCCATGACGCTTCCGGAAGTGGCGTCGTGGGCGTGGCCGAGCAGGTGGCCCAACTCGTGGGTCATCGTGGTGCACATCAGGTCCCAGTCCTCCCGCATGCTCGCCGCCGTCGGCCAGCGCTCGCGGCTGAAGGAGACCGTGCAGCGGGTGTAGCTGCTCGCCGGGGCGCTGAGGTCGTTGGCGCCCTGCGGTGTGTCGAACGTCGCCCAGGCGTCGGCCGTCGGGTCGACGCCGCCCGTCGGCGAGCGCTGGGCGCGGAGCTGGACGCGCCCATGGCACGGCGCGGCCTTCCAGTAGCGCTGACCGACGGCAGCGGCAGCCGCGAGCAGGCCGGGCGCGGTCGCGGCCGGCTCCTCGGCGCCGCGCCGGGCGGCATCGGCGCCGGCGGGAGCGGCGGTGATGAAGGTGAGCGCGACGACAGCGATGAGGCGGAGGTGGAGGATGGGTCAAGCCTGGCGGAGACCCCTCCCGTCTTCGTCCTCTCACGCGGGTGATCTCGGGGGGAGCCGTCGGGGGAGGAACGGGTGGCACCGGGCTCACCCTTTGTCGGTCACGTGTCGATGCAAGCAGGGTGGGCGCGAAGGCGCGCCTCTGCCTGCCATGGAACCGCGCTCACTGATCACCGTCGCCATCTCCCGCTTCGATGATCTGCTCGCGCTCGGCTTGCACGCGCTGCTCGCGAGCGATCCGAGCGTGGCGATCGTCGCCGAGGACATCGTGAGCGAGCGCCTGGCGGTCACGTTGCAGGCCCACGCACCACGGGTGCTGATCCTCGACGTCGGCGCGCTCGCCGACCTCGCCCAGGTCCGCGTGCTGCGCGGGCAGCATCCCGACACCCGCCTGGTGCTCCTCGGTCAGGGCATGTCCTCCACCGAGTCCGCCCAGCTGCTCGCGTTCGGCGCCAGCGCGTGCCTGACCAAGGACACCCAGGGGCGCGACGTGCGCAACGCCGTCCACCTCGCCTCGCGCGGCCTGCAGCTCATGCCGCTCGGCGCCCACGGCGGCGGGGCCCGCGTCGAGGACGGGCTGCTGACCCGGCGCGAGGGCGACGTGCTGCTGCTGCTGCGCCAGGGGCACTCCAACGCGCAGATCGCCCTCGCGCTGCAGATCGGCGTCGAGACGGTCCGCACGCACGCCCGCAGCATCTTCCGCAAGCTCGGGGTCTCCTCGCGACGCGCCCTCGGCGCGGTGGAGCCAGCGCCCGCGGTGACGCCGAAGCCAGCGGCCGCGGCCGAACCGGCGCCGGCGGCTCGCCCCGCGTGGCGTCACGCCGAGGCGCGGGCGGTCGCTCGGCGGCCGCGACGCGGCTGAGAGGCGTCGGCCGCGAGCCTCGACGCGAGGTCCTCCTGAACGGTCAGCGCGTGATGACCAGCGGGACCCCGCGGCCGACGCGGCGGGCCAGCCAGGTGATGGCGGACGGGCTGAGGCGCACGCAGCCGTGCGAGGCCGCGGTCCCCAGCGCGCCCGAGAGGTTGGCGGTCCCGTGCAGCGCGATCTGGCCCGGGCCGCCGTTGAACTCCTGCAGGACCTCCGAGCGCGCGCTGGTGGCCAGGGCGAAGGGGCCGCCGGCGTCGCCCGGCGCGAGCGCGACGGCTTCCTCGACGAAGAAGGACCCGAGTGGGGTCGGCGTGGAGGGCCGGCCGACGACGGCGCTGAAGCGGTGTACGACGCGGCCGTCGCGGGAGACGGTCAGTCGGCGTGTCGAGAGCGAGATCGCGAGCTGCCATTCGGTGACGCTGCCCCTGGTGTGCGTGGTGCGGATCCAGCCGCTGTGTCCGTTGGGGCGCCCGGGGAGCCGGACTCGGACCCAGGTGCGTCCGCGACCGCTCGTGGCGCGGCCGAGCACGGGCAGGACGGTGCGCAGGTGCGTCAGCGGCCGTCGGCGGGCGACGGTGGCGACCCGGGGTGCGAGCACGCCGGGCCGCGTCCGGGCGATCTGGTCGTGCAGCAGCACAACCAGCGGCTGGCTCTCAGCCACCCCGGCGTCCGCGGCTCGTGCCGAGGCGACGGGGGCGCAGCCGGCGCCCGCCGCCACGAGCGCCAGCGCGAACGCAAAGGCCCCCCGGCGAATGCCGGGAGGCCTCGGGATCACGCGGGCGATCCTGCTCATCCGGCGAAGCGCGACGGCCCCCGGCGCGGCCGGAGCGCCACGGCGGCGCAGGCGCGGTAGCCGAGCGACATCGTCTTGGCGCGGGTGGCGTCCTTGAAGGTCACGCGCGCCGTGACGTTGTGCCTGCCGGGGCTGGCCCGCACGAAGACCCGGAAGGGCGTTCCGTTGCGGCCGGCGACGCGCTTGCCGTCCAGGCTGAAGGCGACGCTCTTGATCTGCTGGCCGGTGACCGTGGCGTTGAACCCGTCCGTGCACGACGGGCGCGACGATCGGTTGGCCCGCAGTATCGCCCTGCCGTTCCGCGTCGGCAGCGTCGACCGGCTTGCGGGCGGGAACAGCGTCGCTCCCGATGACGCTGCGGAACCCGAGGGCGCCGACGCCGTCGAATCGGCCGGGGGTGCCTCGGCCGCCGGCTGCGGCGTGTCGGCCGGCTGCGTCGAATCTGCCGGGGGCGTCGCGGCCGGTGACGTCGAGTCTGCCGGCGGCGTCGAGGCCGGCGGCGTCGTGCCGGCCGGAGGCGTCGTGCTAGCCGGCGGCAGCGTGTCGACCGGCGGTGTGACGGCGGTGGTGCATCGGCTGGCGTCGAGGACGTTGTTGATCAGGCTGACCTGGCCGTTGCGGGCGAGCAGGCGCCCGATGACCGACGCCCCGTCGTTCGCCGAGATGGAGGTGAGCGCCAGTACGTTGCCCTGGAACGCCGTGTTGCTGCCGATCGTCGCCGAGCTGCCGACCTGCCAGAACACGTTGCACGGGGAGGCCCCGTTGACGAGGACGACGGAGCTGGCCGAGGCGGTGGTCAGGGCCGAGCCGATCTCGAAGACGAACTGCGCGTTGGGGTCGCCCTCGGCGTCGAGGGTAAGTGCCCCGGTGAGCTGGGCCGACGAGGTGTACCGGTAGGCCCCGGCGGTCAGCCGCCGGTTTCCTAGGTCGGTGCCCGTCAGGTCGTTGGCGGGCGCGACGGGCTGTCCGGCCGCGACGTCGTAGGCGGTGGTGAGGTCGGCCTGCGCCTGGTTGGCGACCGCGTCGTTGGCGTGCGTGGCGCCGTTGACGACAGCCGGGAGCCCGAAGCCGACGAGCGCCGTCCCGGGGGCGACGCCGAGGTCGCCGTTGAGCACGGACGGACCCGTGTTGGTGACTGTGGAGCCGCCCAGCACCACGAAGGGGCTGGCGGTGGCGAGGTTCACCGGGGCGGCCTGAGCCGCTCCCGGCGCGGCCGCGAAGGCGAAGCCGACAGCCAGCGCGATGCCGGCACGAGTGACATGGATCTGGTGAGACATGGAGGTCCCTCCTGGCGGGTGAGCAGCCCCTATGACGATCCTCCGACGCCACCAACCGCCTCAGAGGCGCCCGGTGAACGACATGTTCTTCTCGGTAACCCGGCTAACTCCGGCGGAGTCCCGTGGCTTTGCGGACCCGCCTCGCGACGGGGGTGCCCTTGTCAAGAAGTCTGCTCTTGGTGTTGGTCAAGCGTAATCGGCCGGTCGCGATCGGTCACGCAGGACTGCCGAAAACGGACGGACGTTCTTGGCCCGTGGGCCGACGTGTGTCGGCGTGCGTATCAGCCCGGCCGCAGCAGGCGCTCCGCGTCGCCCGCGACAGTGACGTGGATCGCCCCCGGCTCGCGCACCCAGGCGATGAGGTTCAGCGCGGAGAGGCGGTCGAGCAGGAACTGGAACGCCCGGGCTTGACGACCGCTGGCGTACTTTCGCTTGACGTCGAACGCGAAGCCCGTGGTGTGCAGGGAGTAGTTGCGTGTCGCCTCGATGTTGCGGCGGGTGAGCAGGCGCTGGTAGCTGGCGTCGCGCGCGGTGGAGGTGAGCACGAGTGGCGCGTCGCTGCCCGAGATGTTGCGGACGCCCGTGCCGAGGTACTCGAGGACCGCGAGCGACTCGGGGCGCAGCGCGCGGTACAGGCGCTTGGACTGCTTCAGGCGCGGCGCGAGCTCGCCCATGCCGCGGTCGATCCGCACTCCCCAGCTGGCAAGCTCTCGCGGGTCGAGCGCCTTCAGCGTGCCGGCGGCGCGGGCGCGGCCGAGCTCGAACGGATCGCCGAAACGCTCCGTGGCGCCGGAGGGGTGGAGCACCTCCTCGGAGGAGTTCTTGCTCGTCTGCAGCTCGGCCTGGGCCGCGAGGGCGGTGGGGTCCGCGCGCCACCGGCGCATGATCTCTTCGGCGGCGCCGACCCGCCACAGGTAGGTCGAGGAGTCGTCGCCGAGCGCGGCGAGCTTGGCGTAGGCGTCGGCCTTGCGCAGCGGGCTGGCGGAGAAGAACACCTCGCTGTAGCGGGTGTCGTCGTCGGCCCCGAAGCGCTTCAGGACGGTCTTGAGGTTGCCGACGCCCATGTGGTAGCCGACGACGGCCATGTCGTTGCGGCCGTCGAGCTCGCCGCGGGCGAAGCGCAGGTAGCGGACGGTCGCGGCCAGCGCCTTGGCCGGGTCGAAGCGCTCGTCGCTGCGGCGGCGTTTGCGCGTGCGCTCGGCGACCTTGCGCCCGCGCCGGATCCCGCGCGTCAGGCGCGCGCTGCGCTCCACGTCGATCTTCATGCCGAGGAGGTTCTGCCCCGTCTCGGCGAGGATCTGCGTCAGCCCGACGGCGCCCCGGAGGTCGCTGCCGGCCTGAGCGTCCGGCCGGCCGGCGGACTCGAGGAAGACGATCGCCTCGAGCGTGTCGGGATCGATGCCGCCGCGGACGGCTGCCTTCTCCACGAGCGGCCGCCACGCGGCGACGCGGGCGGCGGTGGCGACCGCACCACCCGGCGACTTCGCGTAGAGCACGTGGGCCAGCCCGCGCCCGGCGCGGCGCTCGTAGGCAGCGCGGCGGTCGGGTTCGTAGGCGAGCGGGTCGACGCCCTTGCCGAGCGCCGCGCCGGGCCGCAGGCTGTCCGGGCTGGACGGCGGCGCCGAGAAGTCCAGCGGCGGCGGCGCGTCGGCGCCACGTGTCGTGTCGCCGGGCTCGCTCGCAGCGCCCGCCTGCGCCTGGCCGCCAGCCTGAGACGAGCCGCCGGGCCGCGACGGGTCGCCCGAACGCAGCGCGAGGGCGACGAGCACGCCGAGCCCGACGGCGAGGACGAGCAGCGCGACCGCGCGGCGGCGCGGGTGCGACGAGGAGGCCACGCCCACACCGTGGCAAAGTCCGGCGGCTCATGTAGGTCCCGACGACCGCGCCGCCTCGACCGCGGGGCTGCCGCGGGCCTGATGCGGGCCTGATGCGGGCAGACTGTGCCCGTGTCCCGACGCCTCGTCGACGAGTGCCGCTCTGCGCTCGCCCCGCGGGCGCGAAGCGGCACGCTCCGGGCCGGCAGCCTGCTCGCCGCGCTGGCCTGCGGTGCCGCCGGGTGCGGTGGTGCGAACGCGCCGACGGCCGGTACGGCGAGCGGTGCGCCGCCGTCGGCGACCGCGACGCTGGCGCCGGACGGTGTCGCCGCGCCCGCTCCCACGGCCCCTTCGACAGCCAAGGCCACCACGGCTGAGTCGAAACCGGCCGCCACCGGGTCGCGGCCGCTCCCGCGGTTGACCGTCGCGCAGCTCGTCGGCCAGCGCCTGGTCGCGAGCTTCCGCGGGACCGCCACGCCGCCGCCCGCGCTCGTCGCCCGCATCCGCCGCGGGGAGGTCGCAGGCGTCGTGCTCTTCGCGGAGAACGCCTCGACGCTCGCGCAGGCCCGGCGCCTGTCGCGCCGCCTGCAGGCGATCGAGCGCCCCGCGGCGCTCCGCGACGCGCCGCTGCTGATCATGGTCGACCAGGAGGGCGGGCTCGTGCAGCGCCTCACCGACGCGCCGCCGCGCCGCGGCGCGCTGACCTCGGCGCGTGCGGGGGACGGGGGCGCGATCGAGGCCGAGGGCCGCCTGACCGGCCAGGCGCTGCGCCGCGCGGGCGTCACGGTGGACCTCGCGCCCGTCGCCGACGTGCCGCGCCCCGGCTCGGCGATGCTGCGCGAGCAGCGCACCTACGGGACGAGCGCGGCGCAGGTGCGCCGCTACGCGCCGCGCTTCGCCCGCGGGCTCGTGCGCGGGGGCGTGCAGGCCACCGCGAAGCACTTCCCCGGCTTCGGTGCGGCGACGGTCAACACCGACGAAGCGCCCGCGACGATCCGCCTCTCGCGGGAACAGCTGCGCGACGTCGACGAGCGCACCGCGCGTGACGTCGTCGCCTCCGGCGCGCGGCTGGTGATGCTCTCCAACGCGATCTACCCCGCGCTCGACGCGCGGCGCCCCGCGACGCTCTCGCGGACGATTGCCACCGGCGAGCTGCGTGGGCGCGCTGGCTTCGACGGCGTCTCGATCACCGACGACCTCGAGGCCAACGCGCTGCGCCGCTACGGCAGCGCGGGGCAGCTCGCGGTCGCGAGCGCCCGCGCGGGCGCGGACCTGCTGATCCTCGGCCGCAGCGCCGCGGCCACCGAGCAGGCCGCCCGCAGCCTGGCGTCCGCCGCGCGCGACGGACGCCTGCCGCGGGCCGCGCTCGAGGCCAGCGCCGCGCGCGTGCTCGCCCTGCGTCGCGCCGCGGCGGGATGAGGCTTCCAGCTCACGGACGCTCGCTGAACAGGCTCGTAGCATCGCTCTCGGAGCCCTTGGCGCTGCGCTCCCTCCGGGCCGCCAGTCCCGCCCCCACCACGAGCACCGTGGCCATCGAGTACAGGCCGAGGAGGACGGCGGCCAGCACGAGGAAGAGCCGGACCGCGGCGAAGCCCCCGGCGTTGGCGACGTAGACGCCGACGAGGTTCGGGATCACCTGAATGGCCAGGCCGGCAGGCAGCGCCCCGAGCAGCGCCGAGCTCCAGTGCAGGTGCTGGAGCGGCGCGGTGCGGTAGATGATCGCCAGGAGCACGATCGAGCCGGCGGCGTTCAGCGCGAGGATCACCTCGCTCGGCAGCGCGCTGCCGACACCGAGCACGTTCGTGAGGCCCTGCACAACCGTCGCGCTGCCCGCCGCCGCGATGACCAGCGCGGCCACGAGCGCGCCCAGGGCCATGTTGCGCAGGCGCCCGAAGACGATGTTGTGGCGCGCGCCGCCAAGCATCCGCGAGACCACGCGCTCGACGACGCCGATCGCGCCCGAGCTCGTCCACAGCATCGCGGCGATGGCGATCAGCAGCAGGTAGGGCGAGCTGCTCCGGGTGCCCGTGATGAGCTGCTGGACGTCGGAGTGGACCTCCTCGGGCAGGTAGCGGTTGACCTGCGTGGCGACCTCCACGGCGGAGACGTAGTCCTTGAGCAGCAGCGCCTCCACGGCCGCGAGGCCGAGGGCGAAGGGCGCCACTGAGAGCACGAGGTAGTACGTCAGGGCCGGGACGTCGTCGGCCAGGCCGTCGCCCCACCAGAAGGAGTAGACCCACTGGGCCGCGCGACGCATGTCCGCAGAGCTTGCCGCAGATGGCGGTCGGGCGGAGGCGCCACGGCTCAGGCCCGGCGCAGCGCCGCCCTGAGAAGGAGAAGCCCCTGTCGCGGGACGGGGGCTTCGACTCGAGTGGAGCTGAGGGGGCTCGAACCCCTGACCTCCGCCATGCGAAGGCGGCGCTCTCCCAGCTGAGCTACAGCCCCACGAAACACGAAAGTGTAGACGCTCGAAAGCGGGTTAGGCTTCCGGCGACTCCTCGCCGATGAGCTTCCGCACACGCCTCTCGCTGTTCTTCGTCCTGATCGTCATCGTCCCGATGGTCTCCCTGGCCTTCGTGCTCTTCGGCCTCATCGACGACAGCGAGAACGGCAAGGCCGACGCGGCGCTGGCGGCGCGCCAGCAGACGGCGGTCAAGCTCGTAGACCAGGCGCGCGCCGCCGCCGAGCGTGGAGCCCTCGCGGCGAGCCAGGACGTGGTGCTCGCGACGGCGCTGCAGCGCGGGCGCGTCGGCACGGCCGATCGGCGCGCGGAAGCGCTGCTGCGCCCGCTCGGCCTCAAGCGGATCGTCATCGGACCCACCGGGGGGCTCCCGACGGTCGACGCGGGTTCGCGCACCGCGATCCTCCCGGCCAAGCGCCGCCTCGAGGACAAGGGCGGGCGCTCCTTCGGGATCTTGGAGGTCAGCGCGCAGGGACCGAGCGCCTACGCGCGAGCCGTGAAGCAGGTGACGGGAGCCGACGTCGTGGTGCGCCGCGATGGGCGCACCCTCGCGGCCACCAGCACGGCAGCCGGCGTCGCCAAGCTGCCCGTGCCGCGCGGGGACGTCGAGCTCGGCGGTCGCCCGTTCCGCGTCTCGAGCTTCACCGCCCCGGCGTTCACGGGCTCGACGCTCACGATCAGCGTGCTGGCGGCTTCGGCGCCGACGTCGCGAGACGTCCGCCGTGCGCGGTTGATCGCAGGAGGCATCCTGCTGGGCTTCTTCGGCCTCGCCCTCGCCTTCGCGGCGCTCGTGTCGCGCTCGCTTCACCAGCAGATCGGCGGGTTCCTGGGAGCCGCCAAGCGCTTGAGCGGGGGAGACTTCTCCGCGAAGGTCCGCACCACCGGGCGCGACGAGTTCGCCGAGCTCGGGGACGAGTTCAACCGCATGTCGGCCGAGCTCGAGCAGCGACTGGAGGATCTGGGCACCGAGCGGGCGCGCCTGGCCGAGGCGATGCGGCGCATCGGGGACACCTTCGCGGCCAACCTCGACCGCGACGGGCTGCTCGAGATCGTCCTGCGCAGCGCGCTCGACGGTGCCGGCGCCACCGGGGGGCGCGCGGGGCTGCGCGACACGCCCGCCGCGCCCCTGCGCAAGATCGCCGAGGCCGGGGAGCTCGCAGGGCTCGAGCCCGCGCTGTGGGCGGCGGAGGCCGAGGCGCTGCAGGGCGCCTCGGTCGCGGCACATCACGCGGGCGCCAACGCGCTCGCGCATCCGCTGCGCACCGTCAAGGGCAAGGCGACCGTGACGGGCGTCGTGTCCGTCGCCCGGGCGGGCGCCCCGTTCAGCGCGGCGGAGCGTGAGCTGTTCGAGTACCTGGCGCGGCAGGCCGCTGTCTCGATCGAGAACGTCGGGCTGCACGAGACCGTCGAGCGCCAGGCCATCACCGACGAGCTGACCGGCCTGGCCAACCGGCGGCGCCTGCAGGAGACGCTGACCAGCGAGGTCGAGCGCTCCCGCCGCTTCGAGGCGCCTGTGGCGCTGGTGATGCTCGACGTCGACGACTTCAAGCGGGTCAACGACACCCACGGACACCTGACGGGGGACCGCGTCCTGCGCGAGGTGGGACGGCTGGTGCGCGAGTCCTCCCGCGAGATCGACACGCCGGCGCGCTTCGGCGGGGAGGAGCTCGCCATGGTGCTGCCGGGAACCGACCTGCTGGGTGCCTACAACCTCGCCGAGCGGGTCCGCCAGCAGATCGAGGCGCTTGTGCTGCCGCTGCCCGACGGGGGCGAGCTGCGCGTGACGGCGAGCTTCGGTGCGGCAATCCACCCCGACTGCTCCGGCGACGTGCAAGGGCTCTTGCGCGCCGCGGACACGGCGCTGTACGAGGCCAAGCGGACGGGCAAGAACCGCACGGTCCGCGCGTCGCCCGTCGCGCTCGCCTGAGCCGGTCTCGGTAGCATCCCTCCGGATGGGACTGCTCGACGACGCCATCCGCCAGCACCTCGAGCTCAAGCGCCGCCACGGGGCCGACCCCTCCGATGTCGCGAAGCTCGAGCACGAGGCCTTCGGGCCGATCGAACGCGACGAGGCGCTCGAGCTGCCGGTCCCCGGTGCATCCGCGCCGAGCCGCGAGATCGCGCGCGAGGAGGAGCTCGCCTTCGAGGAGGCCGAGCTCCAGGCCGAGGGGGAGTGGGAGGCCGGACGTCCGCCCGTGTCCGAGCCGGCTCCGGAGCCCGAGCCCGCTGCGGCTGCTGCGTCGGTCCTCTCGCCCGAGCCCGAGCCCGAGCCCCCGCGCCCCGGCGGGTCGGTCCGCCTCGATGACGTCGGCGAGCCCACCGTCGAGCACGCCGCGAGCGAGCACGGCGTCGAGCAGCAGCCCGGCGGTGAGCCCGGGGAGCACGACGAGCTCGAGGAGACCCCGGAGTTCCTGCAGGAGACGCCGGAGCACGACCGCCTCTGGTTCGAGCAGAAGCCTCCGCGCGACTTCGACTTCTAGGAGCCTGTTGAACACGATCGAAAGATCAACAGGCTCCTAGGTCGTACGTCCAGACGGTGGCTCGAAGCGCTCAAGTCGCGCCGCCGCACAGCCGAGAAGGTCCTCGACGCACCCGGTTGCCGGTCGTTGGGGAACCGCTGGCACCCGGGCCTTCGCGACACGCACGTCACGGAGAAGCCGGACGCACCAGGGCGCGTCCCGCCGGGTCTAGAACTCGGCGGGACGCGCCGCGTTCGCCGACTACAATCGCCCGTCGAGGGGCCTTAGCTCAGCTGGTAGAGCGCCTGCTTTGCAAGCAGGAGGTCGCCGGTTCGAAACCGGCAGGCTCCACTTCGGGAAGCGGCCCTTTTGCAGGTACTTCCGCCGCTTAGTCGCCGCTCTCGCCGACGAGGCGCAGGGCAGTGGGGAACTGAGAGGGAACATCAGCTCGGGAACGGGCCTGCCGGATCGCCTCCTCGGCGTCCGCGCGCGGCTGGTCCTCGAGCTCGTCGATGACGTGGCCGTAGCGCTTGAGCGTCAGGCCGGCGTCGTGCCCGAGCTGGCGCGCGACGTAGATGACCGAGCGCCCTCGTGCAGCAGCAGGCTGGCGAAGGAGTGGCGCAATGTGTACGGCGTGGTGTGCGCCGAGCCCGAGTCGCGCACGGCCTGCAGGAACGAGCGCCGGCGCCACGACTGGTAGGCCGCGACGGTCCAGGCGTGGTCTCGGTCGGTGGGGAACACGAGCGCCGCGCCGTCGGGGCGCCCGCAGGCCATGCACCACTCCGCGAGGTCGGCCTTGAGCGGGGCGAGCAGTCGGACGGTGCGGTCCTGACTGTTCTTGGTGTCGTCCTCGCCGCCGAGCGCGATCGCGCGCTGCACGAGGATCGTGCGCTCGCGGACATCCTCCCAGCGCAGAACGAGCGCCTCGCTCGGCCGCAGGCCGGCGTACGCGAGGACGGAGAGCAGCGTCGCGTCGCGCGGTTCGCAGGCGCGGCGCAGCAGCTCGACGGTGATCGGCGCCAAGGGGCGGATCTCGCAACGGACCTCGGACGATTTTCGGAGCTCGTTGTAGATGTGCGTCACGCAGCGGTGCCGGCTGAGTTCCGTGACGAGTGCTCCCAGGTGTACGGGCAGGCGAGGCTGGCGGGTGGTGTTCAGCGACGGAAGCCGCCCTCGGCGTCGATGACCTGCCCGGTGATCCAGGCGCTCTCGGGTGAGGCGAGCCAACAGACAACCTTCGCGATGTCGTCAGGCTGGCCCCAACGCCCGGCGGGGAACGAGGGACGCAATTCCTCGCGGAGCGCGGCTGAGGCCCATCCGGTGTCGACGGGGCCGGGGTTGATGGCGTTGACGGTGATCGCCCGGTCGGCGAGGGCGTCGGCCAGCGAGCGAGTCATCTGATGTATGGCGCCTTTGCTGATGGCGTACGGCAACTCGTCGACCATGGGTGCCAGGTGCTGGCCTGAGGTGAACAAGATGATCCGGCCGTCCGGGCGCATGTCCGGGTGGCGCGCAGCGAACGCTTGGACGAGCAAGACGACCGCGCGAGCGTTGACCGCCCATGCCCGGTCGAGTTCTTCGACGGTCAGGCCGCCCAGCGACTGCTGGGAGCTGTGCGCGTGATTGGCGACCAGCACGTCGACGGCGCCGAACGCGTCGAAAGCCGCGTCGACGACGAGCTCGGGCGCGGCGGGAAGCCCGAGGTCGGCCTCGACGTGCACCAGGCGCGGACCGAGACCACCGAGTGCTTCGATCACCCCGTCAGCGCCCCCGGATTCGGCACCCCAGGGTTGCGCTGCATCGTGCGCAGTCCAGGAGTGGATCAGGACGCGGTGGCCGTTCGCGAGGAGCCGGCGGGCGACAGCGAATCCGATCCCGGCCTGTCGGCTGACGCCGGTGACGACGGAAACACGAGAATGCGTGGATCGCTCGGTCATAGCTCTGGGACTTGATCAGATGTGGTCGGCAGCCGCGATGCGACGTCCGTCGATCGCGGCGCCGGATTAGGCTCGCCTCTATGCCCTGGAAGCAGTTGAGGTTGCCTGGCGGCGTTCGCGCCGTGGTGCAGGTGCGAGGTCAGGACACCGGTGATGCCATGACCGTGATGACCGATCAAGCGCCAGTTGGCTGGCGCCTGCCGCCTCATCGACACCGCGCGGAGAGCGAGACCATCCACGTCACCTCTGGCCGACTGTGGATGGTGATCGACGGCCAGCCGCGTGTGCTTGCGGCCGGGGAGACCGCGCATATTCCCGCCGGGGTCCTGCACGAGGGCGGGACCGAAGGTGCTCAGCCGGTCGCACGCCTCGTCGTCTTCGTGCCCGGCGGCATGGATCGCTTCTTCGATGAGCTTGCAGACGCTGGGAGTCCCGCGGACGGGCTTGCGCTTGCCGCGTCCTTCGGCTGGGAGTTCGGCTCATGACCCGCGGAGGGCAAGCCGTGTTCGCGACCGATCCCGCGACTCACGAGTACTACGAGCGGCGGGCGCGCGAATACGACGATTGGTGGACAGGCACCGGCCGTTTCGCGGACCGCCATCGTCCGGGCTGGCGGGAGGAGGTCGCCGCGCTTGTCTCTTTGGTCTGCGGCCTTGCTCCGGTCCGCACGCTCGATGTGGCGTGCGGCACCGCCTTTCTCACGCGACACCTCCAGGGAAGGGTTGTCGGCCTCGATCAGAGCGCCACGTCGGTGGCCATCGCCCAGGCGCGCTTGCCGTCGGGTTTGGCGCTGGTCGGAGATGCGCTGTCGTTGCCGTTCGCTGACTGCGCTTTCGACCGCGTCGTCACCGCGCACTTCTACGGGCATCTCCCACCGGGCGAGAGGGATTCGTTCATCTCGGAGTCGCGCCGCGTCGCCTGCGAGCTCATCGTGATCGACAGCGCGCGAAGCGGCAGCGTGCCTGCGGAGGAGTGGCAGCAGCGAGTCCTCGACGACGGCAGCGTCCACCGCGTCTTCAAGCGCTACCTCACGCCGGCAGTCCTCGACGCAGAGCTCCACGGAGCAGAGGTCCTCATGGCGGGTCAATGGTTCGTCGCTGTCCGCGCCAGACTGCGTTGAGCAACGCCAGACGAACACACCCGCCGAAGGTTGCCCCAGTGCGCATGGCGCGGGGACCGGTGCTGCACGCGCCCAGGCCAGCCAGGCATCGACGCGCCTCAGAGGTCCGCGGCGACGCGCTGGACGGTTGCTGCGACGGCGGCCTCGGCGCTGACGACGGGCGCGCTCAGGGTGAGCGTTTCGTCGAGATGAAGCGCTCCGCCGTGCTGGACCTCGGCCGCACGCGCAGAGGGCACTGACGCGACGGTATACCCTCGCTTACCTCCCTCAAGAGGTAGGAGACCGTCGATTCGCGTCGAAGAACGGTCGCCGGGGTCCGTTCGCATAACTGAGCGCAATCACCCCCTCTATCGCCGGTTGACTGGCGTCGAAACCACCTTGCCGACGGTATACTGTCGCTATGCGTCGACCTCATTCCTATTCACCGACCACGCGCGAAGCTGCTGCGCTCCTCGGCTTGAACGTGCGGGTGGCACGTAAAGAGCGCCGCATGACCGTCGAGGGGCTCGCTGACCGGGTCGGCGTCAACCATCAGACCATCCGCAAGATCGAGCGCGGCGATCCGACCGTCGGGCTGGGGCCCGCCTTCGAGGCTGCGGCGGTGCTCGGTGTTCCCCTGTTCAGCGAGAGTCCCGACCGTCGCTCGCTCGAGCGCGGCCGGCTCGACGACCGGCTGAGCGCTCTGCCGCAGCGCGCCCGGCGTGTAAAGGTCAGCAATGACTTCTGAGGCCACCGACGCGTTCGTGTGGGTGTGGTTGCCGCGGGCCACCGAACCCGTCGTCGCAGGACAGCTGATCGCCGAAGGGCCTCGCGTCTCGTTCATCTACGGCCGCAGGTACCTCGGTCGGGCCGACCGCATGGCGCTGTACGAGCCGGAGCTGCCGCTTGTCGATCAGCTCACCTCCCCATTGGTCGGCGATCACCCGGGGTGCATCGCCGACGCCGGTCCTGACTCATGGGGGCAGCGCGTCATCCTCAACGCCCGGTTCGGTCGCCAGGCGCCCGGTTCGGCAGACCTCGGTCTGGTCGACTACCTGCTGGCGTCCGCGTCGAACCGCATCGGTGCCCTGGACTTCCAGACGTCGGCGACCAACTACGTGCCGCGCAGCAAGGGCGAGGCGACCGTCGATGAGCTCGCGCGCGCCTCGGAGATCGTCGATCGGCGCCTGCCGCTGACGGAGGAACTGGCCGAGGCGCTGTTGCGGGGCAGCTCGATCGGCGGCGCACGGCCGAAGGCGACGCTCACCGAGGACGGGCGCCAGCTCATCGCGAAGTTCGCGTCGAGCACCGATCCGTTCCCGGTCGTCCAGAGCGAGTTCGTCGCGATGCGGCTCGCGCACCTCGCGGGACTCGACGTCGCCAGGGTTGACGTCACCGAGGCGCTCGACAAACGCGTGCTGCTCGTCGAACGCTTCGACCGCACCCCCGACGGAGGACGCCGTGCGCTGGTGTCGGCCCTGACCGTGCTTGGTCTGTCGGAGAGCGAAGGCCGGTACGCCTCCTACGCCGACCTGGCCGACGTCATCCGAGCCCGCTTCACCGACCCCGTCCCGACGCTGCGCGAGCTGTTCGGCCGGATCGTGCTCTCCATCCTCATCTCCAACACCGACGACCACGCTCGCAACACCGCGGCGTTCTGGGACGGTGCTGAGCTCACGCTGACCCCCGCGTACGACCTCTGCCCGCAGCGGCGCGCGGGCGGCGAGGCCCAGCAGGTGATGACGATCGGCCGCGACGGCTGGCGCTTCAGCCAGCTCGCCGGATGCGTTGAGCGTGCCAACGTCTACAACCTGAGCGAGACCGAGGCGCGGGAGATCATCGATGATCAGATCGACACCCTCGTAGGTCGATGGCACGAGGTGTGCGACGAGGCCGGGCTGACGCGGGCCGAGCGCGCCGCACTGTGGGGCTCGCAGTTCTGCAACCCCTACGCGTTCTTCGAGTACCGAGCGGACGCGCCGCAGCCGCGGTGACCAGACGCGTGCGACCATGCGGTCTCTCGGCGGGGCCGCGGAACCGGCACGAGCCCTCAAGCAGCAGCACGCGACGTTCACGGTGTCGGGGCGCCGCGTCGGACCGTCGCAGTCGTCAGCAGCTACGACGTCCGCGCACCGCTCCCCGGGCCGCTGACGCCGCACACGTACCCACGGGTGCGGCGGCCGTCGACCGGCGTCGCGGCGGTGGCCTCGATTATGCCTCAGCCCATCGGGCCAGCTGTGCGCTCGTGCTGACCCGCATCGGTCCTGCCGCTCGGCGCGGATGTAAGAATGGCGGCGTGCCCCTTCGACAGCGGATCCGGGCCTGGATGGCGGCGGACCCGGAGGGTGCGACTGACTGGGTCCGGACGATCGCCGGGGTCGGAGGCGGGGAGGCGGTCTCCTACCAACTCGAGGTCGGCCCGCTCCTGGCGTGGGCAGGCTGAGTGCCCCGCCTGGTGCTGCTGCTGCCGTTCGTGCTCGTCTCGTTCGCGGCCAACTCCCTCATCACTCGGCACGTCGTGCAGCAGCACCTGCTCGACGCGGGCTTGCTGTCGTGCGTGCGCTTCATCGCCGGCGCGGCCGCACTGCTGCTGCTGTGCCTCGTGCGTCGGGAGCGCCCGCAGGTTGGGCGCGCGAACCTCGCCCCGGCGCTGTGGCTCGGCGTGTACGCCCTGTGCATCTCCTACGGCTACCAGCGCATCGGGGCGGCGCCCGGGACATTCGTGTTCTACGCCGTGGTGCTGGTGACGCTCGTCGTCAACGACCTCGGCCGCCGGGTACGGGTCCCCCGCCACCGGCTGGCGGGCGCCCTCGTCGCGCTCGCCGGGCTGGGAGTCCTTGCGGGCGGCTCGATCGACTCCGTCACGCCGGTGGGGGTGGGCCTTCTGGTGGCGACCGGTGTCGCGTGGGGGCTGTACACCGCCGCCGGCCGCGCGGGCCTCGATCCTCGCGTCGCGACCACCGGCCACTTCGTCGTCCTGGCCGCTGTCCTGCTCGTGCTGGCGCTGGGGCTGGTCGCCGCCGGCGTCCGTGTCACCGCCTCCGGGCTCGGCTGGGCGGTCCTCATGGGCGCGGGCACGACCGCCTTCGCCTACGTCGCCTGGTACGCCTGCCAGCGGGTGCTCTCCGGCACGTCGGCCGGCACGGTGCAGCTCGCCATCCCGATCCTCACCGCCGTCGGGGCGTTCGCCCTGCTCGGCGAGGCCCTCACGGCCGGGCTCGCCGCCTCAGCCGCTCTCGTCGTGGCGGGGCTGCTGCTAGCGAGCCGTCCGGTGCGTGCTGTCGCCCCTGACTGAGCACCTGCGGAGTACGGTTGCCTGTGCGACGGCAAATGCCGTCAGCAGCACCTCGATCGGGGAAGGGGCAGCGTCGGCTGTGCGGGCGGTGGCCGCATGACCTTCCGGCCGTTGGTGGCCGACAGCGTGTCGGCTGCCCGGTTGCGGCTGCCAGATGCCGGTTCGTGCGCCGCTGGCCGCTCGGCCGTACTCGTTCTGACCTACGACCGCCGGCTTCGCGACTACCGCTACCGCTCGGTGATGGTTCGTCCCGGCCGCGAGCGGCTGAGCGGTGATGTCGGGGGTCCCGAAGCCGAAGGTGCGTGGGCGCGGACCGCCGCTGCCAGCTGCTGCGGACCGTTCGGGTCGGTACCTCGGGTGTGCGTCAGCCAGGTGGCGAGCGTGCCGCCGCGGCGGCGGTGGGCGAGGTCGGCCAGGACGGAGTCCTGGTCGGCGCCGGACACGACCGAGGGGGGCTTGACGGTCCGGCGACGGCGTCGGCGACCTGCACGCGGTGGTGGGTGCCGTCGAAGGCGGTGAACGCCAGCACCGAGGAGTCCGACCCGCTGCTCAGCAGGCGGATGCGGGTGTCGGCCATGGCTTTCCGGCTACCCACAGCCCGAGGTCATGCACCGCGTCGCCGCCGCGGCCCGACCGCTCACTCGAGGCCCGAGACCGCCTGGCGCGAGGCTTGCCGCGCGTCGCGGACCAGGCGCGCGACCACCGCGGCCGCCGGCTCCTCCACCGCGAGCGCGTGCGCCTCGCCTGCCCAGAGGTTGATCGAGTCGGCGTCCCCGGCGGCGCGGGCGGCCTTGCGCAGGGGCGCCGTGAGGTGGTGGACCTCCGGGTAGGCGCGCGGCGCCGCGGCGTCGTGGTCGCGCATGAAGGCGTTGACGATCCCGCGCGCGCTGCGCCCGCTGAACGCGCGGGTGACCGCGGTCGGGGCGCCGGCCGCCAGGGCCGTGCGGTGCGCGGGCGAGGTGCCGGCCTCCGGGCAGCGCAGGAACGCCGTGCCGATCTGCGCAGCGCGCGCCCCCGCCGCGAGCACCGACGCAAGGCCCCGGCCGCTGCTGACGCCGCCCGTCGCCACGAGCGGGAGGTCCGACTCGGCGGCCACGAGCTGCAGCAGCGCGAGGAGCCCGAAGGCGGGCTGGTGGTCGTCGTCGCCGAAGCCGCCCCGGTGCCCGCCGGCCTCGCGCCCCTGGACGACCAGCGCGTCCGCTTCGGCCTCGGCTGCCTGACGGGCTTCGCCAGGCGTCGTCACCGTGACCCACGCGGCCGTTCCGCGCTCGCGCAGTGAGGCGATGCGCTCGGCGGGTGGGCAGCCGAAGGTGAAGGAGACGACCGCAGGCGGCGCCCGGCGCAGGACGTCGAGCTTGGCCTCCCAGGCGTCGTCGTCGAAGCGCGGCGTCCCGAGCTCGACTCCGGCGACCCGCGCGTCCGGCTGCAGGCGTTCGGCGTAGGTCGCGAGCGCCGCGGGCTCGCCCGTCGACTCGCCGGGGACGAAGAGGTTGACGCCGAACGGTCGATCGGTTCGGGTCCGCAGCTCGTCGACCTGGGCGGCCAGGCCGTCCGCCGTCTCATAGCCCGCGGCGAGGAACCCGAGGCCCCCGGCCTCGCACACCGCGCAGGCCAGCTCCACCGTTCCCGGGCCGCCCGCCATCGGCGCGAGGACGACGGGCACGCCGAGCTGGTCGAGCACCGTCATGGGTCAGGAGGTCAAGGCCTGCGGCGCGCCCGTCTTGAGCATCGTCGTCGTCCACTTGACCGTGCGCGTCGTCTGCGTCTGGGCGTGGGTGACGGCGGCCGACAGCTCTGCGTCGCGCGCCGCGCCGGCTCCCTGGCCGAGCGCCGTCCAGTCGAGCACGACGCCCGCCGCGAGCACGTGGAGGTGGCGCAGGTCGCGCAGCAGCCCGACGTGCGGGTCGTCGCCGTCTGAGGGCGGCGCGATCGGCGGCTCCGCGGGCTGCGCCGGCAGGCCGTACTGCCGCGCGAACGGCAGCAGCGCCCGCCCGTTGCGCGCGCTCAGCTCCGCGAGGCGGTTGGCGGTGTGGAAGATCTCCGGGTCGTCCGCGTGGCGCCTGCCGACGTCCAGGAGCTGCTCGGCCAGCTGCTCCTCCGCCGCTGCCACGACTCCGACCATCCACCCGATGCGCATCAGGATGCCCTCCGCACGTTGCACGCCGCCGTCTTGAAGATGGGCTGCTTGGAGAGCGGGTCCCACTGCGTGATCGTCATCTCGTTGGCTCCGCGCGGCTCCGCGCCCGGCTCCTCGGCGCCCGGCCGCGTGTCCCAGTAGCCGTAGTGGAACGGGACGAAGACGACGCCGGGGCGCCCGCCCTTGACCCGCAGCGGACCCTCGATGCGCCCGCGCGGGCTGACGACCTCGACGCGCTCACCGTCGGCCAGTCCGAGGCCCGCCGCGTCGGCGGCGTGCATCTCGACCCAGACGTCCGGCGCGGCGGCCTGCAGCTCGGGTGCGCGCGCCGTCTTCGTGCGCGTGTGGAAGTGGTAGAGCGTGCGCCCCGTCGTCAGCGCGAACGGGTACTCCCCGCGCGGCGTCTCGGCGGGGGAGAAGAACTCGGCGCTCTTGATCATCGCCTTGCCCCCCGGGTTGTAGGCCAGGTACTCGTCGGGCTCCTCGCTGGCGCCCGTGATCAGGTCGCGCCCGTAGGTCTCGCAGTAATCCGGGTGGGCGGGGAAGTCGCCGTCGACGTAGAGGCGCTCGCCGCCGTCGGGGTGCTCTGAGTTGCAGGGCCACTGGATGCCGCTGGGCTCCGCGCGCAGCCGCTCGTGGCTCAGGCCGGAGTAGTCGCAGGGCCGGCCCTCGGAGCACCGCGCCCAGGCGTCGAACGCGCTCGAGGCGTCCGCCCACTTGATCAGCGGCGCGCCGTCCGCGTCCTGAAAGCCCATCCGCGCGGCGTAGTCGAGGAAGATGTCGAGGTCGGGCTTCGCCGTCCCGGGCGGTTCGACCGCCTTGTCGGAGAGGTGAACGGTGCGGTCGGCGTTGGTGAAGCAGCCGGTCTTCTCGCCCTGGGTCGCCGCGGGCAGCACGACGTCGGCCAGCGCCGCGGTCTCCGTGAGGAAGAGGTCCTGCACCACGACGAACAGCTCCTTCCGGCCGAGGATCGCGCGGATGCGGTGGAGCTCGGGCAGCGACACGGCGGGGTTGGTCCCCGAGATCCACAGCAGCTTGATCGTGCCCTTCTCGCACTGGCGGTACATCTCCATCGCGTGCGTCGGCGGGCCGTAGTGGGGGATCTTCGAGAGCGGGACGTTCCAGAGGTCCGCGAGCTCCTGCACGTGGTCCGGGTTGACCCAGTTGCGAAAGCCGGGCAGGTCCCCGTTGGCGCCCGTCTCGCGCGTGTTCTGCGCCGTCGGCTGCCCGTTCATCTGCAGGATCCCGGCGCCCGGACGGCCGAGCATCCCCCGGACGAGGTGGATGTTGTTGATCTGGCAGGCCGAGGCCGTGGCCTGGTTGGCCTGGTAGATGCCCTGGAGCACCGTGGAGAGCAGCCGCTCGGCGCCCGCCAGCAGCTCGGCGGCCGCGCGGATCTCGCTTGCCTCCAGGCCGCAGATCTCCGCCGCCCACTCCGGCGTGCAGTGCTCGACCTCGGCGACGAGGTCGTCGTAGCCCACCGTGTTGCGCTCGACGTACGCGTGGTCGACCGCGTCGCGTGCGATCAGCTCGTGCAGCAGCGCGTTTAGCAGCGCGAGGTTCGACCCCGGCCGCAGCGCCAGGTGCACGTCGGCCTCCCGGGCGACCGGCGTGTCGCGCGGGTCCACGCAGAGGAGCCTCGGTGGATTCGGTCCGCGTCGGCGGTCGAGCATCCGCATCCAGAGGACGTCCTGGGTCTCGGCGACGTTGTGGCCCCACAGCGCGATCGCGTCGCAGTGGTCGACGTCTGCGTAGGAGCCGGGCTGCCCGTCGGCGCCGAAGCTCTCCTTGAGCGCCTCGCCCGCGGTCGCGGTGCACAGCCGCGTGTTGCCGTCGAGGTGGTTGCTCCCGAGCCCGGCCTTCCAGAGCACGCCGAGCGTGTAGTACTCCTCGAGGAAGAGCTGGCCCGTCGTGTAGTGCGCCAGCGCCCCCGGCCCCTGCTCGGCCAGCAGCGCCTGCGAGCGATCGACCAGCAGGCCCATCGCCTCGTCCCAGCTCGTCTCGACGAGCTTGCCGTCACGGCGCACCAGCGGAGTCGTGAGGCGGTCGGCCGACTGCGTCGCCTGCCAGCCGAAGAGGTCCTTCGGGCCGAGGCGCCCGCGGTTGACGCGGTCCTCACCGCGCCCGCGCACGCCGACGATGCGCCCGCCGGCGATCGCGAGGTCCATCGCGTCGCCGTCGGAGTGCAGCACCGACGCGGTCTTGACCCAGCGCTCGACGTCGCCCTCGGCGACGCCGTCGGCGAGGTGCTGGTCGACCCGCACGGGCCACGGCTCACCCGCCCCGTGTGGCGTCCGCTCGCCCCACGGGGCATGGATGCGCGCGTGGTTGCCGCTGCCGGCGAGAGCGTGGTCGAGCATGGGTCGAAGTCTCCTACTTCGGGCCTTGGTCGGGGGAGGGACCGGCGGGGTCGCCCTGGCCGGCGGGCCTGCGGCCGCCCAGCGCGAGGTCGAGCAGCGTGCCCGCCAGCGCGAAGCCGGCGAGCACGAGCATGGGTCGCAGCAGCGCGACGCCGTCGAAGTACGCCGTGCTGCGCAGCGCGTCGGCTCCCGCGCCGGGCGGCAGGTACGGCCCGACGACGCGGAAGAAGCTCGGCAGCAGCTCGTTGACCACCGACGCGCCCGAGGCCACGTTGCCGACGATCAGGAAGACGATCAGTCCCAGCCCCGCCCCCGGCGGCCCGAGCATGGCGATGAACGCGGTGGTGCACGCCGCCACGCTGAACGTCAGCAGCGTGGCGATGCCCGCCTCGGCGACCAACGAGCCTGGGAGCGCGTCGAGCGCGAGGTTGGCGACCGCCATGGCGCCCGTGCCGCCGAGCACCGTGAAGAGCGCCAGGACCGCGATGCGCGCACGCACCACGAGCGCCCCGGAGACCAGCGTGACGAGCACGGGCAGGAGGACCCCGAAGATGACGAGTGGGAAGAGCGCGAGGTTGAGGGCGTCGCCCTCGGGGTCCTCTTCGGCGAGCGGGCGGACCTCCTCGATCTGGGGCATCTTCGCGCCGATCAGCCCCGGCAGCTCCTTGACGGCGACCATGGTGGCGCTGAGCCCGGCGGCGGGCGCGGTGAGCACGCGCGCCGGGCCGTCGCCGACGACGACCGCGGCGTAGATCTCGCGCTCGCGCAGCGCCCGCTGCGCCTCCCGTGTCCCCTTCAGCCGGCGCACCGCGAAGGACCCGCCCCCCGCCGTCTCGATGCGCCGCTGGAGCGTGAGCGTGCGGCTGGCGGGTCCCGCGACGGCCACGGGGAGCTCGTGGGGCTCGGGCGTCGCCTGGGCGAAGACGAAGGAGAAGACGTAGGCGGCAAGCAGCCCCGCGCCGGCGACGGCGAGGAGCAGCGCGCGACGCGAGGCGGAGGACACGGCCACGGGCTACCCGCCCGAGCGGCGCTGACGCCTGCGCGGCAGCGGGCGGTCAGGCCGCGGCCCGGGCACGCGCCGTCTCCGTGAGCCGGTGCGCGGCGTTGATCAGGCCGACGTGGGAGAACGCCTGCGGGAAGTTGCCGAGCAGCTCCCCGGCGTCGGGATCGAACTCCTCGGCCATCAGCCCGAGGTCGTTCGCCGTGGCCGCCGCGCGGGCGAACCACTCCTGCGCGCGCTCGGGCTCGCCGCCGAGCGCGAGGCACTCCACGAGCCAGAACGTGCAGATCACGAAGCCGTAGGGGTCGCCGGCCCAGCGGCGCACCTGCCCCGTGTCGCCCAGCTCACGCTCGATCACCTCGATCGTCGCCCACATGCGCTCGTCGTCGGCGGCCAGGAAGCCCACGAGCGGGAACGCCAGCACGGAGGCGTCGAGCTCGTCGGAGTCGAAGGCCCCCGCGTAGGCGCCGCGCTCCTCGCTCCAGCTCCGCTCGAGCACCGCCGCGCGGATCTCCTCGCGCGCCGCGGTCCAGGCCTCGACGTGATCCTCGGCTCCGAGCTGCTCGGCCAGCTTGATCGCGCGGTCGACGGCCACCCAGCAGAGGACCTTCGAGGAGGAGTAGTGGCGCTCCTTGTCGCGCGCCTCCCACAGGCCCGAGTCGGTCTGCATCCACCCCGCCGCGGCGCGGTCGGCCAGCCCGACGACGAGGTCGCGCGTCGGCGGATCGAAGTCGAGCGCCTCGCGCAGCTGGTAGGCGGCGTCGACGACCTCGCCGTACACGTCGAGCTGGGTCTGGCTCCAGGCCCCGTTGCCCACGCGCACAGGGGCGCTGTCGCGGAAGCCGGGAAGGTGCTCAAGCGCCTGCTCGGCCATCACGCGCTCCCCCTCGACGCGGTAGACGATCTGCACGGGCGCGTCGCCGAGATGGCCCGCGGCGTCAGCGATCCAGCCGAAGAGCCGCTCGGCCTCCTCGACGCAGGTGGAGATCCACAGCGCCCGGACCGTCAGGCTGAGGTCGCGCAGCCAGGCGAAGCGGTAGTCGAAGTTCAGCTCGCCGCCGAGCGCCTCGGGCAGCGAGGTGGTGGCGGCGGCGACCACGGCGCCCGTGGGCTGAAAGGTCAGGCCCTGCAGCACGAGGGCGCTGCGCCCGACGGCCTCGGCGTGCTCCCCGCCGTAGTCCTCGTGCAGCGCCGACCACGAGCACCACCCCTCGAGGGTGTCGTCGAGCGAGACCTCCGGCGGCGCCGAGGCGTCAGCGCGTGCCTCGGTGAAGCGCGCTGCCAGCTGGGCGCGTTCGCCCGCCGCGACCGCAACGCGCCCGCGCGCCCCGCCGGCCTCGGTCTCGAGCGCGAAGGAGGCGCGCAGGGTGAGCCGGACGGGGCCGCCCCAGGCGGCGATCCCCCCGTCGACCGCGGCGGTGTGCGGGATCGTCAGGCCGTACTCCATGCGCGGGGCGAAGATCGTCTCAAGCTCGACTTCCCCGCGGACGCCCTCGATGCGGCGCAGGAGCACCTGGGGGCTCTCGTGCCCGATGTCGTGGCCGCGCGCGCCCGGCTGCAAGGCGAGTGCGTCGACGACGTCGACGACCCCGTCGGCGGTGGTGAAGGTGGTGCGCAGGACGAGCGTGCCGGGCTCGTAGCGGCGCTGCGCCTTGTAAGGGGCGGTCGGCCTCAGCGACCAGTGCCCGGCGTCGGGTCCGAGCAGGCGGGCGAAGACCGAGCCGGCGTCGAAGCGCGGCGGGCACCACCACTGCACGCTGGCGTCGCGGTCGACGAGCGCGGCGGTGTGGCAATCCGAGAGGAGGGCGAGGTCGCCGATGGTGGGGTGGGGCACGGATAAGTGCCTACCCGCGACGTGCCTGGTGCAGCGCGAGCTGGCCGGGCAGCGCTCAGGCGGCGGCGGGCAGCTTCTGCAGCGCTGCGGCGATGTCGTCGACCGAGTCGAAGGTCAGCGACAGCATGTTGTTGTGCTGGTGGGCGACCTTGCCCTGCTCGTCGACGATGACCACGGCGCGCTTGGTCATCTTCATGCGCTTGACCATCAGCCCGTAGGCCTCCGCGACGGCGCCGTCCGCGTCGGCCAGGAGCGGGACGGTGAGCCCGTGCTTGGCCTTGAAGGCCTCCTTGGAGTCCGCGTCCTTGGTGGAGATGCCGACGAGCGTCGCGTCGAGCTCGGCCACGTCGTCGGCGCGGTCGCGGTAGGAGCACATCTGCTTCGTGCAGACCGAGGTGTCGTCGCCGGGGTAGAACAGCAGCACGACGCGCTCCCCGCGGTGCTCGGAGAGGGTGAACGCCCCGTCCGTGCCGTCGAGGGTGAAGTCGGGGGCGCGATCGCCGATCGAGAGCTTGGCCATGTCTGAGAGCCTACGTCGCCGCGGACCACGTGGATGCCCCCGGTGCTCCGTCGTCCGGTCGCTTGCGTAGAACCTCGTCGTGATCTCCTTCGCCCTTGCCGGCCCCGGCGACGTCCTGCCGCTCGCCGCGGCCGCCGTCGTCGCGCTCATGCTCGCCCTCTGGGCGGTGAGCGTGCGGATCAGGGACGTGTCGATCGTCGACCCTGCCTGGGGTCCCGCCTTCGTCGTCGTCGCGCTGGTCGCGTTCGTGGCCGGCGACGGCGACGGAGGGCGCCGCGGGCTGCTCTTGGCGCTCACCGCGGTGTGGGGGCTGCGGCTCGGGGCTCACCTGCTGCGCCGCAAGCTCGGGGAGCTCGGGGAGGAGGACAAGCGCTACGCGGAGATGCGCGCCAAGCGCGGCGATGGCGGCTTCGCGCTCTACTCGCTCGGGGTCGTCTTCGGCTTCCAGGCGCTGCTCGTGCTGATCGTCTCGGTGCCGCTGCAGGTCGCCGCGGAGCGCCCCGACGGGCTCGGGCTGCTCGTGCTTCCCGGCGTCGCGCTGTGGGCGGTGGGCCTGTTCTTCGAGGCCGTCGGCGATCACCAGCTCGACCAGTTCAAGAAGGATCCGGATAACAAGGGCAAGGTGATGGACCAGGGCCTTTGGCGCTACACCCGCCACCCGAACTACTTCGGGGACTCCTGCGTGTGGTGGGGGATCTGGCTGGTCGCGCTCACCGTCGGCGGCGCCTGGTGGACGTTCATCGGCCCCGTGGTCATGACCCTCTTCCTGACGAAGTTCTCCGGCGCGGGGCTGATGGAGAAGACGATCGGCTCGCGGCGCAAGGGCTACGACGAGTACGTGGAGCGCACGAGCGGCTTCATCCCGCTGCCGCCGAAGTCGTGAGCGAGCGGTTCGCCCGAGTCGGGCGCGGGATCGAGCTCTGCTACGAGGAGCTCGGGGCGCCCGACGACCCGACGGTGCTGCTGGTCATGGGGCTGGGGCTCGACCTCTGCTGGTGGCGGGACGCGCTCTGCAGCGATCTCGTGTCCCGCGGGTTCCGGGTCGTCCGCTTCGACAACCGGGACGTCGGCCGCTCCACCCACGTGACCGGGCCGGGGGTCAGCGGGATGGGGTTCCTGCGGCGGAAGGCGACCCCGAGCTACACGCTGGGCGACATGGCTGACGACGCCGCCGGGCTGCTCGCCGAGGTGGCGCCGGAGGGCGCGCATGTGGTCGGCGCCTCGATGGGCTCGCTCGTCGCGCAGGAGCTCGCGATCCGTCAGCCGGAGCGGGTGCGCTCGTTGCTCTCGATCATGGGGCGGCACGGCGACGGGCGGACGGGGAAGGTCGCCAGATCCAAGCTGTTCGAGTTCCTCCGGCCGGCGAGCAGCGACCCGATCGAGGGGATGGTCGACGCGTTCACCCGCATCGGCTCGAAAGAGCGCAGCACGGAGGACGACGAGGACGTGCGGATCGCGGCCCGGCGCGCGCTCCAGCGTGCGCGAGGGGTCGACCCGGGGCGGCAGCTCGCCGCGATCCTCAACGAGCGCGACCGCACCGCCGAGCTCGGCCGGCTCACGATGCCGGTCACCGTTCTGCACGGGCTTCGTGACCGGGTGATCCTGCCGAACGGTGGCCGCGCGACCGCCGCGGCGATCCCGGGCGCCACGCTTCTCGAAGTCGAGGGCATGGGCCACGACCTGCCTCGGTGGGTCTGGCCGCGGCTGCTCGACGCGGTCGCCGACGGCGCGTGAGACGGAGCCTGCGCCCCGTCAGGAGAGCTGCGTCTCGAGCTCCGCGAACGTCGACGCGTACTTCTTCTTCAGGAGCGGGTCCATGAACCCCACACCCATGGTGTCCTCAACGCGGATCGAGGTGCCCTCGCCGCCCGGAGCGCCGACCAACTTCTTGGGCAGCTTGTCCCCCCCGATGAACCAGCCGCCGGCCAGGCGCATACGGGCCTGCGAGCCATGCGTCGCCTCGATGGACTCACCGACCTCGCTGACCTCCCAGCCCGCGGCCTCGAGCTTCTGCTTGCACGCCGCCACGTCGATGGCGATGTCGAATGTCGTCTCCACTCGGCTCATGGGTGTCGCCTACCCTTCCTGCTGACGCCGGTAATCAGAGCGCGATTCCGGAACCCCGAGCGGAGGCTTCACGTCGCGAGCGGCACGCCGAGCCTCCGCGGTGGCGAAGGCCGAGTCCTCGCCGCGGCAGAGGGTGCTGGGCCGGCCGCGCGGCATCGGCGGACGGGCCGGCGCGGGGGTGGCACGGTCCGAGCCGGCGGGGGGCTTGTCCGGTCGGTGGCTCACGTGGCTCGGTTCTCGAACAGGTAGTGGCTGACCAGCCAGCGGTCGCCGCCCTTGTAGCCCCAGAGCTCGTCCGTCGAGAGCAGGAAGAGGCGCCAGCCGCCGAGCAGCGTCCTGGCCTCGGCCTCCGTGCGGCCCTTGCCGAGGATCGCGAGCGCCTGCTCGGGATCGGCGTCGAGGCGCGCCAGCCAGGCCTGGAGCGTCTTGGCGTAGTGCGTGCCGTCGACGGCCCAGCGGTCGGCGAGCACGAGGTCGTCCTGGAAGCGCCCGAAGAGCTCGTGGCTCGGCATCAGCCCGGCGGTGAAGAAGCGCTCCGCGGCCCAGGTGCCCTCGAAGAGGTACGGCGTCGCGCGGTGGCTGAAGACGTGGATCCACGCCTTGCCGTCGTCCTCGAGCCACGTCGAGATCCGCCGCAGGAGCTCCTTCCAGTTGCGCATGTGCTCGAACATCTCGATCGACATGACGCGGTCGAAGCGCCCGTCGGGCTCGAAGTCGTTGACGTCGGCCGTGATCACCGTGAGGTTCGTGATCGCGCGCCGCGCGGCCTCGGCCTCGATGTACGCGCGCTGGCCGTGCGAGTTCGAGACGGCGGTGATCTTCGCGTGCGGGTACTGCTCGCCGAGCCAGAGGGTGAGCGAGCCCCATCCGCAGCCGAGCTCGAGGATGCGCATGCCGTCGGCGACCTGAGCACGCTCGCACGAGAGCGCGAGCATGTCCTCCTCGGCCTGCGCGAGCGACGTGACGCCGGGCTTGAAGTAGCAGCCGGAGTACTTGCGCCGCGGGCCGAGCACGAGGCCGAAGAACGCCTCGGGCAGCTCGTAGTGCTGCTCGTTCGCCTTCTCGGGGACCTCCGCTACCGGCCCGGTCGACATGCGCTCGATGAGCGCCCTGAGTCGCTCCTCCTGCGCCTCGACGCCGCCGCGGGCCTCCTTGCGCTCGCGCACCCGGGCGCCCCAGCGCGAGCCGGCGCGCAGCAGCGCATCGGGTGCGACCTGGTGCTGCAAGGCGCGGTCGAGCGCGCGGTAGCGCAGTGCGCTCATGCCGTTGCCTCCTGGCGGGTCGAGGTGCGGGAGGACCCGGCCAGCACGGCGTCGGCGACGCCTTCCGGGTCGTCCCACATGGGGATGTGGCCCGCGTCGCGCAGCACGATCTCGCGCACGCTCGGCGGGACGCTGTGCGGGCGGGCGACCAGGCGGTCGCGGTCGGGCCAGACGAGCGTGACGGGCACGTCGACCTCGGCCAGCCGGGTGAAGGTGCCGGCGCGCATCGCGCGGTTGACGCGGGAGAAGCCGGGGGCCTCGGCGTAGGCCTCGACGAGCGCGGCGGCGTCCTCGGCGGGCACGCGGTCGGGGTGCGCCACCGATCCGAGCAGTGCCAGGCGCCGCCCGCCCGGGGAGCGGACGAGCCGGTCGAGCGCCGGGCGCGACATGCGCGCGAGCGTCCTGGCGATCTCCGGCTTGGGCGGCAGCGCGCGCGGCCACAGCCCGGCGGGCGCGATCGCGGTGACGCTCGAGGCGTCGCCGGCCAGGGCGACCTCGAAGGCCACCCACCCGCCGAGCGAGTTGCCCGCGAGGTGCGCGCGCCGTGAGTCGAGCCCGAGCTCGCGCAGGAGCTCGGAGATCGCGCCGGCCAGCGCGATCGGGTGCTGCTCCTCGGCGAGCGCCGGGGAGTCGCCGAAGCCCGGCAGGTCGACGGTGATGACGTCGCGCGAGCCCTCCAGGAAGGGGCGCAGGGGTCGCCAGACGCGGCGGTCGCCGCCGAGCGGGTGCAGCAGGACGAGCGGCGCCCCCACGCCGCCCCTGTCGTAGGCCAGGGCGCTCATCGAACGGGGGTCTGCGGCGCCACCGCGGCGGCGGCTTCCAGCCCGGCCGGCGCGACGATCTGCGTCGCGGGCACGCGGCCCCTCCAGCCCGGCTTGGCCAGCAGCGTCTGCCCGACGCCGATGCGGCGCTCGGCGAAGCCACCCTCGCAGTAGCAGAGGTAGAAGTGCCACAGCCGGCGGAAGCGCTCGTCGTAGCCGAGCTCCTCGAGACGCTCCGTGGAGGCCTCGATGTTCTTGCGCCAGTGGTGCAGCGTGTGGACGTAGTCGCCCGTCAGGTCCTCGTGGTGGGCCATGCGCAGATCGGTCTCGGTCTTCAGGCAGCGCGCGATCTCCGCCTGCGACGGCAGGCTGCCGTTCGGGAAGATCTGCTCGCGGATGAACGAGTTGGACGCCTTCTCGACCTCATAGGCGCGGTCGTCCGTCGTGATCGCCTGCAGGAGCATCGCGCCGTCGCGCTCCAGGCGCTCTGAGCAGACGCGGAAGAACGTCGGGAAGTCACGCCAGCCCACGGCCTCGATCATCTCCAGCGAGACGACCCGGTCGTAGGTGCCGGTGAGGTCGCGGTAGTCCTCGAGCAGGATCGTGACGAGGTCGCTGACGCCGGCGGCCCGGACCTTCGCGACGGCGTAGGCGTGCTGCTCGGAGGAGATCGTAGTGGTGGTCACGTGGCAGCCGCGGGTCGTCGCGGCGTGGATCGCGAAGCCGCCCCAGCCCGCCCCGATCTCCAGGACGCGATCGCCCGCGCGCAGGCCGAGCTTGTCGCAGACGAGCTCGAGCTTCTCGATCGAGGCGTCGCGCAGCGTGGCCTCCGACGAGGAGAAGGAGCCCGCGGAGTACATCATCGTCTCGTCGAGCATCAGCTCGAACAGGTCGTTGCCGAGGTCGTAGTGGGCGTGGATGTCCTGGCGGCCCTGTGCCTTGGAGACGCGTCGGCGCAGCCCGCGGAGGTGCTGGTAGGGAACGCGGACGGCCTGGATGCGGCGGCGGAGCTCGTCGATCGCCTGGACGTTGCGCGCCGCGAGGCGCACGACGTCGGTCAGCGCGGGCGAGTCCCAGAGCCCGTCGGTGTAGGACTGCCCCAGGCCGCGGCTGCCGCTGAGGAAGGCGACCCAGGCCTGCGGGTCGTTGAGCTGCGCGACGGCCTGCGGCTCGCCGCCCGGCCCGAGCAGGTGACGGCGTCCGTCGGGTTCGATCAGCTCCAGGCGGCCGGTCGTCAGGCGCGCGAAGAGCGCGAGCACGGCGCGGCGGGCAGCGGTCTGGGCGGGGGTCATCTTCGTCCTGTCGGGTTCGGGAGCCGTCTCGGCGGGCGGGCGGAAGTGAGGGGCGCCGCGGAGCTTCAGGGCGGCGGCGTGGCCGTAGATGAGGCCGAGGGTGCGCACCGCACCGGCTGGGTGGCGGCGCACGGCGCGCCGCAGCGAGGCGGGCGTCAGCTCCTCGCGGCGCAGGCTCAGCGTCGCGTCGAAGTCCTTGCTGTCCAGCGCCTCGCGGTGGTTCTCGATGTGTACCGCGATCGTCTCGCCGGGCGTGGTGATCGCCCAGACGTGGCGGTGGCCCATGTCCTGGAAGGGCGAGACGTGCAGCAGCTTGGCGTGCTCGCCGCGGAGCACGCGCTCCTCGCCGGTCGCCCGCAGCACGTAGGCGTGGCGCTCGAGCCACGGAGTACTCGTCACCTCGCTGACCACCGTGTCGAGGCGCTCGTGCTCGTCGAAGCAGTAGTAGAACGAGACCGGGTTGAACGCGGTGCCGAGCGTGCGTGGCGTGGTGAGCACGCGGATCGCGCCGCCCGGCGCAGGGCATCCTGAGCGCTCCTCGATCAGTGCCCGCACCGCGACGGCGGTGGGCGGGCCGTCGGCGCCGCCGAGCAGGTCGCGGCGGCGCAGGCGCACGAGCCCCGGCGCCGGGCGCACGAGGCGGCCGCCGAGCAGCCCGGGCAGCTCCTCGAGGTCGGCGTAGAGGAACGACACCGGATGGGTGAACTCGCTCGCGGGTGCGCCCAGGCGGCGGTGGCGGATCTCGCCGGAGTAGAGCGCGGAGGCGGTCACGCCGCCACCCGCTCGTCCGCGGCCGCGAGCAGCGCCTCGGCGACGCGGTGTCCGCTGCTCACGCCGTCCTCGTGGAAGCCCCAGCCCCAGTACGCCCCCGCGTAGTGCGTGCGGTTCACGCCGCTGATCTCCGCGTGGCGCCGCTGGGTGCGCAGCCCCTCGGGCGTGTAGGTCGGATGCGCGACGTCGAAGGTCGCGATGACCTTCGCGGGGTCGATGCGCTCGACGAGGTTGAGCGTCGCGAGCAGCTCGCGATCGATCTCGTGGCCCTGGAGGTTGTTCAGCCAGTAGGTCACCGCGGGGTTCCCGCGGGCCGCCTCGAGGAGGTGGGCGTTCCAGCTGGCCCAGGCCGCGCGGCGGCGCGGCATGAGCGACGTGTCCGTGTGCAGCACGAGCTCGCTGGGCAGGTAGGCGATCGCGCCGAGCAGCTCGCGCTCGAGCTCCGACGGGTCGGCGAGCAGCGCGAGCGCCTGGTCGGAGTGGCAGGCGAGCACGACCTCGTCGAAGCCCTCGGGCTCCCGGTCCGCGACGGTCACCGTCACCGCATCGGCCTCGCGGGCGACCGCGGTGACCTCCGCGCCGAGCCGCACGCGGTCGCCGAGCCGGCCGGTGATCGCCTCGACGTAGCGCCGCGAGCCGCCGACGACGGTGCGCCACTCCGGGCGGTCGCGGAAGCCCAGCAGCCCGTGGTTGTCGAAGAACTGCACGAGGAAGCGCGCCGGGAAGCTCCACATCTGCTCCGGGTCGGCCGACCAGACCGCGGAGGCCTGCGGGACGATCAGCCGGTGGACGAAGTAGTCCGAGTAGTCGAGCCCCGCGAGCCAGTCGCGCAGGGAGGGGTCTTCTGAGCCGTCGAGCAGCTTCTGGGAGTCTGCGTTGAAGCGGGCGTACTCGGCGACCATCTTGAGGAAGCGGCGGTCGGCGAGGTGGCGCGGGTTGGCGAACAGGCCGCGCGGCCCGTTGCCGGCGTACTCGAAGTCCGCGCCGTCGGAGACCGAGAAGCTCATGTCCGACGCGCGCGACGCGACGCCGAGGTCGGCCAGCAGCGCCTCGAAGCGCGGGTAGTTGCGGTCGTTGAAGACGAGGAAGCCGACGTCGACCGGGAGGGTTCCGCTCGCAAGCTCGACGTCCACGGTCCAGGCGTGTCCGCCCGCGCGGCTCTGAGCCTCGAACACCGTCACGTCGTGATGCTCGTGGAGGAGGTGCGCGGTGACCAGGCCCGACACGCCGGCGCCCACGATCGCTATCCGCTTGCGGGAGTGCGCCATCTTGGTTTCTTGCGCTCACAAGCGGTTGCCCGGATCACCCTCCCGGGCACGCGGCGACGATGTCCGGCATCGAGGAGACCATCGACGTGCAGGCGAAACCGGAGCGGGCGTACGCCGTCTGGGCGGACTTCGGGCGCTACCCGGACTTCGTGAAGGGCGTCGAGCGCGTGGAGCGCCACGGCGAACGTCTGCACTGGGTGGCCAAGGGCGCGATGAAGTCCAACGAATGGGTTGCGCAGATCACCGCGGAGGAGCCGGGCCGACGGCTTGCCTGGCAGGCCCCCGAGGGTCCGATCGACACGGAGATCACCTTCGAGGCGCTCCCCGACGGCGGGACCCGGGTGCGCTTCCGCGAGCAGATGCACGACTCGCTCCCAGCGCAGGCCGCGGCGGCGTCGGGCTACGGCGGCCGCCGGGCGCAGAACGACCTCGAGCGCTACAAGGAGATCGTCGAGGGCGGCTGAGCACCTGCCATATTGGCCGGCGTGCGCGAGCCGATCAGCCTGACTTACCGCGTGGCGATGACCGTGTGCACGCCGGTCATCCGCTGGTGGGGGCGCTTGCAGGTCACCGGGTTGGAGGCCGTGCCGCCGAGCGGCCCGGTGCTCATGGCGGTCAACCACGACTCCCACTGGGATCCGGTGACCGTCGGCGTCGCCGGGCTGGGCCGGCGCCAGATCCGCGCGCTCGCCAAGGCCTCGCTGTGGAAGAACCCGGCGCTCGGCAAGGTGCTCGACGGCATGGGCCAGATCCCCCTGCACCGCGGCGGCGGCCCCGACGGCGGGATGGCCGACGCACTGCGCGAGCTGCGAGCCGGCGCCTGCCTGGGGATCTTCCCCGAGGGGACGCTGAGCCGCGGCGAGGAGCTGCGCGCGCGCTCGGGCATCGGCCGCCTCGCGCTCGACGTGCCGGACGCGCCCGTGGTCTGCGTGGCGGTCGCGGACACCGTGGCCATCGCGCGCTTCCCGCGACGCCCGCGGATCTCCGTGCGCTTCTTCGCGCCGGCGGGTGGCGGGCTTCAGCCCGGCGAGTCCGCGGGCGACTTCTCGGCTCGCCTGATGGGCGAGCTGCGCGCCGAGGTGCCGCGGGTCACCGCGGGCCGCAACCCCGAGAAGAAGCGCCGGGTGGCCGCGGAGCAGGCCGCTGCTGCCGCGCCGCGCGGGCGCTCGCGGCGGCGGCGCTCGAAGCAGTAACGACCCCGTTCCCCGCCTTGGCCCTCGTCTCGCTCCGCCACCGCCTCACCCGTGCCGCCGGCTGGCCCGGCCGCCGGCTCCTCGACCAGCGCGTGCTCTGGCTCGCGTCGCTCGTCGAGGATCGGCTCGGCCGCAGCCCGGTCACCGTCCACGACCGCCTCGAGGACCTCGATCGCCTGGCCCGGGCGCAGCTCCAGGGCCTCGGCTTCCTCGAGCTCGCGGCGGGCGCGCCGGGCCGGCGCCTGGCCGACCTCTCGGCGGGCGTGGCGGGGGCGCTCAACTGGGCGGAGGGGCCGGACGGCTACGCCGCGCAGGCCGGCGTGTGGTTCAACCCGCCGGTGCCGGTCGAGCACGTGGCCCGAGGCGCCGGGGTGCTGCTCGTCAACGAGCGGATCGTCGAGCAGCCGTGGGTCTTCGCGCGGGTCGGCGCGGCGCCGCAGCGGATCCTCGACCTCGGCGGTGCGGAGAGCACGGTCGCGCTCTCCCTGGCGACGCTCGGCCACGACGTCACCGTCGTCGACCCGCGCGGCTACCCCGTCGCGCACCCGAACCTCACCGTGGCCGCAGTCCGCCTCGAGGAGCACGCGCCCTCGGCGCCCTATGACGTGGCGGTCGCGCTGTCGGCGGTCGAGCACTTCGGCCTCGGGCACTACGCGGGCGGGGAGGGCAGCCAGGACGACCGCGCGGCGCTCGCCCGGCTGCGGGAGCTCGTGCGGCCCGGCGGTCGCCTCGTGCTCACCGTGCCGTTCGCGGCGCACGCGAGCGCCGACGACTTCCAGCGCGTCTACGACTCCGCGGGCCTCGAGGCGCTGCTCACGGGCTGGGTGGTCGAGCAGCGCCTCGCGGCGTGGCAGGTCGAGCGCACGCAATGGGTGCTCGGAACGTGCGAAGCGCCGCTGAGCGATCGCGGCGTCGCGCTCGTCGCGGGAACGGCCGAGCCGCAGCGTACGGACGGCGCCGAAGCACTCCAGTAGGACGTCGGGTGGTCACTCCTCGAGGCGGCCCTGCACGCGCGGCAGCCCATTGACCTCTGATCCGTTGCCGCAGGTGAAGCGATTGCACACGAAGCCCTGGATCTTCGTGGCGAGCGGGACCCCGCCCTCGTCGCGGCGGCGCTGGGCCGTCCGGTGGTGATCTCACTGCCGCTGCAGCGCACACAGCGCCCGAAGCTCACCGCCGGACAGCGACCGGTCCTCGGGCGACTGAGGGTCTCGGTCGTCGACCGTCTCGGCAACGCGACCACCGGCGAGACCCAAGTCTGCATCCCGCGACGCCTTGACTGCTGAAGGCCAATCAGCAGACGTCGCGTGAGCCGTCCCGCCAGCCGTTGGGTGGAACGGAGAACGCGGCGTTCAGGGGTGTCGGTTGTCGGTCTCGCAGTTGTGCACGATGTCGAGGCGGTCGCGGGTCACTCGGTCGTGGCCCGGGCCGCAGTCGATCACGTCGCGGGCGCCGTCAACCGAGACGACGGTGTCATCGCCTGAGCCGGCGTCGATGCGGTCCGGGTCCTTGCCGCCGTTGAGCCGGTCGGCGCCCGGGCCGCCTTCGAGGACGTCCTTGCCGCCCGCGCCTTCGAGGGTGTCGTTGCCGTCTTGGCCGCGCAGCAGATCGCTGCCGCGTCGGCCGTAGAGCTGGTCGTCGCCGGGGCCACCGTCGAGCAGGTCATTGCCGGGAGCACCTTCAAGCCGGTCGTTGCCGCCCAAGCCGAACAGCGCACCGGTGGCCTGGAACTGGAAGTTGCGGGCGTTGGCGATCAACGTGTCCGGGCCGTCGCTCGCGCCGCGGCTCAGCGGCTGGCCGGCGTCGCGGGCGAAGATGGCGGCAAGCGCCGCCCGAGCTCCCGGGTGCTCCAGTGCCGCGTTCGATGCGCTGATGCCGACTGCGTGCTGGGAGATCCAGCGCGGGTTGGCCGAGCCGTTCGCGAGGCCTTGCGGGATCGCTGCTTCGCAGTCGGTGAACGTGATGTCGCCGATGCCCCCTGGGAAGACCTCCTCGGGGGTGCCGACGTCGCGATCACCGTAGTAGGGCACGTAGACCACATCGAGTCCGGGACCGCAGCTGATCCTGCTGTGCAAGCGGCTGATCCAGATCAAGTCGTTCCCGGATCCGCCGTCCAGCTGATCGGGACCGACCCCGTCGAGGAGCACGTCGTCCCCGTCGCCGCCGTCGACGACGTCGGCCCCGGCCCCGGAATCGATGATGTCGTTGCCGGGACCACCGTTGAGGCGATCATTGCCAGGGCCCCCGTAGATCAGGTCCGCGCCGTCGCCGCCACGGACCGCCGCGTCCTCGCCGCGTCCTGAGTCGATCAAGTCGTCACCGGCGCCTCCGTCGATGAGGCGATCGTTGCCGAACCCAGCTTCAAGCAGCACGTCGTCACCCGTGCCGCCGCGCAGCGTGTCATCGCCATCGCCACCGTCCAGCCAGTCCGCGCCCGCCCCGCCGGACAACACGTCGTCCCCGGTTCCACCGTTGAGTCGATCCACCCCGCCGAAGCCGGAAAGCCGGTCGTCGCCGCTAGCACCGAACAGCACGTCGGCGCCAGCCGTCCCCTCGAGGCGATCACTTCCGAAGCCGCCGGCGCGCACCACCGCACCCGCTGAACCCGGCAGCAGCAGAAGAACAGCAAACACCGCGACGCAGGCACGCATCCGCACCAACCTACCCGCGAATCGCGACCGGCCGCCCCGAGTTCGGTCGTAGCGACCGTGTCCCGGGTAGCCGTTCGCTACGGGTGACTCCCTCCTGGTGCTGCCGCGTGCGTCGGGGCGGGGGAGCGCTCCGGGCCGCCGGTGCGCCTCGAATGCACCCGCTTCGGGTCGAGCAGGGTCGCGGCTGTGGGAGGGTGGGCGACGTGTCCTTCCGCCCCGGGCCTGGCCTCGTTCTGCTTGCCCTTCTCGGGTGCCTGCTGTTGGGCGGGCCGCCCGCGCAGGCCGCGTCGAAGGCGCGGCTGGCCTTCGAGCACGACGGGTCGATCTGGACTATGGCCGCGGACGGCTCCGACCGGGTCCGGGTCACCCGTGGGCAGAGCGCGCACGGCCCGCGGTGGTCGCCGCGGGGGGACCGGATCGCCTACACCGTCTACGAGCCGAAGGACCGTACGTCGGTGTGGACCGTCGCCCCGGACGGCAGCGACCGGCGGCGGGTCGTCCCCGCCGGCGCAATGTCCTACGGCGGGCCGGCCTGGTCGCCCGACGGGTCGAAGCTCGCCCTTGCCGGGGTGCGCTTGACCGACACCAGCTTCACCTCGAGCATCGTGGTTACCGATGCGGCCGGTGGCGGAGCCCGCACGGTGACGCGGCTGCGAACCACGGAGACCCTCGATGCCGTCGGGGCACCGGTGTGGCTGCCCGATGGGCGGCGGCTGGCCTACACGCGCAGCGGGCTTGACGCGAAGAGCTACTTCACCGCTGAGATCCGGACCGTAGGGGAGGACGGCGCCGGGGACACGATCTTCCTCCGCAACGCGCAGGGCGGCGCTTGGTCGCCCGACGGCACGCGCTTCGCCTACGGCGATATCGCCGAGCACCACGGAGAGAGCTGTGGCTCCGACGAGTGCTCCTACAACTCGGAACTCGCAGTCGTCGACGCTGCAGGCGCCGGGCGCCGCCTGCTGACTCACACTCTCGCCGACGAGAGTGACCCGGCCTGGTCGGCGGATGGCCAGCGACTGGCCTTCTCCAGCGGACGCAACGGGCCCAAGCTCGCCTTCGACGAGCCGGAGGTGTACTCCGTCGGCGCCGACGGCAGCTGCTTGACCTGGCTGACCAACGGCTCGCCCGCGAGCACCGGACCGTCTTGGGCGCCCGGCAGCGAGGACACGTCGCCCGGCGCGTGCGGTGCAGCCGGGCGCGCGCCGATGGTCGAGGTCGCTCCCGGCACGTCGCGGCGGCGCCCGCTGTGGCTGGGCCCGACATTCGGCACGGCGCTGCTGGCCAACACGCAGGACTCAGTCCTAGACTACGAGGACTGCGGCGAGTTCGAGCCGTCCGCCTGCCTGCCGGCGTTCCTGCTGAACGAGGAGAGCGCATGCGTGCACGGCAAGTGGGCGCTTGAGAAGCTGCGCTACGACGCACGCGCACTGCGTCATGCGCGCGAGGCGGGAGGGGTGCTGGTCGGTCAGGAGCGTGAGGGCACAGGCGGACTGCTGCTGGCCGCCAGCACCATCGTCTTCGTCCAAGTGGACTCGAGAAGCACTGCGGCACAGCGAGCTGCGCTCTACCTCCGCGTCGCCCGCGCGCTGCGTCGTACGCCGTCGGTGGCGCGGACCCCAGTCGGCCGGCCGCGGCTCGCCGCCGCCGCGCAGCGGCTGCTCCCAGAGCGCCTGCGCCGCCTCGTCCGACCGTGCTGACCGGCGACCCGGGCCGCGACCCCCTCGCGGCGGCGTCCCCGGCCGCGGACGCGACGCCCGCGGCTCGTCGGCGGTTAGCCACGCCCCTCTCACCACCGCCGGCCTGAGCCGGGCGTGTTGTGCCACGCCGCCGCCCCGTATGTCGTTCGCCTCTGGTCGCGTGCCGCTTGACTTCCGCGGCATAAATCGGATAATCGGATGATGGCTGAAATCAGCGCTACGGATGCGTCGAAGCGGTTCGCGGATCTCTTGGACGCGGTCGAGCACCGGGGCGAAACGTTCACGGTGGTGCGTCGTGGGCGGATCGTGGCGACGATCGCGCCCGCGCGTCGCGGCAGCGGCGCCGATCTGCGCCGGATCCTCTCGCACACACCCCCCGATTCGCGCTGGGCGGACGATCTCGATGACATCCGATCATTCGCGGGAGAGACGCAGATCGTGGATCCGTGGAACGACTGATCCTCGACAGCGGCGTGTTGATCGCGTTCGAGCGCGCGCGGGGAGTCTCGATCGACGTGGTTCCGGATGAGGCGGACATCGCCCTGGCGGCGGTCACCGCCTCCGAACTGCTCGTCGGGATCGAGCTGGCAGACGCACTTCGACGCCCCGCCCGACAGAGGACCGTCACCGCGATCCTCGAGACCTTCGACGTTCTTGCGTTCGACCTCAATGTCGCCTACCACCACGCCGAGCTCTTCGCCCACGCGCGTCGAAGCGGACGGCCGCGCGGCGCGCACGACCTGCAGATCGCCGCGACCGCCCGCGCCACGGGACGAATCGTGATCACCACCGATAACCGCGCGTTCGACGACCTGCCCGGAGTCCGCCACCGGATCGCCACCGAAGACCACCCACCGTCCCGGTAGCTGTTCGTGGTTGGGTTCTATTTCGGGCTGTCGTTAAACGCTGATCGCAACGCGGGACGCGTCCGCGTGGGCTCCGCGCTTGAGGACTCGGGCTGCCCCGGGTCCGTCATGTGGCAGTGCAACGGCGAGCCATCGCAGCGGTTCAGAATTGGAGGTGCTCAGCTCGACGTCGGTCCGCAGCACACGCAGCTCGTTGCTTGCGGTCTCGACGCGAGCTTGCTCGAAGCTCCACACGGCGTCGCCCTTGGCTTTGCGCTGCTCCCGGGTTTCGGCCCATTCGGCCGCAGCACCGCCGCCACCGAGCAGGCCGCCCGCAGCCTGCACCCCGCCGCCCGCGACGGCCGCCCGCAGCGCGCGCGGCTGGAGGCCAACGCCGCACGGGTGCTCGCGCGCCGCGCCGCTGCCACTGCGGCGTGAGCGCCGAAGCGCCGAGTTGCCTCCCGAAGAGGCCAGCGGAGCGCCGGCGCGAGGCGACTGGGGCGGATCCGGGCGCCGGGCCGATCAGCGATCCCGATTGCGCGCTCAACGAGGCCTCGCCGGGCACCAGCGGCTGCTACTTGGACTCGTTGAAGGTCGGGCGCCAGGGCGGCAAGGAGCAGCGTGCGGTGATGCGCTTTCAGATCGCCGACGCGCTGCCGCGCGACGCGGAGGTCTTCAACGCCTCGCTGGGGATGACGCTGCGTTCGCAGACGGCGCCGACGCTTGCGCCCACGAGTATCTCGGTCAACCGGGCGACGCACTCGTGGAGCTCTGGCGCCGGCTGGGATCGCTATGACGGCACCAACCGGTGGGGCTCGCCGGGCGGCGACTTCGCCGACGCGCAGATCAACCAGTCCTATGAGTACGCGGGCGGCACCAGCGGCCTGGGCACTTCGTACTTCAACATCGGCCAAGCGATCACCGACTGGCAGACGTACAAGTACCCCAACTACGGCATGGTCGTGCGCGAAGCCGACTCAAGCAAGGACAACCTGCTGAGCTTTGACTCGGCCGAGACCGTCGGCGGTCAAGCGCCGCAGCTGTTCATCTCCTACCAGCGCCGGCTGGGCGAGCGGCCCGGCTACAAGCTCGAGGAGTTCACGCTTAACGACCGGATGGCCTTGAAGGTCAACTCCGCGACGGGCAACCTGCTGCTGCGCCAGACCGACTTGAGCGTCCCGGGCGGCCTTGGCCCCGACACGACGGTCGGGCGCACCTACAACTCCTATCAGCCCGGCCCCGCCTCCCCCGCCTACGGGCAGAACTGGACGATGGACACCGCCTCGGGCGTCTTTCTGGAGAACCAGGGCAACTTCTATCAGCAGCTCTACGGCCCGTCGGGGTGGGCGGCGCAGTTCAACCCGGCCACCGACGCGGGCGGCAACCGCACCTACCCTGTCAGTCCTGCCGGGATCGACGGCAAGTTGAGCAAGGACAGCGGCAGCGGCCAGCACACGCTGACGATGAACAAGTCGCAGACCAAGTACGTCTTCGAGGCCGTCGCTTCCGGTGTTCGTGCGCGGCTGTTGCGCGTCGAGGACCGCAACGGCCGCAAGGTCTCCTTCGCCTACACCGGCACCACGTCGCAGCTGGCGTCGATCACCGACAACCAGGACCGCGTGACCACGTTCGTCTACGACACCGCTAGCCGGTTGACCAAGATGACCGACCCGGCCGGCCGCAACTCCTCCTACGTCTATGACGCCACGACCGGCTTCCTATCGACGTACACCGATGCGGCTGGCGGAATCACCCGCTACTTCTACGATTCGACAGGCCGCTTGACGAAGGTCACCACTCCGGGCGGGCGCTCCACGACGGTGGTGTACTACCCGACCGGGCATGCCGACGCGGGCAAGGTCAAGCAGGTCACGCGGGTGACCAACTCGCCCAACGCGGGCGACGGGCCGACGACGAAGTTCGTCTATGACGCCCACCGCGACACCTCCTCAGACGCCTACGTGACCGACCCGCTCGATCACGAGACGCGCTACAGCTTCGACACGCAAAGCCGCGTGACCGGCGTCGTTGACGCGCTGGGCAACAAGCAGGCCACCACGTATGACGCGCGCTCGAACGTCGACAGCTACAGCGCGCCGGGCTCGAGCACCGGCTCCTCGAATCTGACCAAGACCACGCATGACTCAGACGGCAACCTGACGGGCACCGCGACGCCGACGACGCAGACGCCGGTGGCTGAGAACGGCAAGGCGATCCGTACCTCGGCCAGCTTCCCCGCCAGCGGCTCGGTGGCCGGCGGCACCTTCCTGCCGTCCTCCACCAAGGACGCCCAGGGCCAGCAGACCGCCTACGCCTACGACGCGGCGGGCAACCCGACGCAGGTCGCCCAGCAGGGCAACGCCGCGGCGTCGGTCTCCTTTGTGTACTCCGCGACGAGCCCCGGCCGCGTGGATAAGTCAAAGGACGGCCTGGGCAAGGAGACCGTCTACGGCTATGACGCCAAGGGCAACTTGACGTCGATCGCTCCGCCCTCGGCCTCGATCGGGGCGACGACGATCGGCTACGCCGGGGCCGCCGGGGCCGACCTCAAGCTCAGCCGCGTCTCCTCGATCACGCGGCCGGTCGCCGGCACCGAGAGCTACAAGTACGACGCCCTTGATCGCGCCACCGAAGTGGCCTACTCCGACGGCAAGACGGTCACCACCACCTACGACCCCGACGGCAACGCGACTCAGGTCGTCGACTCGGCCGTGGGGGCGGGGACGCGCACCCAGAGCTACGACGCCCTCAACCGGCTGCTCACGCAGGCCGGCCCCAACTCAGCCTCCTACACCTACCGCTACGACCTGTCGAGCAACTTGACTTCGGTGCAGGACAACAACGGCACCACGGAGTACGGATACGACGCGGCCAACCGCGGCATCTCGGTCTACGAGCCCGGCGTGAGCGCCCCGGTCAAGTTTGGCCTCGACGACCGCGGCAACCGCGTCAAGACCACGCTGCCCAACGGGACGATCACCGAGCAGGACTTCAACGAGGCAAGCCAGCTCAAGCGCAGTTGTCTGCGTCCCGGCAGCGATACGGGGGCGTGTTCCTCTTCGACTGCGGGGCGGCTGCTTGACTTCAAGTACACCTACCGTGAGCGTGCCGGCGCGCCCGGGCAGGGGATGAACGTCGGTGAGCTGCAGGAGACCGTGACCGACAAGGACGACAAGCTGACGCTCAATTGCTACGACGACCTCAACCGCGTCGTGCGCGTCGAGACGGGCACCGCCACCATGCCGCCGGCGTTCTGTGAGGACCCCGCGCCCGCCTCGACCTCCAGCGACTGGTGGAGCTACGGCTTTGATCTGGCGGGCAACATCACCGGATCGCAGCGCAAGGGCGCCACCCAGCAATCCTTCGCGTACGCCGACGGCAACCGGTTGTGCTGGAAGAACAACGGCGCAAGCACCAACACCTGCGCCACCCCGCCCGCCGGGGCCACCACCTACTCCTATGACGCCGCCGGGCAGGAGACCGCGGTCTCGGGCGCGCGCGCCTCGACTTACAACGCCCGCCAGCAGCTCACGTCGCTCACCGGCGTGACCGGGATCGGTTACTTCGCTACCGGCCAATCCGACCTGTCCACCGCGGGCGGCAGCACGCACCGCTCCGGCGTGCTCGGCCTCAGCCAGATCGGAAGCGACAGCTACGTGCGCGACGAGAGCGGCGGCCTGGTCTCGCAAAGCACTTCGGGCGGGCGCCAGTACGTGCACACCGACGCGCTCGGCTCGGTCCGCGCGCTTACCAACAGCACAGGAGCCGTCAGCAACCGCCTCGACTACGACCCTTACGGGCAGCCCACCAGCGCCGCCACGCCGGGGTCAAGCACCAGTCGCTTCGGCTACGCCCAAGGCGAGAACATCGGCGCCGGACTAACCCACTACGGCGAGCGCTACTACGACCCCGCCATCATGCGCTGGACGCAGCCCGACCCGCTACTCAACAGCGACGACATCCGCCAAGCCAACCGCTACGCCTACGCGGCCAATGACCCGATCAACAACTCCGATCCGTCAGGTCGCGGGATCAAGGGATGCTTGATTGGGGTTTTTGTCAGGCTTACCGGTGTATCAAACTTCAATCCAGTAGGGAAACCGTACGGCCTTGCGGGGGCCTGCGTTGTAGGTTCACTTGCCGAGAGCGGCGGTCGGCGACGAGGGGGGCCCTGTGTCGATACCCCGTTAAGCACTCTCTCGGGTAAAACTTGCAAGTTTCGGCGGAGCTTGCAGGCGTGATTGCGCAATACCTCGTCTCCGGCGAGAATGGTGGCACAGGGATCTGGCTGGCAGTGGCGATAGTTATGAGCCCGTTGGCGGTCGGTCTTGCGCTCCGATGGAACGACAGGCGAGATCGGAATCGGCACTTCGCCGTTGACGCCGAGACGTTAGATGCACCGGACGAGAAGCGAACCTACGGTTATCGAGGTTATGCGATCCGGTTTTTCGCTTCGCTATTGGTAATCACGCTCTGTGTTTTCATCGCCGGAGTTTTTGGTGTCTCCTCGTGGGTCGGAGTCGCGGCCGGTGTAGCGGTGGCGGCAGTCGCGTCAGAACTGGAGAACAGTCATTTCCGCGGCGAGTATCCGCTTGACTAGATAGTGCGATGACTGACGACGCGTCCCCGCGTAAGCCGCTCCAAAGAGGCGTTGCGGTGACAATCATTATCGCAATGGCGGCTGGTGTCCTGGCCGGAGCGCGCGGAGGCCATATCGAACGCTTGCTCGGCTTCTGGCTGGCTAGCTTGTTCCGGAAGGACCGGGAGCATAGTTGACACCGCCTCAATCGGGCGAGTTACCCGTGAGGTCGACGAAATAGCATGGCGCTCGCGGTCGAAGAAAACGCTGCCGCGTCGTAAGCCCTGATGGCGAGCCAGTGAGGGACTCCAGTCGATGAGCGCCGGCGGCTGCCTGAAGCGCTCAGTCCAGTCGCTGATGGCGTCGACAACACCGTCCTTGTCCCATCTCCGGGGCGTTGAGGTGGCCCGGACCTCTGGGAGGCAGAGCAGGCGGCGCTCGGGCATCGCCGGGCCATCGTGCCCGACCCGCGCGCCCTACGCTCCGCGCATGGCCTACGACACCGCCGAGGCGCGGCAGGAGATGCTCGACACGATCGCCGACGCGCTCGACGACCTCGGCGTGGCCGCCGCCGACCTCGGCGAGGCCTACGAGCTGCTCGACGACACGACGGCCGACCGCCTCGAGGGCGAGCTGTTCAAGCCGGTCCAGACCGCCTCGGGCCGCCTCAAGCGAACGCACACGGGCTTCGCGCAGTGTGTCGGGCTCGTCGCGCGGGCGCCCCTCCCTCGAACGCCCGGCCCGCCGTCGCAGGGCGTGCGCGGCTTCGTCACGCACGTGACGTTGAATTGCTACGACGACCTCAACCGCGTCGTGCGCGTCGAGACGGGCACCGCCACCATGCCGCCGGCGTTCTGTGAGGACCCCGCGCCCGCCTCGACCTCCAGCGACTGGTGGAGCTACGGCTTTGATCTGGCGGGCAACATCACCGGATCGCAGCGCAAGGGCGCCACACAGCAATCCTTCGCGTACGCCGACGGCAACCGGTTGTGCTGGAAGAACAACGGCGCAAGCACCAACACCTGCGCCACCCCGCCCGCCGGGGCCACCACCTACACCTACGACGCCGCCGGACAGGAGACCGGGGTGTCGGGCGGGCGCGCGTCGACTTACAACGCCCGCCAGCAGCTCACGTCGGTCACCGGCGTGACCGGTATCGGGTACTTCGCTACCGGCCAATCCGACCTCACCACCGCGGGTGGCAGCACGCACCGCTCCGGCGTACTTGGGCTCAGCCAGATCGGAAGCGACAGCTACGTGCGCGACGAGAGCGGCGGGCTGGTCTCTCAAGTCACGGCGACCGGTCGCAAATACGTCCAGACCGACGCGCTCGGCTCGGTCCGCGCGCTCACCGACACCAGCGGCACGGTCACCACACGGCTCGACTACGACCCCTACGGCGCCACCACCAGCACGGCCACCCCCGGAGCCGCCACCAGCCGCTTCGGCTACGCCCAAGGCGAGAACATCGGCGCCGGACTCACGCACTACGGAGAGCGCTACTACGACCCCGCCATAATGCGCTGGACCCAGCCCGACCCGCTACTCAACGAAGGCGACATCCGGGAGGCCAACCGCTACGCCTACGTCGGCGGCGACCCAGTGAACTTGAGCGATGCGGCCGGAACGAGCCCAGCTCCTCCTGGGTCATGCTCTGGAACGTTGTGTGTCTCGCAGCGACCGTATAGCCGACGTGGCGGAACCGGGGCGGGCGGCTACCGACGGAACCCGTATGCACGCCAGCTCGGGCGTGACCTCGATACCTTGTGCTACGGCGCAACCACAGTGTCCTACGTTGCTAGGAGGTTTCCCGCCGTCGCCGGAGGTTGCATCGCCTATGGTGGCGCCGGGGTTGCCAATGCATATCGATAAGCCAGGAACGAAGCGTCCCGACCGAAGCGCGCTGTCCATTCGTACACTGCGTCTTATTGCAGCGTTAGGCGTCGGAGTATCGGCCGCTAACGTTTTCGAACTGGATTCCGTGCCGGGTGGTAGAGCGGTCGCCGCAGTCATCATCACCATACTCACTTACCCGATCGCTTCCGCGATAGACCGGCTGCTCGGCAGGTCATGACAACTCGTAGCCTCTGTAATTACAAACAGCGCGGCGCTTAGCCCCGATTGTTCGTCTCGCAGCAGCGGCCCCGGGTGTCGGGGCCGCTGAAGTGTGAACTGTGAACTGTGTAGGCGTTCAGTGCCTGGCTGGCCGGTTAGGTCAGAAGCGGCGCTGGGTGCCCGGCGGCGCGGGCGGTGAGCACGTCGATGAGGTAGGCGTGCAGGCTGCGGTGTTGGAGGCGGCAGGTGGTGTGCGCGGAGAGCAGCCGCGCGATGCGCTGTTCGCCGTGTTCGGACTGGCTGCCGAGGCTGAGCTTGCGGTAGATCACGGCGCCGCGTAGTGCGCGTTCGGCGTGGTTGTTGGTCGGCTGGACGCCGGGATGGTTGGCGAACGTCCATAGGGCCGGCCAGAGCTTCAACAGGGCGCGGGCGAAGCGTCGGCTGTGGCGGTAGCGGGCGTGTTTGCCAGCGTGCTGGCGAAGCACGGGCTTGAGCTGGCGTTGCAGCAGCCAGACGCGGCGTTTGAGCTCTTGGCGGTCGCCGGTGTGCTGGTAGATCTCCCACGCCCAGAACAACTCGTCGCAGACGGCCAGGCCCGCCTGGCCGATCTCCTTATCGCTGCCGCGCCCGTCGGCGTGAAACTCGAAGTCGCGCTGCAGATGTGACCAGCAGACCTGTCGTCGCTTGACCGGCAGATGGTTGTAGGCCCACCAGCGATCGGACGTCACGATCGCGCCGCTGGGGCCGAGTAGCTCCTTGGCGTGGTCGTCGTGGCGGCTGGCCGTGATCTGCAAGATCGCGTGACGCTCGGTGAACATGCCCCAGATCGCGCGCTGGGCTCCGCGCAGCCGCCAGCCGGTCTCGTCCATGTTGACCGCTCGCGCCGAGCGGACCTTGTCAAGCAGGTCCTCGCAGGGCTCGGTCAGCGCGTCGGCGGCACGGGCGAGGATCGCGTCGACCGTGCCCGTGCTGATCCGCGAGCTGAACAGCTGCTCGCAGAGCTCCACGACGTCGCGGCGGCTGATGCGGTTACGCACCGAGAGCGTCACGACCGCCGCCTGCAACCTGGGCCCAAACGCGCTCGCGACGACCTCGGCGGGAAGCTCACCGCAGCGTCTGGCGCCACAGCCAGGGCAGCGCACGCGCTGGCCGTGATGCTCGGTCACGGTGACGGCCATCACCGGCACTCCTCAACCTGACGGCGCACCGGCTCGCCGAGCGCGACGCGGTCGGTATCGCAGAACACATGCCCGCACGCGCATTCGGCCGGCCAGTGCTCGACGGTATCGTCGACCGCCCACGCCGGCAGCAGCGGGCGGCCCTTGCCCTCATGCCCAGGCTGGCCGCCCTGCTTGCGTCCAGACGGATCCTTCCCGCGCCGCGGCGGCGCGCTCGGGCGATCAGCGCTCGGCGGCTGCGAAGAGTTCCGCGACGAGCGGCCCAACTCGCGCTCCAGCGTCGCGATCCGCTCGTCCTGAGCAACGACACGAGCGGTCAGCTCGGCGACCTGCGCCTCCAGGCGCTCGTTCTGGGCTGAAAGCGCCAACAGCACCGACACCACCGCGTCGCGGCCCTGCCCAAATACCGCCTCCGCCTCGCGCCGCTCCACACAACGCAATTCGACGCCAAGAGGTTATGTCCCCCCACCCAACTGAACGCCTACTGAACTGTCCGGGTGAGCAGGCATTCTTCGGCGTGTCGAAGGACGAAGGGCCAACTCTGGGAGATCACCGCGGGGGCCACCACCTACTCCTACGACGCAGCCGGACAGGAGACCGCGGTCTCGGGCGGACGTGCATCGACGTACAACGCCCGCCAGTAGCTCACCTCGGTCACCGGCGTGACCGGGATCGGCTACTTCGCTACCGGCCAATCCGACCTCACCACCGCGGGTGGCAGCACGCACCGCTCCGGCGTACTCGGCCTCAGCCAGATCGGAAGCGACAGCTACGTGCGCGACGAGAGCGGCGGGCTGGTCTCGCAAAGCACTCCGGCCGGGCGCCAGTACGTGCACACTGACGCGCTGGGCTCGGTGCGCGCCACCACCAACACCAGCGGCAGTCACCAACCGCTTCGACTACGACCCCTACGGCGCCACCATCAGCACAGCCACCCCTGGAGCCGCCACCAGCCGCTTTGGCTACGCCCAAGGCGAGAACATCGGCGCCGGCCTGACCCACTACGGCCAGCGCTACTACGACCCCGCCATAATGCGCTGGACCCAGCCTGACCCGCTACTCAACGAAGGCGACATCCGCCAAGCCAACCGCTACGCCTACGTCGGCGGCGACCCAATCAATATGACGGACCCGCTTGGCCTCTGCTCAGGCGTAATCGGCTGTGGTTACGAGGAGCTTTCGAGGCGCATAAGCAGCATACCTCGACAAGCCCCTCGCTACGCAGCCTACGCGGCTTGTGCCACCGTCGGTGGCACGAACATCGCCTCCCGACTCAGCAGGGTGGCGCCAATCGGAAGGTATACGTCCGCAGCCTGCTACGACTACGGTGCCTATTCAGGAGCTAGAAATCTCCGGTGACTGAGGGCTCACGTACCGTTGGGCGAGTCGAAAGCTGGGCAGCAGCCGTCACGATTGCTGCCATATATACCGCTGTGTTTGGGACAACGCTGTTTGCCAGTAAGCTAATTATGCTAGGTGTCATAGCATGTGGGTTAGTCGTGATGTCAGAGGTAGCAACGGCACTCCGGCGAGCATCCGGCCGCTAGACCTCAACTACGGCGAGCGCTACTACGACTCCGCCATCATGCGCTGGACCCAGCCCGACCCACTGCTCAACGAAGGCGACATCCGCCAAGCCAACCGCTACGCCTGCGCGTGCGGCGATCCGGTGAACTCGAGTCCGGACTGCTGGATTGCGCTACGTTCGGCCTCGGCGGAGTCTGTAATAAGGTCATTCCGGTCTACAAAAAGCGCCTTTCGTTGCATCTTCTACGGAACCGGTGCGGCCATTCCCCTAGGAGGTCCGTCGGGCAAAGACGTGCCGAATTACGAGAAGTACGTTCGGACGAAGGTTGGTGCTCGCTGTGCGGATGCGCTGTATGGCCCGAGGAGCATCAACGGCATACCCGTGAGCCAGGACTGACGTGTACGTCTCAGGCGCAATCGTAGTAGCCGTCGTTGCGTTTCTGGTGACCGCGTATCATCCGCGTCCGATAACCGCCGGTCGAAGTAGGTGGGCACCGCGATCCGCACTGCCCGGGTCGTTGGTGTTATTCGTCGGGTCGCTTCCGTCGGCCCTCAATGGCGGCGACCTCCCCGTGCTCGTAGGGCTATTGCTCACGCTCGTCGGGCTCGCTTTGCTCATCAGAGGACGTCGTCGCGCTCGGAGAGCGTTCGGATCAATCCCTGACGCTCGTGTCTGAGGAACGCTCTTATTAGCTAATCAATCCTTGTAGGAAAATGGTTTTTCGTGTTGGTGGGCTATCCCCTTTGCTGCCTAACCCTGGATGACGCCTGATTACTGTAGGTGGCCGGCGCGGTGATGAGGGTGTCGTAGGGCCGCGGATCGGTCGCGACGGCCTGCTCGAGCAGTCGGTAGAAGAGCAGGCCGCTGCTCGGCCGCCCGCAGCTGGAGGACCTGACCGACCCCGAGACCGGCGAGATCACGCCGATCTTCCTAGTCACCGACAACGGGCTCTGCTTAAAGGCGGCCGCGTTCGCGCGGTTCATCGCCTCGCGGCCCGAGCTGACCCACGTCCGCACGCGGCGGCGCTGTGTTGCGCTGGCGAGCCGGAAGGAGGTGGCGGAGGGCGGTCGGCAGCCGCGGGCGCCCGAGCGGGGTGCGGCGCCGCGACGGGGTGCCTCTGAGCGCTCGGGCAGCTCGGCGTTGATTGCGCACTCGTCCGAGCCGCAGGTCTCCCCGTGGTGACAGCGGATGCCGCCGTAGGCAAAGCGACTGCCGCCAGGTGACCACGCGCCACCCTCGGCCTGACCGCGAAACAGGGCGTCGCCAGAGCCGTCCTCACCGACGGTGCGGATATCAGCTGTGAACCGGCCGTCTTTGCCAAGCGTAGACCGCGTGTAGGGCCAGCCGGTGGCCATCGGGCAGCCACACCGGCGCGCCCACGCTGTCGAGAGTCTCGGTCACGCGAACCCGAGCACCGTCCGCAGTCGGTTGCCGGCCGCGTCAGCAACGACGATGCGCATCGTCAGGCTGTTCTCCGTCAGGCGGGCACCGTTCGCCGCAAGCTCGGTCCCATCGACCGCCCACACTGAGGAGTGATCGCCCGGCCCGTACACGGCGTAGGCGATCGTCGTGCCATCCGGCGACCAAGCTGCTCAGCTCAGACGGGGTACTGCGCAACGGGTACCACGATGGAGCCAGCCATCTTGTCGTGCCACGTCTGCTTCTCGCCGTCCCACAGCATCCACAGGTAGCCCAAGAAGAGGACGATGGCCGAGACGATCCGGCCGAGGTAGCGGACGAGCGCTCGCCCGTAACCGATGGGCCCGCCCGTCTCGTGGGAGATCACCCGGATCCCGAGCGCGCGCTTGCCGAGGGTCTGCCCGGCCGCTCCGCCTTCGAGCACCGTGTAGTAGATAAGCCCGAGGCCCACGGACAAGGCCGTCCCCGCCTGGCCCACCGCCGCGACGAGCGCGATGTTCACCACCGTGACGAGGATGCCGTCGAGGAACGACGCGCCAAAGCGCTGCCAGAAGCCGGCCCGCGGCCCCGACGTGACCTGTGCTGTCTCCTGCTGTGCCCCGACGTCGTACGCGCTCATGCCCTCGATCCTCCGCTCTGGTTTGCGGCGAACCTATCGGCTGGCCTTCGCGCGGGCAACCTGCTCGAGGAGGGCCTCGGGTGCCAGGTCGGTCGGAGCGCCCGCCACCTTCGGGCCGACGCGCTCGGCGATCCGCCGCGCCAGCCGCTCCCGCGGCCCCGAGGCGAGTCCCGTGCGACGCTCGAGGAAGCGGCGGATGAGCACGAGGTCCTCGCGGGTGATCGCCGAGACGTCCCAGCCGTCGGCACCGGGTGCGGCGGCTCCCACCTCGGGGTCCGCCGCGGGAGGGGTCCCGCCGTCGCGCCCCCCGCTGCGCTCCCGGACCACGAGCGTCGCGGCCGCGAGGTCCCCGAGGCGCTGGTTGCGCGAGGTAACGAGGATGCTGACCATCCCCGGGATGTACAGCAGGGCCTCGCCGTCGACGAGCCGCAGGAGGTTGCGCGTCGCGCTCGCGCGAAGGCCGATCGGCTGCCCGCCGGCCTCAACGACGCGTAGGCCGCTCAGGCGCTTGCCGGGCGTGCGCCCCTGCCCGAGCGTCTCGAAGAGCACGTCGTAGGCGAACGTGATGAGGAAGACGATCACGATGAGGATGGCGGCGCCCAGGAGCAGTGAGCCCTCCTCGCTGTCGTCCCCGCTCGAGCCCAGTGCGGCCAGCCCGCCCACCAACGCTGCGATGATCGCGCCCTTGAGCGCCGAGTCGATGAGCTGCGCGACGAACCGCGACCCCAGACCGGCGAGCTGGACGTCGAGGTCGAGCCCCTCCGGGGTGGCGATGCTGACCCGATCGTCGTACTCCATGCCGTGAACCTTGACGCCTTCCAGAAGGAGCACGCCGCAAGGTGGGCGGAGCTCGACGAGCTGCTCGCCCGGGCCACACGCCTCAACGGCGCCGACATCCTGCGCCTCGGCGGCCTCTACCGCGCCACGGCGGCCGACCTGGCCTACGCCCGGCGGCGCTTCGCGGGCGATCCGCTCGTTGCCGGGCTCGAGCGCCGGGTGCTGCGCGCGCGGGCGGTCGTCTACGCCGAGCGGCCGCGGCGCAGCTCCGTCCTCGCGTTCGTCACCCGGGGCTACTGGCGGCGCATCGCCGAGCGCCCGGCACTCGTGGCGCTCGCTTGGGCGCTGCTCCTGGCGCCGGCCGTCGCTGCGCTGCTTTGGGGCCTGGACGACCCCGGCGCCGCCCTCGGCCTCATCCCGCATGAGCTCCAGGCCGCGGCCGAGCCGCCCACAGCGGGGCGCGACTACGGCTTCGCAAAGGGAACCGCGTTCGCGGCGCAGGTCATGACGAACAACATCCAGGTGGGCTTCCTGGCCTTCGCGGGCGGGTTGACCTTCGGCGCTCTCACGGTCCTGGTCGTGCTCTTCAACGGGCTGCAGCTCGGTGCGGTCGCCGGCGTCGCGATCGGGGCGGGCAACGGCGGCGCGCTGCTGCGGGTGCTGTCGGCCCACGGGCCGCTCGAGCTCACGTGCATCGTCGTGGATGCCGCCGCGGGGCTGCGCGTGGGCTGGGCGCTCGTGCACCCGGGCTACCGCTCGCGGGGTGGCGCCTTGGTGCAGGAGGCGCGCGCCGCCGTCGAGATCGCGCTCGGGACGGTGCCGTGGTTCGTGGTCTGCGGTCTGGCCGAGGGCTTCCTCACGGGGCCGGGCATCCCCCTGGCTGGGGAGGTGGCGATCGGCGGCGTCCTGTTCGCGCTGTTCTGGGGGCTCGTGCTGGGTCGCGGTGCTCAGAGACGGCCGCGGGACTTCGCCCGCAGGTAGGCGCGCACGCACGCGGCCGGGAGGCCTTCGGGCGGCGCCTCGAGCACGCTGGCGCCCAAGCGCCGCAGGCTCGCGGCGGCGCGTTCGCGCGCCGCCAAGACCTCCGTCGCCGCGACCGTCCGCTGCCTGGCGCCTCGCTCTGCGCCGGCGCCCGCGGCGAGCGCGGCGAGCGTGCGGTCCAGCGGGCTGGCGACCAGGACGGAGTGGCGCTGGGTCAGCACGGGCATCGCGGCCAGCAGCGGGCGCGCGGCGGCTTCCTCTACGAGGTCGGTCAGGACGAGCACGAAGGCGCGCTTGCCCGCACCAACGGCCCGGAACGCGAGCTCGTAGTCCGCGTCGACTCCGCGCGGCTCCAGGTGGTAGAGCGCCTGCACGACGCGCCGTGCCCCGCCGCGCTGCGGGGTGGCCTGCGCCCGCAGCTCCTCGTCGAAGGCGACGGCCCCGCAGCGGTCCCCGACCTCGTCGGCGACGAGGCAGACCGCCGTCACGACGTCGAGGGCCACGTCGAGCCCGGTCTTCGGGATCTCTCCCGCAGCGACCGTCACGGGCGCGGCCATGAGGCGGCCCGCGTCGGCCAGGCAGACGACGTCGCGGTCCTGCTCAAGGCGGAACTGGTTGCTCATCGGCCGGCCGCTCCGTGCGGTGGCCCGCCAGTTGATCTGCCGCACGTCGTCGTCGGGCTGGTACTCCCGGACAGCTTCGAACTCGGTGCCGAGGCCGAGCGGCCCGCGCGAGGTGGAGCCGTCCTCGCGGAAGCGGCCTTGCCGGACGGCGAGCGCGAGCCGCTGTGCCGTGACGAGGTCGGGGAAGACGCGGACCTCCTGCTCCTCGCCCGCCACGTGGGTCCACGTGGCCAGCCCGAGCGGCCCGGTCAGCCGCACGGCGGCGGCGGGCAGGAGGTGGCGCCCGCGCCGCAGCCCCGTGAGGGTCGCCGTGAGGGCGCCGTCGGCCTCGGCGGCGTCGAGGCGCAGGTCGGCCGGGAGCGCCTGGCGCACGCGGACCGCGGCCGCCCCCGGGGCCGCGGTGCGCAGGCCGAAGGCCGCCCCCCTTCCCTGGGAGAGCGTGGCCGCGAGCTCCCGCGCGACGGACGGCGCGGCGCGCACCGCTCGGGCGTCGATTCCCACGGCCACGAGCACCGCGAGGGCGGCGAGGACCCCGACCGCGGGCGCGACGACCACGGCGAGCACCGCCGCCACCACGAGCGCAGCCGCCGCGCGCGGCGTAGGGCTCACCGCGGGACAGGCACCGACTCGAGCGCCGCCCGAACGGCCGAGTCCGGCGTCGTGCGCTCGAGCTCGGCTTCCGGCGTCAGCACGACGCGGTGGCGCAGCACGGGCAGGGCCATCCGCGCGACGTCGTCCGGGGTGACGAAGTCGCGGCCCGCCAGGGATGCCGCCGCCCGCGCCGCGGCCAGCAGGTGCACCGTCGCGCGCGGGCTGGCGCCGAGCGTCACGTTCGGGAGCTCCCGCGTTCTCCGGACGACCGCGACGACGTAGCCCGCGACCTCGGGCGAGGCGCGGGTGGCGTCGACCTCGGCGCGCAGCTCCTGCAGCGCCGCGGCGTCGGCGACGGGCTGCACGTCCTCGAGCGTGACCGAGCGCAGCCCGCTGCGGCCGAGGCCGAGCATCGCCCGCTCGGCCGCTTCGGTGGGGTAGCCCACCTCCACCTTCACGAGGAAGCGGTCGAGCTGCGCCTCGGGCAGCGGGTAGGTCCCCTCGTACTCCACGGGGTTCTGCGTCGCGACCACGAGGAAGGGGTCCGGCAGCGGGTGGGTGACGCCGTCGACGGTCACCTGACGCTCGCCCATCGCCTCCAGGAGCGCGGCCTGCGTCTTGGGCGGCGTGCGGTTGACCTCGTCGGCGAGCACGACGTGGCTGAACACGGGCCCGGGCCGGAACACGAGTTCCTGCCCCCTGAGCGCGACCGTTCCGGTCAGGTCGGAGGGCAGCATGTCCGGGGTGAACTGGACCCGGCGGAAGTCGGCGCCGAGCGCGCGCGCCACCGCGTTGGCCAGCAGGGTCTTCGCGGTGCCGGGAACCCCTTCGAGCAGGACGTGGCCGCCGACGGCGATCGCGGCGAGGAGCACCTCGACGACGTCCTCCTGGCCGACGACGACCTTGCCGACCTCCTGGGCGAGGCGCTCGTGCAGCTCGTGCATCATGGGTGGGCGGGCTCCCGGCTCGGCATGAGTCGATCTTCGCGGACGCCACGGTCGGCGCGCAGCATGGCCATGGCGATGGCCTCCACGTATACCGCGCGCGGTGGCGGCAGCTCGCGGTCCGGGACGTCGGGCGGCCCGAGCCGGCGCGCCTGGGACAGCACCCAGCACAGGCCCGCCAGGGCGAGCAGCGCCAGCCCCCAGCGCCATCCCGGCGGCAGCGCCGCCAGGCCCGACGCTCGGCCGAAGCCGTGGACGGACTCCAGGAACGCGACGGGCGTTCCGCGCGGCCCGGCGAGCTCCAGCGCGAGGACGGCGTCGTCGGCCCGGGCCAAGAGCCGGTTCTGCACGGGCGAGGGGTCGGCGACGAGCAGCAGCTGGCCGCGCCCGATCGCCTGCTGGGCGACGAGGGATCGGCCCGGCCGGCCGACGACGTTCCGCGCGTCGCCGAGCTCGCGCCAGTGCCCGACCCGTGCGGTGCGCACGCGCAGGCGCCCGTGGACCTCGGTCTCCCCGTCGGGTGCCCAGGTAACGTCGGGCGCGACGAAGCGCAGCCACGCCTCCGGCGCCGCGCCGCCGGCCACCAGGCGACCGCCGCCGCGGACGAAGCGCGAGAGGCGGCGGGCGTCCTCGGGCAGCAGGTCGGAGGGGTTGAGGACCACGCCGGTCTCACCTCGGCGCAGGCCGCCGGGGCCGCCGCGCAGCTGGCGCACGGGGTGGCCCTGGCGGCGCAGCAGCTCCGCCCAGGCGGCGAGCCCCTGCGGGGCGGTCGCGTAGGAGGAGGAGGGCGGGCCGGACGGCGAGGGCACGAGGCGGTCGACGAGGGTGAGCAGGCCGAGCACCCCGGCCACCACGGCGAGCACGAGGCTGGTGCGGCGCGCGGAGCGGCTCACGCCGGCGCGCCCGAGAGGAGGCTCGCCCAGTCCGCGCGGGCCTCGTCCAGGTCGGCCGCCTCGACAGGCCGCCCGCCGTAGGCCGTCTGGTCGAAGCGCCAGGCCAGGCGGTCGAACTCCGCCCGGCGCAGGCGCAGCGAGAGCTCGGCGTTCGACGTCGAAGGCCGCACCTCGACCACACCACGCCCCGCCAGCCGCAGCAACCCGGCGGCGAAGCGCAGGCGCAGCGCGGCGTCGAGGTGCCCCGAGGCCTCGGCCCCGTCGGCGTCGCGCTCGAGCTGCTCGGGCGTCCGGCCGCCCGCCCCGGCGAGCACGGCGGCCTGCGCCCGGTCGAGGACCGTCAGGCGCCGGCGCAGGAGGCGCGAGGCCACGATGGCGGCCGTCACCACGACGAGCACGCTGAGCAGGAGCCACACGAGGCTCCGCCCGCCCGGCAGCACGCCGTCGATCGCCCGGATGACGTCGTCGATGGCGTCCCCCACGGGCCGAAGGCGGCGGCCGAGCGCCTCGAAGACGCCGTGGAGCGGCCGGGGCAGCGTTCCCTCGCGGTAGCGCGGGTCGGCGAGAATGTCCCGCGCCTGCTCCTGCGGGGTGGCCGCGCTCACCCCGGCGTGTCGTCAGGGGCGGCGGGCCGCGGCGTCCAGCCCGGCGGCGGCGGCCAGAAGGGCGCCTGGGCGCGCTCCTCGTCGGTCCAGCGCCGCTCCACGGGCAGCCCGACGGCGGTGGCCAACGCACCGCGGCCGGCCCCCGGCTCCCCGTCGAGGAGCCGCTCGAGGTCCAGGCCCTCCTTGCGGACCCGGAGGTCGTAGTAGAGGAGGACCACCACCGCCGCCTGGATCGGCGTGGTGACGGCCTGGCCGACGATGTTCGCCAGCCCGTTGCCCACCGCGGCGACCCCCAGGTCGTCGGAGAACAGCGCGGCGGGGACGATCAGCAGGGCGGCAGTCAGCAGGCCGGTCACGACGCCGACCAAGATCGAGCTGACGACAACGACGCCGAAGGTGCTCCACCAGCGTCCCTTGACGAGCTCTCGTGACCGGCCCAGCGCGGAAAAGCCGCGGGCGTCCTCTACCAGCAGCGCCGGGACCGCGACGGCCCACGACACCCAGAGGAAAATCCCGAGCACGACCAGGCCGAACAGGCCGAGGGTCGCCAGCACGTACACGAGCACGGCGACCCACAGCAGCGGCAGCGCCCGCCGCGCCGCAAAGGCCAGCGACTCACGGGCCGTGGTGCGCGAGCCCGCGTAGGCCGAGGCGATGACCCGGTAGCAGACCGCAGTCGCCAGCAGGCTCGTCACGGCGCCGATCAGCGTCGAGGTGGCGAACCCGGCGATCGACGCCGCATCGAAGGAGCTGCTGGACGGCTCCGCCGAACGGGTCGGGTCGAAGCGCAGCGCATTGGGGTTCGTCGACGCGAGGATGGTCGTCTGCAGGACCTGCAGCGGCACGACGACGACCAGCACCGCTCCGAGCAGCGTCCGCGCGTTGCGCGCGCAGAGCTTGATGGCGACGTCCAGCAGCTCACCGAGGCCGAGGGGTCGCACGGTGCGAACCTACCGTCCCGGGCGGCGAACCGTCGAGTTGCCACGCCGTCCACCATCCGTAGGCGCGACCAGAACCGTTACGCGACCTGAGTCGTCGCCTCGTGCGGTCCGGATGCCCAGGGCGTCCCCGACGCCCCGGAATGCGGGATCTCCGCCGATCAGGGCGCCTGGCGCCGTGGCGGGCAGGCTCTTGGTGACGGTCTTATCGCCGCTGTCGCCGCAGCCCGCCGCGAGCTCGATCGCCGTGGACACTGCTGCACAGCGCTGCTCGCGTTCGTTTGGACCTCGAGCGCCCCTTCGGCCCGCCGCGCTGACGCGCGACGGGCCGTCTGCAATCGGGGTCCTACGCAGTCGCCTGCGCGGCGAACAGCTCGCCGGCGATGCGGTCCGTGGCGTCGTGCGCGCCGCCGAACAGGCGGCGGGAGAGCTGCGCGCGGCGGAAGTACAGCGGCGCGTCGTGCTCCCACGTCGCCCCGATCCCGCCGTGCACGTTGATGTTCGCCCGGGTGGCGAAGTCGAGCGCGTGGCCCGCCGCGGAGCGGAACGCGGAGGCCGCGAGGCCCCACTCATCCGGCTTGTCCTGGCCGGCCCAGCCCGCGTAGAACGCCAGGGACCGCGCGTTCTCCTGCTTGCGCAGGATCTCGGTGATCTCGTGCTTGACCGCCTGGTAGGAGCCGATGGCCCGCCCGAACGTGAAGCGCTCCTTGGCGTACTCGACGCTCATGGCCAGGCAGGTCTGCACCGTGCCGAGCGACTCTGCGCCGAGCAGCGCCTGGCCGAGGTACCAGGCCGCGGCAAGCTGGCCCTCGTCGACCTCGAGCCTGCGCCCCGGGGCGCCCTCGAGGGTCACGTGACCGAGTGCGCGGGTCGCGTCGTAGCGCGAGGCCTCCTCGACGGTGGCCGCGCTCGCCTCGACGACCGACGCGGCCGCGTTGCCCGCCTCGTCGGTCCCGACGACGACCAGCAGGTCGGCGCATGGGGCGTCGACGACCCATGCCGCGCTGCCGGTGACCGAGCCGTCGGCCGCGATCCGCGGCGCGTCCACGCGGGCCATCCCGCTCTTCGCGTCCACGGACCAGCCGGGATGCGTGTCCCCCGGCGGCCGCGCTGCGACCAGCGTCGGCCGCTGCTCCCCGTCGGCGACCGCCTGGCAGGCCTCGTCGCCCGCGCGGTCGAGCACGTAGCTCGCCGGCAGGAGCCCGAGGAGCGGCGTGGGCGCGAGCACCTTGCCGCACTCTTCGAGCACGAGCATCGCGTCGAAGGGCTGCAGCCCCGCGCCGCCGTGATCCTCGGAGATCAGCAGGCCGGTCCAGCCCGCCTCGACCACCGTGGGCCACAGGTCGGGTAACGCGCCCGGGCCGCCGTCGGCCTCGAGCGCCTCACGGGCGGCCTCGACGGTCTTGAAGCGCGCGAGCGCGCCACGCGCCGCGTCCCGCAGGAACTCCTGCTCGTCACTCAGGGCGAGGTTCATGCCGACACCGCCTCCTTCTCCTTGGCGCGCAATTCGGAGAACGGGATGCCCTTGTCCAGCCGCGGCTCCGGCGGCAGGCCGAGCACGCGCTCGCCGATCGTGTTGCGCAGGATCGCCTCGGTGCCGCCGGCCGACTTCAGGCCGGGCAGGAACGAGATGAGGTAGGCCCACTCGGAGCCCTCGTCGAGCGCCTCGGGACCCATGACGTCGGCGATGAGCTCGCCCGCGGCGATCGCCGCGTTGACCGTCGTGACCTTCGCCAGGCCCGACTCCGGCCCGGGGATCTGACCCTTGGAGAGTGCGGTGAGCGTCCGGTAGCCCGTGAAGCGCACGGCGAGCAGCTCGGCCGCCAGGTCGCCGAGGCGCTGGCGCACCTCGGGATCGGCCTTGGCCGCCGCGTCGGTCCCGATCGCCTCGGCGAAGCGGTCTGACCGGTAGCCGAAGCCCTCCGAGCCCAGACCGATCGTCAGGCGCTCGTACATGAGCACGGTCAGGGCGGTGCCCCAGCCGTTGTCCACGCCACCCACGACGTTCTCGGCGGGCAGCCGCACGTCGTCGAGGAAGACCTCGTTGAACTCCGCCTCGCCCGAGATCTGCCGCAGGCCGCGGATCGTCACGCCCTCGGCGTCCATGGGGACGATGAACATCGTCAGGCCCTTGTGCTTGTGCTTGTCCGGCGAGGTGCGCGCCAGCAGCAGCCCGTAGGCGGAGAACTGCGCGTTGGTCGTCCAGACCTTCTGGCCCGTGAGCGAGAAGGAGCCGTCGTCGTTGTCCACCGCGCGGGTCTGCACCGCGGCGAGGTCGGAGCCCGCGGCGGGCTCGGAGAACATCTGGCACCAGACCTCGTCGCCGTGGAGCATCGGGCCGAGGTAGCGGCCCTTCTGCTCGTCGCTGCCGTGGGCGATGAGGCACGGGCCGAGCATGCCGATGCCGATGACGTCGAGGATGCCGGGGACGTGGGCGGTGGCGATCTCCTGGTTGACGATCACCTGCTCGATCGGGCCGAGGCCCTGGCCGCCGAACTCCTTGGGCCAGGTCAGTCCCGCGTAGCCGGCCTCGGCCAGCTTGTCCTGCCAGGCGCGGCGGCTGTCGATGAAGGCGCTGTCGCCGGAGTCGCCGGAGGCGGGAGGCGCGCCGGCCTTGTTCTCGTCGAGCCAGCTGCGCACCTGGGCGCGAAAAGCAGCCTGCTCGGGCGTGTCGTTCAGGTCCACCCTTGTCTCCTTGAGGTCGGTCCAGCGGGGGTTCGCGGAGTGTACGCCGCTGAGGTGAAAGGGGTTCAGCTTCGCGCGGGATCGGCTGGCTCGCGGCGTCGCGGCGGGTGTGCGTCAATGGGCGGGTGCGTCTCTTCGTGCCCGTGCAGGCCGCCCTCGCGGCCCTCGTCCTGAGCCGCCTCGCCCGCGGCCGCGAGCGTCGTCCGCCGTTGCAGCCGGGAGGCCCGCGCCCGTCCGCCGCGCGTGTCGGCCTGGCGCCGGCCGTGGGCGCCGATCCCGCTCCGGCCGCGGGCACCGATCCGGCGCCGGCCGTGCGCGTCAGCGTCGTGATCCCCGCGCGCGACGAGGCCGCCCGCATCGGCCACGTGCTCCGCGCGCTCGCCGCCGACCCCGAGGTCCACGAGGTGCTCGTGGTCGACGACCACTCCACCGACGCGACCGCCGCCGTCGCCGCCGAGCACGGCGCCCGCGTGCTGCCCGCCCCGCCGCTGCCCGCGGGCTGGATCGGCAAGCCGTGGGCGCTTCAGCACGGCCTCGAGCAGGCCTCGGGTGAGGTGGTGGTCACGCTCGACGCCGACGTGCGCCCGGACCCGGGGCTGACCGAGGCGCTCGTGAGCGCGCTGCTCGCCCAGCCCGAGCGCACCCTCCTGACGGGCACGGTGCGCTTCGCCTGCGAGACGGCCGGGGAGCGCGCGCTGCATCCCGCGTTCCTGGCCACGCTCGTCTACCGCTTCGGCCCGGGCGACGTCCCGGGCTTCCAGCCGCGCCCGAGCCGCGCGCTGGCCAACGGCCAGTGCCTGGCGGTTCGGCGCACGGCGCTGCTGGCCGCGGGTGGCTTCGCGCTCGCCGCAGAGCAGATGACCGACGACGTGGCGCTGGCCCGCGCGCTGCGTCGCCGTGGCTGGTGCCTGCATACCGTCGACGCCGCCGACCTGCTCGAGGTCCGCATGTACGACTCCGTCGGGGAGACCTGGACAGGCTGGAGCCGCTCGCTGATGGCGCCCGACGTGACGACTCCCGCCTGGCAGGCGCTCGACGTCGCGACGCTCTGGGCCGTGCAGGCGCTGCCGCTGTGGCGGTTGCTGCTGCGTCGCGGCACGCCGCTCGACGCGGGGCTCCTCGCGCTGCGCCTCGCGCTGCACGCCGCGTTCCGCCGCACCTATCGCCACCACGACGCGGCCTTCTGGCTGGCCCCGCTGGCCGATCTCCCGGCGGTCGCTCGGCTGACGCTGAGCGTCCTGCGCCCGGAACGTCGCTGGCGCGGACGGACGTACTTGTAGTTCAAGAGCAGGAACCTATAGTTGACGGTATGGTCATGGTGCAGCGCAACTTCCAGCTCCCCGCGGAGCAGGCCGAGTGGCTCAAGGCCGCTGCCGAGGGCCGCCGGGTCAAGCAGGCCGAGCTCGTGCGCTACGCCCTCGAGGCGACGCGCGCCGACATCGAGGGACGACCGCGTCCCGCTGTTCCCGGGACGGCACGACGCGACATCCGGTCGCTCGGCGGATCTTTCGAGGACGGGCCGGATTCCGCCGCTCTGCTTCTAGAGGACCGGCGCCGGGAGGAGCGCCGCGACGGGGAACGGGCTCGGCGCCGATGAGCGTGGCGCTGGACTCGTGGGTCGTCATCGAGTGGCTCAGGGGCCATGAGCCCTCCTGCAGCGCGGTCGACGAGGTCCTTCAAGCCCCGGTCGAGCCCGTGATCTCGTGGGTCAACCTCGCCGAGGTCCACTATCGCTGGGTTCGCGATTACGGCCATCGCCGAGCGACGGAGACGACTGAAGCTCTCGGAGAAGCGCTTCGGCCGCAGCTGCCGACGCGCGAGACGATGCTCGACGCGGCGGAGCTGAAGGCTACGAATCCGATCGCCTTCGCCGACTGCTTCGCCATCGCGACCGCCGCCCAGTTCAGCCTGGAGCTGTGGACCGGTGACCCGGAGATCGCCGACCGGAGTTCAAGCCTCCCCTGCGCCGTCCGTGACCTGCGCTGAGCGCCCCAGCAGCGCCCGCACGCCGAACAGCGCGCCGACAAGCGTCATCAGCGCGCCCGTGAGCGCCACGCGCTCGAGCGGGTCGAAGAGCAGCTGCACGAGCGGGACGCCGAAGATCCCGACGCGCGCGCCGAGCGCGAACGAGCGCCGCGCGAGCGACACGAGGACGCAGGCAGCCAGCGCGATCGGCGCCGCCAGCGGCGTCACCGCGAACATCCCGCCGGCGAAGGTCATCACCGCCTTGCCGCCGCGGAAGCGGGTGAAGAGCGGGAGGGCGTGGCCGAGCATCGCGGCCGCCACGCCCGCGTAGGCGACGTGGACGCCGCCGAGCGCGAGGCCGAGGAGGCCGGCGAGCGTCCCCTTCATGCCGTCGCCGATGAACGCGGGCCACGCTCGTCGCCCGCCGAGCTGCTCCAGCGCGTTCCAGGCGCCGGGGTTGCCATCGGAGGTTCGGAAGAGGTCGACGCCGTGGCGCCGCGCCACGAGCAGCGCGATCGGCACACTGCCCAGGAGGTAGCCCATGATGATCGCCAGCCCGTAGTCCACCGTGTCCGTGCTCGCCTCCTTCCACCTGATCCGCTACCCGAGGGCCACCGCGCCGGAGGGATTGTCCCGCATGGGGCTCGACCGGCCTGCGCTCTCCCGGCAGCCGGGCCTCGCGTTCTGGAAGCTGCTCGGCACGGGCAAGGGCGCGACGATGACCCTGAGCGCCGACCTCAAGCGCTGGGGCCTGTTCGCGACGTGGCAGAGCGAGGCGGCGCTCGAGGCGTTCATGGCCGAGTCCGAGGTCGCCGCGCGCTGGCGCTCGCTGGCGGCCGAGAGCTACCACGTGCGCCTCGCGCCGCTGAGGGTCCACGGGCGCTGGAGCGGGCGGGAGCCTCTGAGCGGCACGCCGATCCCCGACCCCGGCGGCGAGGCCGTCGCGATCCTCACCCGCGCCACGATCCGCCCCACGAGGCTCCGCGCGTTCTACGGAGCGATCGAGCCACCTGCCCTGGCGCTCGCGGGGTCGCCGGGCCTGCTCGCCAGCGTCGGCGTGGGGGAGTGGCCGCTGGCCCGCCAGGCGACGTTCTCCATCTGGAGCTCCTTCGAGGACGTCCGCGCGTACGCCTACGGCGGCGAGGCGCACCGCGAGGTGCTCAAGCGCACGCGCGACGAGAACTGGTACTCCGAGGAGCTCTTCGCGCGCTTCCGCCCGTTCGCCGCGCAGGGAACCTGGAACGGCCGTGACCCGCTCACGGCGGCGACGGCGTAGGCGCCGTCCCCAAGGCAGTCGAGGCCGCTTGTTCGCGACCTCGTCCGCCCCGCCCGCCGCCCTCCGCCCCGCCCCCGTCGATCGCGGCGGCGCTCAGCGTCGAGCCGCGCGGATGAGCGCGTCGAGGCGGCGCCAGAACACGCGACGCGTCGCGGGGCCCGCCCGCTGCGGGCCGAGGTGGTCGTCCACGGCCGGGTCGTCGACGCGGATGAGCTGTTCGAAGTCGGCGTCCGCGCGGGCGATCGTGCGCCTGGCGGTCGTGGCGCCGACCGTCTGGTCGTCCGCGCCGTAGAGCGCGACCAGCCGGGTGCTCGCCGGGATCCCGGCGGGGTCGGCTTCGGGCAGCTCGAGCGGGATGCGGCGCGTCCGCCGGCCGGGGTAGGCGGCGAAGACGGCGCGCGCGGGCGGGAGCCCCAGCTCCCCGGCGCGGGCGGCGTAGTCCGCGCTCATCGCGCCGCCCGCGGAGTGGCCCGCGACGACCCAGCCCTTCCGCGGAAGGTCCTCCTCGGCGAGCGCGGCGCGGACGCCGGCGACCACGCCGTCGAACGCGACCGCCGGAGCCAGGAACGGGGCGTCCTGGTAGACGGGGTAGACGACGGTCGAGCCCGTGCGGACGAGGTGGGTCAACCACGGGCCGTAGAGCGCGGGGTCGACCGCGGTCCAGCCGTGGAGGAACAGCACCACGGGGTCGTCGCTCGATCGCCTGCGCCGCAGGACCCAGGCGCCCCGCGCGCCGTCGCCGGCGAAGGAGACGTCGAGGTCGGCGGGAAGGTCCGGCCGGCGCGGCCTGCGCGCCGAGGGAGGAGTCGGCGTCGCGTCGGGCGCGCTGGGCGCCGGCGCCGCGTCGGGCGCGCTGGTCGAGGCCGGCGCGGTCGCCGAGGGAGAAGCCGACCTCGCGGCGGGAGCGGTCGCCCGCGGGCTGCCGTCGCCCCCGCCGCCGCACGCGGCAAGCGCCAGCGCGAGCGCAGCCCCGGTCGCCGAGCACGTGTGGCGGAAGCGTGCGCTGACGGTGGACTTCTCCGCCACACCCCAGCGCACGGGCCTGCGGGCGACCCTCAAGCCGCGCCGATCTCGCGCGCCACGAGCGCCCCGCCGAGCATCACCAGCGGCAGCCCCCCGCCGGGGTGCGCGGTGCCGCCGACGCGCCACAGGTTCTTCACCCCGCGCACGCGGTGCCCCGGGCGGCCGATCGAGCCCAGACGCCCGTGCGGCGCGTCGCCGTAGATCGCGCCGCCCAGCGCGCCCGTCTGCGTCTCGAGGTCGGCGGGGGAGCGGACCTGCCGCGCGCGCACGCGATCGTCGACGCCGAGGCGCTCGACGACGCGGTCGGCCTCGGCCTCCCAGTCGGCGTCCACGCCCGACGGCGCGTTGGCCAGCACGAACCAGTTCTCGCCGTCCTCCGGCGCCTCCGACGGCGTCGTCATCGAGGAGGTCGAGACGTAGAGCGTCGGATCGCGGACCGGTCGTGGGGCGACGAACAGGTCGTCGAGCTCCGCGTCGTAGCTCGGGGGAAAGTGGATCTCGTGGTGGACGTGGCCTGGCGTGCGCCCGTCGACGGCGAGCATCAGCGCGAGGCCGGACAGCGAGCGCTCGCGGCGCGGGTGGCGGCCGCCGTCGAGCTGCCGGGCGAGCGCGAGCGCATCGCCGTTCCACACCACGTGGTCGGCCTCGACCACGCCGTCTGCGGTTCGCACGCCGCCCGCGTGGCGGTGGCGCCCGCGCACGACGCCCGTGACCGGCGCGCCGTAACGCAGCTCCCCGCCCAGCGCCAGGAAGCTCGCCTCGAGCGCCCGGACGAGCTCGTAGATCCCGCCGGGGGCGTGCCAGGCGCCGAACGCGTGCTCCACGTAGCCCGCGACCGCGAGCGCCGCGGGCGCCCGGCGCGGGTCGGCGCCCGCGTAGGTTCCGAAGCGCTCGATGACCATCGCCAGCCGCGGGTCGCGCGTGTGGGCGCGGGCGAGCGTGCGCAGCGTGTGCCACGGCTTGATGCGCAGCAGGTCGCGCGGGTCGGGCGGCGCCTCGTCGGGGCCCGGCCGGCGCGGCGGCCACGGCGGCGCGCCCGTGAGGAACGGCTGCGACGCGGTCCACATCCCCGCGCACGTCGCCAGGAACGCCGCCCACTCGTCGCCGGTCCCGGGTGCCCACGCGTCGAGCGAGGCGCGCGAGGCCGCGAGGTCGGCGCTCAGCGCGACGGAGCTTCCGTCGGCGAAGTGGTACCGGGTGACGGGCTCGACGGGGACGAGCGCGGGCAGCGGCGTCCCCGTCTCCTCGAACAGCTCACGCACGACCCAGGGCATCGTCAGCAGCGACGGGCCGGAATCGAAGCGCCAGGTGCGCCCGTCGGCGGTGAGCTCTACGCGTCCTGCCTTTCCGCCCGCCGCGGCGCCCTGCTCGAGCAGCGTCACCGCATGGCCCGAAGCGGCCAGGCGCACCGCGCAGGCCAGGCCGCCCACGCCCGCGCCGACCACGACGATCCGCATCAAGTTGCCCCGCCGACCCCGGGGCCCCCAGCAACCCAGCGCATCAGCCCGCCCCGCCGAAGCGCCCGCCGGCTCGCCGCCGCTCGCGCAGCGCCGGCACCGCGAAGGCACCCATCGCCAGCCCACCGGCGGCGGCCACGCGCGGCCGCTTCCAGAAGACGACGTTCGCGACGGCCTCACCGATCCACGTCCACGCGAAGACGGCAAGCGACGCGTCCGCGCTGCCGTCGCGCGGATCGCCATCGTCCACGAGCGACCACACGGCGAACACGCCGGCTGCCGTCACGAACCAGCCGAGGAAGTTCTGTGCCGGGATGCCCTCGTAGCGCCCGCCCTGCGGCCACTCCCAGTAGCCCTCGCGGACCATCCGCGGGTCGACGTAGACGTCCCAGGCGGTCAGCGCACCCGCTGCGACCACCGGGCGCAGCCCGCGTGAGCGCGTGAGCAGGCCCGCGACCGCCCACGCCGGGCGGCTCATCATCGCCCACGACGTGAGGACCATCGCCGGCACCCCGCGCCAGCCCGGGCCGAGCTTGGCGGTGTAGGCGTAGTGCCCGAAGGGACGGCCGGTGGCCACGCCGGCCAACTCGGCCACGTAGCCCAGCGCGCCCGCAGCGCCGACCGTCGCAGCAGCTCGGCGCACGCCGCCGTCCTCGACCGCGTCGGCCGCCGTGGTCGCCGCTAGCAGCCCGACGATTGCGTGGGTCGCCGCCGTGTGGCGGCGAGCCGGGACGCGGGGGTAGAGCAGCTGGGCGCCGACGAGGGCGGCGAAGAGCGGACGGGACGGGCGCATGCCGAGGGCCGCGGAGTGTAGGAGCCGAGGGTGCGCGCTCAGCGTCTTCGTGGGTGCGGCCGGGGAGTAGGCCGGGCAGGCAGGAACCAAGCCCACCCGACCGAAAGCCGGTGCGTGCCTCGCCCCCAGCGTCGCAGCGCCCTCGTCGGCTTCCTGGCCGCCGCCCCGATCCCGGTCGGGCTCCTCGCGGCGATCGTCGTGGCCGCCGGCGGCCTCGGCGGCGTGCCGGCCACCCGCGGGCCGGGTGGAGCCGCCGCCGCGCAGGCCGCCGAGCCGGAGCAGCTGCCCGACAAGACGATCTCGCTCGCCTGGGCGGGGGACATCACGCCGGGAAGCGTGTACGGCGCGCTCCCGGGCGACGGTCGCAGCCTCTACGCCGGGGTCCGCAGCCGCCTGCGCGGCCACGACGTCGCCGTCGGCAACCTCGAGGGCACGCTTGGCGACGTGGGCGTCGCGAAGTGCGCGGTCGGCGTGGCCAACTGCTTCTCCTTCCGCGCGCCTGCGGAGGCCGCGCGGGGCCTCGCGTGGGCCGGCTTCGACGTCCTCAACGTGGCGAACAACCACGGCTTCGACTACGGCCCCGAGGCCCAGCAGTCGACGCTCGAGGCGCTCGACGCGGCCCAGATCAAATCCGCTGGGCTCGCCGGGCGCGTCCGCGTGCTGCGCCGCCGCGGCGTCCGCATCGCCGTGGTGGGCTTCTCGACGTACCGCTGGACGAGTTCCATGCTCGACCCTGCGGCGGTGCGCAGCCTCGTGCGCCGGGCCGCCCGGCTCGGGGACGTCGTGGTCGTGCTCATGCACGCCGGCGCCGAGGGCTCCGACCGCAGCATCACGCCGAACGGGCCCGAGGAGTACCTCGGTGAGTCCCGGGGCGACGTGCGCGCATTCGCCCGGCAGGCCATCGACGCCGGCGCCGACGCCGTCCTCGGGTCAGGCCCGCACGTCCTGCGCGGCATGGAGGTCTACCGCGACCGCCTCGTCGCGTACTCGCTCGGCAACTTCGCCGGGGTGAAGAACTTCTCCACCGCGGGCGATCTGCGCCTCTCGGCGCTCCTCTCACTTCGCGTGACGCGCAGCGGGGCCTTCGTGTCCGGCTACCTGCACTCCCTCGTGCTCGACGCGAGCGGGCGCCCGTCGGTGGATCCGGCTTCCGCCGCGAACGCCTTCGTCCGCACCGCGAGCGAGCGCGACTTCCCCAAGACCGCGGTTCGCGTCCGGCCGAGCGGGAAGCTGCTGCCGCCGCGTTCCCCGTGGGCGGATGAGTCCTAGCGGGCGCAGCGCCGCGCTCGATCAACTCAGCCGCGCGGCACCCGCCAGCCCCGGTCGAGCAGCTGGCGCGCCTGCTTGCCTGGGTCGGGCGAGTGGAGCAGCACGACGCCGAGCCGGCGCCCGTCGCGCTCGGCCGCCCCGAGGAAGCAGCGTCCCGCGGGGTTCGTGTACCCCGTCTTGATCCCGATCGCCCCGCGGTAGCCGGTCCGGACGAGCGGGTTGTGGGAGTAGAGGAACAGCTTGCCGCCCTTGACCGGGAACGGCAGCACGGCGCGCGGACGGCGGACGACCTCCGCCACGCGCGGCTCGTCGAGCGCGGCGCGCGCGAGCGCCGCAAGATCCTGCGGGCACGAGTAGCCACGGTCGTCGAGCCCGTCGGGCGACGCGAACGACGTGCAGCTCAGGTTCATCGCGCGCGCCGTGCGGTTCATCAGCTCGACGAAGCGCGGGACGGTCCCGCTCACGCGCTGGGCCAGCGCGACCGCCGCGTCGTTGCCCGAGACGATCAGCAGCCCGTTGAGCAGCGCGGTGACGCCGACGCGCTTCTTCTTCGGCAGGACGCCGATGCGCGATCCGGGCCGCGCGCGCGCCTCGTTGGTCACCTTCACCAGCGAGCCCGCCGGGACGCGCCGGGCGACGAGGATCGCGGTCATCGTCTTGGTGACGCTGGCGATCGGCAGCCGGCGCAGCGGGTCCTTGCGCCACAGCACCTCGCCCGTGTCGAGGTCGAAGAGCAGCCCCGCGCGCGGCGGGCGCTTGAAGCGCACCACCACGGGGTCGTTCACGTCGTCGAGCCTGACCGCCAGCGGCTCGGGCGGAGCGGTCGGCGAGAGCGGCCCGTTGGCCGCCTGGAGCACCTTCGCGCCGTCGGCCTGGGCCTGGACGATCGCCGCGGGCGCCCCGACGCCCGGCGTCGGGATCGCGCCAGCGCCGCCCCCGCAGCTCGCAAGCAGGGCGGCGAGGACCGCGAGGAACACGACGTGGGGCACTCGCATCACGCGAGGCCGAGGCTACTCGGGCGGCTGGCGGAGCGCGCCGAGGACCCCGAACGTGAAGAGCCCCAGCACGAGCAGCGAGCCCGCCTCGAGCGGCCCGAAGCCCGTGGTGGCGATGACGTAGCCCGTCAGGAACCCGAAGACGATCAGGACGAAGAGCGCGGCGGCGAGGATCGGGCGGTGGAGCACTCAGCGCAGCCTCGCAGACCGTGCGGCGCCGCCTGGTCAGTACACGGGAAGGCGCGGCTGGTCGGCCACGGTGCTGCGGTACGTCGCGAAGGCCTTGATGAGCAGCAGGCCGAAGGCGAAGCCGCCGACGTGTGCGAAGTAGGCCACGCCGCCGCCTCCGCCCGTGGGGTTCGTCAGGTCGAGCGCGCCAAATGCGAGCTGCTGCAGGAACCAGAATCCGAGCACCAGCAAGGCCGGGATCTCGATCAGGGCGAAGAAGAGGACGATGAAGACCGCCGTCACGACGCGGGCGCGCGGGTAGAGCAGGATGTAGCCCCCGAGCACCGCGGCCACCGCGCCCGAGGCCCCGAGCGTCGGCACCGCAGCGTCCGGCGCGATGGCGACTTGCAGCGCGAGCGCCGCGATCCCGCCGAGCAGGTAGAAGGCGACGAACTTCACGCGACCCATGGAGTCCTCGACGTTGTTGCCGAAGATCCACAGGAACAGCATGTTGCCGCCCAGGTGCAGCAGCCCGGCATGGCTGAACATCGCGGTGAAGACGGTGGCCCAGGTCGGCAGGCTGCTCTCGGCCGAGCCGCTGACGCCCGGCTGCCCCTCGCAGAGCAGCCGCTGGCCGGCAAGCTCGCACGCCTTGCCCGGGTGGGTGATCTCGTAGGGAACCGCCGCGTACTGCGACAGCGACTGCTGGTCGAGCGAGTTGCCCGAGAAGTCGAGGCCCGTCTTCTTCTGCAGGAGGAGGTAGACGAGCACGTTCAGCGCGATGAGCGCCACGGTGACCACCGGGAAGCGCCGCGTCGGGATGTTGTCCTTCAGCGGGAACAAGTCAGCCTGCGGCGGCGGCGAGCGGACCCACGCCCGGCTCGTCCTGGGCGATGTGCTGGTCGGCGTGGTAGCTCGACCGCACGAGCGGGCCCGCGGCGATGTGGTCGAAGCCGAGCGCGTACCCGGCCTCCTCCACCACCTTGAACTCGTCGGGGTGCCAGTAGCGCACGACGGGCAGGTGGCGCTCGGTCGGGCGCAGGTACTGCCCGATCGTGATGATCTGCACGCCGGACTCGCGGAGGGTGCCGAGCGCGTCGACGACCTCGTCGAGCTCCTCGCCGAGTCCGACCATCAGCCCGGACTTCGTCGCGACCTCGCCGCCGCCGAACTCCTTCGCCGTGCGCAGCACGCGGTTGGAGCGCTCCCACGTCGAGCCGCGGCGGGCGACGGAGTACAGGCGCGGGACGGTCTCGACGTTGTGGTTGAAGACGTCGGGGCGCTCGGCGAGGACCCGCGCCAGCGGCATCTCCTGGCCGCGGAAGTCCGGCGTGAGGACCTCGACCTTGCACCTGGGCGCCTGCCGGCGGACCTCGCGGATCGTCGCGGCCCAGATCCCCGCGCCGTAGTCGGGCAGGTCGTCGCGGTCGACGGAGGTGATGACCGCGTGGCGCAGGCCCATCTTGGCGATCGACCGGGCCACGCGCGCGGGCTCGAGCGGGTCGTTCCAGGTCGGCTTGCCCGAGTTGACGTTGCAGAACCCGCAGCGCCGCGTGCAGGTGTCGCCGAGGATCATGAAGGTCGCGGTGCCGCGCTCCCAGCACTCGCCGACGTTGGGGCACGCGGCCTCCTGGCAGACCGTGTGGAGGTTCTCGTCCTTGATGAGCTGGCTCAGCTCGCGGTACTTGCCGCCGCCCGGGGGCGGGACCTTGAACCACGGCGGCTTGCGCTCGCGCATCGGCCGCACGTCGCGGCCGAGCACCTCGAGGACGTCCATCCCACCGGGATTCGCACGTGATCGCGTGTGGTGCTTGCGCTCGACGGTCTGGTCGCTCATGCCTGCTTTTCAGCCTAGCGAGCGGGTTGCGTGGGCTTGAGAACCGGTTTCAAGAGGGCGCGGCCGTGAGGAGACCGGTTCTCAGGCCGGCACGGCGTCGAGCGCCGCCATCAGCCGGGCGGGCGAGAGCAGGCGCTGGCGGCGTCCGTGAGCCTCGGCGAAGCGGTGCCCGACGCGTCGGCGGAAGCACGGCATCGGGTCGTCGACGCGGCGCAGCGCCTTCTGCACGGAGGTCATGCGCACCTCGGGCAGCCCGCACGCGACGATCCACTCGAAGGGCTGGAGGTCGTTGAGCACGTTGACCGCGAAGCCGTGGGTCGTGATCCCCTGGGCCACGTGCAGCCCGATCGAGGCGACCTTGCGCTCACCGATCCAGACCCCGGTGTAGTCGGCGCCCTCGTCGTTGCGCGTCTGCGCCGGCAGGCCCTCGTCGGCCAGCGCGGCGACGAGCGCGCGCTCCATCGTGCGGACGAAGCCGACGACGTCTGAGACCGCCATGATCGGGTAGCCGACGAGCTGGCCCGGGCCGTGGTAGGTGGCCCGACCGCCACGGTCGGTGGCCACGATGTCGAAGCCCTGCATCTCGTACCACTCCTCGCCCATCGGCAGGCCGCCCGGATCGGGTCGGCGGCCGCGCGTGTAGACCGGGTCGTGCTCGAGCAGCAGAAGCGTGTCGCCGACGGCGCCCGCGTGCCGCGCCGCCCGCAGCCGCTCCTGCAGCGCGTGGGCCTCGCGGTACTCCACGAGGCCCAAGTGCACCACCTGGAGGTCTGCGGCAGGCATCGTCGAAGGATGGCACGGCCGTGTCGAAGCGCCGAGGTGGCTCACGCACCGCGCCGTTGCGGCACCATCCGAGAGGAAGCCATGCACCCGAATCCAGGAGGCGACGTGCCCGCCAGTTCCCCCACCTCGACCAGCGCGCTCGACGAGCTGGCCGGTGACCCCAGCTCACGCAAGAAGTTCCTGCGCATGATGGGCGGCGGCGGCGCTGCGGCCGGGCTGGCCGGCCTGCTCGCGGCCTGCGGCAGCAGCTCCACCACCGCCAGCACGCCGACCACCGCGTCGACCTCGAATCCCTCGGGCGGGCCCAGGAAGCCGAGCAAGAGCGGAGGCGACATCGACATCGTCAACTACGCGCTCACGCTCGAGTTCATCGAGGCGACCTTCTACTCCGAGGTCCTGGCCTCGGGGATGGTCAAGACCAAGAAGGTGATCGAGCTGGCCAAGAGCATCGAGAAGAACGAGCAGGAGCACGTCCAGGCGCTCACCGCGGCGGTCAAGACCCTGGGCGGGACGCCGGCCAAGAAGCCGAAGACCGCGTTCGACCCGGTCCTGCAGGGCGGCGAGGAGATGATCCTCATGGTCGCTGCGACGGTCGAGAACCTCGGCGCCTCCGCCTACCTCGGCCAGGCCGCCAACATCGAGAGCAAGGACATCCTGGCCGCTGCGCTGTCGATCCACACCGTGGAGGCCCGCCACGCCGCGGCGCTCAACGACCTCGTCGGCCGCGGCTTCAAGGGCGGTGGCCGTCTCGAGGGCTCGGTGCCCGATGGCGCGTTCGCCAAGCCGATGACCATGGAGCAGGTCCTCGCGCAAGCCAAGCCCTTCCTCGCGAACTGAGATCGGAGAACATCCACATGACCACCTATCACTCGCCTGAGCTCACCGAGATCCGCGTCGAGGGCACCACGCGTGCCGTCTTCCTGGCGCGCGCCACGCTCTCCGCGGGCGCCATCATCGGCGCCGGCTCCCTCTCCCCGTTCGTCTCCGGCGCCCTCGCCCAAGGCGGCGGCGGCGACGTCGACATCCTCAACTACGCGCTGACGCTCGAGTACCTGGAGGCGGCGTTCTACGCGCAGGCCGTCGACAAGGTCTCAGGGCTGTCGGAGGACGTGCGAAAGCTCGCCGAGGAGCTCGGCTCCAACGAGGCCGAGCACGTCGACGCGCTCAAGGCGGCCGTCGAGATGGCCGGCGGCAAGCCCGTCAAGAAGCCCGGTGTCGACTTCGGTGGCGCCTTCGCCAGCGAGAAGACGTTCCTGAAGACGGCGAACACCTTCGAGGACACCGGGGTGAGCGCCTACAACGGCGCCGCCCCGATGATCAAGTCCAAGGAGATCCTCGGTGCCGCCGGCTCCATCGTGCAGATCGAGGCGCGCCACGCGGCGCTCATCCGCCTGGCGCGCGGCAAGGAGCCGGCGCCGCTGGCCTTCGACAAGCCCTCGACGATGCAAGAGGTCCTCAAGGCCGTCACGCCGTTCCTCAGCAAGTAGAGCGCAGCTCAAGTCGCGGGTACCCTCCGTCGCAGGATGGCGGAGGACCGCGACGAGAGCATCTGGCAGGCCCGGTTGCGCTGGCGCCTGCGTGGCGCCTGGCAGGGTCCCGCCTTCGCTGCCTTCACCGTGGTGGAGGCGGTCCTGCTCAACCGGCTTCCGATCGCCGGGGACAACGGCCTGGACGTCGTGGGCGGCTTCCTGCTGTGCGGCTTCTTCAACTTGGCGCTCGTCGGGCTGGTGGCGCCCCTCGTCGCCCGCCTGGTCCGGCGACGGCGCCCTTCCTCCGTCCCGCTCCCGGTGGTGCAGGACCGCGTGGGGACGAGCCTCATGGGCGCGCTCTCGGTGCTCCTGCTCGCGGTCGGCGTCGGCCACCACGCTGCGGTTGCGACCTCGCGACGCGAGTACGTCGAGCAGCTGCAGGCCGTTCGCACCTACGTCGCCCATCAGGCGCCGCCCGAGTTCCGCGCGGGAGTCGGCGCCGAGAGCGTGTGGAAGCAGAAGGCCGGTTTCTACCGCACCTGCGTCCCGGGGCCCGATCCGAGGCGCAACCTCTGCCTGTACGTCGACACCGACGGGATCGCCACCGTGACCCGCGATCCGGACATGCAGTCGAACTCGCGCATCGCCGGCCCCGACAACCCAGGTCGCCGCGGTGGCTGAGCGCTCAAGTCTCAGCGCCGGGAAGCCGATGACATAACGATGCGCTCGATCCGAGCCCTTCTGGCGTCCTTCGGCGCCGGCACCTGCCTCGTCCTCGCGGGAACGCTCGCGATGGCGACGGTGAGCACGATCGTCGCCTTCTCGGGCCTGCCGGGCATCCGCGCGCAGACCGCCGCGCTTCCCGCTTCCGTCCTTGCCGCTGCGGCACCGTCCGCAGGCACCATGCAGGCGTTGGCCACGCCCCGCGTCGTCGCCTTGCCGGCCGTCTCTACCCGAGCCTCCGTCGGCCGCGCCATCGCCGGCCGCGCGCCGAGCCGCGACACCGCTAGCGCCGGCAGCTCGTCGTCGACGACCCTCGGCGACCCGCCGCGGACAGCCGGCGTCGACCAGCCTCCGAAGGCAGGGGCGCCGAGCGGCTCCGCAGCCGCCGGCGGCGCCTCCGGCTCCTCGGCCGGTTCTAAGCCCTCCGCCGCAGCGGTGCCCGCAGCGCCCCGCCCGCCGGCTGCCGGCGGGCCGGTCGGTACGGCCGGCGCCGCGCTCGGCGGCGCGGTGGCCGGCGTGGGCGGCGGCGTGGCGAAGACCGTCGAGCCCGTGGCCCCGGGGGTGTCGATCGTGACGGGCGACGCCGGAAAGTCCTCGGGTGCCACCGTGACCGGCGCCACCGAGGCAGCTGCCGGCGCACTCGACGGGCTCCTCGGCGGGGGCTGACCGCCCGCCGGCGCGGGCGATGCGGCCGCCTGCGAACGCGGTCGAAAAAGAGCAACAGGCTTCCAGGGCTGCACGGGAGCGCCGCGACCACGCGGCTTGGGGTCAGCGCTTGAGCAGCGCGGGCTGCTCGAGCAGCTCGCGTATGCGCCGCAGAAGCCGCGCCGCATCGGTGGCGTGGAGGATGCGGTGATCGCAGGAGAGCGTGACGTCCACGACGTGACGGGGAACGACCGCCCCGTCGCGGACGACTGCCCGGGGCTCGACGGCACCGACGGCGAGCGCCGCCGCCTGAGGCTGGTGGACCACCGCGGCGAAGTGGGTGACGCCGAACTCGCCGAGGCTCGAGACGGTGAACGTCCCGCCGCTGAGCTCGGGCTGGGTGAGCGCACCCTCGCGGGCTCGGCGGGCCAGGTTCGCCGTGTCCGCGGCGATCTCCGCCAGCGCCTTGACGTCAGCGTCGAAGACGACCGGGATCACGGTGCTCGCGTTCGCGGCCATCGTCACCCCGACGTTGACCCGTGGGTAGTGCTCGAAGCGCGCGTCGCGGTAGGCGCCGTTGGCCCGCGGTGCCTCGCGCAGCGCGAGCGCGCAGGCCTTGACGACGAGGTCCTCGAAGGAGGGAACCGGCGCGGGAAGCTCACCGCGCAGGGCGACTGCACCCTCCATGTCGACCTGGGTGGTGAGCGTGAGGTCGGGGACGGTGGCGCGTGACTCGGCCACCCGCCGCGCGTGCTGCGTCTGGGCCCGGGTCGGCTCCTCGGTGGTCGCCTCGCCCTTGGTGGCGCCCGCGCCGGGCGGACGGGCGGTGGGCGGCTCCACGGCATCGGGCATCGCGGCGGCACAGTAGCTCCTACGCGGGAGGGTGCGCCGCGGAGGCGCCAGGCCCGGCGCACCATCGCTGGCGCGCCGGGCACAGGCTCCGCGTCGCCGGCGAAGGGGGCCGCCGGCAACACGTCGCACACGGAAATCACCCCGACAGTGTCCGGTGCGATGCACGGCGCCACCCTTGAGTGGCGTCGTAGCAAGCATCCGCGGTTCAGACGCGCCCCAGCATCGGTGATCTGCATACGCTGCGAGTCGTCCGCAGAGCTACGCACGGATGACGGCACACCCTCCGACGGAACGATGGGCGAAGCCGGTCAACAGGCCGCCGCGGGGGCTGGACGACCCGCATGACCGGCCCGTCCTCCGGGCACGTATCCCGTCGATGCTCCGTTACGAGGCCCGCTCCTCCGCCGATCCCGCCACCGCTTGGTCGCTGGTCGCCGAGCCGGCTCGCTGGCACGAGTGGTCGCCGCACGTGCGTGGTGCCTGGGGCCTCGGGCAGCCCGAGGTGCGGCGTGGCTCGCGCGGCGCCGCGCGGCTCCTCGGCGTGCTGCCGATCCCCGCGAAGGTGACCGCGGTGGCCGACGGGCACTCGTGGACCTGGGCGGTCGGCTTCATGGAGCTCGACCATCGCGTGGATCCCGACCCGGACGGCACGGGTGGCTCGATCGTCGGCGTGGACATCCGCGCCGCTCCCCCGGTCGAGGCGCTGCTGCGCCTCACCTACGGGCCTGTCGTCGCCGTGCTCGTGCGCAACCTCGCCCGGGTCGCCGGGCAGAAGGCCCTCGCGCGCTGAGGGCTCGCGGGCCGCAGCGGCCCGCAGGGCCTCGCGTGTCGGCGGGGCGCGTACGCTGGTCGCATGGGCGTCGGCCGGCTGGTGGTGACGTGTGCCGACCGGCCCGGGATCGTCGCCGCGGTCTCGGCGTTCCTCTACGCGCGCGAGGCCAACATCACCCACGCCGACCAGCACTCCTCAGATCCGGTCGGCGGCCGCTTCTTCCTGCGCGTCGTCCTGCACCTCGAGGAGCTCGAGGCGCGGCTGCCAGAGCTGCGGGAGGCGTTCGCGGCCGAGGTCGCCGGCCCGCTCGAGATGGCGTTCACGCTCACGAGCGCCGCGACCCCGAAGCGCACCGCCGTCATGGTCTCCCGCGAGGACCACTGCCTGCTCGACCTGCTGTGGCGCGCGCGCCGGGGGGAGCTGCCGGGTCTCGACGTCGCGCTCGTCGTCTCCAACCACCCAGACCTCGGGGAGGCCGTGGAGGCGTTCGGCGTCCCGTTCCACGTCGTCGCGGTCGCACCGACGACCAAGGCCGTGGCCGAGCAGCGCCAGCTCGAGCTGCTCGCGGGCTGCGAGCTCGTGGTGCTGGCCCGTTACATGCAGGTGCTCTCGGGCGACTTCCTCCAGCGGGTCGGCGCGCCGGTGATGAACATCCACCACTCCTTCCTGCCGGCCTTCGCCGGCGCCGGTCCTTACGCGCAGGCCAAGGCGCGCGGGGTGAAGCTCATCGGCGCGACCGCTCACTACGCGACCGAGGAGCTCGACGCCGGTCCGATCATCGAGCAGGACGTGATCCGCGTGACCCACCGCGACGACGTGGCAGACCTCGTCCGCCTCGGCCGTGACATCGAGCGCCAGGTCCTGGCGCGCGCCGTGCGGGCGCACGCCGAGGACCGGGTGCTCGTGGACGGCACGACGACCGTCGTGTTCTGAGCGCTTCGCCGGCGCTCGTCCTCCGAGCGCCGGCCGCGAACAGGCTCCTTAGATCCCGAGCTCCTCGGAAGCCATGCGGGCGCCTTCGACGCGCGCGGTGATCTTCTGCATCGCGATGTCGCGTGCGAAGTCCGGGGAGCCGTGGGCCGGCTTGAGGTCGCGGCTGAACGGCGAGAAGCCGCAGTCGTCGGTCGCGCCGAGGCGCTCCTTCGGGATGTGCTTGGCCGCGAGCACCAGGCGGTCGCGCACCTGCTCGGCCGTCTCCACCTCCGGGCTCAGCGGGTTGATGACCCCCATGAAGCAGACCTGCGGCACGCCGTTGGCGTCGTCGCGGGAGTACTGGCCGACGAGCTTGTAGACCTCCTCCTCGTCTTCCTGCGAGGAGCACTGGATCAAGAAGTAGCCCGCGTTGAGGCCGAACATCTTGCTCAGCAGCTTCTCGTAGGGCACCTCCGCGGAGTGCACGGAGTCGTTGTCACCGCCTGGGCAGGTGTGGATGCCGATGTTCTTGCGCTCCTCGGGGGAGAAGCGGTCGATCACGCGGTTGTTGAGGTCGATGAACTCCTGGAGCATGTCCTTGCCCGTCCAGGGGTTGCGCGCGTCGTTCTTGTTGGCCAGGCGCCCCTCCGTGAAGTCGATCGAGACGCGCTCGGCGCCCGCGGCGAAGCACTGGCGGATGTCCTTCTCGACCTCGTCGCAGACGTCGTCGAGGAACTGCTCGCGCGAATAGCCCTCGATCTCCCCGTCCAGCGGATAGAGCAGCATCATCATCGACGGCGAGATCACGGCCTGCTTGATCGGCTTGGAGGCGATCGCCTTGTTCTTCTCGACGTACTCCGAGGCGAACGTCTTGTACTTGAACGGGCCACCGGTCAGGCGCGGCAGCTGGCGGTGATGGCCGTCGTCGAAGATGGCGAAGAACTGCCCGTCGCCCGCGAGGTTGTCGGCCAGGCCTGTCCCGGCCAGCGTGTCGGTGATCGGGTAGGTCGCGAAGCTCGACTCCCGCTGCTCGCCGTCGGAGACGTAGGTCTCCCCGGTCTGCTCCAGCCGCTTGATGGAGTCCTCGGCCGCCTCGTCCTGAAGCTTCTGAAGCTCCTCGATCGTGATCTTGCCCTGGTCCAGGTCCTCGAAGGCCTCCTGAAGCTTCAGGGGGCGGGGGAGCGACCCCACGAGTTCGGTGGGAATCGGCATGCGCGTCTCCTGTGTGTCACGGTGTCCGAGCACGCGGCGCGCGCTCTCTTGCGCTCGAACCTAACCGAGCGCCTCGGGCGGCGCAGGAACTTCTCGGCCGGCGGTCAGGTTGGCGCGTCGACGGTGCCCCACCGGGCGAGCAGCTCGTCCGTGGCAAGCGTCGTGAGGTCTGCCTGCAGCGCCCGCACGAAGCGCTTGGCTTCCGTGGCCCGGACGTCCCAGAAGAGCACGACCTCGCCCGAGGCGATCTCGGTGACCTCGACCTGGTCGAGCCCCGGCTCGGGCTGCAGGAAGGCCGGCAGCCGCGAGGCACGGCGGTGCACGACGAAGAGCTCGCGTGCGGCGCTCATCGCGGCGCCGGCGGGAGGACCGTCAGCAGCGAGGCGACCTCGGCGCGCGGCGGCTCCTCGAGCCCCGCGCCCTGCTCACGCAGCAGCGCCGCAGCGTCGTCGAGGCCGGCGTCGCCCTCGAAGAGCCTTCCGAACGCCCAGACCGCCGGGGCGCGGGTCACGCCGCGCTCGCGGGCCAGGGCCGTGGCCGCGTCGAGCGCCCGCCGCGTGCCACGGGTCTCGAGCGCCTTGAGCACCGAGCGCGGATGCAGCTCGCAGGCCGAGCCCGCGATGAGGATGTTGTCGAGCACGGAGAGGTCGCGGCCGCCGGCGTAGGCCTGGCGCAGCGCGGCCTGCAGGAACGCGACGGTCCGGCCGGTGGACTTGGCGAAGGTCGCGGCGAGGTTGGCGGCCTTGGCGTCGAAGGGGGCCGCGGAGGAGGCCTTGAACGGCTGCAGCCCGCGCGCGGCGGCGGTGCGGGCGAGCGCGTCGAAGTCGACGTGCTCGGGCCGGCCGAGATGCACGGGGACCCACTCCGTCGCGACGGGCATGACCTGCAGTGTCCGCTCCGCTGCGAGCAGCGACTCGGGATGGCCGACGTCCAGGTAGAGGACGGCCCCGGGAGGAGAAGGCGGCGCGTCTGAGGATGGCGCCTGCTGCGGGCTACCCGTGGATGAGCCAGCCGTCAGCGGCACGCGCGGCCTCCATGACGCCCTCGGAGAGCGTCGGGTGGCCGTGCACCATCCGCGCCACCTCCGCGTAGCCGCCCTCCATCGCCCGCACGTTGACGAGCTCCTGGATCAGCTCCGTGGACTTCGCGCCGACGATGTGGCCGCCGAGCAGCTCGCCGTACTTCTTCTCGCCGACGATCTTGATGACGCCGGTGCGGTCGCCGTAGACCGTGCCCGCACCGACCGCGCCGTACTGGACCTTGCCGACGACGACGTCGTAGCCCTGCTCGCGCGCCTGCTCCTCGGTCAGCCCGAAGGACGCGACGTTGGGCTTGCAGAACGTCGCGCGCGGGATGTCGGGGTAGCTCAGCGGGTGGGTCTGGTCCCCGTGGATCGCCTCGGCGGCGATCACGCCCTCGTCTGAGGCCTTGTGGGCGAGCGCGGGACCCGGGACGAGGTCGCCGATCGCGTAGACGCGCTCGACGGAGGTCATCTGCGCGCCGTCGACCTCGACGAGCCCGCCCTGGGTGAGCTCCACGCCGGCTGCGTCGAGCCCGAGGCCCTCGACGTCCGGTCCGCGGCCCGCGGCGATCACGAGGAAGTCCGCCTCGCCGGGCGTGCCCCCGTAGGTGAAGGTGACCTTGTCCTCGCCGGTCTGCACGTTCTCCACGAACGTCTTCGTCTTGACCTCGATGCCCTGCTTCTTGAAGCCGCGCTCGGCGACCTTGGAGATGTCGGCGTCCTCGCTGGGCAGCACGCGGTCGAGGCCCTCGAAGAGCTGCACGGCCACGCCGAGGCGCGCGTAGGCGGAGGCGATCTCCGCGCCGGAGGCGCCCGCGCCGACCACCGCGAGCGAGGCGGGCAGCTCGTCGAGCGCCCAGGCCTCCTCGGTCCCGATGACCCGGCCGCCGAACTGCGTGCCGGGGATCGGCTTGGGCACCGAGCCCGCGGCGAGGATCACGCCGCGCTTGACGGTGATCTCCTGATCGCCGACGCGCACGTTGCCCTCGGCGGTCAGCGAGGCGAGGCCCTCGATGACGTCGATGCCGTTCTTCTTCATCAGGCCCGACACGCCGCCCGTGAGCGTCGCGACGACCTTCCTGCGGCGCTCGGCGACCTCGCCGTAGTCGACGGTAGGCGCGGGGACGTGGATTCCGAACTCGCCGGCCTCCTCCACCTCCGTGAGGATGTCGGCGACGCGCAGGACCGCCTTGGCGGGGATGCACGCGACGTTCAGGCAGCGCCCGCCGATGTCGCCCTTCTCGACGACCGCGGTCGTCATCCCGAGCTGAGCCGAGCGGATCGCGGCGACGTAGCCGCCCGGTCCCGATCCGATGACGATGCAGTCGTACGCACTCTCGGCCATGTCCTAGAACCTATCGCTAGGCCCTGCGCGCCGCGGGGCTGCGAACGGCTGGGGTCGAGCGCAGCTTCCGCTGGCCGTGCCAAGACGGCGAAGCGGCCGGCGTTCGCCTGATCACCCCTTCTCCCCGAGGCCGCGGGCACCGATCGCAGACACGTAGGACTGCACGAGCGCGTCGTTGGACTGCTTGCTCACCAGCAGGACGTAGAGCCGCTCGAGCGCGTGTCGTCGATGCGGCTTTCCCAGACGAGCCAGGAGCGAGCGGCACTCCTCGCGGACGTCGAGCACCGTGAGGTCGAGACCGACCGGCAGCGTTGCCGCGATGTCCTCGCCGCTTGCCTCAGCTGCACCGCGGGCGACGATGTGCGTTCGGCGGAGGTCGTGCTGTCGAAGCGTGTCGCCTGCCTGCTTGACCTTCGTCGTGTAGTCGGCCGCCGTCAGCTCATAGGCCTCCGTCACTTGGCCTCGATGGCGCTCCTGCACGTCGGCGGCGGTACCCGCCGAGGCATCCGACGCGTTGAGGTGCTTCGTCTCCACCACGCCCGGTTCCCCGAGCTGCGCGCGCCACGCTTCGAGGAGCGCGGCGAAGACGAACTGCTCGTGTGCGCCGGCAGACGACTGGGCGAGCATGTCGTCCAGCAAGGCGAACACCGCGGCAAACGTCAGCTTGGGCGTGTCCAGCGACGGCATGTCCGGCAGGTCACGAGCGGTCGCCGCCACGCCTGCTGCCAGATAGGAGAAGGCCTGCTCGATGGCCGCCGGTTGCGTCTGCGCCGAGGCCCAGTCGAGGACCGCCTCCCATTCCCCGCGGGTCGTGCTGCGGTCGCGATAGGTACCGGTGCCTTTGACGCCCGTCTGCAGAGCCTCCGATGACCCCGCGATGTGCAGCCGCGGGTAGATCTCGTGGCCGAGGTGCCGCGACGCCGACCGGGCCGGGGAGCCCTTGACCGGCAAGGTCCGCCAATCGATCACCTGACCGTGCTCGACGCCCATGGCCAGCAACGTGAGCATGCCATCGCGGACGGTGTGCTCACGGCCGACCAGGATGGCGTCCAGGTGCAGCTTCACCGCGGCCGGCGGATCGGCCACAGCGTCGGTGCCGCTCGTCACCAGCGCGTCGAGTGTCTTCTCGAGCCGGCAGACGATCTGAGCACGCGTCGGGAGAGGCATCGACGCGGCGAGACTACATGGAGCAATCCGCGCGGCCGAGTCGCACGGGGACTACGAGAGCGCGCGGAGGAGCGACCGGCCGACCGCCTCGGCCAAGCCGGGAGGCACAGCGTTTCCGATCTGCGTGTACTGGCTGCTGCGGGTTCCGCTGAACGTCATGCCGGCCGGGAAGGACTGCAACGCGGCGCACTCGGCGACGGTGAGTCGTCGAGCGCCGGGGACACGACCGTGACGGGCAGCTCCTCCTTCGCGCAGGTGCTGGTGGTACCCCGGCACGACCGCGAGCGTGTCGTAGAACGGGGTCTTGTTGCCACCCGCCGATGCCAGGATCGTGCGGGAGGGGGTGGTGAGGTCGATGGGTCGTCCCCCACCGTTGAACAGCAGGCCGTCGTAGGGGCTGGGTCGTAGCTGAGGCCGTTTGGCGAAGGTGACGATGGACGGGTTGGGTTCGCCCACCGGCTCTGCGCTCAGGACGTCACCAGCTCGACGCCAACGGCTCTCGGCGTTTGGGCCGTGGCTCGGCGTCGGCCAGTCGAAGGTCCCCGCCTCGCGCGTGCCGACGATGAACATCCGTCGCCGGTGCTGGGGGACACCGAAGTCGGCTGCGTCAAGGACCCTGTGCTGCACGTCGTAGTGCAAGTCGACCCTGAGCACGCGCAGCAGCTCGTCGAAGTGGCGGCGTGCTGCGCTCGACGACAGACCGGCGACGTTCTCGCACACGAAGGCCTCCGGCCGGATCAGGCGCAATGCGCGCAGGAACTCGGGGAACCCATCCCGCGAATCGGCATGCCCGCGACGCCCGCCGCCCGTCGACCACGGTTGGCAAGGTGGGCCGCCGACGACGACCCGGACGAGGCCGCGGAAGGCGCGGATCTCGTCCGCCTCGAGCGAGGCGAGATCCCGCTGCGTCACCTCGACGTTGTGAAAGGTGGCGTACGTTCGAGCTGCGTCGGCGACGACCTCGATCGCAGCCAGAGGCTCGATGCCGGCCGCGTGCATGCCGATCGAGAGGCCGCCGGCACCAGCGAAGAGATCGAGCGCCGGAACACTCACGCTTGTGAGCCCGTGGCGAGCCGGACCTTGAACGGGCCGATCGAGGAGGAGGCTCAACTGGCGCGCGACGCCGAGGCCTGAGGGCAAGGACTCTCCATGAGAAGCGCTTCTCATGTTGCACGGCTCGGTGGACGTCACGCTCGACCAAGGGCGCGCGACCTGCCGGCGGTCGAACGTTCACGCGCCAATCGTGCGGCTGGCGCACTTGGCGATCGTCGGGCGCCCGAGCCGGCGGCGGCGGGTGCCGAGCTAGGCCCTGCGCGCTCCGGGCCGCTCGGGCATCTGGATCCGGGCCATGGCGCGGATGAGCTTCCAGAAGAACGTGCCGCAGACGAGCACCACCCCGACGGCGATCGCGGCGCCCCGCAGCGAGCTCGCGACGAGCAGCGAGAGCGAGCCGAACGTCGTCGTGACGCCCATCAGGACCTCGAAGCCGAGGACCGCCCAGTACTTCGCGCGCCACAGGCCGGCCGCGCAGACGAGCAGGATCGCGCCTTGGATGACGGCGCTCCCGATGCCGGCGTCGGCGACGCGCACCCCGGCGGCGTAGAGCACGACGTTCGAGAGGCCGAGCACGGTCGCGAAGATCGCGGCGTAGGTGACCCACGGGGGCCGCTCGCCCTCGGCCAGCGGCTCGAGCGTCTCGCGGACGGCCTGGTTCTTGGCTTCGGTCTTCGTGGTGCGGCCGACCGGCTCCGCGCCGGGGGTCGCGGAGCCGGTGCCGGTGGGCGCCGCGGGGCGGGCGGACGCGCCGTGCCCGCCTGGGGTGGTCGGCTTCGCTCGGGGTCCACGCCCGGCCGGTGCGGTCTGCGTCGTGCGCCCGCGCTTGCGGCTACGCGATCCCAACGGGGGCCTCCAGGAGTGCGGCCTTCAGGGTGGCGGCGGCTTGCGCGGGATCGGCAGCCTCGACGAGCGCGCGCACGACGACGACCCGCCGGGCACCCGCCTCGACGACGGCACGGATGTTGTCCGTGTCGATGCCGCCGATCGCGAACCACGGCCGCGCGCCGGCCTGGGCTGCGGCGTGCGCGACGTACTCGAGGCCGGCGGCGGCGCGTCCGGGCTTCGTCGGCGTCTCCCACACCGGGCCGACCGCGACGTAGTCGGCTTGGGGCGAGGCGGCGGCGAGCTGCGCGGGCGAGTGCGTGGAGAGCCCGACGAGGCGGTCGGCTCCGACCGTCGCCCGTGCGTCCGCCGCTGCGACGTCGTCCTGGCCGACGTGCACGCCGTCGGCCCCCGCCTGCACCGCGAGGTCCGGGCGGTCGTTGAGCAGGAACGGCACGCCGGCTTCGGCGCAGACCGCGCGCATCCAGCCGGCCTCGCGCAGCACGTCGGCGTCCGGCGCGGCCTTCATCCGCAGCTGGACGAGGTCGACGCCGCCGTCGAGCAGCGCCCGCAGGCGCGCAGGCTCCAGCACGGGGGTGACCAGGTAGAGGCGGGCGTCGGCGAGCACTGCCCGACAGTCTGGCAAGGCGCTCCCGACCTGGCGATACCCTCGCCGTGGAGCCTCGTGTCCCACTCCTATGAAGATCGTCACGACGTCGCCGTCATCGGTGGCGGGGCCATCGGCCTCGCCGTCGCCTGGCGCGCGCGCCAGCGCGGGCTCTCCGTCGTCCTCGTCGACAAGGGCGACCTCGGCCGCGGCGCCTCCCACGTCGCCGCGGGGATGCTCGCGCCCGTCGCCGAGGCCGATCCGGGAGAGCGCGCGCTGCTCGAGCTCGGCCTGCGCTCCGCTCGCTCCTGGCCGTCGTTCGCCGCCGAGCTCGAAGAGGTCTCGGGCCGTCCGGTCGGCTACCGGGAGTCCGGCACGCTCGTCGTGGCCCGTGACCGCGACGAGGCCGAGGCGCTCGAGCGCGAGCTCGCGCTGCGCGAGCGCCTCGGGCTGCGCGTCGAGCGGCTGCTGCCGAGCGCCGCGCGGCGCCTGGAGCCCGCGCTCACGCCGTCGCTGCGCGCCGCGTTCCACGCGCCCGACGATCACACCGTCGACCCACGCCGGCTCACCGCCGCGCTCGCCGTCGCCGCCGCGCGCGCCGGGGTGGAGTACCGCGTCGGCCAGGAGGTCAGCGCGGTCGTGCCCGGGGAGGGCGTGGAGATCGAGGGTCGTCAGACCGTCGCCGCCGCCCGGGTCGTCGTCGCGGGCGGCGCCTGGTCGGGCGCGATCCCGGGCGTTCCGGCGGTTCCCGTTCGGCCTGTGAAGGGGCAGACGCTGCGGTTGCGCTCCCGGCCGGGCGAGGCGCCGCTGCTCGAGCGGCCCGTCCGCTACGAGGGCGGTTACCTCGTCCCGCGCCAGGACGGCTCCGTGGTCCTCGGCGCCACGGTGGAGGAGCAGGGCTTCGACCTCGCACTCACCGCCGGTGGGCTCTACGAGCTGCTGCGCGACGCGAGCGAGCTCGTCCCGGGCGCGCTCGAGCTCGAGGTCACCGAGACCGTCGCGGGGCTGCGCCCGGGGACCCCAGACAACGCCCCGCTGCTCGGCGAGCTCGACGGCGTGCTGTTCGCCACGGGCCACCACCGCAACGGCGTGCTGCTCACCCCCGTCACGGCCGAGCTCGTCGCCGCCCAGCTCGCCGGCGAGACGGCCATCGACCCCGCCTTCGCGCCCGGTCGCTTCGCCGCCAGGGCCACCGCGTGATCGCCGTCAACGGTGCTCCGAACGGGCTCGTCCGGCCGGGCAGCAGCGTGCGGGAGCTGCTCGACGTGCTCGGGATCGACACCGAAGCGCGTGGCGTGGCGGTCGCGGTCGACGCCGAAGTGGTTCCGCGCGCGCAGTGGGCGACCTGCGCCCTCGGCGAGGACGCGCGCGTCGAGGTCCTCAACGCCGTGCAAGGAGGCTGAACGCCGTGGAGCCGATGACGCAGACCGCCACCGACCCGCTCGTGGTCGGCGAGCGGACCTACCACTCCCGGCTGCTGCTCGGCACGGGCGGCTTCCCGCGGCTGGAGACGCTCGCCGACGCGATCGGTGCGAGCGGTGCGGAGCTCGTCACCGTCGCGCTGCGGCGCGTCGACGCCGCGCAGCGCGGCTCGCTGGTCGGCGTGCTCGAGGCGGCCGGAGTCGAGCTGCTGCCGAACACCGCGGGTTGCTTCACCGCCCACGACGCGGTGCTCACCGCCAAGCTCGCGCGTGAGGCGTTCTCGACCGACCTGATCAAGCTCGAGGTGATCGGGGACGAGCGCACGCTGCTGCCCGACGCCGTCGAGCTCGTGGCCGCCGCCGAGGAGCTCGTCGCCGCGGGCTTCACCGTGCTCCCGTACACGACCGACGACCCCGTGCTCGCGCGGCGCCTGGAGGACATCGGGTGCGCGGCCGTGATGCCGCTCGGCTCCCCGATCGGCTCGGGCATGGGCATCCGCAACGCGTACAACATCGGCCTGATCGTCGAGCAGGCCGGCGTGCCCGTGGTGCTCGACGCGGGTGTCGGCACGGCGAGCGACGCGGCGCTGGCGATGGAGCTGGGCTGCGACGCGGTGCTCTGCGCGAGCGCGATCTCGCGCGCCCAGGATCCCGTGGCGATGGCGCTGGCGATCCGTGCGGGCGTGGAGGGCGGGCGCTTGGCGCGCGGCGCGGGGCGCATCCCGCGCCGGCTCTACGCCGAGGCCTCCACGCCGGATGCCGGCCTGCCCGACCTCTCCTGAAGGTGGCCGCCCACGCCGACCACCTGCTCGACGCGTTCGAGGCGGCCTGGACGGCCCGCAACCCCTCGACGTTCTATGAGATGTGCGCGCCCGACGTGCATTACGAGGACCCGTTCTGCCCCGAGCCGCTCGAGGGGCCCGCGGCAATCGGCCGGCACGCGGAGCGCCTGTGGACCGGCTTCCCCGACGTGCGCGCGGACCGCTCGGGCGAGCGCCTGAGCGACGGGCACTACGTCGCGGCGCCCGTGAAGGTCGTCGGCACGAACTCCGGGGAGCTCGAGGGGCTGCCGCCGACCCGGCGCTTCGTCGTCGTGCAGGTCGTCCTCTACTGCGAGCTCGGACCCAACGGCGACGAGCTCGTCCGCGTCCGCGCGTTCTGCGACCGCTACGAGGCGGCGGTCCAGCTCGGCCTGCTTCCCCGGGCGGGGACGCTCGGGGAGAAGGCGCTGCTGGCGCTGCGCGGCTTCGGGCTCGGCCCAAGACGCTGAGCGACCCCAGTCGAGCCCAGCAGTCAGGGCGTAGTGAGGAAGGGCACGAAGCGGACCCGGCCGTGCGGGGTCCGGGTCAGGCGGTCGCCGTCGCGGCGGATGAGCAGCAGGCGCTCCTCGCCGTCGCGGATCGGCAGCAGGAGCCGGCCGCCGTCGGCCAGCTGGTCGATCAGAGCCGGTGGGACCTCCCCGGTCACCGTCGCGGCCACGCTGATCACGTCGTACGGCGCGCCCGCAGGATGTCCGCCGCCGCCGTCGCCGATCACGAGCTGCACGTTGCCCACTCCGGCGGTGGCCAGGCTCGCGGCCGCCGCGCGCGACAGCTCCGCGTGACGCTCGATGCTGACGACGGTCCGGCCGAGCTGCGCCAGCACCGCGGCGTGGTAGCCCGAGCCGGTCCCGACGTCGAGCACCCGGTCACCGGGGCGTGGGTCGACGAGCGCCGCCATCTGCGCGACCAGCGACGGCTGGCTGATCGACTGCCCCGCGTCGATCGGCAGCGCCCGGTCCTCCCACGCCTGGTCGTGCAGGGCTGCGGGCACGAAGCGGCGGCGGTCCACCGCCGCCACGGCGGCCAGCACCGAGGGCGGGACCCGATCGCGCAGATGCTCGAGCAGGCGTGCCTGGGAGCCGTCGCAGGGCGTGCTCATGCGACGGCGATCTCCACCAGCACCGGCGCGTGGTCGGAGAGCGGTCCTGCGTCGAGCACCTGCGCGCCGACCCGCCTCCAGCCCCGCGCGAGGACGTGGTCGACGCCGTTGCCCCCGAGGTGCTCGAAGCCGGGCGCGATCGGCCTGCGCACGTTCGCGTCGCCGCCGAGCACGACGAGCGCCGCTGCGCCGCTCCAGCCGAGCAGCTCGCGGGCGGCGGTGCGCGCATCGGCGAGCGCGTGCTCCTCGGAGTGGACCTGGGCGTGGAAGTTCCCCCACCACGCTCCGTCGACGGTGCGCGCCGCGTGGAGGACGCGGCGCTCGGGCCGCCGGCGCAGCGTCGCGCGGCGGTGCTCGGCGATCGCCTGGCCGCGCACGAGGATCGTGTTCGCGCCGCCGCCGTTGGACTTGGCGACGTCGGGGAGCCGCGTCGCAAGCGCGCGTCGCAGCGCCGGCAACGCGTTGCGCGAGGTGAGCGCCGTCCGCGCGCTCGCCCCGGTGGGGCGGGCGAGGCAGGGTCCCCACCACGGCGGGACCTCCTGCAGGAGCGCGACGTCCCAGCTCCACCCCGCGAGCGTGGCGGCGAACTCGGGCGTGAGGTCGCGGCCTGACCCCGGGACGCTGCGGCCGTGGAAGAGGTTCCAAGTGAGCACCCGCATCCCCGTAGTCTCCTCGTCTTGACCCGGCACTTCCTCACGGGCGAAGAGCTCTCGCCGTCAGAGCTGCACGACCTGCTCGAGCGCGCGCTCGAGCTCAAGGCCGCGCCGCGCTCCTCGCGCGCCCTCGAGGACGCCTGCGTCGCGCTGCTCTTCGAGAGGCCCTCCACGCGCACGCGCCTCTCCTTCGAGGCCGGCGTCGCGGAGCTCGGCGGCCACCCGCTGATCCTGCGCCCGGGGGAGATGCAGCTCTCGCGCGGCGAGTCGGTGAAGGACACGGCGCGCATCCTCAGCCGCCACGTCCAAGCCGTCGGCGTGCGCACGGGTCCCGACGCGCTGCTCGAGGAGCTCGCCGCCGAGGGCTCGATCCCGGTCTTCAACATGCTCACCGCCGGCCACCATCCGTGCCAGGCCCTCGCCGACCTGCTCACGCTGCGCGAGGCGTTCGGTGAGCTGACCGGCAGGAAGCTCGCCTACGTCGGCGACGGCAACAACGTCGCGCGCTCCCTGGCGATCGTCGGTGCGCTTGCCGGCGTGGAGGTCGCGGTCGCCTCACCCGAGGGCTACGAGCTCGAGCCGGTGGCCGGCGCCTTCCTGACGCGGGATCCCGCTGCGGCGGTCGCGGGCGCCCACGCCGTCTACACCGACGTCTGGGTGTCCATGGGCGACGAGGAGACCGCGGACGCCCGCCGCGCCGCGCTGGCGCCATACCGCATCGACGACGCGCTGCTCGACCGCGCGGCACCGGGGGCGATCGCGCTGCACTGCCTGCCGGCGCACCCCGGTGAGGAGATCACCGAGGAGGTGCTCTACGGCCCGCGCCAGCGCATCTGGGATCAGGCCGAGAACCGCCGCCACGCGCAGAAGGCCCTGCTCGAGCTGCTGCTGGCCGGCTGACGGCGCTCGCTCTCGGGCGGCTACGTGGCGACCTTGCGCCACTCGACGCGGCGCATCGGCGCTGCGAGGCACTCGAAGTTGTCGAGCATGACGAGATACTCACCGCCGGTGACGTCGATCCCGACGATCTTGCCGAAGCGCCCGAGCTTGGAGCTCGACCGGTGGTAGTCCTGGAAGTTCACCGTGACCTCGCAGGCACGCGGAAGCGGGTGGTCCTCGGCGTCGACCTTGACGAAGGTCCCGTCGGGAACGGACGGTGGCTCGATGGCGAGGCCGGCGTCGGGTGCCATCAGCGTCGGCGCGGCCGGCTGGTGCGCCGTTCGGCGCTGCTCCCCCGAAGCCTCCGCGCGGGTCGTCTCCATGAAGTTGGGCTCGGCGGTGGACCTCGTGTGCATCGCCGCGACACTACCGGCCCGCGGATCGTTGAGCCATAGCACTATCGTCGCCCTATGGCTCGCACGCAGACGATGGTGCAGCTCTCCGACGAGCTGGTTACGGCGCTGGACGAGGTCGCCGCCGACCGCGGCGTGTCCCGCTCCGCGTTGGTGCGTGAGCTCGTGACGACAGGCCTGGCAGATGTCCGGAGAGACGTCATCGGAGCGCAGATCGCCGAGGGATACCGGCGCATCCCGCAGGGCACGCCGGACGAGTGGGGCGACCTGCTGGCCGCCGGTGACCGCGCCGCCGACGATCTCATGGCGCGGCTCGATGCAGAAGAGCGCGCCGCCGGACACGGGCCGTGGTGAGCCGCGGCGAGGTCTGGTGGTACGAGCGTCCGCACCGGGAGCCTCGTCCGCAGCTCATCCTGACCCGTCAAGCAGCGATTGCGGTGCTGCACGAGGTGCTCGCGGTCCCCGCGACGCGGACGGTTCGGGGCATTCCCACCGAGGTCGCGCTCGACGAGCTCGACGGGATGCCCTCGTCCTGCTGCCTGACCCTGGACAACGTGGCGCTCGTACGTCCCGCGCTCTGCACCCGGCGCATCACCACGTTGAGCCCCCAGCGCATGCGCGAGGTGTGCCTGGCCCTCGCCGCGGCGACCGGCTTCTCGCTGACGGCCTGACCCGGCCGAGAAGCAGCTAAGGCCGGCCCCTACTGCGCCGGCCCATCACTGCCCGATCGGAGACCACCATGGCTGACAGAGTCCCAGGACGATGATGATGCCTGGGCCATGAGAAAATCCCGGCGGCTTGATGCCACCGAGTTGGGCCTCGTCGGACGACCAGCCTAGCGTCGGCGGACAGAGCTCGTCGCGGCGGCGTCGAGCACCGGCGCGCCGCGATACGTTGCGGCCCATGCCGCAGCCGAAGCAGCCCGCCGCGAAGAAGCCCACCGCGGCAAAGCAGCCCGCAGCCGGGAAGTCCGCCGCGAAGACGCCCGCCGCGAAGACGCCCGCCGCGAAGAAGAAGCCCGCCGCGAAGACGCCCGCCGCGAAGAAGAAGCCCGCCGCCGCCAAGACGGCCAAGTCCAAGCCCGCCGCGCCGCCCAAGCGCGCTGCCACGGCCAAGCCCGCGAAGCGCCGCGCCGCGGGGTCTGCCTCCCGCCCGGCCGCCAAGCCCACCGCCGCCCCGGATCCGACCTCGGCCGACGCGCGCGACGAGGCGCTCCGGGCGAACCTCGCGTCGCTGCGCGACCTCCTCGCGGGCGGCGTCGTGCTGACCGCCCAGCGCCTGCAGGAGTCCATCGACGAGGCCGTCGCCCGCGGCCGCATCACCCGCCGCGACGCGGAGGACCTTGCGAGCGGCCTGCTGAGCTCGGGGCGCCAGCAGACGGCCGACCTGCTCGCCGACCTCGAGCAGCTCCTCGGCCGCGGCCGCAGCGACCTCACCTCTGCGCGTTCGATCACCAGGGGCGCCGTCAAGGGCTCGAGCGAGCGCGTCCTGCGCGAGGTCGACCGCGCGCGCCGCGCCGCGGGGCTCGGGCAGGCGTTCCCGATCCTCGGCTACGACGAGCTGACCGCCGCGCAGATCACCGCGCGCCTGGGCGAGCTGACACCGGCCGAGCTGCGCAGGGTCCGCGACCACGAGCGCCGCACCGCAGATCGCGCGGGCGTCCTGACGGCGGTGGAGAAGGCGCTGAGCTGAGCGGCGGCGTCCGCGAGTGCCATCCTGGGGGGATGGACCAGACCGCGCCCGCTCCCGACGTCGATCCCTCGGCGCGTCCGCCGCGTCCCGAGCGCGGGCAGGAGGTCGAGGTGACGGTCGATCGCCTGGCCTACGGCGGCAGCGGCGTCGCCCGACTCGACGGCTTCGTGCTCTTCGTCCCCGGGACGCTTCCCGGCGATCGCGTGCGTGCGCAGGTGACCAAGCGCAAGCGCGCCTACGGCGAGGCGCGCCTGCTGGAGGTTGTCGCGCCGAGCCCCGACCGCATCGCGCCGCGCGCCGAGCACCCTGGCGTCGCCTGGCAGGTGCTGCCCTACGAGAAGCAGCTGGAGATCAAGGCCGACCAGGTCACCGACGCGCTGACCCGCATCGGCCACCTCGAGGGCTTCGAGCTGGAGCCGATCCTCCCAGCCGCGGCGCAGTGGGGCTATCGCAACAAGCTCGAGTACTCCTTCGGGACCGACGTGAGCGGCCGGCTCATCTGCGGCTTCCACGCGCCGGGCTCGTGGGAGGACATCGTCGACGGGGTCTCGCTGCTCGGCTCCGAGCGCCTCGCGCAGGCTCGCGAGCAGGTCCTCGCGTTCTGCCGCGAGCAGGGCCTTGCGGCCTACGACCGCCGCGCGCAGCAGGGCTTGCTGCGTAACCTCGTGCTGCGCGAGGCGCGACGCACGGGCGAGCTGCAGGTGCGCCTGGTCACCTCTCGCGGCGAGCTCGACACGGCCGCCTTCGCCGCCGCCGTCGAGGCCACGTCGCTGGTGTGGACGCAGATCGACCAGGTCGGCGAGACGACCCAGGGCGGCTTCTCCGAGCTCGTCGACGGCAGCGAGACGATCACCGAGGAGATGAGCGGCCTCGAGTTCTCGATCAGCTCCGAGGCGTTCTTCCAGACCAACACCGAGATGGCCGAGCAGCTCTACGCGGTCGCGCAGGAGTATGCGGACCTCCAGGGCTGGGAGCGCGTCTACGACCTGTTCTGCGGGATCGGCACGATCGGGCTGTCGCTGGCGCGGCGCGCGGGAGAGGTCTGGGGCCTGGAGGTCGTCGAGCTTGCCGTCGCCGACGCGATCGCCAACGCGCGCCGCAACGAGATCGAGAACGCGAAGTTCTTCGCCGGCGACGTGCGCCTCGCCCTGCGCGAGCTCGTCGAGACCGCCGGCCGCCCCGACGTGCTCGTCGTCGACCCACCGCGGGCCGGCCTCTCGCAGAAGGTCGTTCGTCGCATCATCGAGGCCAACCCGAAGCGCATCGTCTACGTCTCCTGCAATCCGACGACCCTGGCTCCGAACGCCGCGCAGCTCGTCGAGGCCGGCTACGCGCTCAAGAAGGTGCGCGCGGTCGACATGTTCCCGCAGACCCCGCACATCGAGTGCGTGGCGCTGCTCGAGCGCTGAGCGCCACCAAGCCGGAGCTACGGCGTCGGGAAGGCCCCGATCTGCTGCATGATCCCGAGCTCGTCCGTGCTGCCCCAGCGCTCGACGATCTGCCCGTCCTCGAAGCGGCCGATCTGCACGCCGCGGACCTCGATCGACTTGCCCGTCGGCTCGATGCCGTTGAACGGACCCTGGTGGGTGCCCGTGAGCGTGTAGGCGACGCAGACGTGCTCGTCGTCGGCGACGAGGTGCTGCGGCTCGATCCTGGCGTCGGGGAAGGCCGTGGTCAGCTCGGTGAAGAACTGCTTGAAGCCCTCGCGGCCCGAGCCCTGGCCCGGAGCGGGATCGCGGTCGACGCAGTCCGGGGCGAAGGACTCGACGGCGGCGTCGATCTTCCCGGCGTTGATGTTCTCGGCGAGGTGCTCCTGCGCGGCGACGTTCTGTTCCTTGGACATCCTCGTGACGTGCCCGCCACGAGCCGGCGCGAACGTCGAGCGTTCGACTACCCGCCGCCTGGCGCTCTGCCAGCCGGGCCACTGCCGCGACCGCGCCCGGGGTCGCCGAGACGCCGAGCATCCGCCCGAGTGTCAGGCCAATGGGCGCCGCGAGCGCGCCGGAGAGCCGCATCCGGTGCGTGATCTGGCTGCCGCCGCCGGGCAGCGCGCCGCGCGCGGTCGGGCTTCCACCGCCCGTGGGCGCCGAGCCGCAGCGGCCCGTCCTGCGTCGCCCACTCCAGCCGCGGGTGCCACTGCGGCGGCAGCCGCGGATCGGCCCACACCGCCCACACCGCCTCGGGCGGGGCGCCGGTCTCCACGGCGCTCTCGGCGAGGGTGCGCATGCCAGGACTACGGCGCCGCGGTCGGCTCGGCTTCACGGCGCCGCGGTGGACGCAAGTCGCGTCCACCGTGGGTCGTCGTCGTCGAGCATCGGTCGCAGCGCGACGCGGACGGCATCGAGCGAGGCGCCGTCTGCGGCGAAGATCGCCTCGATGTCGGCCCAGTCCTTGGTGCGGTCGAACATCGCCTTGAAGACGATGAGCTCCACGGGCCCGAGGACCCGAATGGTCGTTCCCGCGAACGGGACGCTGCGCGCGTTGCGTGCCGCAGCGTCGTGGATCGGGGCGTAATCGAAGAAGAGGTCGAGCGGCGTGTCGTCCCACCACAGGCGCACCTGCCCGTCGCGTGCGATGACCTCCGCCGCGTCGGCCGGCACCAGGACGCCCGCCGGCATCCGGTCGAGCACCCCGCGCGACTGCTCCGCGGGGACGAAGACGTTGACGTCCAGATCGCGCGTGCCGCGCGGCTCGAGCGTCCAGTACGCCAGCGCGATGGCGCCACCGAACGCGTGCGGCACGTCGGCGTCTCGCAGCGCCTCGTGGAGGGCCACGAGGCGCTCCGCCAGCGTCACCCGGTCCGCGCGACGGGGAGGCGAGGGTAGTGCAGCGGCTCGGCGCGCCGGAAGGGGAGGGCCTCGGCCAGCGCGATGACCTCGGCGAGGTGGCGCCCGGCGCGCTCGTGGTCTGCGGGGCTGCGCCGCCCGGGCGCGTCCACGATCGTGAGCTCGGTGCCCGTCGTCGCCAGGATCCGCTCGAGGACGGCCAGCGACGGCCGCTTGCGACCTGTCTCGTAGGCGGAGACGGTCGACTGCGACGTCCCCGCCCGCGCGGCCAGCGCCCGCTGGGAGAGAGACGCGCGTTCCCGGGCGACACGGAGCTCGCGGGCGACGTTCATGGCGCCATGATACCCGAGCGGGTGTCGGGCACGGCAGGCATGCTGCCTGCATGGCGGAGGATGAGCCGACGCGTCGACTACGAGCGCCACGGACGGACCTACGCGCGGCACCGTCGCGCCGATCCGCGCATCGCGGCGCGCATCCACACGGCGCTCGGCGACGCCCGCACCGTGCTCAACGTCGGTGCGGGTGCGGACTCCTGCGAACCCACGGACCCTGCGGCGCGTCGCACGCGGACGGCTCGTGGGAGGCTGAGCACGGCGCCCTGCGCGCCCTCGCCGCGCGCGGCGGGGCGCTGCGCCTGGTCGTGTCCGAGCCCTAGCCGTTCGGCAGGCGCTCGAGCGCGCCGGCTTGGCGCAGCCAGTCGGCGAACAGCCCCGGGTCGATCTCGTCGACGGCGCGCAGCTTCACCGAGGCCATCGTCTGCGCGCCCGTGGGCACGAGCCGGTCGCTCGGGTCGGTGAGCGTCGCTCCGCGCCACAGGCCGAAGGTCACGTGACGCGTGTACGCCTTCACGAGGCAGACCGGCGCCTTGGAGAGCTTCCACGTCGGGTGACCGTGCCACAGCGAGGCGTCGGCGCCGGGCAGCTCCGCGCCGATCAGCGACGCCAGCGCGTGGCCGACGTCGCAGAGCGGTTGCGGTTGCGCGCTGAGGTACGCCTCGACCGTCTGGTATCGGTGCAAGCTAGGCCGCGGCCAGCCCGATCGGGCAGGAGACCCCCGTGCCGCTCATCGAGCAGTAGCCGTTCGGGACCTTGTGCAGGTACTGCTGGTGGTGATCCTCGGCGTAGAAGAACTCACCGGCCGGCTTGATCTCCGTCGCGATCTCGCCGTGGTGCTCCGCGGCCAGGCGCTCCTGGTAGGTCGTGCGCGACGCCTCGGCGGCGCGCAGCTGCTCGTCGGAGTGCGTGTAGATCGCCGACCGGTAGGTCGTGCCGACGTCGTTGCCCTGGCGCATGTGCTGCGTCGGGTCGTGGGCCTCCCAGAAGTGTTTCAGCAGGTCCTCGTAGTTGACCTTCCGCGGATCGAAGACGACGAGCACGGTCTCGGCGTGCCCCGTCTTGTTCGTGCAGGTCTCCTCGTAGGTCGGGTTTGGCGTGTAGCCGCCCGAGTAGCCCACGGCCGTCGTGTAGACGCCTTGGAGCCCCCAGAAGACGCGCTCCGCGCCCCAGAAGCAGCCCATGCCGAACTCGGCGACCTCGAGACCGACGGGGAACGGCCCCTTCAGCGGCGTGCCGAGCACAGGGTGGCGGTTGGTGAGCGGCAGCGGCTCCGGGCGCCCCGGAAGGGCGTCCTGCGGCGCGACCATCTCCGTCTTCTTGCCGAACAGGAACATGCACAGGATCCTAGCCAGCAGGGTTCGGCATCATGTTGCTCGGCTCGTACCACTCCTGGGCGCGCTCACTTCTTCTTCAGCGCACCGGGCTTGTGCGCCGCCTCGCCGCCGGACTTGTCGCTCTTGACGAGGTACTGCGGGTCGTCCTTGGATGCCTTGACCTTGCGGCCGGCCTCCTCGGAGTCCTCCTCGGAGGTGATCTTCTTCTCGACCTCGCCCTCGACCGTGTTGCCGTGGGAGGACCACTCGACCTTGTCGCCCTTCTTGAACTCCTGGTCATCGCTCATGCCGAGCGCGTACCCGTAGGCTCCGCGCATGAGAGCAGCGACGATCCGTGACGAGCAAGTTGGCGTCGAGGAGCACCCCGATCCCGTGGCGGGAGCGGGCGAGGTCCTCGTCCGGATCCGCGCCGCCGGGCTCAACGGCGCCGACGTGATGCAGCGCAAGGGAAAGTACCCCGCGCCTCCCGGGTCACCGAAGGACATCCCCGGCCTCGAGCTTGCGGGAGAGGTGGTCGCCGTCGGCGACGCGGCGGAGCGCTTCTCGGTCGGCGACCGCGTGATGGGCATCGCCGGCGGCGGCGGCCAGGCCGAGCTCTGCTCGATCCACGAGCGCCAGCTCATGCCGGTCCCCGACGGCCTCGACTGGGCCGCCGCGGGCGGGTTGCCCGAAGTGTTCACCACTGCGCACGACGCGCTCTTCACGCAGGGGCTCTTGAAGGCGGGAGAGCGCCTGCTCGTGCACGGCGCGGCCGGCGGCGTCGGCACCGCCGCGGTGCAGCTCGGGCGCCGCGCGGGCGCGCACGTGACCGCGAGCGTCCGCGATCCTGAGCGCCGCGACGGCGTCGCCACGCTCGGCGCCCACGAGGTGATCGCCGCCGAGGGCTTCGAGGAGCACGGGCCGTTCGACGTCGTGCTCGAGCTCGTCGGCGCGATCAACCTCGCGCAGAACCTGAAGGCCCTGCGCACGGGCGGGCGCATCGTCGTCATCGGCGTCGGCGCCGGCGCCAAGGCCGAGCTCAGCCTCTTGGCGCTGATGCAGAAGCGCGCGACCCTGCGCGCCTCCACGCTCCGCGCCCGGCCGCTGGAGGAGAAGGCGCTGACCGCCCGGGCGCTCGAGACGCAGGTGCTGCCCGGCTTCGCCGACGGAACGCTCAGCGTGCCGATCGCCGACAGCTTCGCCCTCGACGCGGTCGCCGACGCCTACGCCCGCTTCGAGGCGGGCGGCAAGCTCGGCAAGGTCGTGCTCGAGCTGGGCTGAGCGCAGCGCGCAGCCGCAGCTCGTTCAGGCGCGCACGGTGGATGGGCCGCGCGGCTGACCATCAAGGCTCCTGACGCAGCAGCCGCTCGAGGCGGTCGAGGTTCGGGAGCAGGAGCGCGGCGCCGAGCAGCGTGATCGTCGGAAGCTGCCCGTCGCGGGCGATCGACGCGAGCAGCACCGCGCCCAGCGCGCACCACGTGGCGCCGGCGCGCAGACCGAACGCCTGCGCCCAGGCGCCGTAGGCGGCGCCGAAGACGAGCGCGGTGAGCTCGAGACGCCGCTCGCCGGGGAGGGCGAGCGTGAGCGGGTCGCCGGGTCCCGCGGCCGCCGACGGTCCGAACGGCCACGACGCGAGCTCGATCCCCGCGAGCAGCAGCGGCACCGCGAGCACGAGCGCGCCGACGGAGAAGACGCGGGCGAAGAGCACGCCGAGCGCGCCCCACAGCACGACCTCGGCCGGCGTCGCGCCGACCCGCAGCCCCGCGAGGTTGAGCGTCGCGGTCAGCAGCCCGCCGCCGAGGACCGCGAGCCCGGCGGGCAGCACCTCAGTACGGCGGCAGCTCGGCGTACCACTCGCCGAGTACGCGGAAGGCGGCCCAGAACGCGCGCTTGGCCGCCTCGTCGTCGAGCGCGCAGTCGATGTCCGGGGTGAAGAGCGCGTCGATCGACGGCGTGAGCGCCTGCAGCTCGCCGGCGCGCGGGAGGATCTCCCGCGCCATCGGCACGTCGAGGTCGTTCAGCGCGTGAACCGCCTCTTCGCCCATGACCACGACGATCTTCGGCTGCACGATCGCGAGCTCGAGGGCGACCCGCGCGACGCAGGCCGGGTCGGCGAGCGACGGGTCGCCCGTCGGGCACTTCGCGCAGAGGGTCCCGTACACGGCGAGCGGGTCGATCCCGAGCCGCTTGAGCGACTTCATCACCGCGGTGCCCGAGCGGCCGTAGAACGCGACTCCCTCCTCGATCTCCGCAAGCGAGGGCGCGTGCTTGAGCAGGAAGACGTCGGCCTGCGGATGGCCCGAGCCCAGCACCGGCAGCAGGCCTCCACGTGGGCAGTGCGCGCACGCCTGCACCTCGTGGGTGAGGAGGTTGAGCTCGCGGATGGCCCGCTCGAGGTACTTCTCGCGGATCTCGTCGTCGGTGGCGGGCATCGCGATGGGTTTCGGCTGCCGCGCGTCGTTGACCTGCGGCTGCATCACCCCTTGCGCGTCGCCCTGCGCACGCGGCGGTCGCGCCGCGCCCTGCGCGCCCCCTCCGGCGTCGCCTTCGTCTCCAGGAACTTGAGCGCCTGCACGTAGAGCAGCGAGCTCGGCTTGGTGTGGATCTCGGCGACGCGCAGCGCCTCGAGGAACTCCTCGGGCCCGTCGAAGTCCGGCATCCGGATTCGCACGGAGCCCAGCCCGGGCGCGACGTGGGAGTCCGAGCCGGCGCCCGCGACCACCCGGTACTTCGTCGCGAAGCGCTGCGCCTCCTCGTTGAAGGAGCCGATCGCCACGCGCGGGTTGTACACCTCGATCGCGTCGACGTCGTCGACGATCGCCAGCAGGTGCTCGTAGTCCGGCACGGAGTGCATCCGGTCGAAGGGGTGGGGCACGTAGACAATGCCGCCCTGGCGCTTGATCTCTCGGACGGTCTCCTGCAGCGACATGCCACGCGGGATCTTCTCCGTGAGGAACAGCCCGATGACCTCGCCCTGCGACGCGGTCTTCACCTCCTCGCCGACGATGACCTTGACCCCGTACTGCCCGGCCTTGCGTCGTGCCTCCAGCGCCCCGGAGATCTCGTTGTGGTCGGTGACCGCGATGGCGCCGAGGCCCTGGTCGCGCGCGGTGGCCAGCAGCACCTCGACGGGGGTCGCGCAGTCCATCGAGTGGTCGGTGTGCATGTGCAGGTCGACGTCGATGGAGGCCCTGCCCGCCAGGCGGCGGGCCACCGCGGGCTTCCCCGCGGGGTCGTGCCGCTTGGCGGCCAGGGTGGTGTAGACCGCCTCGAGCTCGTCGGCCAGCCGGGTGAACGCGAGGTGCTCGCGGGCGGGGGACGCGGCGGCCCGCAGCCTCCGGCGCAACGTGGGATCGCTGACGAGGCGCTGGAGCTGGGCACCGAGCGTCTCCGCGTCGCGCGCGCCGAAGAGGAGCCCGTGGTCGCCCTCGCCGGTGACCTCCTCATAGACGGCCAGCGACGTCGCGAGCGGCACGGCTTCGGCGGCGATGGCGCGCAGGACGAGCCCGGGCGCGGGCGCGGCGCCGTCGGAGGCCGCGACCAGCACGTCGGCCTCGGCCAGCAGCGCGGCCTCCGAGCTGCCCGGCTCGAGGAAGCGCACGCGCTCACGCAGATCGGCGCGCAGCGCGGTCGAGGAGGACGGCCCGCGCTCGGAGAGCACGCGCACCTCCCAGTTCGCGCTCGGGTCGAGCCCGCGCAGCCCGCGCAGGAACGTCCGCAGCGCGCCACGCTCCTCCTCGTCGACGAAGGCGATGACCACGGTCTCGCCGGCTGAGCGCTCCCGGGTCCCCGCCTCGGCGCCAGGCGTGAGGACGGCGTACTCCGCGGGGAAGTGCCGGCGCATGAGCTCGGCGGTCACCGCGAAGCTCGCCAGCCGCGCGTCGAGGCGGCCGAGCACGAGGTCTGTGAGCTTGCGTGCGACCTGCGTGGCGACGACGCGCTCGGCCGGCGCGTGGAAGGTCCCGACGTTCAGCGCGCGGGAGTGACGCAGCGCGGCGCTCGCGACGGACGGCGCGAAGGGCTCGTGGACGTGGCACAGGTCGAACGTCGTGCCGCCGAGGAGCTCCTCGACGGTGCGCGCGACGTCGATGGGCAGTGCGGCGCGGCGGCGGGTTCCGAGCGGCGCGGCGATGCCCTCCCCGACTGCGAGCAGCTCGACGGAGCCCTCGGCGGCGGCGGCGCCGTCGGAGGCGCGGATCTGCGCCCGCGAGCGGCGCACGAGCTCCTCCGAGAGCGACGGCGCGACGATCGTGACGCCGTGGCCGCGCGCGGCGAGCAGCTCGGCGCTCCGCGCGATCTGCACGTTGACCTCGTGTCCGGACTCCCAGGCAAACGGCGTGACCTGGGCGATGGCGAAGCGCTCGACGGGCACCGCTCGGATCATCGCACGCGCGCGAGGGGCGATCACGTGCCGGCGCTCCGTCAGACGGGTGGGTCGCGGACCCACGGCCGCTGCGCGGGGTCGCGTGCGTGGGCCAGCGAGCGCAGGAGGTAGTTCGGGCTGCGCCGCCGCGCGGCCTCCGGGAAGGCGCGGGCCAGCTCCTCGCGGACGAAGAACGCGTTGACGCCGGTGAGGTCGGTGTGGACCAACGCGTACCCCTTGGCGCGGCCGAGCCGCTCGAGTGCCGCGAGCGAGGCGCCGAAGTAGTCCGTGCCGTCCCATCCGCCGTGGTCCGCCGGAACCGTCAGCGCATCGTCCGCGCCGAGGTTGCCGTTGTACTCGACCACCACGACGCGCGGGGTGTGCCGTTCGAGCGCCCGCCACACCCAGTAGTCCGGGCCGTCGATGTCGATCGAGACGACGTCGGGCTCGGCGGGGACGCCGAGCCGGGCGAAGAGGTCGTCGACGTTCTGCGGCGTGACGGCGGCGCAGAGGGTCCGCACGCGTTCGTTCATCGCGTACTTCGCCGCGAGCACGGCGTGCTGCGCCGGGTCGGCCTCGAGGAACGCCCCACTCCAGCCGAGGACGTCGGCGAGGAACACGCAGTTGCCCTCGTGGCCGGTCTCGATGCCGAACTCGACGAACGACGGCCGCTCCGGGAGCCCGATGCGGCGCAGGATCTCGACCAGGACGCCGTCCTCGCCGTTCTGCGAGCTGGCCCGCAGCTCGGCGCGCGCGAGGTCGACCGGAGGTGCCACGACGCCGGCGAGGCGGTCACCGAGTACCGCGACAGCCAGGAAGAAGTCGCGCTCGGTGGCCGGCGGGAGGGCCGCTGGAACCGCGACGGGTTGGCTCTCGCGGCGCTTGGCGGTCGCTGCCCGGCCGACGACCCGGCGGCTGCGCTGCCGCAGTGAGCCGGCGACGCGGCGCGGGAGCCGGAGGAGGCGGGCCACTGCGGCGAGGGTAGTGCGACGGTTCCGGCGAACGTCGACGGGCCCCCCCCCCGCCGGGCGGGGCGCCGTCGACGCTGCTCGAGCGGGTGGGCGCTACGCCGTCTCGGGGACCTTCGAGGCCTCGGCCCGCGCGCGGGCGTTCTCCGCGTTGGTGTGCTTGACGACCTGCACGGGCGTGCTCTTGGCGTACTTCGCGATGAACGCCTCCGTGTCCAGCTTGGCCTGGTCGTCGGGCCGCTGGTTGCGCGGCGACTTCATCAGGTAGGAGGACGGACCGTCGATCTGGCCGCCGATGCCGTGGTTGAGCGCGAGCTTGCAGCAGCGCACGGCGTCGATGACGATGCCGGCGGAGTTCGGCGAGTCCCAGACCTCGAGCTTGAGCTCGACGTTGAGCGGCACGTCGCCGAACGCCTGGCCCTCGGCGCGGATGTGCGCCCACTTGCGGTCGGTGAGCCACGGCACGTAGTCCGACGGACCCACGTGGACGTCCTCGGCCGGCAGCTCGTGGTCCATGATCGAGGTGACCGCGTTGGTCTTGGAGATCTTCTTGGACTCCAGGCGCTCGCGCTCGAGCATGTTGAAGAAGTCCATGTTGCCGCCCACGTTGAGCTGCGACGTGCGCATGAGCTTCACGCCGCGGTCGGCGAACAGGCGAGCCAGCGTGCGGTGCACGATCGTCGCGCCGACCTGGCTCTTGATGTCGTCGCCGACGACGGGCAGGCCGGCCTTGGCGAAGCGCTTGTCCCAGTAGGGCTCGCGGGCGATGAACACCGGGATGCAGTTCACGAAGCCGCAGCCGGCCTCGAGGATCTGCTCCACGTACCACTTCGTCGCGTCCTCCGAGCCGACCGGGAGGTAGGAGACGACCACGTCGGTGCGGGTCTCCTTGAGGATCTGCACGATGTCGGCGGTCTCGCCGTCGGCCTTCTCGATGCGCTGCTTGAGGTACTTGCCGAGGCCGTCGTGGGTCATGCCGCGGTACACGGGCACGCCGAGCGCCTCGGGCATCTCGGCGAACTTCATCGTGTTGTTCGGATCGGCCCAGATGGCCTCGCCGAGATCCTTGCCGACCTTCGTCTTGTTGATCTCGAAGGCGGCCGTGAACTCGATGTCGGAGACGTGGTAGCCGCCGAGGTCGACGTGCATGAGGCCGGGGACATCCTGCGTCGCATCGGCGTTCTTGTAGTACTCGACGCCCTGGACGAAGGCGGAGGCGCAGTTGCCCACGCCGATGATCGCCACGCGGACCTTGTCTCGCTGGTAGCGGTCGGTGCCGTTGGTCGGCGCGCCGTTGGTGTCGGCGCTCGGAGCGCCGTTCTTCGTGTCGGATGAAGCCATGTGGGAGGTGTTCCTGTTCTGGGGGAGAGCGGAGATATCAACCCTGCGGTGGCGGCCTGGTTACAAGCCGCGGAGCAGGGCGCCGCGCACGTGCACGATGCGCTGGAAGGTGGTGATGACGGTGAGCACGGCCAGGACGTAGATGGCCGGCTCGAGCAGCGCCAGGTCGCCGGGACCCTCGGCGAACAGCAGGCCGACGGAGAGGATCACGACCCGGACCGCCCGCGAGGCGATGCCGACCTTGCACTCCACGCCGATCGCCTCCGCCCGGGCGCGCGTGTAGGAGACCATGAGCGAGAACAGCACCGCGGCGACCGTCGCGGCGACGGCGAGCTCGTCGCCGCGCTCGGAGAAGTAGCCCCCGACGGCGATCAGGACGATCCCCTCCTCCATGCGGTCCAGCGTGGAGTCCAGGAAGGCGCCGAAGGGCGAGCCCTTGCCCGACATGCGCGAGTAGCGCCCGTCGAGCGTGTCCATGATCGAGCCGAGGATGAAGGCGACGCCGGCGAGGAAGAACTCGCGCTCGTAGACGAGGAAGGCGGCGACGAGGTTGCCGATCAGCCCGGTCAGCGAGATCGCGTTGGGCGTCAGGCGCGACTCGATCAGCGCGTTGCGCATCTCGGAGCGGCGCGAGCCCGAGCCGACGGGTGCGCGCAGTGCCGCCTGGCGGGCCTCGGCCCGCTCCTGGCGGTTGCGCTGGGAGCTCTGCTGATCGGTCATGGGCCGCGGTGACGGTATCGCCCGCAGCCTCAGGCGGTGAGGAAGTCCACCACGGTGCCCACGAGGTCCGGGCGGTCGAGCCACGGCCAGTGGCCCGCGTCAGGCAGGTGGAGCGTCGAGCTCTTCCCGCCCAGGGCGGCGGCGTAGGCGTCGGCGAACTCGGCCGGGATGTACGGGTCCTGATCGCCCCAGACCACGAGCGCAGGGCAGTCGAGGCGCCCGAGGCCGAGCCCGGCGAGCGCGAGCTTCGCCGGTGGCGAGCTGCGGTACAGCCGCAGGATCGCGCGCTGCGTGCCGACGTCGAAGCCGGCCGTGGCCGAGTCGAGCCACGCGGCGGGCATCGGCCCCCGCGTGGCGTTGCTCGCCCGCGAGAGCTGCTTGAGCGTGAAGCGGTTCGTCGCGCCCATGAGGAGCTCGCCGACGCCGCGCATCCGCCACAGCCGCGCCATCGCGTGCCAGCGGTAGCCCGGCAGGAACGGGACGGAGTTGACCACCACGAGTCGATCCACCCGCTCCGGGAAGCGCTGCGCGAGCAGCAGCCCGACGCCGCCCCAGTCGTGCACGACCAGCCGGAAGCGGTCGACTTCGAGGAGGTCGAGGAACGCCTCGAGCCAGCGGTCGTAGCCCTCCATCGTGAAGGCGCCGTCCGCGCGCTTGCCCGAGCGCCCGAAGCCCGGCAGGTCCGGCGCGATCCCGCCTCCGAGGGCCAGGAAGCCGGTCCAGTCGTCGGCGGAGGTCGGCACGCCGTGGACGTAGAGCACGGGCACGGCGCCGTCCGACGGAGCCGAGCGCCAGAACACCGGCTGCCCGTCGAGGTCTGCGCGGTGCTCGGTCACGGCGGGCACGCGACGTGAGGATAAGCGTCGCCTCGTGTGCGCGCCCAGCGCCACACCCGCGCCTGGAGGTTCGGGCAGACTCCGCCGCCCATGCGGACCTTGATCCTCGGAGAGGCGCTCGTCGACCTCGTCTGCGAGCGCCCGCTCGCGTCGCCCGGCGAGGCGGACTCCTTCGTGCCCCACCCCGGCGGCGCGGGCGCGAACGTCGCGGTCACCGCGGCCCGGGCGGGCGCCGACGTCGCGCTCGCCGGCGGGGCGGGCGAGGACACGTGGGGCCGCTGGCTGCGCGACGGGCTCGCGGGAGCCGGCGTCGCGCTGGACCACTTCGCGCTGCTGCCCGGGGTGCGCACGGGCGTCGCGTTCGTCACCGTCGACGCGGAGGCCGAGCCCGAGTTCGTCATCTACGACGAGGGCCTGGCCGCGGTCACCGAGCAGCTCGGCGAGCGCCTCGTCGCGGCCGTCGAGGCCTGCGACGCGCTCTTCTTCTCCACGGGCACGATGGTCGGCGACGGGGAGCGCGCGCTCACCCAGGCCGCCCACGCCCGCGCCCTCGAGCTCGGCCTGCCCGTCGTCTTCGACCCCAACCTGCGCCCGGAGCGCTGGAGCAACCCGGGCCGGGCGACGACCGTCGCCCGCGGCTGCGTCCGGGGCGCCTTCTGCGTCAAGGCCAACCGCAGCGAGGCGCGGCTGCTCACAGGGGAGGCCGATCCCGTCCGGGCCGCAGAGGCGCTGCTGGCCGCAGGAGCGCAGACCGCGGTGATCACGCTCGGCGCCGACGGCGCGCTCCTGCGAGGCGCGGGGCTGCGACGTGACGTCCCCGGGCGGCCCGCCGTCGCCGTCAACGCGACGGGGGCGGGCGACACCTTCGCCGGCACGCTCCTGGCCCGCATGGCCGCGGCGGGCTGGTACCCGCCGGCGATCGCGGCGGGGCTCGACGAGGCCGTCGCCGCCGCGGCGCTGGCGACGGAGCGCTGGGGCGCGGTGGCGTGACCACGGCGTCGAACGATCAGCCCTCCGCCGCCCGAGCGGTCACCGTCTGGTCGCTCGAGCTCGCCGACGCAGCCCGCCTGCGCGCCCCGGCGCGGCCGCCGGCACGGAAGCTGCGGATGGCGGTGGCGGGCACGCCCGGCACGAGCGAGCGCCTGTACCGCAGCGTGGGTGCCGACTGGCAGTGGACGGACCGCACGCACTGGACGGCGGACCGCTGGGCCGCCTGGGAGCAGCGGGTCGAGACGCACGTCGCCTTCGTCGACGGGGAGGAAGCGGGGTACGCAGAGCTCGATCCGTCGCAGCACGGCTCGGTCGAGATCGCCTACTTCGGCTGCTGCCCGCCTTCCACGGCCTGGGGCTCGGCGGCCACCTGCTGGCCGACGGGCTGCGCCGCGGCTTCGCGCTGGCACCGCGCGTCTGGGTTCAGACCTGCTCGCTCGACGGCCCGCACGCGTCGGCCAACTACCGCGCCCGCGGCCTCGAGCTCTTCCGGACCGAGACGGTCCTGCGCTGTAAGCCCTAGCGGACCGCGAGATCCGCGGTGACGACCGCGCCGCGCCGCCCGTGCAGCCCGCCGCGCACACGGCCGACGCCGACGACGCGGTAGCGCGGGTTGAGCACCTGCGCACGATGTGGCGGGGAACGCATCCACAAGCGCACCACGGCGCGCCCACGCGACGCGGAGCCGCGCGGGGCGAAGGCGAGCACCTCGCCGACCGCCCGGTACTTGGCGACCCGCGCGATGCGGCGCGCGAACGGCGTGCCGTCAGGCGACTCGTGGGCCAGCCGATCGTGCTTGAGCTGGTCGCGGGAGTGGCGCTCGGCCGACCGTGACAGCTTCCGCGTCACGCGCAGGGCGGGCAGACCGCGGGCGGTGCGCTCGGCGTTGACGGCCTGGACGATGGCGCGCTCGGGCGGGGCAAGGGGAACCGGCATCCCGCTCCAGGCTAGTACAGACGTCCAGACGGATTTGCGGGACGCCGCGCCGGCCTCCTTCGCAGCAGGTGGCAGATCTGCTTTACTGCCACTAAGATCTCTGAAGGCGCTCCCTCGTAGTGCAGCGCGCCTGTCCCCCTTCACCAAGGAGCCTCCAATGGCCAAGACCATCGGCATCGACCTCGGCACGACGAACTCGTGCATGGCCGTCCTCGAGGGCGGCGAGCCCACCGTCATCGAGAACGCGGAAGGTGGGCGCACCACCCCGTCCGTCGTCGCCTTCGCCCAGTCCGGCGAGCGCCTCGTCGGCACCGTGGCCAAGCGCCAGGCGGTCACCAACCCGCAGAACACGATCTTCTCCGTCAAGCGCTTCATGGGCCGCAAGGAGCGCGAGGTCAAGGAGGAGGAGTCGATCGTCCCGTACAAGGTCGTCGCGGGCACGAACGGCGACGCGCGCATCGAGGCCGACGGCAAGCAGTACTCCCCGCCGGAGATCTCCGCCATGACCCTCGCCAAGCTCAAGGCCGACGCGGAGGCCTACCTCGGCGAGAGCGTCGACTCCGCCGTCATCACCGTTCCGGCGTACTTCAACGACGACCAGCGCCAGGCCACGACCGACGCGGGCAAGATCGCGGGCCTCGAGGTCAAGCGCATCATCAACGAGCCGACCGCCGCGGCGCTCGCCTACGGCCTCGACAAGTCCACGGACCAGACGATCCTCGTCTTCGACCTCGGCGGCGGCACCTTCGACGTCTCCGTCCTGGAGATCGGCGACGGCGTCTTCGAGGTCAAGGCCACCGCGGGCGACAACCACCTCGGCGGTGACAACTTCGACAAGGCGCTCGTCGACTGGCTTGCCGGGGAGTTCAAGAAGGACCAGGCGATCGACCTCAAGAACGACCCGATGGCCCTTCAGCGCCTCTACGAGGCCGCCGAGAAGGCGAAGATCGAGCTCTCCTCCGCGCAGGAGTCCCAGATCAACCTGCCGTTCATCACCGCGGACGCCAGCGGGCCCAAGCACCTCGACGTCCGCCTGACGCGCTCCAAGCTCAACGAGCTGACCAGCGAGCTGCTCGACCGCGTCGTCGCGCCGGTCCGCCAGGCGCTCGACGACGCCAAGGAGAAGGGCGCGGCGAAGATCGACCACGTCGTGCTCGTCGGCGGCATGACGCGCATGCCCGCCGTGCAGGAGAAGGTCAAGGAGCTCACGGGCCAGGAGCCGCACCGCGGCGTCAACCCCGACGAGGTCGTCGCGGTCGGCGCGGCCATCCAGGCCGGCGTCCTGGCCGGGGACGTCAAGGACGTCCTGCTGCTCGACGTCACCCCGCTCACCCTCGGCATCGAGACCAAGGGCGGCGTGATGACCAAGCTCATCGAACGCAACACGACGATCCCGACGCGCAAGTCGGAGGTCTTCTCGACGGCCGAGGACAACCAGCCGTCGGTGGAGATCCACGTGCTGCAGGGCGAGCGCGAGATGGCGACCTACAACAAGTCGCTCGGCAAGTTCCAGCTCACGGGCATCCCGCCGGCGCCGCGCGGCGTGCCGCAGGTCGAGGTCGGCTTCGACATCGACGCGAACGGCATCCTTTCCGTCTCCGCGAAGGACCTCGGGACGGGCAAGGAGCAGAAGATCGAGATCAAGGCCGGCGGTGGCCTCTCCGACGACGAGATCAAGTCGATGGTCTCCGACGCCGAGTCGCACGCCGACGAGGACAAGCGCCTGCGCGAGCTCGCCGAAGCGCGCAACAACGGCGAGAACGCCGCCTACCAGGCCGAGAAGCAGGTCAAGGACCTCGGCGAGGCGGTGGACGAGGCGTCCAAGGCCGAGATCGAGGAGCGCATCACCCAGCTGCGCGAGAAGCTCACGGGAGAGGACGCTGCGGAGATCACCGCCGCGACCGACGCGCTGCAGAGCGCGTTCCACAAGGTCTCCGAGGCGATGTACGAGCAGGCGCAGGCCAAGTCGGAGGCCGACGCGGCGGCCAACGGCGGCGATCCGGCGGCGGCGGTGGACTCCGAGGAGGAGGACGTCGTCGACGCCGAGGTCGTAGACGAGGGGCGCTAGGCGATGAGCGAGCAGCCGACCAACCCGAACCAGGCCGCCGCGGAGAGGTTCGCGGCGGCCGGACCCGGCGAGCCGGGGCTCTCCGCTGGTGAGGTGGACTCCCCCGACCCGCCGATCTCCGCCGAGGACGCGCAGGCCGCGGCAAGCGACGCCCTCGACGACATCACCATGCCGCCGCCCGACGCGGTGCCTGGCGAGGACGTCGAGTCCGCGGAGGAGGCCGCCGCCCAGGATGCTGGCGTGGAGCAGGCCCCCGCTGCCGCCGAGCCGGACTACAGGGACCTGTATCTGCGCGCGTCGGCGGACATGGACAACCTGCGCAAGCGCGCGCGCCGCGACGTCGGCGCCGCGCAGGAGCGCGGGATCGCCAAGCTCGCCAAGGAGCTGCTGCCCGCCGTCGACAACCTCGAACGCGCCCTGCAGGCGGCCGAGGCGGCGGAGGGGCAAGGCGAGCACGACATCACCAAGGGCATCCGCCTCGTGCAGGCGGAGTTCGTCGGGGCGCTCACGCGTGCCGGCATCACGATCGAGGACCCCAAGGGCCAGCCCTTCGACCCGCACCGCCACGAGGCGCTCGCGCAGCAGCCCGTCGACGGAACCGCCCCCGGGGTCGTCGTCGAGGTCTACCAGCCGGGCTACGTGCTCGGCGAGAGCGTCCTGCGTCCCGCGCGGGTGGTCGTCTCGAGCTGATGGCGACCGACCTGTACAAGGTGCTCGGGGTCGACAAGAAGGCCCCACCGGAGGAGGTCAAGAAGGCCTACCGCAAGCTCGCGCGCCAGTACCACCCCGATCGCAACCCGGGCGATGCGAAGGCGGAGGCGCGCTTCAAGGAGATCTCGGGCGCCTACGACGTGCTCGGCGACGCCGAGAAGCGCAAGACCTACGACCGCGGCGGGATGTTCGGCGGAGGCGGCGCTCCGGGCGGCGGCGCCGCGCCCGGCGGCTTCTCCGACATCGGCGACATCTTCTCGAACCTCTTCGGCGACAGATCAGATCCCACCCGCCCCGGCGGCGGCCGCACCGCGCCGCCGCGCCCGCGGCCCGAGCGCGGCCGGGACCTCGAGGTCGAAAGCACGATCACCTTCGCCCAGGCGATGGCGGGGGCGCAGATCTCGCTGACCGTCCCCACCGCGCAGGGCTGCGGCACCTGCCGCGGGACGGGCGCCAAGCCCGGCACGTCCGCGCGCATCTGCCCGCGCTGCTCGGGGCGCGGCATCGAGTCCGAGGGCCAGGGCCTGTTCTCGATCTCCACCCCGTGCTCGCGCTGCGGCGGCGCAGGCACCGTGATCGAGGATCCGTGCCCGACCTGCCAGGGCTCCGGGGTGACGCGGACGGTCAAGAAGTACCGGGCCAACATCCCCGCCGGCGTGAAGGACGGCTCGAAGGTCCGGCTGGCCGGCAAGGGTGAGCCCGGACCGCACAACGGCGCCCCCGGCGACCTGTTCGTCGTCACGCGCGTGCAGGGCTCCCCGGTCTTCACGCGCAAAGGCGAGCACCTCGAGGTCGAGGTCCCGATCACCTTCCCGGAGGCCGCGCGCGGCGCGGAGGTCGAGGTCCCGACCCTCGACGCGACCAAGCGGCTGCGCGTCCCGGCGGGAACGAGCTCGGGCACCGTGCAGCGCCTGCGTGGCGAGGGACCTCCGCGCCTGGGCGCCAAGGGGCGCGGTGACATCCACTACCGCTTCGTCATCGACGTCCCCGCCTCGCTCTCGCGCGAGCAGTCCGACGCCGTCGACGTGCTCTCGCAGGTCATGCCCGACGACCCGCGATCGGAGCTGTTCGCCCAGGCGGGCGCGGCCCCCGGCGCCGACGAGGGCTAGGCCGTGCCGCCCGCGCCGCGCCGCGCCACCCGCACGCGCACGACGATCACCGTCGAGCACGACCGCGGGGTGTTCATGATCTCCGTCGCGGCCGAGCTCGCCGAGATGCACCCGCAGACGCTGCGCATGTACGAGGCGCGCGGTCTGATCGAGCCCAAGCGCTCCCCCAAGGGCACGCGCCTGTACTCCCGAGCCGACGTGGACCTCCTGCGCCGCATCCAGGAGATGACGGGCGAGCTCGGGCTCAACCTCGCCGGAGTCGAGCGGGTGCTCGAGCTCGAGGAGCAGCTCGGCCGCATGGAGCGCAGGGTCCAGGCGCTCGAGCGCCGCTCGGCGCAGCTCCAGGCCGAGATCGGCGCGCTGGAGGACCGCCGCGACGAGGTGCGCGCCGATCTCGTGCGCTACGAGGCTCGCCCGGGCAGCGAGCTCGTCCGCGCTGCGGACGTGCGGCCGCAGCGCCGCAGGAGCTGAGTCGATCGCGGCCGGGCGCCGGACGGGCTTCGCGCGAAGCGCAGCTACGCTCGGCTGATGTCCCGATTCCCGGTGCCTCGTCGGCACGCCCTCGCCGCCCTCGTGACCTCCGCCGCCGCGCTCGCCGCTGCGCCGTCGGCCCAGGCGCGAACGAGCTTCATCACGTCGTTCGACGGCACCCGGATCGTCTACAACTTCTACCCGGCGCCCGGCCTGGCCAAGGGCGCGACGGCGCCGACCGTCATGAACGGCCCGGGGTACTCCTCCGGCGGGGCGAAGGACACGGACAAGACGCCGGCCGCGATGCTGAAGGACGGCTACAACGTCCTGACCTGGGATCCGCGCGGCTTCGGCGGCTCGGGCGGCAACGTGGAGACGGACTCCCCGGACTTCGAGGGCCGCGACGCGCAGGCGCTCATCGACCTCATCGCCAAGCAGCCCGAGGCGCGCCTCGAGCAGCCCGGCGACCCGCTCCTGGGCATGATCGGCGGCAGCTACGGCGGCGGCATCCAGAACGTGCTGGCCGCGATCGACCCGCGCGTGGACGTGATCACCCCGTCGATCTCGTGGCACTCCCTGGTCACCTCGCTCGACAAGGCGAACACCGCGAAGGGAGGCTGGGGCAGCCTCCTCTTCGGCGTCGGCGTCAACGGCTCCACGACCGGCGGGCTGAACGGTCCCGCCGGGCCGATGTTCGGTCGCATGCAGGATCCGGCGACGACCCGCGCGCTCGCCGACGGCGCCGCCACGGGCGAGTTCGATCCCAGCGACCGCGCGTACTTCGAGTCCCGTGGCCCGGGGGAGGCGCTCATCGCCAAGATCAAGGTCCCGACGCTGATCACGCAGGCCACCAACGACACGCTGTTCACCCTCCAGGAGGCGATCCGCAACCACGCGGTGGCCAAGCGGACGGGCGTGCCGCTCGCGATGACCTGGTTCTGCGGCGGGCTGTCCGACCCGTCGACCGCGCACGGCGTCTGCCTGACGAAGCTCGGCCCGCAGCCGAACATCGTGCTCGAGCAGTCGCAGCTCTGGCTCAAGCGCTACCTCAAGGGCGACACGAGCGTCGACACCGGTCCGGGCTTCCGCTGGGTGTCGGACACGGGCGCCCTGCACTACGCCAGGGACTACCCCGTGCCGACCGGCTCGCCGGTGGTCGGCGAGGGCGGCGGGACCCTGGCGATCGCCGCCGGGGACACCTCCGGTGCGGTCGTCGCCGCCCAGAAGGCGGCCAACGCGCTCAGCGTCGCGCTGGCGAAGCCGAAGGCGGGCACGCAGCTGCTGGGCGAGCCGCGGCTCTCGATGACCTACAGCGGCACCGCCGCGAGCCCGAACGGCCGGATCTACGCGCAGCTCGTCGACGACGCGAGCGGCGTGGTGCTCGGCAACCAGGTCACGCCGGTCCCGGTCACCTTCGACGGCAAGGAGCACACCACGTCGCTGCCGCTCGAGGCGGTCGCGGTCGATGCGATCCCCGGCTCGAGCTACACGCTGCAGCTCATCGGCGGCTCCGACGTCTACTTCGGTGCGCGCCAGCCCGCGCTGGTCACCGTCTCCAAGGCCGCGGTGAGCATCCCGACGGTCGCCGAGGGCGCCTCGAGCACGAACCCCGCCGAGATGCGTGCCGTGCCCACCGCGTCCGCACCCACCCAGACCAAGGCCGCCTGCAAGGCCAGCGTCGTCACGCTGCGCCTCCACGCGCGGAAGGGCACGCGGATCGTCAAGGCGAAGCTCTACGTCGACGGCAGGCTGCGCCGCACGGCGCGCGGCAAGCACCTCACGAAGCTGCGCGTCGGCGGGCTCGGCGGCGCGCAGCACAGCGTCCGCGTCGACACGTTCACCAAGCGCGGCCTCGCGGTGCGCAGCGTGCGCCGCGTGGATGCCTGCGGCCGCGCGAGCGGCGTGAAGAGCCGGCGCTTCGACCGGTAGCAGCGGCGGTCGTCGGCCGGCCGACCGTACGAAGGATGGCCAGCGTGGGTCAAGGTCGCGGCCCGATGCGCCGAAGCGAGGTCCATGGTCGAGCGTCGCTCCGAGCCCGTCGACGCGTTCGCCCTGCGCAGCCGGGTGCGGACGCTGCAGATCGGCATCTGGCCGAGCGTCTTCGCGTGCGTGTTCCTCATCGCCTACGACCTGTGGACGTGGGAGCGGCCCCATCGCGCCGTGCTGCTCGTCCTCTGCTCCGCGGCGCTCGTCTCCTCCATGGTGCTGGCCCGCGCGCCGATCGAGCCGCTTGTCCGCGGGCGCTGGCGCGAGCCGTTCTTCCTCGCCTGGAGCGGCAGCCTCATCGGGCTCGTCACGTTGGGCGCATCTCTGGACGGCGGTGTGGTCAGCCCGCTGGCACTCGCGTACTTCCTGCCGCTGGCCTACGCGGCACTCTCCTATCCGCTTCCGTCGATGCTGGCCGTGGCCGCGATGGACCTCGCCGCCTTCCTCGGCCTGGCGCTGCTGGACGGGCGCGCGAGCGCTCCGTACGTCGTCGTCTTCGCAGCCTGCCTGATCACGGCTGCGTGGATGTGCGCCTGGCAGGCTCACAACCTGGACGTCCAGCGCCGCGATCTCGCCCGCGTCTCGCGCACCGACCCGCTCACCGGCGCCTTGAACCGCCGTGGCTTCGAAGAGCGCTTCGCGGCCGCCCTCGCGGAAGCGCAGCGTCGGACGCGGCCCGTGGCGCTCGTCCTGCTCGATCTCGACCACTTCAAGCAGGTCAACGACTCCCAGGGGCACGCGGCCGGCGACGAGCTCCTGTGCTGGGTGGTCAAGACGCTGCAGGACGAGCTCCGCGCCGGCGACAGCCTCGGCCGCCTCGGCGGGGACGAGTTCGCGCTGATGCTCGAGGAGGATCCCGGGGCGGCTCGCGCCACGGTCGGACGGCTGCTCGACGTCCTCGGGCAGCGCGCCGGGGTGTCCGCGGGCATCGCGGCGTTCCCGCTCGACGGGTGCGGCGTCGAGGAGCTCCATCACGTCGCCGACCTCGACCTCTACGAGCGCAAGGGGGGAGGGCGCCCGAACGTGCCCGTGAGCCGCGAGCTCAGCTGGGCCGCGGCCCTGGCGAGCTGCGTGGACGAGCGCATGGCCGTCAAGCACGAGCACTCCTGCGCCGTCGCCGGGTACGCGGCGGCGATCGGCGCCCGGCGAGGATGGACCGACGACGGCATCGGGCTGCTCCGCCTCGCCGCGACGCTTCACGACGTAGGCAAGATCCACGTCTCGGTGGAGATCCTGCGCAAGCCCGGCCGGCTGAGCGAGGAGGAGTTCGCCGAGGTCGCGCGCCACCCGGCGGCCGGCGCGGAGATCGTGGCCCGCGTGGAGGGCCTCGAAGGGCTCGCGGCCTGGATCCGGCACTCACACGAGCGCGTCGACGGCGCGGGCTACCCGGACCGCCTGGCCGGGACGGAGATCCCCGAGGCCTCCCGGATCGTCCTCGTGGCCGACGCCTACGACGCCATGACCAGCGACCGTCCCTACCGCCGCGCCCTCACGCCCGATCGGGCCCTGCAGGAGCTGCGTCGCCACGCCGGCACGCAGTTCGACGCCGAGTGCGTCGAGCAGCTCGGGGCGCACCTCGTCGAGGTCGGCGTCGCGGGGGAGCTCGACCCGGCTTAGAACCGGTTCGAAATGAGACGGCGCCTCATTTCGAAGCCGGTTCTTAGCTCACCTGCGGGCGCCGTCGGGCGGCGCGTCGGTGGGGTCGTCGTGGCCACGCGTGGTGCCGTGCTTGCCCTCGGCCTGCTCCTCGGCCGCCTGGCGACCCGGGTGGCCGACCGGGAGGTCGTGCGGCGAGATCTCGTCGTGCGCCTCGTCGGTGTCGCCCAGCGGACGCCCGTCGTCGCCCACGATGTCGGCGGGCGGCGCCTTCGCGCTGCTGTCGGCGTCGGCGCGGCTCTCGTCCTGCGGATCGTCGCTCATGAAAGCGAACCCTACCGAGCGCCCGAGCGCCGATCTCGGGTCCGCCGGCGCTCGGCGAGCAGACCGATGCGCTCAGACGTCGCCGCGCGTCGTGCCGTCGCCCGCGGCGGCCTGGCGCTCGGCGGCCCGGCGGCCCGGGTGACCGAGCGGGAGGTCGTGCGGCGAGATCTCGTCGTGGGCCTCGGGGGTGTCGCCCAGGGCTGTCTGGTCGTCGGGCGTGAAGGCGCCGAGTGGCTCCCGCGTGGAGCCGTCGTGTGGGGAAGGCGTCTCTCGCTCGTGGAGGGCAGGCTGGGTCGTCTCGGTCATCACCCAACGGGTACTGGCCTCGATCGCTCGGAGATCACGCCTGTGTGCTCTCTCACGTTCCGCTCTTGAGCAGTAAATCTTAGTGAGCTACACTGAGATCCGTCATGAACGCCGATCGCTTCACCACCCGCACCCGCGAGGCCCTGGAGGCCGCGATCGCCCTGGCCGGCACCCGCCGCAACCCCCAGGCCGGCCCGGAGCACACGCTTGCCGCGCTGATCGAGCAGGAGGACGGCTTCACCGTCCCCGTGCTGCGCCGCGTCGGCGTGGAGCCCGGAGTCGTCCGCGAGGCCAACGCCGCAGCCCTCGGCGCGCTGCCCACCATGCAGACCGAGGGCGAGCCGGCCGGGATGAGCGCGGAGCTCGCGCAGGTCATCCGTGGCGCCGAGCACGAGATGCGCGAGCTCAAGGACGAGTACGTCTCCGTCGAGCACCTCCTGCTGGCCCTGTCGGCTCACGGCTCCAAGGCCGGCGAGGCGCTGCGGGGCGCGGGCGCCCGCCGCGAGGCGCTGCTCGAGGCGATCACCGCGATCCGCGGCTCTCACCGGGTCACCGACGAGGACCCCGAGGGCAAGTACGAGGCCCTGAAGACCTACGGCATCGACCTGACCGGCCGCGCCGAGGAGGGGCGCCTGGACCCGGTCATCGGGCGCGACGACGAGATCCGCCGCGTCATCCAGGTGCTCTCGCGGCGCACGAAGAACAACCCCGTCCTGATCGGCGAGCCCGGCGTGGGCAAGACCGCCATCGCCGAGGGCCTTGCCCAGCGCATCATCGCCGGCGACGTCCCCGATGGCCTGAAGGGCAAGCGCGTCATCACCCTCGACATGGGCGCGCTCATCGCCGGCGCGAAGTACCGCGGGGAGTTCGAGGAGCGCCTCAAGGCGGTCCTCAAGGAGGTCGCCGACGCGGACGGCCAGATCATCCTGTTCCTCGACGAGCTGCACACGATCGTGGGCGCGGGCGCCGCCGAGGGCTCGATGGACGCCGCGAACCTGCTCAAGCCGATGCTCGCCCGCGGGGAGCTGCGCGCCGTCGGGGCCACCACGCTCAACGAGTACCGGCGCATCGAGAAGGACGCGGCGCTCGAGCGCCGCTTCCAGCCCGTGCTCATCGACGAGCCGAGCGTCGAGGACACGATCGCGATCCTCCGCGGCCTGCGCGAGCGCTACGAGACCCACCACGACGTCACGATCCAGGATGGCGCGCTGATCGCCGCCGCCACGCTCTCGCACCGCTACATCGCCGACCGCTTCCTGCCCGACAAGGCGATCGACCTCGTCGACGAGGCGGCGGCCGGGCTGCAGGTCGAGAACGACTCCCAGCCGACCGAGATCGACGAGGTGCAGCGCCGCATCCTGCAGCTGCAGATCGAGCAGACCTCGCTGACCCAGGAGAAGGACGCTGCCTCCAAGGAGCGGCTGGCCACGCTGGATGAGCAGCTCGCCGAGCTCCAGGAGCAGCACTCCGGAATGGTCGCGGAGTGGCAGAACGAGAAGGAGGCGATGCAGGGAACCAGCGACGTCAGGACCCGCCTGGACGCCGCGCGCCGCGAGCTGGAGCGTGCCGAGCGCGAGTTCGACCTCGAGGCCGCCGCGCGCCTGCGCCACGGCGAAATCCCGTCGCTCGAGCTCCAGCTCGCCGAGGCCGAGGCCAGCGAGGAGGGCGAACAGCGGCCGCCGACGCGCTTCCTGAAGGACACCGTCGACGCGGAGGACATCGCGCTCGTCGTCGGGCGCTGGACGGGCATCCCGGTCTCCCGCCTGCTCGAGGGCGAGGTCGAGAAGCTCGTGCACATGGAGAGTCGCCTGCACGAGCGCGTCGTCGGCCAGGACGAGGCGGTCGCCGCCGTGAGCTCGGCGCTGCGCCGCTCCCGCGCGGGCCTTCAGGACCCTGACCGGCCGATCGGCTGCTTCCTCTTCCTCGGGCCGACGGGCGTGGGCAAGACGGAGCTGGCCCGCGCGCTGGCCGAGTTCATGTTCGACTCCCAGGACGCGATGGTCCGCCTCGACATGTCGGAGTACATGGAGAAGCACTCTGTCTCGCGGCTGGTCGGTGCGCCTCCCGGCTACGTCGGCTACGAGGAGGGCGGTCAGCTCACCGAGGCCGTCCGCCGTCGTCCCTACGCGGTCGTGCTGCTCGACGAGGTCGAGAAGGCCCACCCCGACGTCTTCAACGTGCTGCTCCAGGTCATGGACGATGGCCGGCTCACCGACGGCCAGGGCCGCACGGTCGACTTCAAGAACGTCGTGCTGGTGATGACGTCGAACACCCAGGACGTCGAGGGGACGTTCCGCCCGGAGTTCATCAACCGCCTGGACGACATCGTCGCCTTCCACGCGCTCGACCGCGAGCACATCGGCGCGATCGTCGAGAAGCAGGTGGCGCTGCTCGTCGGCCGTGTGCGCGAGCGTGGCATCGAGGTCGAGCTCACCCCGGGCGCCCGCGAGCTGCTCGGCAACCTCGGCTACGACCCGGTGTACGGAGCCCGGCCGCTCAAGCGCGTCATCCAGAAGCGGCTCGTCGACCGCCTCGCGCTCGCGATCCTGCAGGGCGAGTTCGTCGCGGGCGACGCGGTCCACGTCGACGCAGCGGGCGACGACGTGGTGCTCACGGCGGCGGCGCGGGAGCCGGCGGCCGCGTAGCCGCGGCGACCAGCGGATGCGCGCCGCCGCCGTTGAGCCGCATAGCGCTACGTCCGGGCGCTACGGTCTAGCGACATGGCAGCTCAGACGAGCACGATTCGAGTGGCCCAGGCGACCCGGGACCTCCTCGGGGAGCAGGCGCGTGAACGGGGGCTGTCGCTGGCAGCGCTGCTCGCCGAGATCGCGGAGGAGCGTCGACGCGAGGCCGTCTGGCGCTCGGAACGCGCGGCCGATCGCCTCGACGCGGAGAGCTCCGAGGCGCAGGCTGAGGTGCGCGCGTGGGAGGTCACGCTCGAGGATGGCCTCCGGTGACGCTCCGCGTCGCGGAGACATCTGGCTCGTCGCGCTGGGCGCAGGACGGGCCGGCGAACCGGGCAAGACCCGCCCCGCGATCGTCGTCTCGGTCGACGAGCTGAGCACGGGTGCTCCGACCGACCTGATCGTAGTCGTCCCGGTGTCAGGCTCTCGGGCGCCATCGGCGCTGCGCGTCGAGGTTGCTCCGGCCTCGGGTGTCGACGGCCCGAGCCTCGCGATCTGCAGGGCGGTCAGAGCCGTCGTCGCGTCGCGGTTCATGCGCCGGGTCGGAAGCGTCGAGCGGGTGACCATCGAGCAGATCGAGACGGCCCTCGCGCTGATCCTCGGAGTCGACCGCGACGCGGGCAGATAGTGGCCGGACGTCCCAACGGAGCCTCTCAGAGGCTCACTTCACCGCGACGCCCACCGTGTAGAAGAGGAACGACGAGCGCGACGAGCCGCGCGCGTAGCGCTTGCGGGTGTCGAACTGCAGGCGCCAGGCGCCGCGGCGGGGGGTGAACCCGAAGAGCCGGCGCTGCTTCGTGCGCAGGAAGCCGCAGGCCTGGCCGGCGCGGCCGAGGCGCACGGTGCGAGCCAGCCGGCCGCTCGGCCCGACGTAGTGCAGGTAGATCGAAGTGTCCTCGTCGAGGCCCTGCAGCCCGAAGCCGTACATGGAGAAGCGCACCCGCAGGCTCAGCGGGTCGCCCGTGGCGGGCTTGAAGGAGGCGAACAGCCGTGAGACCGTGAACGTGGTGACGGGCTGGTTTGCGCCCTCTTGGACGCCGAGGCGGAAGCGATGCTGGCGCGCGATGCGCGAGGCGCTCGCGACGCTCGGCGCGACGAAGCGCCCCGACATGTTCCCCGCGCCGTCGATGCGCCCGTTGCCGCCCGTGAGCGGCTGGCCATCGAGGGTCACCTGGTAGGCGGCGTTCGGCGTGAAGCCGCTGCCCGTGAGCTGGACGGTGTCCGCGCGGTCGGTGGGGTCGGCGAAGCACGAGCGGCCGACGCCGATCTCCGCCGCGTCGGCCGGCGCCGCACCGGCTGCGAAGGCGAAGAGGGTCACCAGGAGGGCAGCGGACCGCGAGCGCATCGTCGGATGATGGTAGAAGGAGGCCATGCCCACCTACATCATGCTGACGACGCTGACGCCCGAAGGGGTCCAGACGGTCAAGAACAACCCGCAGCGCATCCGCGAGGTCAACAAGGAGATCGAGCAGCTCGGGGCCACCGTCAAGGCGCAGTGGTCCACGCTCGGCCGCTTCGACTTCATCAACATCGTCGAGGCGCCGGACGAGCACACGATGGCACGCGTCTCGCTCGAGCTCTCCTCGCGCGGCACGTCGCGGTACGAGACGCTGGCCGCGATCCCGATCGACGACTTCATCGCGTCGCTGTGACGCCGCGGCCGCGCAGCTCGTCTCCGCGCCGGGCCTAGCGCCCCGTGCGGATCCTCGTGGTGGGCGGTGGCGGCCGCGAGCACGCCATCGTCCGCGCGCTGGCGCGCTCGCCTCAGGAGCCCGAGCTGCTGTGCGCGCCCGGCAACCCCGGCATCGCCGCGGACGCGCGGATCGTCGACGTCACCGTCTCAGACCTCGATGGGCTCGTGCATGTCGCGCGCCAGCGGGCGGTCGACCTCGTGGTCGTCGGGCCGGAGGGGCCGCTCGTCGGGGGTCTGGTCGACCGGCTGGCGGCGGCCCGGATCCCGGCCTTCGGACCGAGCGCGGCCGCCGCGCGGCTGGAGGGCTCCAAGGCGTCCGCGAAGGAGGTGATGGCCGCAGCGGGCGTGCCGACGGGCGCCTACGAGGTCGTGTCCACCGTCGAGGCGGGCCTCGCGGCGATCAACGGCTGCTACCCGGCGGTGCTCAAGTTCGACGGGCTCGCGGCGGGCAAGGGCGTGGTGCTGCCCGCGGACGAGGCCGAGGCGCGCGCGGCGCTCGAGGCGTTCCTGGTCGAGCGCCGGCACGGCGCGGGCGACGTCGTGGTGGAGGAGCTGCTCGTCGGCGAGGAGCTCTCCCTGCTCGCGCTCTGCGACGGGGAGCGCGCCTACCCGCTGGCCCCCGCGCAGGACTACAAGCGGATCTTCGACGGCGACCGCGGCCCGAACACGGGCGGAATGGGCTCCTACTCGCCGGTCCCCGCGCCCGGGGCGGCCGATCCCGCAGCGCTCGCCGCACGGGTGCACCAGCCGGTCCTCGACGAGCTCGCGCGCCGCGGCACCCCGTTCCACGGCGTGCTCTACGCGGGGCTCATGCTCACCGCCGACGGCCCCAAGGTGATCGAGTACAACGCGCGCTTCGGCGACCCGGAGACCCAGGCGGTGCTCCCGCGGCTGCGCGGCGACCTCGCCGAGCTGCTGTTGGCGGCGACGCGCCCGGGCGGCCTGGGCGCCGTCCCGCCGCCGGCGTTCTCCGACGACTGGGCGGTCACGCTCGTGCTCGCGGGCGCGGGCTACCCCGAGCGTTCGGCCTCGGGTGACGTCATCACCGTCGGGGAGCTCGCCGACGGGGTCGAGATCACCCACGCGGGAACGGCACGCGACGTCGAGGGCCGGCTCGTGACCGCGGGCGGCCGCGTGCTCAACGTCACCGCTCGCGGCGCCACCGCGGGTGCGGCCCGCGACGCCGCCTATGCTGCGGCCGAGCAGATCACCTTCGAGGGTCGCCAGCTGCGGACGGACATCGCGCTGCGCGCCGTGGAAGCTAAAGGAGCCGGAAGATGACCAGTGACGAGGCAGGAGAAGAGCGCGGACCGACCGCCCCGGAGGGTGCCGCCGTAGCGGCGCCCGGCGAGCTGCCGCTCACCGAGGCCGAGGCCGAGCACGCGCTCGACGGCTTGGAGACCGACACGCCGCACGTCGGGATCATCATGGGCTCGAAGTCCGACTGGGACACGATGCAGAAGGCCGGCGACGTCCTCGACGACGCGGGCGTGCGCTACGAGATGCGCGTGATGTCCGCCCACCGCGACCCCGCGCTCGTCGCGGACTACTGCGCCAACGCGCAGATGCGCGGGCTGCGCACGATCATCGCCGGAGCCGGGCTCTCCGCCGCCCTGCCGGGCGTCGCCGCCGCCCATACCGACCTGCCGGTGATCGGCGTCCCGCTGACCTCCTCGCTCAGCGCCGCGGGCGGCCTCGACGCCATCCTCTCCGTCGTGCAGATGCCCCCCGGCGTGCCCGTCGCCGCCGTCGGCCTGGACAACCCGAAGAACGCGGGGCACCTGGCGCTGCGGATCCTCGGGGCGGCCAAGTAGGACCACACCCCGCCAAGCCGCTGCGCGCATGAGCCGACGATCCCGGCTGGCGCTTTCGATCCTTGCGGCCGTGCTTGCCCTGATGGGGCTCGTCGCCGGCTACGTCAAGCTCGAGCTGGCCGAGCCGGGCCCCTTCGCCGACCGCGGCGTGACCGTGCTGCGCTCCGACGCGGTGCGCGCCGTGATCGCCGAGGAGGTCTCGGTGGGGCTGCTCGAGCGCCGCTCACCGGACCTCATCGCGACGCGCCCGCTGGTGCTCACGGCGGTCGAGGCGATCCTCGAGACCGACAGCTTCGTGCGGGTCCTGCGCCGGGCGCTGGTCACCGCCCACGGCGTGCTGCTCCGCGGCGACAGCGACGTCAGCGTCGAGCTGTCAGAGCTCCGGGAGGTGCTCGTCCCGGCGCTGCGCAGCGCGTCGCCGGCGCTGGCGCGTCGGCTTCCCACCGACCTGCGGACCCAAGTCGCCCAGCTCCGCGCGACCGACGCGGCGACGTCGACCGTGCGCTTCGCCGAGAGCGCCACCGTGGCCGCGATCCCCCTGCTGGTGGCGGCGCTGCTCGCCTTCGCGGCAGCGGTCGCCGGGGCTCGAGACCGGCGGCGGGCGATCGGCTCGGCCGGGGTGAGCCTCGCGCTGGCGATGGGCGCAGGGCTCCTGGCCCTCGCGGCGCTGCGCGCGCAGGTGCTCTCCCACACCGATCCGGTCGGGGTCGTCTCGCAGGACGAGGCGCGCGCCGCGGCGGGGGCGGCCTGGGACGCCCTGGCCGGCGACCTGCAGCGGCTGCTGCTCGTCACGGGCGCCGGCGGCCTCGCCGTCTGGGCCGGTGCCCTCCTGGCCGAGGCGCGCGTCGACCGCGGTGCGGCGACGCGACGTGCGGCCGCGATCCTCGCGGGCGGGGGGCTGCCCAGGCTCGGCCGGCTCGCGCGCGGCCTGGCGCTTGCGGTCGTCGGCGGGCTGGTCCTGCTTAAGGAGGCGCCGGTCTTCCAGATCGTCGCGTTCGCGCTCGGCGGCTTGCTGCTGCTGCTGGGCCTCGCGGAGGCGCTGTCCGTGACCAGGCCGTCGGCCCGGCGGTCGCAGGCCCCTGGGCGCTTCGGGGGCCGGCGCGTGGCCTTCGCGGCCGGCGGGCTCCTGCTCGTGGCCGCAGGGCTCACGCTCGCACTGGTGCTGCGCGCCGGGCCGCCGGCGCCGTTGGCGGCGAAGGAGATCACCGCCTGCAACGGCATGGCGGAGCTCTGCGCCCGGCGCCTCGACCAGGTCGTCCTGCCGGGAACGCACAACTCGATGTCGGCCGCCGACCGGCCGGGCTGGCTCTTCGCCAACCAGTCACGGCCGATTCCTCGCCAGCTCGACGACGGCATCCGGCTGCTGCTGATCGACCCGCACTACGGCGTCGTCAACCGCGAAGGGCGCGTCCGCACGGATCTCGACGCCGAGGGCACGACCCGCAACCGCGTCGCCGGGCGGCTCGGCACCGACGCCGTGCGCGCGGCCGAGCGGCTCGCCGGGCGCCTCGGGCTCGTGCCGGCCGAGGGCGAGCGCAGGGTCTTCCTCTGCCACACGCTCTGCGAGCTGGGCGCCGAGCCGCTCGGCTCGACCCTCCGCGACCTCCGCGGTTGGCTCGAGCGCAACCGCTCCGAGGTCGTCGTGCTGCTGCTCGAATCGAGCGTCGAGCCTGCCGACGTCGAGAGCGCGTTCGAGAAGGCCGAGCTCGGGCGCTACCTCGCCGTCCTGCCGCACGACCGACCGCTGCCGACGCTGCGAGGGCTCATCTCCAGCGGTCGCCGGTTGATCGTGCTCGACGAGCGCGACGGTGGGGACAAGCCGTGGTTTCAGCCCGGCTTCCGCTTCGCGCAGAACACCTCGATCGACGCGTTCACAGAGTCGCAGAGCTCCTGCAAGCCCGATCGCGGGACGCCCGAGAGCCCGCTGCTGCTCATGAACCACTGGATCGACCGCTTCCCCCCGCCTGCGAGTGCGGCCCTCAGGGTCAACCGCCGAACCGTCCTGCTGCGACGTGCACGCAGCTGCCGCGAGCGCCTCGGCCGGCTGCCGAACCTCGTCGCCGTCGACTACTACGACCGCGGCGACCTGATCGCCACCGTCCGCGAGCTCAACCGCGGCGGAGCCGTGGCCGCAGGCCGGTGACCGCCGCACGCGGCGGCGGCGCAGCGAGGCCGCGCCGCCGCTGCGCCGCTGTCCGCGCTGTCAGGCGCTCGCGGAGCGCTTGACGGCGATCATCGCCACGTAGTGCAGCGGCTCGCCGTGGGCGCTCAGGCGGTGGCGGTACTTCCGCTCGGCGAACACCTCGAGGGCCCCGTCGGCGATCAGCTGCTGGACGAGGCTCGAGAAGCCCGAGGGCTCGTCGTCGTCGAGGAAGTCCTCCTTGATGCAGAACGCCAGCCAGCCGTCGTCCACGAGCAGGTCGAAGGCGTAGGAGAACGCCTCGGGCGGGACGTCGCCGAAGCCGAGCGCGGCCACGGTGGTCATCACGCCGAAGCGGTGGCGGCCCAGGGCCTGCGCGGCCTCCGGCCTCGGCGCCGTGAGGTCGCAGACGACGTAGTCGTCGTAGCTGTCGGGGCGGTCGCGCTCCGTGGCCTCTGCCGCCTCCTCGAGGATGTCGCAGCCCACGACGGTGCCGCAGCCGATGGCCGCCAGCCGCTCGCCGACCATGCCGTTGCCGGCTCCGAGGTCGAGCACGACCAGCTCGGCCAGGTCGTGGTCGCCGGCGGCAAGCTGCTCAGCGAGGAGCCCGACGACGACTTCGGGCGACTTGCAGTCGAGCACGTCGTAGAAGAGGTGCTCGTAGAGCCCGGGTACTTGGTAGATCACGTCGTAGTCGTGGAAGCGGATGGTCCTCCGGGAGCCGTCGACGGTGACTTCGCAGGATTCGGCGTCCTGGTCGGTGTCGGCGTGGGTCCGGGGAAAGGTCAGATCGAATGCGGTCAAGCACTGCACTGTATTGCCGGGAGTCGGCCGGGCCGTAGCCTCCTGCCCGTGATCCCCAACGTCCTGGCCGCCCGCTATGCGTCACCCGAGCTCGTGCGGCTCTGGTCGCCGGAGCACAAGGTCGTCCTCGAGCGGCGGCTGTGGATCGCAGTGCTGCGCGCCCAGCGCGACCTCGGCATCGATGTCCCCGACGGCGCCGTCGAGAGCTACGAGAGCGTCGTCGCGCAGGTGGACCTCGCGTCGATCGCCGCTCGTGAGCGGGTCACGCGCCACGACGTCAAGGCCCGCATCGAGGAGTTCAACGCGCTGGCGGGTCACGAGCAGATCCACAAGGGGCTGACCAGCCGCGACCTCACCGAGAACGTCGAGCAGCTGCAGCTCCGCCTGTCGCTCGAGCACGTCCGCGACCGCACCGTGGCGATCCTCGCGCGGCTCGCGCGCCGCGCCGCCGAGCACGCAGAGCTCGTGATCGCCGGGCGCAGCCACAACGTCGCCGCCCAGGCCACGACGCTCGGCAAGCGCTTCGCGAGCGCGGCCGACGAGCTGCTCGTCGCGCACGTGCGGCTGGAGGAGCTGCGCGCGCGTTACCCGCTGCGCGGCATCAAGGGCCCGGTCGGCACGGCGCAGGACATGCTCGACCTGCTCGGCGGGGACACGGGGAAGCTCGCGGAGCTCGAGCAGCGCGTCGCCGCGCACCTCGGCTTCACGGCGACGTTCGACTCGGTCGGCCAGGTCTACCCGCGTTCGCTGGACTTCGACGTGCTCTCCGCCCTGGTGCAGCTCGCCGCGGCGCCGTCCTCGCTGGCCACGACGCTGCGCCTGATGGCCGGCCACGAGCTCGCCACGGAAGGCTTCGCGCCCGGCCAGGTCGGCTCCTCGGCGATGCCTCACAAGATGAACTCGCGCTCGGCCGAGCGCATCAACGGGCTCATGGTGATCCTGCGCGGCCACCTCTCGATGGTGGCCGAGCTCGCCGGTGCGCAGTGGAACGAGGGCGACGTCTCGGACTCCGTGGTCCGCCGCGTCGCGCTGCCCGACGCGTTCTTCGCCCTGGACGGCCTGTTCGAGACGACGCTCACCGTGCTCGACGAGCTCGGCGCCTACCCCGCGGTCATCGCCCGCGAGCTCGATCGCTACCTGCCGTTCCTGGCGACGACGGCGGTGCTGATGGCCGCTGTGCGCGGGGGCGTCGGGCGCGAGACCGCGCACGCGGCGATCAAGGAGCACGCGGTCGCCGTCGCGCTGGCGATGCGCGAGCAGGGCCAGGGCGAGAACGACCTCGTCGCCCGCCTGGCCGCCGACCCGCGCCTCGCGCTGCCGGCCGGAGCGCTCGACGGCCTGCTCGACGAGCCGCTCGCGTTCACGGGCGCGGCCACCGCGCAGGTCGCGGCCGTCGGCCGGCGGGTCGCCGCGCTCGTCGAGCGCCACCCGGACGCGGCGGCCTACGCGCCGGGCGCGATCCTCTGACCCGGTCGAGCAAGCGCACGGCTGGATCGTTCGACGGGTAGCGGCGCAGACCCTCCCGCGGCTGATCCCCGACGAGCGCCTCGTGCCGGCGCTTGCGGGGGAGCGTCCCGCGGCCCAGGGGAGATCGGCCGGCGCCGGAGCACCGGATCTCGTTACGTTGGCCGCATGGCTTCCCGCGTCGTCCGGTCGTTCGTGACCGCGGCCCTGCTCTCGCTGCTCGTGCTCTCGGCGTCGAGCCCGGCCGCCCCGGCGGCGGCGCCCACACCGTCGAGCGTCGCCGGTCTGCGGCTGGCCGGCGGCCCCACGCAGCGCGTGACGGCGTGCGGCGCGAGTCGGCAGGCGACCGTCGTGCGCCGCGCGGCCTCGGTCGCGGCACGGGGGACCCTGCGGCGTCGCGGGTCGAAGCGCTTCGCGCGGTCGGCGGGTGCGGCGCTCCGCGTCGAGCGCTGCCGTGGCGGGCGCTGGCGCGGGGTGCGCGCGGTGGCGCTCGGCAAGCGCTCGCGCGCCTTCTCCGTCCGCGGGCTCGTGAAGGCGGCAGGCGACTACCGCGTCGCTGCGTACGTGGCCGAGCGCAGCCCGCGGCGCCGGATCTCCCGCACCGCCTACGCAAGGGTGCCGGCCGCGGGGCCGGCGGCGCGCGGCGGGACGGCGTCGCTGCCGATCCGCTTCCGGGTCGTCCAACCGCAAGGCGATCGAGGCGCTCAGCGCGCAGCCCGCGGCCTACTCCTTCCCCGGGATCGACGCGCTCGTGGTGACGGGCTGGGCCGACCGGGGCCAGTCGCAGCCGCTGGTCACCGCGAGCACCCAGACGGCCGTCGCCTGCGGCCCGCCCGGCGCGGACATGACGACCGACTTCACCCCCGAGCAGTTCAAGGGGTTCTACTTCGCCGACGCCGAGCCGGCTGTCGTGGACGCCGCCACGGCGCAGCGCGGGAGGATCCCGTGCGGGGAGACGAACTCCGCCGTGCCGACGATCGCCCAGGACGTGGCGTCCGTTCAGACGATCACCGCGCCGGTGCTCCTCGTGCTCGGCACCAAGGACGCTCTGTTCACCAACCCGCGCGAGGCGGGAGCCCAGCAGCGCGACCTCTACCGCGGCTCGTCCGACGTGACGCTCGAGTTCGTCGAGGGCGCGGGCAGTGCGCTGCAGCTCGAGCGCAGTGCGCCGGCGTTCCGCGCGACGCTCGACGCGTGGCTCGGGCGCCGGGGGTTCTGAGAAGCTGTTTCACAAAGTTCGCTGCGGCGAGGAAACCGCCTCGCGGCACCTCATCGGACACGCCCCGCCATCCACGATGCGGCTCCCTCGCCGGACCGCTCTGATTGTAAAACAGCTTCTGAGCCACCCCCCGACGAGCCGGCTGTGTGCGGTGAGGCACACGATCGACAGGAAGCTTGACGACATTCGTGAGGTGCCTTATCTTACGGAACCTCATGACTGGCTCTTCGCTCTCTCCCGCCGTCCGCTCGCTCGGCCTCGTCGTCGTCCTCGGCGCGATCATGTCCGTGCTCGACACGACGATCGTCAACGTCGCGCTGGACACGCTGGCCAAGGATCTCGACGCCCCGCTGCAGGACGTGCAGTGGGTGGCGACGGGCTACCTGCTCGCGCTCGCCGCCGTGATCCCGATCACGGGCTGGCTGGCGACGGCCTACGGCGCCCGCCGCGTCTACCTCTACGCGCTCGTCGCCTTCACCGCCGGCTCCGCGCTCTGCGCGGCCGCCTGGAACGTCGAGTCGCTCGTCGCCTTCCGCGTGCTCCAGGGCGTCGGCGGCGGCATGACGCTGCCGATCGGCCAGATGATGCTCGCGCGCGCGGCCGGCCCGAAGAACATGGGTCGCGTCATGTCGCTCATCGGCGTCCCGATCGTCCTGGCGCCCGTGCTCGGCCCGGTCCTCGGCGGCTGGCTGCTGGACTCCTTCGGATGGCAGTGGATCTTCCTCGTCAACGTCCCGCTCGGCGTGCTTGCCGTCGCGCTCGGGCTCAGGCGCCTGCCGCACTCCGAGCCCGATCGCGCGACGGCCGGTCCGCTCGACGTCCTCGGCCTGGCGATGCTCGCCACGGGGCTGCCGCTCTTCGTCTACGGCCTGGCCGAGTTCGGCCAGCAGGGCTCGATCACGGTCGCGCAGGTCTGGCTCCCGCTCGCGCTCGGAGTGGGGCTGATCGCGACCTTCGTGCGCCACGCGCTGCGCGTGGAGCATCCGCTGCTCGACGTGCGCCTGTTCTCCAACCGCGCGTTCTCCGCGGCCGCCGTCACGACGTTCTGCCTCGGCGGCGCGCTCTTCGGCGCGATGCTCATCATGCCGCTCTACTACCAGCTCGTCCGCGGTGAGACGGCGCTGACCACGGGCCTGCTGCTCGCGCCCCAGGGCGTCGGCGCGGCCCTCGCGATGTTCCTCTCCGGTCGCTTCACCGACCGCGTCGGCGGCGGGCCGGTCGCCGTGGCGGGCATCGCGATCCTCGCGATCTCGACGATCCCCTTCGCGTTCATCGGCGCCGACGACTCCTACGTGCTGCTCTCCGCGTTCCTCGTGCTGCGCGGCTTTGGCATCGGCACGGCGATCATGCCGGCGATGTCCGCCGCCTACGCGGTGCTGACTCCCGCCGAGATCACGAACGCGACGCCGCAGCTGACGGTGCTGCAGCGCGTCGGCGGCTCGGTCGGCACGGCGATCCTGTCGGTCGTGCTCGCGAACAACCTCGACGGCACGCGGACGCCGGCCGCCGCGGCCGACGCGTTCGGCACGACGTACTGGTGGGCGCTGGCGAGCTCGCTGGTGGCGGCGATCCCCGCGCTCGTGCTCGTGACCGTCGAGCGGCGCGCGCGGCGCGCCAAGGCGGACCAGACGCCGGCCGAGCAGGCCGCCGACCGCGGGCGGTTGCACGACGAGATGGTCGCCGAGCGCGTCGAGGCGCTGGCGTGAGCGAGGAGTCGCTCGACGCTTTGCGCCTCGCCTTCGTCGGCCTGCTCGGGGCGGAGCGACGGCTGCGCGGCCGCGAGGGCCAGTGCGCGGAGGAGCTGTCGCTCGTGCACTACCGGATGCTCACCTGCCTGCTCGACCACGACCGCCTGCCCGCCGGGCGCCTGGCCGCGGCGGCAGACCTCACGCCCGCCTCGACGACGCAGATGCTCGACCTGCTCGAGAAGCGCGGCTTCGTCGACCGCGAGCGCCACCCGACCGACCGGCGCGTCGTCGTCACCGCGCTCACCGACGAGGGCCGGCGCCTGACGACCGAGCGCCGCGCGCAGTTCCGCGCGCTCTGGGACGAGGCGCTCGGGGAGCTCGAAGAGGCCGAGCTCATCGCGGGAGTCCGGGTGCTCGAGCGCATGGCACACGTGCTCGAGGTGCTCGCGGAGCGGCGCGCGACGCGGTCGACGCCGGCCTGACGCGGCGGCAGAGCGGCGCGGGCGCAAGACTTGAGCTCGGGTGCTCGAGCGGCTGCGCGCCGCCGGCGCCGGGGGCGCGGCTGCGCGCGGCGATCGAGCTGCGCGCGGACGAGGTCGCGGCGCTGCTGGCCTGATGCACGGAGATGACGGGGTCCTTGAGGCCGCGCGGCGCGCAGGCTCGCCCGCCTGGCCAGCTGGTAGCCTCCTGCCGCGTGTCCACCGTCGCCGACCTGCCGCTCGTCCACTCGGGGAAGGTCCGTGAGCTCTACGACCTGGGCGACGAGCTGCTCATGGTCGCCTCGGACCGCATCTCGACCTACGACGCCGTCCACCCGAACCCGATACCGGGCAAGGGGGCGGTCCTCACCGGCATCTCCGCGTTCTGGTTCGAGCGCCTGCAGGACGTCGTCGGCCACCACGCGATCAGCTACACCGACCGCGTCCCGGACGAGGTCCGCGGTCGCGCGGTCGTCGTCCGCAAGCTCGAGATGCTGCCGGTCGAGTGCGTCGTGCGTGGGCACATCACGGGCTCCGGGTGGAAGGACTACCGGGCCAACGGGAGCGTCTCCGGCATCGAGCTGCCCGCCGGCCTGCAGGAGTCCGAGAAGCTGCCCGAGCCGATCTTCACCCCGTCGACGAAGGCCACCGAGGGCCACGACGAGGCCATCGACTTCGAGGGCGCGGTGGCCGCTGTCGGCGATCGCGCGCTGATGGAGCGCGTGCGCGACGTCTCGCTGCGGCTCTACGCGAGCGGCGCCGAGCACGCCGCCGAGCGTGGCGTGATCCTCGCCGACACGAAGTTCGAGTTCGGCCTGGCCGCCGACGGCGAGCTGGTGCTCGGCGACGAGGTGCTGACCCCGGACTCCTCGCGCTACTGGCCCGCCGAGGGCTTCGGGGTGGGCCGCGGGCAGCCGAGCTTCGACAAGCAGTTCGTGCGCGACTGGGCCGCGGGCTCGGGCTGGGACAAGGCGCCGCCGGCGCCCGCGCTTCCCGACGACGTCGTCGCGGGAACGCGCGCGCGTTACGAGGACGCCTACGCGAAGATCACCGGCGAGCCGTTCTCCGCCTGGCTTCAGCGCACAGGAGCGAGCGCGTGAAGGCACGCGTGCTCATCCGCCCCAAGGCCGGGATCCTCGATCCGCAGGGCATCGCGGTCGAGCGGGCGCTTCCGGCGCTCGGGTTCTCCGGGGTCTCGCAAGTACACGTCGGCCGCCTCGTCGAGCTCGAGGTCGAGGACGCGTCGCAGCTCGAGGCGATGTGCCGCACCCTGCTGGCCAACCCGCTGATCGAGGACTACGAGATCCAGGAGTCGGCCCCCTCGACGGGCTCCCGGGCGTGAACTTCGGCGTGGTCCAGTTCCCCGGCACCTGCGACGACCGCGACGCGGTGCTCGCCTGCGAGCGCGTCGAGGGCGCGTCGGCGCAACTGCTGTGGCACGGCGAGACGTCATTCGACGGCATCGACGCCGTCGTCATCCCGGGTGGGTTCTCCTACGGGGACTACCTGCGCGTCGGGGCGATCGCGCGCTTCAGCCCGGTGATGGGCGCGGTGACGCGCTTCGCCTCAGAGGGCGGGCTCGTGCTCGGGATCTGCAACGGGTTCCAGGTGCTCTGCGAGGCGGGCCTGCTTCCAGGCGCGCTGCTGCCGAACGTCGGCCTGCGCTTCGTCTGCCGTCAGGTGAACGTCTCCGTCGAGAACGCCGAGACCGCCTTCACGCACGCGTGCTCCCCCGGCGACGTCCTCTCGATTCCCGTCAAGCATCAGGCCGGCCGCTACTACGCGCCGGAGGTGGAACTCGAGCGCATGCAGGCACATGGGCAGATCGTATTGCGCTACGCGCACGACGGAAATCCCAACGGGTCGTCGAACGACATCGCCGGCGTCTGCAACGAGGCGCGGAACGTCATGGGGCTCATGCCGCACCCGGAGCACGCGGTCGACCCGCTGACCGGCTCGGTGGACGGGCTCGCGCTCTTCGCGTCGATGGCGCTGGGGGTGCCGGCGCGTGCCTGATGCCACGCTGCCCTCCGTCGACGACGCGGTCGCGCTCGGCCTGACCCGCGACGAGCACGCGCTGATCTCCGACAAGCTCGGGCGCGCCCCGAACCAGGTCGAGCTCGCGATGTTCTCGCTCATGTGGAGCGAGCACTGCTCCTACAAGCACTCCAAGGCGCTCCTGCGCTCCCTGCCGACCGAGGGCGCGGCGGTCTTCATGGGGCCGGGCGAGAACGCGGGCGCAGTCCGCGTGAGCGGGGGGCTGGTGTGCGCCTTCAAGGTCGAGTCGCACAACCACCCGAGCGCCGTCGAGCCCTTCCAGGGAGCGGCCACCGGCGTCGGCGGCATCCTGCGCGACATCTTCGCGCTCGGTGCGCGGCCGGTCGCGGTGCTCGACTCGCTGCGTTTCGGGGAGCCCTCGTCGGAGCGCACGCGTTACCTGCTCGACCGCGCCGTCGCGGGCATCGGTCACTACGGCAACTCGATCGGGGTGCCGACGATCGGGGGCGAGGTCTACTTCGAGGCTCCGTACGAGACGAACTGCCTGGTCAACGCGATGGCGCTCGGGCTCGCCTCGGAGGACCAGATGATCAAGAGCGCGGCGGTCGGCGTGGGCAACGCGCTCGTGCTCTTCGGCGCCGCGACCGGCCGCGACGGGATCGGCGGCGCGTCGGTGCTGGCCAGCGCGGAGTTCGGGGAGGACGACGCGGACAAGCGCCCGTCGGTCCAGGTCGGTGACCCGTTCGAGGAGAAGAAGCTCCTGGAGTGCTCGCTCGAGCTGCTCGCCCGCGGGCTCCTGGTGTCGTTGCAGGACTGCGGCGCGGCGGGGCTCACGAGCGCCGCTTCGGAGATGGCCTCCAAGGGCGAGGTGGGCCTCGAGGTCGACCTCGACGTCGTCCCGCTGCGCGAGCCCGGCATGGAGCCCTACGAGATCATGGTCAGCGAGTCGCAGGAGCGGATGCTCTGCGTGTGCGAGCCGGAGCAGGTGGCCGAGGTGATCGCCGTCTGCGAGAAGTGGGAGGTCCACGGGACGCAGATCGGGACGGTCGTCGAGGAGCGCCTCATGCGCGTCGTGCAGCGCGGCGCGGTCGTCGGCGAGATGCCGGTCGAGGCGCTCGTGGACGACTGCCCGCTCTACGCCCTCGAGCCGGCCAAGCCCGCCGCGCCGCTGTACGCCGCTGGGCCCGCGGTGCTTCCGGCCGACGCGGGGCTGCGCGAGACGCTCCTGGCACTGATCGGCTCCCCGAACCTCGCGTCGCGCCTGCCGCTCTTCGAGCAGTACGACTGGATCGTGCAGTCGCGCACCGTGCGCCGCCCGGGCGACGCCGACGCCGCGGTGCTCGCGCTGCCCGACGGCAGCGCGCTCGCGGCGTCGATCGACTGCAACGGGCGCCGCGTCGCGTGCGACCCGTACGTGGGGACCGTCGAGGCGGCGCTGGAGTGCGCGGCGAACCTCGCGTGCGTCGGTGCCAAGCCGCTCGGCACCACGAACAACCTGAACTTCGGCAACCCGGAGCGGCCCGAGGTCGCCTGGCAGCTCACGGAGGCGGTGCGCGGCCTCGGCGATGCCTGCCGCGCGCTCGAGGCGCCGATCGTCGGCGGCAACGTCTCGCTCTACAACGAGACCCGCCCACCCGCGGACGGGCCTGGCTCCGGTGCGCCCGGTGGCCCGATCTACCCGACGCCCGTCGTCGGCATGGTCGGGGAGCTGCCGTCGGCCGCCGCCGCCGGGCGGCTCGGCTTCGCGCGGGAGGGCGACACGATCGCGCTGGCGGGCTGGAACGCGACGCCCGTGCTGGAGGGCTCCGAGCTCGCGAAGCTCCGCGGCGAGGCGCTGCCCGACGGGCTGCCCGGCTACGACCTCGCGCACGAGGTCCATGTGCTCGACGTGGTCTGCGAGGCGGTGCGTACCGGCGCGGTGGTCAGCGCCCACGACGTGGCCGAGGGCGGCCTGCTCGTCGCGATCGCCGAGTGCTGCCTGGCCGGTGGGATCGGTGCGGCCATGCACGCGATCCCCGCGGATCTCGACTTCACGCTCCTCTTCGGCGAGCGCAAGGGCGGGTTCGTGCTGAGCGGTCCGCTCGAGTCGCTCGAGTCGCTCGACCTCCCCCTCGACGTCTTCGGCACCGTGGGCGGGGACGGGCTGCGCGTCGGCGTGGAGGGCGGCGAGGCAGTCTCGTGGGCGCTCGCCGACCTGCGCGCCGCGCACGCGGCGCTCGGGCCGCTCTTCCCCTGAGCGCGCGGGGCGCCGAACCGAGCGCCGGTTCTCAGTCGCCGAGAACCGCCCAGAGGTGCATGAGCGCGTAGGAGCGCCACGGGCGCCAGCGCTCCGCGCGCTCCGGCTCGGCGCCGATGCGGGCGAGGCCGTGGCGGACGCCGACGTCCGTGGGCAGCCAGGCGTCGGGGTCGCCGAGCGCGCGCATCGCGACGTAGCCCGCGGTCCACGGACCGATGCCCTTCAGCGCGAGCAGCCCTTCGCGCGCCGCGTCGCGGTCGGCGCCCGGACGCAGGTCGAGCGAGCCGTCGGCGATCGCCGCGCAGGTGCGCGCGAGCGCCGCGCTGCGGGCCCGCGGCATCGCGAACGCCTCCGACGGCAGCGCCGCGATCGTCGCCGCGGTCGGGAAGAGGTGCGTGAGCGCGCCGTCGGGCTCGCTCAGCGGCTCCGCGTGCGCGGCGACCAGGCGCGAGGCGAGCGTCCGCGCCCCGGCCACGGAGACCTGCTGGCCGAGGATCGCGCGCGTGACCAGCTCGGTCGGCTCTACGTGGCCCGGCTTGCGCAGCCCGGGCCGCCGTGCGACCAGGGGCGCGAGGAGCGGGTCGGCAGCCAGGTGCGCGTCGATACGCTCCGGCTCGGCGTCGAGGTCGAGCAGGTGGCGGCAGGCGGCTACCGCCTCGCTCTCATCGTCGGGATGGGCGGCGAGCTCCAGCTCGACGGCTCGGGCTCCCGGCCTCAGCTCCACGACGCCCGGACCGTGCTCGAGCCGCAGCGTCCGGCGATACGCGCCCTCCGGGGTGAGCTCCTCGACTCCCGCGACCGCCCGCGCTCCGAGGAACGCAAGCGATGCGGCGGAGTCGAGGGGCTCCTGGTAGGCGAGCCGCCGTCTCAAGCGGGGCGACTCCGACGGACCTCGGCCGACTACCTCGTGCGGTCGTCCCGCGGGTCGATCTCCCGCGGGCGCTCGTCGCGCCGCCCGGCGTCACGCGGATCGACCTCGCGGACCTCTTCGGTGCGGACTTCGCGGACCTCTTCGGTCTGTCGCCCACGGCCGAGGTCGTCGTCGCCGAGGCCCTGCTCCGTGCGGCTCGCGGTCGAACGCGAGACGTTGGCCTCCGCGCGGGTGGCCGCCGCGTTGCGCTCGGCCACGTCGATCTCGGCGCGCCGCGCCTCGGCCTGCCGCTCGGCGAGCTCGACCTCGGCCCGCTCCGACTCGGTACGGCGCTCGATCTGGTCGGCGTGCGCCTCCTTCTGGTCGGCCTCGGCGTGGTGGCGGTCGGCCAGCTCCTGGCGCTCGGCCTTGAGCCGCTTCTCCTCCTTGGCGGCCTTCAGGCGCGGCAGCGCCACCAGCAGGGCGATCGCGGCGAGGACGGCGAGGACGATCAGGACGATGATGAGGGTCTTCACGAGGTGCTCCTCCTTCGGGGGTCGTCCCGACCATGCCCTGAGTTGGCGCGGGGAAACGCCGACCGGACGCGTTGCTAGCCTGACGGCGTTGCGGTTTGTCACCGCGGCAGCTGCCATGACTCCCGCTTCTGCCCTCCTCGACGAACGCGAGGGTCCACGCGACGAGTGCGGCGTCTTCGGTGTCTTCGGACCCGAGCACGACGTCTCCCGCCTGGCCTACTTCGCGCTCTACGCACTGCAGCACCGCGGCCAGGAGTCCGCCGGGATCGCGGCGTGCGACACGGGCGGCTACATCATCACCCAGCGCGCGATGGGCCTGGTCAACCAGGTCTTCAAGGAGCACGACCTCCGTGCGCTCGGCGGCGACCTGGCGATCGGGCACGTGCGCTACTCCACGACGGGCTCCAACGAGTGGGAGAACTCCCAGCCCGTCCACCGCAGCGCCGGCTCGGGCGGCAACCGCCGCGAGCTCGCGCTCGCGCACAACGGCAACCTCATCAACGCGGTCGAGCTGCACGCGTCGCTGCGCGCCCAGGGCGTCTCGTTCACCTCGACGTCGGACTCCGAGATCATCGCCGCGGCGCTCTCCGCGCACCCGGCCGACACGATCGAGGACGCCGTCGCGGCCGTCGTGCCGACGCTGAGGGGCGCGTTCTCGACGGTCGTCATGACCAAGGACCGCGTCGTCGCCTTCCGCGATCCGGCCGGGATCCGCCCCCTGGTGCTCGGCCAGCTCGGCGACCGCTACTGCGTCGCCAGCGAGTCGTGCGCGTTCGACATCATCGGCGCCACGCGGCTGCGCGACGTGAAGCCCGGCGAGATGGTCTCGATCTCCGAGCAGGGCCTCGAGTCGCGGATGGTCAGCGGCGGCGAGCGCGAGGCCTTCTGCGTGTTCGAGTACGTCTACTTCGCCCGCCCGGACTCGCGGATGAACGGGACGGTCCTGCAGGCCGCGCGCGGCCGGATGGGGGAGATCCTCGCGCGCGAGGCGCCCGCCCCGAACGCCGATCTCGTCATCCCGGTGCCCGACTCAGGCATCCCGGCGGCGCGCGGCTTCGCCCGCGCCTCGGGGCTGCCGCAGGACGACGGGCTGATCAAGAACCGCTACGTCGCGCGGACGTTCATCCAGCCGGGGCAGGAGCTGCGCAAGCACGGTCTGCGGCTGAAGTTCAACCCCCTGCCGGAGATCGTCGGCGGGCAGCGGCTCGTCGTGGTCGACGACTCGATCGTGCGCGGCAACACGACGCGCCAGATCGTGCAGATGCTCCGCGACGCGGGCGCCGCGGAGGTCCACATGCGGATCTCCGCGCCGCCGATCAAGAACCCCTGCCACTACGGCGTCGACATGAGCACCCGCGAGGAGATGGTCGCCCACGGGCGGACCGTCGAGGAGATCGCGGAGCACCTGGGCTGCGATTCGCTGGCCTACCTGTCGATGAAGGGCGTCTACGAGGCGGTTCGCGGCTCGGAGGACCGGCACTGCGACGCCTGCTTCACGGGCAACTACCCACTCGCCGGCACGGTCGACGCGAACGACAAGTTCGCGCTCGAGCGCTCGCTCCCGGTGGTCCCGGCGGGCACGCCGACGCTCGCGTAGCTCCGCGCCTCGCGCAGCTCCGTCGCCAACTGCGCAGTGGCTGCGCAGCCCGCGTCACGCATCGAGCGCGAGGCCCCAGGGGCGCCGAGCGCGTCGCTATGGTCGGCCGCCTTGTCCACCCCGGATCCCCACGCCGCCCTCCAAGAGCACTTCGGCTTCTCCGCCTTCCGGCCCGGCCAGGAGGAGGCGGTGCGTGCCGCGCTCGACGGCCACGACGTGCTCGTCGTCATGCCGACGGGTGCCGGCAAGTCGCTCTGCTACCAGCTGCCCGCGCTGATCCGCGACGACCTCACGCTCGTGGTCTCCCCACTCGTCTCGCTCATGCAGGATCAGGTGCAGGCGCTCGAGCGGCGCGCGCCCGGACGGGTGGCGCTCGTCAACGGCCAGCAGGACCCGGCGGCGAACGCGGCAGCGCTCGCCGCCGCCGTCCGCGGCGAGGTGAAGCTCCTCTACGTCGCGCCCGAGCGGTTCTCCTCACCCGGCTTCGCGCGGGCGCTCAAGGCGGCGCGGGTCGGCCTGTTCGTCGTCGACGAGGCGCACTGCGTCTCGCAGTGGGGGCACGACTTCCGCCCGGACTACTTCCGCCTCGCCGATGCGGCACGCTGGCTCGGGGCCAGCGCGATCGTCGCGTCGACCGCGACCGCGACGCCGCAGGTCGCGGCGGACGTCGTCGCGCGGCTCGGCCTCCGCGATCCCGTCCGCGTGTCCACGGGCTTCGATCGACCGAACCTCTCCTGGGTGGTGGTCCCGAGCACTCCTCGAACCAAGGAGCTGCAGCTCGTCGCGGCGCTGGCGCAGCCGGGCGCCACCCCGGCCATCGTCTACGCCGGCACCCGGCGCCAGGTGGACGAGCTGGCGGAGAAGCTGGCGGGCGCGCTCGGCGAGCCGGTGCTCGCCTACCACGCCGGGCTCGGGCGCAGCGAGCGTGCCGAGGCGCAGCGGCGCTTCATGGACGGAGAGGTCGACGTCGTGGTGGCCACGAACGCGTTCGGCATGGGCGTCGACAAGCCGGACGTGCGGACGGTGGTCCATGCGACGGTCCCACCGTCGGTCGAGGCCTACTACCAAGAGGCCGGGCGGGCGGGCCGCGACGGCGCACCGTCGCGGGCGCTGCTGCTCGCGGCTGCGAAGGACAAGGGGCTGCACGTCTTCTTCATCCAGCGCGCGGAGGTGACCGAGCGGCACGTCGCGCGCATCGCACTTCGCCTCCAGGCCGCGGCCGGTGGGCCGCCCGCGCCGGGCGCCGCGGCGGCGGTCTTCGACGTCGGCGTCGACGAGCTGGGCGGCGGTGCGGACGGCGACCGCGTCAAGGCGGTCGTCGGCGCGCTCGCGAGGGCGGGGGTCATCCAACCCGCACCGTCTGCGGTCGACCGCGTCCGCGGGCGGCTGCTCTCGGCCTACGACGCCCGCGCGCGGGCGCTGTGCCGCACGATCGCCGGTGACGCGCAGCGCGCGCGCTGGAGGCAGTACCGCGCGATCTGGGGCTTCGTGGAGACGGAGCGCTGCCGGCGCGCGATGGTCCTCGCGCACTTCGGGGACAGCACGGCGCCGGCGCCGACCGTCGGGTGCTGCGACGTCTGCGACGCGGCGTTGGTTCCCGAGGCGCTGCGGGACGCGTCGACACGGCGGGCGACGCAGCTCGCACCGGCGGCGGACCTGCACGGGGCGATCGTCGCGCTCGTCGGCGCAGCCGAGCCGGAGCTGGGCCGCGTCCGCGTCGCGGAGGTGCTGCGGGGGAGCCGCTCGCGGGAGGTGATCCGGCACCGCTACGACGGGTTGCCGGGCTATGCCACCTGGCCGCACCTGGCCGCCGGGCAGGTGCTGGCGGCCGTCGACGCGTTGATCGCCGCCGGCCGCCTCGCCTCCTCGGGCGGGGTGTACCCGAAGCTGCGCGTGGTCCCCGAGGCGCGGGAGCGGCTGGTCGCATGAGGGTCGGGGTGCTGGCCTCCGGCGAGGGGACGAACCTCCAGGCACTGATCGACGCGGACGACGAGGCGGTCGAGCTCGTCGCCGTCGCCTCGGACAAGTCAGCGCCTCCCGCCTTCGACCGCGCGCGTGCCGCCGGGATCGCGGTCGAGGCGTTCCCGCGGGAGCGCTTCGCCGATCGCCCCGCCCGGGACGCGGCGATCACGGCCTGGCTCGAAGGGCGCGGCGTCGAGCTCGTCGTGCTCGCGGGATACATGGCGCTGCTCGACGTGGAGTTCGTGCGCCACTGGTCCGGACGCCTGGTCAACGTCCACCCTTCGCTGCTTCCCGCCTTTCCGGGCCTGCGGGCCATCGAGCAGGCGCTGGACTACGGCGTGGCGCTGTTCGGGGTGACCGTGCATCTCGTCGACGAGGGGGTCGACACGGGGCCGCTCCTGCTGCAGGAGGCCATGACGCTGCCGGGTGCCCGGACGCCGGACGAGGTACACGACGCGCTGCGGCCCGTCGAGCACCGCCTGCTCTGCGCCGCGGTGCACGCCTTCGCGGTGGGCGCGGTCCGTGAGGACCCCGATCACCCCCGGCGGTGGTTGGTGGGTCCGCCCCCGCTGAGCTGACCGCGGATGTTCAGGTGGGGCCTGCGCGCTCCTCGTCGACGCGCTCGTCCGGGCTGTCGCTCGCGTCGGCCTCGCCGCCGCCCATCTTGCTCTCGACCTCGGCGCGGACATCCTCCGCCGACCGCGTCGCACCCGGATCGTCGTGGTCGTCGACGACGCCGGCGGCCTCCTTGCGGCCCTGGAGCTTCTTCTCCGCGTCTGCGATGTGGTCCTCGAGCTTGTGGAGGTCGTCCTCCATGTCGTCCGAGCGGTCCTCGATCTTCGGGTCGGCCATGCCCGGAGCCTTCCCCCGAGCGCGCCCGAATAAGCTCCCGCGGGTGCCGGCCCCCTCGTCGCCTCGTCCCACGTCGACTGCTCCCGGGGAGGTGCGCGTCGCCCGCGCGCTGCTGTCCGTCTCCGACAAGCGCGGCATCGTCGACTTCGCGCGCGGCCTTGCCGACCTCGGCGTCGAGCTCGTGTCCACGGGCGGCACTGCCGGCGCGCTGGCCGAGGCGGGCCTGCCCGTCCGCGCCATCGACGACTTCACGGGCTTTCCCGAGATCATGGACGGGCGCGTCAAGACGCTGCACCCGAAGCTCTACGCCGGGCTGCTCGCCGTCCGCGACGATCCCGAGCACCTCGACGCCGCCGCCGGGAACGACGTCGAGTGGGTCGACCTCGTCTGCGTGAACCTCTATCCCTTCGAGCGGACGGCAGGGCAGCGGGGTGCCTCGGAGGCCGAGGTCATCGAGAACATCGACATCGGCGGTCCGACGATGATCCGCGCGGCCGCCAAGAACCACGCCTTCGCGGTGCCCGTGGTGCGGCCCGAGGCCTACGACGCGGTGCTCGAGGAGCTGCGCGACACGGGGGGCACCCTCTCCATGCCGACGCGCGAAGCGCTCGCCGCGGACGCCTTCGCGCTCACCGCCCGCTACGACACCGCGATCTCCCGATGGTTCCAGGAGAAGAGCGAGGACTTCCCGCCGCTCTACATCCGCGCCTATGAGAAGGTCACCGACCTCTCCTACGGTGAGAACCCGCACCAGCGCGCGGCCTACTACCAGCAGGTCGGCGCCCGGTCGCACCTGATGTCGATGGTGCGCCAGCATCACGGCAAGCAGCTCTCGTTCAACAACCTCCTCGACCTGGAGAGCGCTCGCGCGATGGTCCGCGACTTCGAGGTGCCGGCCTGCGCGATCGTCAAGCACAACAACCCCTGCGGCGTCGCGCTCGGAGCGACGCTCCTGACGGCCTACGAAGGCGCTTTCGCGAGCGACCCCACGAGCGCGTTCGGCGGCGTCATCGCGCTCAACCGGGAGGTCGACGAGGCGCTTGCGCTCGAGCTCCACCAGCAGTTCATCGAGGTGCTCTTCGCTCCGGGCTACACCGCGGCGGCGCTCGCGGTGCTGACCCAGAAGCAGAACATCCGCATCCTGCAGGACGACGAGCGCCGCGACCCGGCGCTGGGCGAGCCGGTCGTGCGCCAGGTCATGGGCGGGCTGCTCGTGCAAGACGCCGACGGGGTCCGCGACGACCGCGAGGCGATGGAGGTCGTCACCCAGCGCCAGCCCACCGAGCCGGAGTGGGGCGACATGCTCTTCGCCTGGCGCGTGGCCAAGCACGTGAAGTCCAACGCGATCGTGCTCGCCAGGGGCCTTGCGACCGTCGGGATCGGCGCGGGCCAGATGAGCCGGGTGGACTCCGTGCGGCTCTCGCTCGAGAAGGCGCAGGCCGACTCGCTGGCCGGGACCGCCCTGGCCTCCGATGCGTTCTTCCCCTTCGCCGACGGCCCGCAGCTCGCGATACAGGCAGGGGTCACGGCGGTCGTGCAGCCCGGCGGATCGGTGCGCGACGACGAGGTGATCGCCGCCGCCGACGACGCCGGCATCTCGATGGTCCTCACGCGTCGCCGGCACTTCCGCCATTAGAACTGGTTTCGAAATGAGGCGCCGTTACGGCCGCGCCTTTTTGAAACCGGTTCTTAGGCCGATCGAGCGCTTCGGCTCGGGTGGGACCTACGAGGCGGAGATCGGCTACTCGCGGACGGTGCGCGCGGGCGACCTCGTGCTCGTCTCAGGCTGCACGGCGACGAGCGCGGGAGGTGTCGTGCTCGGCCCGGGTGACCCGCTCGCGCAGGCACGTGCGGCGCTCGACGCCTGCGAGCGGGCGCTCGCCCTGGCTGGCGCCGGACTCGCCGACGTCGTGCGCACGCGGATGTACGTCACCGACATCACGCAGTGGAAGCTCGTCGGTCAGGCGCACGCCGAGCGCTTCGGCGACGCCCGGCCGGTCGCCACGATGGTCGAGGTCTCCGGGCTGATCGACCCCCGCATGCTCGTCGAGATCGAGGTCGAGGCGTACCTGCCACGCTAGGTGCCCGTTGAGCTTTTCCCGCGCCCGCAGGAGACCACCTCGCGCGCACAAGGGGCCACGCGACGACTCGCCAATCCAACGAGGATTGCCCACGTCATCGCGCGGCCCCTGGCACGCGAACACGGTCGAAAGATCATCAGGCTCCTAGGCCCGCTGGTCCCGGCGGCCCGGCCTCGGGCGCCGGGCAGCGACCGGCTGCCGTCTGCCCGCAACGCCGATCGACGGCACTTGCAGGCCCCTTCGTGCCGTCCGGCCCGTTGCCCACCATGCCTTCCTCCGTGCCCTCTTCGTCTCAAACCGCGAGCGTCGGCCTGCGTCCCTGGCAGGTCACGGCCCTGGACGCCATGGGGCAATGGCGCGGCGGCCCCTTCCTCGTCTCCGCGGCGCCCGGCGCGGGCAAGACGCGGCCTGCGATCGTGCTCGCCAAGCGCCTCCTGCGCGCCAGGGAGATCACCCGCGTCGTGCTCGTCTGCCCGACCACGCCGCTGACCCGTCAGTGGGCGCTGGCCGCCGGTCGGCTCGGCTTGCAGCTCATGCCCGACGCGGAAGGGCCGCGGCCACCGAAGGACTTCGACGGCGTCGCGGTGACCTACGCGCGGATCGCGAGCAACCCCGAGGCCTGGGCGAGGGCGTGTGCGCCGGGCACGCTCGTCATCGCCGACGAGGCACACCACCTCGGTGAGGAGCTCGCCTGGGGCGACGGGTTCGCGCAGGCGTTCAAGGCGGCAGGCCGCTGGCTGCTGCTGTCGGGGACGCCGTTTCGCTCCGACGCGACGCCGATCCCGGGCGTGCTGTACGACCGCGACGGGGTCTGCGTCCCGAACGTCTCCTACTCCTACGCCGACGCGGTCAAGGACGGCATCTGCCGCCCCGTCGCGTTCGTCACCTACGACGGCACGCTCTCCTGGCGCTCGGGCGACGACGTCATCGAGGCCGGCTTCGACACGGTGCTCACCGGCCGGGAGGCGAGCCGCCGCTACCGCACCGCGATCTCCACCGAGCTCCCCGACGGGCTGCCGCGGATTCTGCGCGAAGCCCACACGAAGCTCCTGGGCGTCCGCGCCGACGGCCACCGCGACGCGGGCGGCCTGGTCATCGCCGCCGACGGGACCCACGCGCGGCAGGTGGCCAAGCTCCTGCACGACGTCACGGGCAAGGCGCCGCTCGTCGTTCTGCACACGGAGACCAACGCGGCGCAGAAGCTCCAGGCGTTCACGGCGAGCTCAGAGCCCTGGATCGTCGCGGTCAACATGGTCAGCGAGGGCGTCGACATCCCGCGGCTGCGGGTGGGCGTCTACGCGACGGCCGCCAAGACGCCGCTGATCTTCCGCCAGATCGTCGGCCGCTTCGTCCGCACGATCCCCGGCCGTCCGCTCGAGCCCTCCTGGCTCTACCTCCCGGCCGACCCGATCCTCCGCGACCACGCCGCCAACGTCGAGACCGAGCTGCGCCACGTGCTCAAGCTGCGCACGGCCGACGAGGACGAGGAGTCAGACGGCGAGCCGCGCGAGCGCAAGGCGGCCGACGACCTCGAGGCGCCGCTCGAGTTCGTTCCGCTCGCGGCGGACGTGGCGCCGCAGATGGCGCTCTTCGGCCCGCCACCGGGAGCGCCGGGCGGCCCCGCCGCGCCGAAGGTCGTCTCGCCGCGCTCCTTCCCCAGCGCCGCGGACGGTCCCGTCGCCGCGCCGGAGCGCCCCGGCCTGACCGCCTTCGAGCGCCGCGCGCTGCTGCGCGACAAGCGCCACACGCTCGTCTCCGAGCTGCGCCGCCGCGACGGCCGCGCGCAGCGCGAGATCAACGCCTGGCTCAACCGCGAGGTCGGCGTCGCGAAGGTCGCCGACGCCACCATCGAGCAGCTCGAGCGATCCTGCACGCTGCTACTCGACGAGCTGACGGGCGCGCGTCGCTGAGTGCCGCCGGCGAGGCTCGAACTCGCGCGCCGCGGATTAAAAGTCCGCTGCTCTACCAGCTGAGCTACGGCGGCTCAGCCAGTCTAGGAGTACCCCGTGCGAGAATCGAACTCGCCTTGCCGGCGTGAAAGGCCGGTGTCCTAACCGATAGACGAACGGGGCGCGCGGCCGATTGTAGGCGCCGTGCCACCGGCAGGATGGAACGCTGCCCATGCCCGCGGGGCTCAGAGACACAGCGTCGCGCCGTGCCGTGTCGCCTAGGAGCCTGTTGAGCGTTTCCCGCGCCCGCAGGAAGCCACCTCGGGCCCTGGCACGGGCGATGCGGCCCGCCGCGAACACGGTCGGAGGATCGACAGGCTCCTAGAACACCGAGCGGGTCTTCCCGCCGTCGACCGCGAGCGTCTCCCCGGTGATGTAGCTTGCGCGCGCCGAGCAGAGGAAGGCGGCGGCCGCCGCGAGCTCCTCCGGCTCGCCGAGCCGCTCGATCGGGATGGTCCGGCGCGCGTCCGCGTCGATCTCCGCACGCGGAGCCGAGTCGAGGATCCGCGCCGTCGCGAACGAGCCGGGCAGCAGCGTGTTGAGCGTCACGCCGTCGGCGGCGACCTCGGCCGCGATCGTCTTGAACGCGGTGGCCATCGCCGCGCGGTGGCTGTTTGAGAGCATGAGGCCCGCGATGGGCTCGCGGATGCTCGTGGACGACACGTTGACCACCCGTCCGAACCTTCGCGCTCGCATCCCCGGCAGGGCGCGCCCGACGAGCGCCAGCGGGGCGAGCACGAGCGAGCGGTAGGCGGCCTCCCAGTCCTCGCGCGCGAAGCCGAGCGGATCGTCGGCGCGCGGCGGGCCGCCCGTGTTCGTCACGAGCACGTCGACCGGCCCGAGCGCGGTGGCCACCGCGTCGAGCAGCCCGGGCGCCGCGTCGACGTCGGCGGTGTCCCACACGAAGCCCCTCGCTCCGATATCGGCAGCGGTCGCGTCGATGCGCTCCTGGCTACGTGACGCGATCGCGACCGTCGCGCCCTCCGCCACGAGTTCGGCGGCGATCGCCCGCCCTAGCCCCGCCGACGCGCCGCTGACCAACGCGACCCTGCCCTGCAGTCCGAGATCCATCCGCAGATCCTCGCAAGCGACGGCATGGGCGGTGAGGGGATCGAACCCCCGACCTCCTCGGTGTAAGTACGTCCCGGGCGTCCGAGGCGTTGTGGCCTGTTCGAGGAGTTGCCTGCAAGTTGTGTGGATCGCGCTGGGAGGCCCGTCCGTGCGTTCAGGCCCGTTGCGAGGTGGTGTGTTGCCACACCGTTGTCGTTCTTGCGGCGCTGGTGCTGCTCCCAGGCGAAAGCGGCGGTCCGATGATGCCTCCTCGGCCGGGCTCGGGCTGCGAGCGTCGCCGGGGGATGGTTCCCCAGTCCGCTGCTATCCACGACCCGCCCAGCGACCGTCAGGACGGGCTGTGGGCCTCTGGGCCGACCGCAAACGGGTCGCTCGGGTCGAACCGCGTCGCCGCCGTGACGATGATCAAAGTCGCGCCCATGACGATGAAGAACGCCGTCGCCGTAGAGTCGTCGTCGAACCCGAAGAGAAACGGCGCGACGATGAGCACCGCGCCGACGGCGAAGTCAATCACCGCGTGTCCTGCGATCGGCACGAGTTTCAGCGGGGCCGGTCGCCAGGCAGTCGTGGCGAAGAGGGCGATGACGGCAACCCCGACGATGATGCTCAGGGTCTTGGCGGTGTCGTCGTCGAAGCCGAGGATGAACGGGGCAACGAGGAAGACGAGGGCAACCGGCAGTTCGACGGCCGCGTGGAAGGAGAGAGGAAGTGGGCCGGAGCGCATGAACGCGGCCTGCCCGTGAATGGCGGTGTTAAACCCTTTGGTCCCGACGCTGCTTCGAAGGAGACCGTCTAATCAGACAGTGACTGCGACCGCCGCTCGACCGCTGCTTTGAGGCAGAAGCACGAGTGCAGGTCGTCACCTGCCGTGCGGGGTGCGTTGTCAAAAGTGTTGTCCCCCTACGGCCTGCGACTCGCACACACGCGACGAGAGGAAGCCGCGAAGAGGGACGTTTGCAGGACCTTTCCAGCAGTGGGCGGTGAGGGGATCGAACCCCCGACTTCCTCGGTGTAAGCGAGGCGCTCTGACCAGCTGAGCTAACCGCCCGCGAGGCCAGACGCTACCGCGCGGTGGTTCCGGGCGCCGGCCGCGGCGAGCGCCGCGCAGATGTCGTCCCGGGGGCTAGCTCGGTCGACGATGCCGCTCAGGCCGACGGCCTGCAGGACGCGACGCGACGACTCGACGGGGAGGGCGGCGAGCAGCAGCACGCGCGTGGGCAGCGGCGGATCGTGCGACGCGATGTGCTCGGCGATGCCCAGGCCGCCGACGCCCGGAGTGCGGAGGTCCACGAGCGCGACGTCGGGCCGGTGGCGCTCGATGGCGTCGAGCGCGGCGCGCCCGTCGACGGCGACCGCGACGACGTCGATCGCCGGGCTTGCCACGAGGCAGCGCAGCAGGCGCGTGCGGTACGGAGCGTCTTCGTCCGCGTAGACGACGCGGACGGGGCGAGCCTCGGGCATCTACGCACCCTCGCCGACCCGCCCAGACGCCCCCATCGTCCGGTCGGACAGTCCCCGGGGCGGAGCCACCGCTCGACGGAGCAGCGGCGTAGCACCCGTCCGTTCCCACGCTCCGATCGCACGGATCCCGATGCCGCCGATGCCGCCGATGCCGCCGATGCCGCCGATGCCGCCGATGCCGCCGATGCCGCCGATGCCGCCGGTGCCGCCGGTGACGAAGGCTGCGTGGTGCATCGCATGATCTAGGGTGCGCCGCCGTGCTCGCCGGCGTGATCGTTCCCGTACACGGCTTCGCGCCGTACCTCGCCGAGGCCCTCGACGCCGTGCTCGCGGAGGGCCCCGCGGCCGTCGTCGTAGTCGACGACGGCTCGTCGCTGCCGCTCACGCTGCACCCCGACCACGCCGCGGCCGGGGTGCGGCTCGTGCGGCGTGACGTCGCCGGCGGGCCGGCACTTGCGCGGGCCGCGGGGCTCGAGGAGCTCGAGCCGGAGCTCGCGCTCGTGGCGCTCTGCGACGCCGACGACGCCTGGGCGCCGGGGCTGCTCTCCGCGCTCACGGACGCGCTCACCGTGACGCCCGAGGCGGGCTGGGCGTTCGGGCGGGCGCTCGTCGTGGGGCCGGACGGTCGACCGACCGGGGAGCAGTGGGCACGCCCGGTCGCCGGCCGCCACGCCGCTGAGCCGTGGGCGCGAGAGCTCTACGCGGCCAACCCGATCCCCACCTCGAGCGTCGTGCTGCGGCGCTCCGCGCTCGAGTCGGCCGGAGGCTTCCCTGGTCCGGTGCGCGTGGCGGAGGACTGGGAGCTGTGGCTGCGCCTGGCTCGCGCCGGTCAGGACGTGCTCTGCGTCGCCGACGCGACCGTCCGCTACCGCCGCCACCCGGACGGCCTGACCGCCGACGTCGCGCGCCTGGCTCGCGCGCAGCTCGCGCTCCACGCCGCCCACGCCGACCTCGTCGGCCCAGGCGCGCACACGGCCGCCGAGGCGCGTGATCTCGCCGCGCTCGCCGACGGCCTCGCCCGCGACGGGGACCGGCTCGGCGCCCGCGCGGCCTGGGCGCAGGTGGCGGCACGCCGGCGCCTGACCGGTCGCGAGCGTGCGAAGCGCACAGCCCTCGGGCTACCGGGGGGCGGGCGCCTGCTCGCGCGCGCCGACCCGTATCGCTGACGGCGCTCCCCCGGGGCCCGGCTCGTGCGCGCCGACCCGTACCCCTGACGGCGCTCCCCGCCGCGCCGGCTCGCCCCCGCCGCCGCGACGACCTGGCTCGCGTCTCGGCGCACCCGCGCGCGAGCCCGCCCCGCCCGGAAGCCGGAGCTGCTCCTGAGTCGCGCGGGTCAGCGCCAGCGGCGCAACGGGCGGTTCGGGACGCGGCGGCCGAGCTCGAAGGCCCAGACCGCCGGGCCGTCGA